>Ga0302324_100001270_pt1 | contig 61892 bp, 48 predicted proteins | sample Palsa_T0_1_FD_201949 | JGI IMG/M metagenome (GOLD analysis project Ga0302324, IMG submission 201949) | Peat permafrost microbial communities from Stordalen Mire near Abisko, Sweden - Palsa_T0_1 | ecosystem: Environmental > Terrestrial > Soil > Palsa > Peat permafrost | place: Sweden: Abisko...
GGGTGCTGACAGGAAGGGCGCTCGCGGCGGCGGCAGGAGTCTGACAGATGGAACTAGAGCACTCTTTCACCGTTCCTGTCCCCCTGGACAGGGCGTGGGATGTGCTGCTTGACGTGGAGAGGGTGGCGCCCTGCATGCCGGGCGCCTCCCTCGACTCGGTGGACGGCGACGAGATCAAGGGCCGGATCAAGGTGAAGGTCGGCCCTATCTCGATGGTCTACACGGGCACGGCCCGCTTCACCGAGCGGGACGCCGCCGCCGGGGTGATGAAGCTGGAGGCATCCGGCAAGGAAACCCGCGGGGCAGGCACGGCGTCGGCTACCGTGCGCTCGGAGCTGCACGGCGAGGGCGACGAGACCCGCGTCGTCGTGCACACCTCGCTGAACGTGACCGGCCGGCCCGCGCAGTTCGGCCGGGGCGTGATGACGGAGGTGAGCGGCAAGCTGATCGGCATCTTCGCCGCCAATCTCGCGAAGATGCTGACGGCCGACAGCGCGAGTGAGCAGCCGGCGGGGGCCAGCCCTGCCGCGGCCAGTCCCGGCGCGGCCAGCCCCGGCGCGGCCGGCCCCGGCGACCCGGACAAAGCCGGAGCAACCACCGGAACGGCCACCGGAGCAACCGCCGGGGCGCCTACCGGAGCAACTGCCGGAACGGCGGAGGACCTGGCGCTGCCGGTCGAGGAGCTGCAGCTCGCCCTCCGGTCGCACAACAGCCTGCGGCGCGACGGCATCCACACGGTCGGGGAACTTGCCTCCCGCACGGAGCAGCAACTGCTCGCCATCGACCACATCGGCCCGGCCTCCGTGCAGGAGATCAGGCAGAAGCTCGCCGCGCGGGGCCTGTCGCTGCGCGATAGCGCGGCAGGCACCGCCACCGGCGCCGAGAACGGCACCATCGCCGCAGGCGCCGCCACCACTGCGGGCACCCCCGGCGTCGCAGGCACCGCAGGAGCCACGGGCACCCCTGGCACCGCGGGCACCTCCGGCGCCACCCAAACCTCCGCCGCAGGCGCCAGCGCCGTCGGGCGGACGGCGGCGAGCAGGGCCGCTGCCAACGGCGACTCCGGGCGGCCAGCCCCGCCACCCGGCCCGCGTCCGGCCCCGGCTGACCCAAGGCCACCGGAAGAGGACGCCATCGACCTGCTCAGCGTGGCCGGCCTGCCGGTGCTCAAGCGCGCGGTTCCCGTCCTGGCCGGCGTCGTCGTGGCGGTCGCGGTCGTGCTGCGTTTCCGCTCCCGGCGGCGCAAGACGACTCGCTGATGACGACGATCCGCACCGACCGGGCCTATGCCGGGGAACTGGACGCCGCGGATCCGCTCGCCGGGTTCCGCGACCGCTTCGTGCGCGACGACGAGTCGCTGATCTACCTGGACGGGAACTCGCTCGGCCCGCTGCCGATCGCCACCCAGGCCCGCATCGCCGAGGTCGTCCGCCAGGAATGGGGAGCCGGGCTCGTCCGGTCCTGGGCCAGCTGGATCGAGCTGCCCCGGCTGGCCGGGGACCTGATCGGCGAGCACCTGGTCGGGGCCGCTCCGGGGCAGGTCGCCGTCTGCGACTCGACCACGATCAACCTGTACAAGCTGGCGTCCGCCGCGCTGGACGCGCGGCCCGGCCGCAGCGTCATCGTGACCGACGACGACAACTTCCCGACCGACCGCTACGTCCTCGCCGGGATCGCCGCGCAGCGCGGCTGCGAGCTGCGGATGATCCGCACCGGCATGAACGACGGGGTCAGCGAGGACGCGCTGCGGGCGGCGATCGACGAGCGGACCGCGCTGGTGAGCCTCTCCCAGGTGGCCTACCGCAGTGGCGCGCTGGCGGACATGGCCCAGATCACCGGGATCGCCCACGAGGCCGGCGCGCTGATGCTGTGGGACCTCTGCCACTCAGTCGGCGCGGTGCCCGTCGAACTGGACGCCGCCGGCGCCGACCTGGCCGTCGGCTGCACCTACAAGTACGTCAACGCAGGCCCGGGCGCGCCGGCGTTCCTGTACGTGCGCAGCGAGCTGCAGGACGCCGTGAGCCAGCCGGTCTGGGGCTGGTTCGGCCAGCGCGATCAGTTCGCGATGGGTCCACGCTATGATCCGGCGCCGGGGATCGAGAAGTTCCTGACCGGGACGCCGCAGGTCATCGGCACCGCGGCGGTGCAGGAGGGCGCCCGGCTGCTCGGCGAGGCCGGGATGGGACGGCTGCGGGCCAAGGGAGTCGCGCTGACCGAGCTGCTGATCGGCCTGGCGGACGAGTGGCTCGCGCCGCACGGGTTCACGGTCGCCTCGCCGCGGGACAGCGCGCGCCGCGGCGGCCACGTCACCCTGCACCACCGGGACGCCGCCCTGATCAGCCAGGCGCTGATCAGGGCCGGGATCGTCGGCGACTACCGGACGCCGGACCGGCTCAGGCTCGGCCCAGCCCCCGTCTTCAGCCGGTTCACCGACGTCTGGGACGCGCTCGATACGCTCCGGCGGATCGCCGAGGACGGCTCCTACCGAGGCTTGCAGGCCGAGCCTGCACGGGTGACCTGACCGCCCGTGGACCGTGCCCGGCACCTCAGCCCGTAAGCAGCCCGGGGCACCGACAGGCATCATTCCCACTCGATGGTGGCGGGCGGCTTGCTGGTCACGTCGAGCACCACCCGGTTGACCTCCGGGACCTCGTTGGTTATCCGGGTGGAGATCGTCGCGAGGACGTCGGCCGGCAGCCTCGCCCAGTCGGCGGTCATGGCGTCCTCGCTGGTGACCGGCCGGAGCACGACCGGATAGCCGTAGCTGCGCCCATCGCCCTTGACCCCGACCGACCGCACGTCGGCGAGCAGCACCACCGGGCACTGCCAGATCTCCCGGTCCAGGCCGGCCTTAGACAGCTCCGCGCGGGCGATGTCGTCGGCTTCCCTGACTATCCGCAAATGCTCGTTCGTCACCTCGCCGACGATCCTGACGGCGAGCCCCGGCCCGGGGAAGGGCTGGCGCCAGACGATCTCGGGCGGCAGCCCGAGCTCGAGGCCGACGCGCCGCACCTCATCCTTGAAGAGCGCCCGCAACGGCTCTACCAGCTCGAACGCCAGATCGTCTGGCAGGCCGCCGACGTTGTGATGCGATTTGATGCTGGCGGTGCCGGTGCCGCCGCCGGACTCGACCACGTCGGGATACAGCGTTCCCTGGACCAGGAAGCCGACGGCGGAGCCCTGACTGCCCGCAGCGTCGTTGATCTGGATGGCCGCCTGCTCGAACGCGCGGATGAACTCGCGTCCGATGATCTTCCGCTTCTCCTCGGGATCGACCACGCCGTCCAGCGCCCGGATGAACTCGCCGGCCGCGTCCACGACCGCCAGGTCGACGCCGGTGGCCGCGACGAAGTCCTTCCGCACCTGGTCGGCCTCGCCCTTGCGCAGCAGCCCGTGATCGACGAAGACGCAGGTCAGGCGGGATCCGATCGCCCGCTGGACCAGCGCGGCGGCGACCGCCGAGTCGACCCCGCCGGACAGGCCGCAGATCGCGCGGCCGTCGCCGACCTGCGCGGAGACCGCGGCGACCTGCTCGTCGACGATGCTGCGCATGGTCCAGGTCGGGCGGCAGCCCGCTGCCGCGAGGAACTGGCGCAGCACCCGCATGCCGTGCTCGCTGTGGATGACCTCAGGGTGGAACTGCACGCCGTACAGCCGCCGCCGGTGATCCTCGGCGGCGGCCACCGGCGTCGCCGCGGTCCGCGCCGTGATGGTGAACCCGGGCGGCGGCGCGGCGCAGGTGTCGCCGTGCGACATCCAGACCTGCTGGCGGGCCGGCAGGCCGTCGAGCAGCACCCCGCCGGCGGGCGGCCCGGCACCGGCGGGCGGCCCGGCGCCAGGCGGCGCTCCCCCGGCGGGCGGCCCGCAACCGAGCTCGAGCTCCGTGGCGCCGTACTCGCCGCCGCCGGTCTGCTGAACCGCACCGCCGAGTTCCGACATCATCAGCTGGAAGCCGTAGCAGATCCCCAGCAGGGGGACCCCGGCCTCGAACAGGCCAGCGGGAGCGGGCGGCGCGCCGGGCGCGTACACCGACGCCGGGCCGCCCGACAGGATGACCGCCGCCGGCTTCCTGGCCAGCATGTCGGCGGCGGTCATGGTGGCCGGGACGATCTCCGAGTACACCCGGCACTCGCGGATCCGGCGTGCGATGAGCTGCGCGTACTGAGCACCGAAATCGACCACGAGGACGGTGTCAGGACGCGCGCCAGTCGCGGCGTGGCCGACGGCGCCGGTGGTGCCGGTGCCGGCGCCGGTCGTGCCGGTGCCGGCGCCGGTCGTGCCGGTATCGGTGCCAGTGCCGGTGTCCGTGTCACCAGAGCGCACCAGTGCCGCCTTCCCGCGGATCGGCCGCCGGCCCCGGCGTCACCCGCCGTGCACGGCCCGAGCAGCCGGCCGGGCCGGACGGCCTGGCCGGGGGCCAGTCTAGTTGGCCGGGCCCGGTTTCTGATCTGCATCGACGGCAGCCGGCGGAGGCTGGCCTACCCGCACCCGGGCGATCCGCCGGCCGTCCATCTCGGTGACCACCAGCTTGCGGCCAGCGGCCTCGACGGCCTCGCCGTCGCCGGGGAGATGGCCGAGCACGGCGAGTACGTAGCCGGCCACGGTCTCGTAGGGGCCCTCCGGCAGCTCGATGCCGGTCTGCTCGGCGAACTCGTCCAGGTTGAGCAGGCCGTCCACCTCGAGCTCGCCGCCGATCAGCTGCTTGGACTGCCCGTTGCCGGTGTCGTACTCGTCCTGGATGTCACCGATCAGCTCCTCGACGAGGTCCTCCAGGGTCACGATGCCGGCGGTGCCGCCGTACTCGTCCACCACGATCGCCAGGTGCGCGCGGTCTTTCCGCATCTCCGACAGGGCCGAGAGCACCGTCTTGGTGGTCGGCAGCAGCTTGACCGTCCGGCAGCGGTCCTTGACCAGGCGCGCGCCGCCTGCGGCGGGATCGAGCAGGTCGCGGGCGTGCACGAAGCCGATCACGTCGTCGTAGGACTCCTGGTAGACGGGAAAGCGGGAGTAAGGCGCGGCCACGGCGATCTTCGCCGCGTCCTGCAGTGACATGGTGGCCGGCAGGAACTCCACCTCGGTCCTCGGCACCAGGACCTCGCGGATCTGCCGTTTCCCCGCATCGAAGACCTCGGTCACGATGTGCCGCTCGTCCGGGCTCAGGGCCTGGTTGCCGACCAGCAGGTCGCGAAGCTCCTGCTCCGTCATCACGCCCCGCCCGGCTGCCGGGTCGCCGCCGAGCAACGTGACCACCAGGTTCGTCGACTTCGACAGCAGCCATACCAGCGGACGGGCCAGCGTGGACATCCTGTCCAGCAGCGGGCCGGCCGCCAGCGACACCCGCTCGGCGCGCTGCAGGGCCAGGCGCTTGGGCGCGAGCTCCCCGAGGACCAGAGTAAAGAAGGAGATCGCCAGCGTCACCACCGCGACCGAGACGACTGACGCGGCGCCCGGCGACAGGTGGTGCTTCAGAGCTGACATCAGCTTGCTGGCGAGGGTCGCCGCACCGAAGGCGCCGGACAGCAGCGTCGCGAGGGTCACGCCGATCTGCACGGTGGACAGGAACCTGTTCGGGTCCTGCGCGAGCTTCGCGGCCCGCTGGCCCCGCCTGCCGCGTCGCGCCAGGGCACGCACCTGGCCGTCCCGGAGCGAGACGAGCGCCATCTCGGCTGCGGCGAAGAAGCCGCCGATCATGACTATGACCAGGACAATGACAATGTCCCAGCCGACCTCGTTCACTTCCTGATCCCTGACCTCGGCAATCGGCACGGCCGCGCGGTGTCCGGACAGTCTAGACCGGGCATGGCCATGCCCGGTCTATTGGCAGCCCGATCGCATGCTGCGGGTGGCCGGCCGCGCTGCGTGACCGGGCCGGCCGTGCGATCCTTGACTGGGCCATTACGGACGCATCGGAGCCGGTCGACGAGAAAGGCACGACGGATGCTCGCTGAGGTGCACCAGGACGCCGTGGCGATCTCCGGCGAGCTTGCCGAGCTGCGCCGCGCGATCCACCGCGAGCCTGAGATCGGCCTGGATCTGCCCATGACGCAGGCGAAGGTGCTCTCCGCGCTCGGCGGGCTGCCGCTCGAGATCAGCAGGGGGCAGCAGCTCAGCTCGGTGACAGCGGTGCTGCGCGGCGGCCGGCCGGGCGCCACGGTGCTGCTGCGCGGCGACATGGACGCGCTGCCGGTGACCGAGCGCACTGGCCTGCCCTATTCATCGCAGATCGACGGGGCGATGCATGCGTGCGGGCACGACCTGCACACCGCGATGCTGACGGGCGCGGCACGGCTGCTGTCGGCGCGGCAGCAGCAGATCGCCGGAAACGTGATCTTCATGTTCCAGCCCGGCGAGGAAGGCTTTGCCGGTGCGCGTCAGATGATCGCCGAAGGGGTGCTCGACGCGGCCGGCGACCGGCCGATCGCCGCTTTCGCCCTGCACGTCGCCTCCTCCATCCTGCCCCGCGGCGTCTACAGCACCAAGCCGGGCACGATGATGGCCGCAGCCGACGTGTTCGAGGTGACCGTGCACGGGCGTGGCGGGCATGCCTCCCAGCCGCATCGCGCCGCCGATCCGATCCCCGTCGCCTGCGAGATCGTGACGGCCCTGCAGGCCATGGTGACCAGGCGGTTTGACGTCTTCGACCCCGTCGTCCTGACGGTCGGCAGCTTCCAGGCCGGCACGACAGACAACGTGATCCCCGACGACGCGAGGCTGCTGGCCTCCTTGCGGACCTTCTCCGCCCAGACGCGGGCGCGCGCGATGGACCATGCCGTCCGGCTGGCCGAGGAGATCGCCGCCGCGCATGGCCTGACCGCCACGGCCGCCTTCGGCGCCGGATACCCGGTGACGGTCAACGACGGCGAGGAGGTGTCCTTCGCGCAGCGCACGGTGACGGAGCTGTTCGGCAGCGGGCGCTGCCTGACCCAGCTCTTCCCGCTGACCGGGTCAGAGGACTTCTCGTTCGTCCTGCAGCAGGTACCCGGCGCATTCGTCATGCTGGGCGCCTGCCCGCAGGGCACCGACCCGGCGACCGCGGCGTTCAACCATTCCGCGGAAGCGGCCTTCGACGACGCAGTGCTCGGCGACGGCGCCGCGCTCTACGCCGAGCTGGCACTGCGGCGCCTGGCAGCCGCGGGGGTCCGCCGCTAGCCGCGGGGGTCCGCCGCTAGCCGCGGGGGTCCGTCGCTAGCCGCGGCTGATCCGCTTGGCTGCCCGCGGATGGCGGCGAGGACCCGCGGTCGCCGGCCTGAGCGGCTATCGCTTGCACGCGGGCCAGGGTTGCATGCGCAGGTGCGTCCGCCCTGGTCCTAGGGGATTGGCGTGGTCGTCGACAACTGCCGTTGACCTGCCGATGCGAGAGGTGCCGTGATCAGCCGACGAGGTTCGTTTGCGCCGCGGATCCGGTCCAGCAGCTGAGTTCCATGCCGTCCTCGACCGGGAACAGGACCGTGACGTAGCCGTGCGAGGGATCGCGGACGTAACTGAGGTAATCAGCCATATTCGGATGGTTCTCGGCATCGTCGGCCACGACGAGAGCGCCGCTCGCCAGCCGTGGCTCCAGCAGCCGCAGTACCGGCAGGCACAGGTCCTTCCAGCCGTCGAGGAACACCAGGCCGATCGGCCCCGGCACGTCGGCGAGCGTGTCCCGGGCGTCGCCGCCGATGATGGTCACCACCTGGTCCAGGCCGGCCTCGGCAAGATTGGTGCCGGCCGCGGTGATCTTGGCCGAGCTCAGCTCCGTGGTCAGCACCTGGCCGGCGCCGACGTCGGTCAAGCCGGCCGCCAGATGGATGGTGGAGATTCCGAACGACGTGCCGAACTCCACCACGGTGGCCGGCCGGATCGCGCGTACCAGCGAGTACAGCAGACGTCCGCCCTGCTCGGAGATCGGCATGTAGATCGCCTCGAGGGCGTCGGCCCGCTTCCGCGCGCTGGCCGAGGCCAGCCAGCCGGGGGTGACGGTCTCGGGCTCGTTTTCGTGGTCGCGCGCCGCGGCCGCGAACAGGCGTCCGAGCACGGACTGGACTTGCGGGGTATCCAGGGTATTGGCCATGCCACAAAAGTAGACGCAACGTTGCGTTGTGTCAAGCTGTCTCATTCCTGAGGACTGGCCGCCCGGCACGGCCTGCCGCGCGGCCTCCTGCTTACTGCGGGCCCGGCGGGCGGCCGGCCAGGGATGGGAAGACGTCGTCCACGAGGGCGTCGATGAACTGGCTGTTCACCGGCAGGCCCGCGAGCAGTACCCGGTGGAACAGGGGCCCGTACAGCACGTCGACCACGAAGTCGAGGTCGACGTCGTCCCGGACGTCGCCGCGGGCAACGCCGCGTTCGAGGATGCTCCGGTCGAGCGCGCGGCGCTCATCGGAGTATCGCTGCTGAAATACGACGGCCATGGCGCGGTCGTGCTGGGCCTGGCCGATGAGGGCGAGCATCACCTGGCCTGCTGGTTCCCTGGTGAGGAAGCGGGCCAGCCTGCGCAGGTGCTTGCGCAGGTCCTCGGCGGTACTGCCGGTGTCCGGGATCTTGAGCTCGTTCTCGGCGTCTTCGAGAAAGGTGTCCATCAGGATCTCGAACTTCGACGGCCACCAGCGATAGATCGTCTGCTTGGCCACGCCTGCCCGTTCCGCGATGCCCTCGATCGTGACGCCCGCATACCCGCGCTCGACGAGCAGGTCATCGGCGGCTTCGAGGACCGCGTCACGAGCCCTGCTGCTGCGCCGGTGGGGCGCACGCCCCGGGCGCGGGCGCATGCTGCTCGCCGCTGAGACAGGTGGATCAGGCACTCAGGCATCGTATCCGAGCAAGACGCAACGTCGTGTTGCGCCATTCCGGCAGTGGGGATAGTGTCGCAGTAGACGCAACGTTGCGTCTCGTAATTTACTCCTCTAGCGACTCAGAGGCTGGCGACGTCGGCCTGCTTGGCCCGGACGGCGTCGGCGGCCGCCCGCAGCGCGGTCAGCTCGGCGTCGGCCAGGTCCCGCTCCACCACCTCGCGCACTCCTGATGAGCCGATCGCCGCCTCGACGCCCAGGTAGACGCCGGAGATGCCGTACTCGCCGTCCACCCAGGCGCAGACTGGGAGCACGGCGCCGGAGTCCTGGGCCACCGCCCGCGCCATCCAGGCCGCGGCGGCGGACGGGGCGTAGTAGGCGGACCCGGTCTTGAGCAGGGCGACGATCTCCGCGCCGCCGGCCCGGGTCCGCTCGACCAGAGCGTCAACGCCCGCGGCCGGGAGCAGCTCGGCAAGCGGCTTGCCATTGACCGTGCAGGCGGAGGGGACGGGCACCATGGTGTCGCCGTGCGAGCCGAGGGTCAGCGTGCGGACCGCGGCGACCGGGACGCCGAGGCGCTCGGCCACGAAGTAGCTGAACCTGGCCGTGTCCAGCATGCCTGCCTGGCCCATCACCCGGTGCGGCGGGAAGCCCGACACCTTTGCGGCCAGCGCGGTCATCTCGTCCAGCGGGTTGGAGACCACGATCAGCACCGCGTCCGGCGCGTGCTTGACGACCTGCTCGGCCACGTTCCTGACGATCTTCGCGTTGACCCCGATCAGGTCCATCCGGCTCATGCCGGGCTTTCGCGGCAGTCCAGCCGTGATCACCACCACTCCGGAGCCCGCGATCGCCTGGTAGCCCTCCCCGGCCGGCCCGGTCGTCTGCCCGGTCACCCTGGTCTCGAAGCCCTGGATGGGCCGTGACTGGTTCATGTCCAGAGCCAGTCCCTCGGGCTTGCCGTCCACGATGTCCGTGAGCACGACCTCGTCGAATATGTCGTATTCAGCCAGCCGCTGCGCGGTGGTCGAGCCGTAGAAGCCGGCTCCCACGACGGTTACCTTCCCTGTGCGGGCCATCTGCCGTGATCTCCTTTGCTTTCTTGTCCTCGTCAGCCTGTCCTCGTCAGCTGTCCCCGTCAGCTGTCCCCGTCAGCTTGTCCCCGTCAGGACCTGGCCATGGCGGACCGCAGGTTCTCGTCGAGCGCGGCGAGGAACTCCTGCGTCGTCAGGAACGGGGTGCCCTCGCCGACGAGCAGCGCGAGGTCCTTGGTCATCTTTCCGCTGAGCACGGTCTGCACGCACACCCGCTCGAGCGTGTCGGCGAACGCGGTCACCTCGGGTGTTCCGTCCAGCTTGCCGCGGTGCGCGATCCCGCGGGTCCAGGCGAAGATCGAGGCGATCGGGTTCGTCGAGGTCGGCTTGCCCAGCTGATGCTGCCGGTAATGCCTGGTCACGGTGCCATGGGCGGCTTCCGCCTCGACGCATGTCCCGTCCGGCGTCATCAGCACGCTGGACATCAGGCCGAGCGAGCCGAATCCCTGCGCCACCACGTCGGACTGGACGTCCCCGTCGTAGTTCTTGCACGCCCACACGATGCCGCCATCGCCCTTGATCACCTGGGCCACCATGTCGTCGATCAGCCGGTGCTCGTAGGTGATCCCGGCGGCCTCGAACTCGGCCTTGAACTCGGACTCGAAGACCTCGGCGAAGATGTCCTTGAACCGGCCGTCGTAGGCCTTCAGGATCGTGTTCTTGGTGGACAGGTACAGCGGGTAGCCCTGCACCAGCGCGTAGCGCATGGTGGCCCGGGCGAAGTCGCGGATCGAGTCGTCGTAGTTGTACATGCCCATCACCACGCCGCTACCGGTGAACCGCGCGACCTCCATCTCGATCGGGTCGCCCTGCCCTCCGTCAGGCCGGTAGGAGAGCGTCACGGAGCCGGGGCCAGGGACGACAAAGTCGGTAGCACGGTACTGGTCGCCGTGCGCGTGGCGGCCGATGATGATCGGCTTGGTCCAGCCGGGAACGAAGCGGGGGATGCTGGAGATGACGATTGGCTCCCGGAACACGACCCCGCCGAGGATGTTCCTGATGGTCCCGTTCGGTGACCGCCACATCTTCTTCAGCCCGAACTCGGCGACGCGGTCCTCGTCGGGCGTGATGGTGGCGCACTTGACCCCGACGCCGTGCTCCTTGATGGCATTCGCCGCATCGATGGTCACCTGGTCGTCCGTGGCGTCCCGCTGCTGGATCGACAGGTCGTAGTACTTCAGCTCGATGTCCAGGTAGGGCAGGATCAGCTGATCCTTGATGAAGTGCCAGATGATCCGCGTCATCTCGTCGCCGTCGAGCTCCACCACGGGATTGGATACCTTGATCTTGGACATGCTCTCGCTTTCCCTTCCTCACGCCGCGTCGTTGCCGTGGCCAAGCTCACCGGACGCGAGGCTACCCGCGCCGCGCCAGGCGAATATCAGTTCTGGGCAGGAAACACCAGGCCGGCGACCAGGAGCGCGATGCCGAGAACGGAGAACGCGGCGACGTCCGTCAGCCGCCGCCGGGAGGCGAGCATCCCCGCGCGGCGCTCTGGCAGAACCAGCCTGGCCACCGCTGCCGCGAGGAGCATGCCAGCCACCGCCAGCGTGCCACCCCTGACATTCTGCGGGCCCCGCCACAGGTAGCACAAACTCAGGGCCACCCCGCACAGCACACCGAGGTAGGCGGCGCCCCAGCGCTGGCGCCCGGCTAGGCCGGACCGGTGCCGGCGCCCGGCCGGCCCGTCGCGCCCTGCGGGCGGCTGCGGCAGCCGCCCGGCCGGCGGTACCGGATCGGTCAGCTGAACGGGCCCGCGGGCCGCATGCCTCACCGCTGGTCCAGCGGCGTCCAGGTGAGGCCGCGGTCACCGATGTACTCGCTGTCGGGCCGGATCAGCCGGTTGTCCGCGTGCTGCTCCATCACGTGCGCGGTCCATCCGGCCATCCGGCTCACCGAGAAGACGGAGGTGAACAGGTCCGTCGGGATGCGCAGGTAGTGGTACACGGTGGCAGCGTAGAAGTCCACGTTCGGGTAAAGGCCCTTCTCCGCGAAGACGACCTCTTCCATCTTTCTTGACATGCGGAAATAGGTGTCGTCACCGGACAACCCGGCAAGCTCCGCGGACATCTGGCGCAGATGCGCCGCGCGCGGGTCTTCCGCCTTGTAGACGCGGTGACCGAAGCCCATGATCTTCTCGCCCCGCCGCAGGCGGGCGGCGACCTGCGCCCCTGCCGCGCCGACCGGGTCGCTCCCTGCGGTGTTCCTGACCGCCTCAAGGCCCCGCATCACCTGCTCGTTGGCGCCGCCGTGCAGCGGCCCCTTGAGGGTGCCGATCGCGGCGACCACCGCCGAGTGCATGTCGGAGAGCGTTGCCGCGCAGACCCGGGCCGCGAAGGTCGATGCGTTCATGGTGTGATCCGCGTGCAGCACCAGGCAGGCGTCGAGGATCTGCGTTTCCCGCTCGGACGGCGCGGTCCCGGTGATCTGGAGCAGGAAGTTGGCCGCCACCCCGAACCCCGGATCGGGCGGCCCGCTTTCGCGGCCACGCCGCGCGGCGTCGTATGCCGCCACCAGGACCGGCTGCTGCGCGGTAAGCCTGGCGGCCTTGCGCATATTCGGCCCCGGCTCGTTGGAATCCTTGTCCGGGTCGTCGGCGCTAGCCAGCGAGACGAGCGAGCGCATCGCCTCCATCGGCTCCTGGCCACGGGCGATCTCCGGCAGGCTCGCGGTCACCAGCTTCCCCAGCGCGCGGCCGGCCGCGATCTCCGCGCGATAGCCAGCCAGTTCGCCGTGGCCGGGCGGCGATCCGCGCTGCAGCAGGTAGGCGGTCTCCTCGAAGGTCGCGGATCCGGCGAGCTGGTTGATGTCGTAGCCGCGGTAGAAAAGGCGGCCCGCCCGGCCGTCGATGTCGCTCAGCGCGGTGGAAGCGGCGACCACGTCCGCCAGTCCCTTGGACGGCTTTCCCGCCATGTGTTCCTCCCGGACGGCTCGTCGGAAGTGTACTTCCGCGACAGCCGCAGTGCCGCCAGTGCCGCCCCCCGTGCCCCGCTACGTTTCCCTGGTCACGGTCCGGCCGGTCGCGTGCCCGTCTCCGCCCTAACCTGTTGCGTCAAACACGGTAGGAATCCATCCAGCAGGGTAGCTGGAACGTGAGACAACAGTGACTACTCCGACAGGCAGGAGGAACGGGTCATGGAGCACCCATTCATCCGCATCGAGGAAAGCGGCGCGATAGTGCCGTTGCGCGAGAATGTCACCACCATCGGGCGCGGCCGCGCCGTCGACGTCCGCCTCAGTGACCCGAGTGTCTCACGGCTTCATGCCGAGATCGTCTGCCGCGGCCCGTACGCCTACGTGACCGACCTCGGCTTATCGAGGAACGGCACCAGGGTAAACGGGCGCCTCGTCGCCCGGCGGGTTCTCGACGACGGGGACGTGCTGACGTTCGGGTCGGCACGCTGCCGGGTCGGCGGGATCGCGCGCGAGGACTTCACCGCCGAGGTGGAGTTGCGCCGATCGGCGGCGCCCGAGCTGACCCGCCGTGAGCTCGACGTGCTGACCTCGCTCTGCCGCCCGGCGCTGTCCGACGAGGCGTTCGTGGCGCCAGCGACGGCACGCGAGATCGCCTCGGATCTCGTGGTGACGGAGGCCGCGGTCAAGCAGCACCTGCTGCGCCTGTACCAGAAGTTCCGCATTCCCGAGGGCACGAACCGGCGGGTCCGGCTGGCCAACGAGGTGGTCGCCCTCGGGCTTGTCAGGCCGCTGCCGCCGACCGGGCAGCCCGAGCCGTCCCCGGCACAGCAGCCGGTGTGTGGGGACCTGCCGGCCAATGCGACGATCGGTGCGCAGGTGCAGGACCGGCGGGCCAGCTGAGCCCGGGCCAGCGTCAGCCGACGACCCGGCCGGCCAGCCCGATGACGGAGGTCCTCGCGTGCTGGACCGCGATGCGCAGGGCGCGGAAGTTGTCGCCCGGCGTGCCGAGATGGTGCAGCGGCCAGTAGATGGGCAGCTGGGAGGCGGCGGCCGCTATCGCCGCCATGGCCAGGGCGGAAACGCCGATGATCGCCATCACGGCCGCGCCCGGCGAGCTGCCCGCCGCGTCGAAAAGCTTGCCGAGCTGCCGCCTTGATCCCCCGGAGCCCGGGCCGAGGCCATAACAGGCGACGACGGCCCCGGCCGCGTAGGCAACGGCCCGCGGGAACGGGTCAAGCGGCACCGCCACGATGGTGACGCCCGCCGCGATCCCGGCGGCGACGAGCGCCACCGGCGCGAGCAGCACGCTGACGACGACCGACCGGGCCAGCATTACCGGAAAGAGCGCCGCCGTCGCGGCCGGATCGAACGCGCGAGCGCCGCGGGCCGCGCGCACTCGCGTCAGGCGGCGCTGGCTCAGGTCGGCCGCTCGCAGCGACAGCAGGACGGCGAGTGCGGTCAGCGTCCCCACGACGGGCAGGATCACGCTGGCCCCCGCGCCAGCCGCGACGCAGGCCACGACGAACACGGAGCGCGAGCGGCGCCGTGGGGAGGAGCTGCCGTCCGCGCGGCCGGCCGCGCCCGCCCGCCGGTCAGCTGCGGCAACCTGGCCGGCGCCGGCCGGGGAAGCCCGGGCCGGGCCCGCTCCGGGCGCACCGTACTGCACGGCAGGAAGAAGATCGCCGACATAAGGGCCTGCCTGCTCGCCCACGGCCAGCGGCTGCGTCGCGTGCGGCGCGACGCGGCCTGTCCCCGGCCGAGCGGCTCCCGGCGAACCAGTTCCCGGCACCGCGGTTCCCAGCGCGACGGCTCCCGGCACCGCGGTTGCCTGCACCGCGGTTCCCAGCGCGACGGCCCCCGGCACGCCGACCGGGCCGGCCGCGACCAGCGGCACGGAGCCAGCCGCGAGCGCTGCGGGAGTCAGGGCCGCGGCCCGTTCGTTCAGCTCGGCGGCGGCGGGCCGGCGGGCCGGGTCGCGGGCTAGCGCCGCCGCCACCAGGGGGAGCAGCGACCGCGGGCAGCCGTCCAGATCCGGCTGGCCGTGCACGATCCGGTAGAAGATCGTCTCAAACGAGCCGGTGCCGAACGGCGGCCGGCCGGTGGCTGCGAACGCCACCGTGGCGCCCCAGGAATGCACGTCCGACGCCTGGCCGCTCTCCTTCCCCTCGATGACCTCGGGCGCGAGGTAGCCGGGGGTGCCCATGAACATTCCGGTCTGGGTGATCCTGGTCGAGTCCGGTGAACGCGCAATGCCGAAATCGATCACGACGGGCTCTCCGGCCGACAGCATGATGTTGCCCGGCTTAAGGTCCCTGTGCACCACGCCCGCCGCGTGCACGGCGGTGAGCGCGGACGCCACCCCGCGCGCCACGCTCGCCAGATCCGCCCCCCGCAGCGGCCCGCAGTCGCTGACGACCTGGTCGAGCGTCCGGCCGCGGACGTATCTGGTCACGATGTAGGGCGGATCGCAGGCCACGTCCGCGTCGATGACCTCCGCGACAAACGGGCTGCGCACCCGGCGCATCGTCTCGACCTCGCGGGCGAGGCGGCGGCGGGCATCCGGCTCGCCCGCGACCGCCGGCCGTAGCACCTTGACGGCGACCGGGCGCTGCTCCGCATCCGTGGCGAGGTAGACAACGCCCATCCCGCCCTCGCCGATGCGCTCAAGCACGCGGTAGGGCCCGAACTTGCCCGGCGTCCGGTCCGGCACAGTCATGACCGCACCAGCCTACGGATTCCGCGTGCTTTCCGCTGTCGGCCCGCATCCCGAACGCGACTCTGCGTCCCGCCGCAATGCCCTTCCAGCAATACGCAGCACCCGGCGCGGGACGATCCTGGCTAGCGGGACCATCGCCTTGTACTGCGCCCCCGCCGTCGCCACCGGCCGGCCAGCCGCGACGGCGTCGAGGCCGGCCCGCGCCACCCGGTCCGGGTCGAGCCAGGCGAAGGCCGGCGCCGAGGCCTTGCCCGGCCGGCCCTCGGCACCAGACCCGGTCCGGGTCAGGCCGGGGCACAGGGCCGTGACGTGGACACCGCGGTCGGCCACCTCCGTGTGCACGCTCTCGCTGAACGAGGTCACGAATGCCTTGGTCGCCGCGTACGTCGCCCCGCCGGGCCAGACCAGGAAGCCGGCCACCGAGGAGACGTTGAGCACGCCGCCATGGCCGCGCTGCAGCATGCCGGGCAGGACGGCGTGAGTCAGCCGCACCAGGGCGAGCACGTTGAGCCTGATCTGCGCTTCCGCACTGTCGGCCGGCACGTCGGCGAAGGGCCCGGACAATCCGAAGCCGGCGTTGTTGACCAGCAGCTCAACCGGCCTGCCGGCACTGGCCAGCCGGTTCTCGGCCACCAGCAGGCCGGCCGGGGTGGTCAGGTCGGCGGCGAGTACCTCGACCTGCACATGGTGCGCATCCCGCAGGCCCGCCGCGAGCTCCGCCAGCCGCCCGGCCTGGCGGGCGACGACGACCAGGTCGCAGCCGTCCGCCGCGAGCAGCCTGGCCAGGCGCTCCCCGATCCCGCTGGATGCGCCGGTGACGAGGGCGGTGCGGTACGACTGGTGCATCAGTCTCCGGCCACCAGCTTGCGCAGCGCCTGAGCCGTGTCAGCGTTCTGCTCCGCGTGCGCTACTAGCGCCCTGGCGAGCTCTTCCGCCCAGGTGCCCACCGGGACGGGCTGCCGGGACAGCACCACGCCGCGGACCTCGCGGCAGATCTCGGCCACCGGGACGCCGCGCTTGACGCCGAGCGTCATGACCAGGTCGCCCATCCGGATGGTGATCTTGGCAACCTGGCCGGGACGGCCGCGCATCCGGTCGGATGCCGTCCGTTCCCTGTCGATGGTGACCCATCCCGCAGGCAGCGCTTCGCCGAGCGACTCGGTCAGGACGCGGGCGTAGACGGCCACGTCGGCGCTGTCCGCACGGAGCGCCGCGGTGACCATGTCGAGCGAGAGGCCGTCACCGGGAGCGGTCACTTCGGCACCATCCTTAGCTGCGGCCTTAGCTGCGGCGCGGTCCTGCGGCGGAACGGGCGAAGGCCGCGGGCTCCCGTCCTGGACGGCGGCGCTCACCGCCCGGCGAACGTGGCCTTCCCTGGCCCATTCTCGATGAAACTGCGCATCCCTGTCCGCTGGTCCTCGGTGGCGAACAACCCGGCGAAGTTCAGCCGCTCGATCTCGAGCCCGGAGTCGAGATCCACCTCAAGGCCCTCGTCGATGGCCTGCTTCGCGGCGCGCAGCGCGACGGCGGGGCCGCCGACGTAGCGATCGACCAGGTCCCGTGCCGCCTGGTAGACGTCGGCGTCAGGGACGACCCTGTCCACAAGGCCGATGGCGAGCGCCTCCGCCGCGCCCACAAAGCGCCCGGTGTAGACGATGTCCTTGGCCCTGGCCGGCCCGACCAGGCGCGGGAGACGCTGGGTGCCGCCCGCCCCGGGGATCACGCCCAGCAGTATCTCCGGCTGCCCCACCCTGGCGCTCTCGCCCGCCACCCTGAAGTCAGCGCAGAGCGCGAGCTCGAGGCCGCCGCCCAGCGCGTAACCGGTGATCGCCGCCACGACCGGCTTCGGGATCTTCGCGACCGCGGTGAACGCGTCCTGCAGACGGCGGGTGTCTGCCGCCATCTGGCTGTAGGTCGCCTCCGCCATCTCCTTGATGTCGGCCCCGGCCGCGAACACCCTCTCGCCGCCGTAGATGATGACGGCGCGGACTTCCTGATCGGCGCTGGCCTGCGCGGCCGCGGCGGCGATCTCGTCCTGGACCTGGACGTTCAGCGCGTTCATCGGCGGGCGGTGCAGCCGGATCACGGCCACCGCCTGATCGTTCTCCAGCCGAACGAAGTCACCCATGCCGCACCTCCATGCCGAGCAACGATCCTATGCGGGCATTCTGCCGGGTCGCGGCCCGGCCCAGTAGCGGCGCCGGGAATCGGGCTGGCGCCGGCCGGGATCGGGCTGGCGCGGACGGGGAACGAGCCCGCCGGCGTCGGCAGCTGCGGCCTGCGGGCCGGCCGATGAGCGCTCACGGTGGTGGCATTCGTGCTCGCACGCGGCGGACTCGCACCCCGGGCCGTCGCCGGGGAAACGGCACTGGCCGAGCAGGCACGGTGCGGAGACGGTGAACGTGCTCTTCGCCTGGCTGGCCCGCTCCTTGTGCGTGAGCGCCGTGTCCACCGCCTCGGCGAGCGCGACCGCGGCCGGCAGTAAGCGGCCGGCCAGCACGGTCTTCGCCAGCCGGCTTAGGTACCGGCCTGCGCCGGTTGCGTCGTAGCGCAGCATGGCCGCGAAGGCATCCATGCAGGCCTGATCATCGGAATTGCGGACGTGCTGGCCTTGACGGCGGCTCCGGGCAGCCCCTGGCCGGTCCAGGGAAAGCATGACTCCCATGTCCTGGTTTAACCCCCTCGGATGAGACCCGGGCGGTTGCGCCGCGGGTGGCGCCCGGGACGAAGGCGCCCGGGCTATCCGACGCCAAACCTAGTGCGAAGAAATGCGAAGGGTCAAGAACTTCGCGCGAAGTTGACATGACGTGTCGCGTATCGGATAACGTGCCCAAGAACGCTCGCCACCAGCGGGGCTCTTGCTGGATGGCAGCCGGGAAAATCTCAGCGCAGGATCGGGCACGACTGCGAAGTTTATGCGAAGGTGGTGACATGCCTACTCGTCCAGCACCGCCGCCATGGGGTGCCCTGATCACCGCAGCGCTCCGCCAGGCCGGACTGTCGGCGCGGGAAGCGGCGCGCCGGGCCGGCCTCAGTGAGGGGCGCTGGCGGCAGATCACCAGCGGCTACCAGGTCGTGAGCGCCGGCATCTACGCACCTGTGCGGGGGCCTGCCGCCACGCTGGCCCGGATGGCGTCCGTCGCCGGAGTTACGGCGGCCCAGCTCGAGCAGGCCGGGCGGGCGGACGCGGCGGCGGCCCTGGCCGCCGCCCCGGCAGCCGACGCTGGTGAAGCGATCTTGCGGCGGGTCAGGGAGATGAGCACCGATCAGGCACGCGACCTGCTCGCGGCGATCGCCGTCCAGCTTGGCGTCACGCTGGCCGGCCAGGACCAGGCAGAGCCGGAACGCCGCTACGGTACCTAGGTGACTTCGCGGTACCTGGTTTGACTGCGCGGTACCTGGTTTGACTGCGCGGTACCTGGTTTGACTGCGCGGTACCTGGTTTGACTGCGCGGTACCTAGTTGACTTCGCCCGGGCCGCGCTGCGGTCCACGGCGAGCGGAGAGGGGCTTCACACTGAACGACGAGCCCGCGGCCACCGACCTGGAGCGGCTGAGCGAGTTAGCCCGCGCCCTGGCCGAAAGCGACCCTGGCCCGGCGAGCGAGCTTGCTTGCGCGCTCGCCGACGCGGTCGCCGGGCTGTCCGGTCGGATGGACGCCCTGTGGCGCCTGATCGCCGCGGCAGTCGAGACGGCCGGCCTCAGTGTCACCGCCGCCGCGCCACCTCCCGCCGAGTTCACCCGGGGACACCCCCCGCCTGGCGGTACTAGCCACCGCGGCACTGGCCACCAGAGCGTCCGGCTGAGCATTGACGGCAAGGACTGGGTCGCGGCGATCAGCGAGGACGAGCCCCCCGCTGACCCGGCCGGTTCATGGGCCGCGCTTGAGCGCATTACGAAGGCCGCCGACCCGCAGCAGCCCGGCAGCTAGACCGCAGGCTCCCGCAGACCGCGGGCTCCCCGCAGCTGGTTCACCACCGGTAATTCTTGGCCGCCTGCCGGAACGCGGCGATCGCGGCCGGGTCGTTATCGACCTGCCAGTCCTGGCTGTAGAGCGAGCCACTCTGCTCGATGTCGAACCACACGAACCCCAGGATCTGCTTGTTCTTGATGCCCGCGAACAGGCCTCTGATCTGCCTGGCCTGCACGGGCCCCGGCGGCGCCGCGGCGGTCTCGGCAATCAGGATCTTCTTGCCGGGCGCTACGTCGTTGACGTCGCCGATCGTCTGCCCGAAGACGCTCTCGAAGGTGTCGGTGTTCCTGACGTAGTAGCCGTCGATGCCGACCCAGGTGACGTACCGGCTGCCGGGGTACCACTCGCCGATCGAGCTTGTCTCGGGGTCGTTGACGTTGACCGTCCACAGCCAGGTCACGTTGAAGTCGCCCTGCTGCCGGAAAATGCGGACGACGTGCCGCCACGCCTCGCGGAAGGTGCCCGGCTCGACGTACCTGTAACCCCACTTAGACGTGAGCGCGTTCATCTCATGGCCGAAGGAGATGATGACGCCCTTGCCGTAGGCATGCACCGCGCGTGCAAAGGAGATCAGGTAAGCGTCGTCACGGCCTGCCGCGATCCCGCCGATGCTGACGCCGCGCGGGTCTATCTGCACGCACGGGGTCGCGTCCTGCACGTCCGCCTCGTAGGCGAAGCCAGTCTGGAACTTCTCGTTCCAGCCGCTGTAGTAGACCGCGATGTTGGGCTGATGGCCGATGGCCGCCGCGAACTGGTCAATGCCGGCGTAGCTGTCAGGTGAGCCTTTCGCATAGACGCCGAGGTAGCTGTCGGCGCGGTCCGGCAAGGTGACGTGGATCGGCGTCCGCGACGAGCCAGCGACAGGAGTGCCGTAGTGCGCCGGATGCTGCGATGGCGGCGACGCAGGGGCTACGGCCGTCATCACCCCGGCAGTCGCTGCCCCCGCCGTGACGACGGTGGCGACGGCGGCCAGGGCCGTGGCCGTGGGGTTGGATCCGGTGAAGGCCGCCACGTGCTGCAGGAGCGACGACACGGAGTCCGCCACCTCGACGACCATGCGGCGGATCCGGTTGTCGGCCAGGGCCGGGTACAGCACAAGGGCCGGGAACCGGTGCGACGCGGCGAGGACCTCGCGAACGGCGCGTCGGCGGGTCGCCTTGTCGAGTCCGGCCCGGACGATGATCGTCTTGCCGTCGGCGGAGGCCAGTGCGTTGATCCCGGGTGGCAGCTCGCTGGTCTGGGTGATGCGGGTGATGCCGAGGGTCCGCGCCGGGGCGGAATGGACGTGCCGGCCGCGCCTGAGTGCGACCGGCTCCGGCGGCGGGATGGTCATGTCGCGTCCCTTCCGGGAAAGATCAGTCGGCCGACGATGAGCGCGTTGATGATCCCGAACCCGGCGACGACCGCGAACCGGGGCGACCCGGTCTGTTCCATCCGCCAGCCGGCCAGGCCCAGCCACGCCACGGCGAGCGTGCCGTTCCACACGGTCACGCCCCACCAGAACCGGCGGGTAGCGTCACCGGGCCCGCGCGATGGCTGCCAGGACATCACCCTGCCCCGCGCGTAGTCCCAGAGCGCGAGAGCCTGGGCCCAGCCGACCGCCAGGGAGAGCGGCCAGATCCGGGGGCTGTAGGGCGCGTGGTGCCACAGCGGGTAGAGCACCACGCCGGTGATCACGGCCGGGAGGAGCAGCAGCGCGTTGCGCAGCTGGATCTCGCCCGGCAGGAACGCCAGCAGGCTTATCGGGATCAGCGGCAGGACCAGGGTCCGCAGCGCGGTGGTCAGGTTCCACAGCCAGCCCGACAGGTAGGGCAGCCGGGACCGCCACGGCATCGGAACCCGCCACATGTGCTTCGTGGCGATCAGCGACGTGGCGCCGCAGCACCAGCGGTATTGCTGGCGCATGAAAGCGTCCAGGGTGGACGGGCAGATCCCGGCCGCCAGCACGACCGGGATGTACAACAGCTGATAGCCGTGGTAGCGCACGTCGAGCCCGGTATGCGAGTCCTCCGCGTAGGGAATCATCGTGAACCCGCCCGACGGCGCCAGCGCGGCACGCCGGTAGACGGCATTCGAGCCGACGCACAGCGCAGATCCGAACCTGTCACGGGACACCTGCACCGCACGGTAGAACACCTCCAGGGTCGGGCCGGCCGCGCGCTCTACCCAGCTCTGCGCGGGCCTGACGCGGAAGAACTGGGGGGTCTGCACGATCCCGGTCGCTGGATCATCTAGGTAGGGCAGGGTCTCGGCGAGGAAGTCGGGCCGCGGCCGGAAGTCAGCGTCGAAGATGACGACGTGCTCGCCTGAGGTCAAGGCGAGCGCGTTGTTGAGGTTGCCTGCCTTCTTGCGGTAGCGAACCTGCGGGCGGCGGACGTAGGCGAACCCGAAGGACGGCGCCAGCGCGCGGGCTTCCTCGCTCGGCCCGTCGTCGAGCACATAGGCGCGGGCCGAGCCCGGGTATGCCTGGATGACCTCGAACACGCCGATCCAGGTGTTGCGCAGCACCTCTATCGGCTCGCCGCAGATCGGCAGGAAGATGTCCACCGTCGGGTAGCCACGCGGCGCCCAGGCTCGTACCCGCAGGACGTGGCCCACCAGGTCAAAGCTGTGGCCGGTGAAGTTCACCGGCAGGCTGACTGCCTGGTAGGCGAAATACAGCAGGGTGTATCCGGCGAACGCCAGCAAGACAGGGTAGCGAATCTCGAGCCAGGCCTGCGCAACCAGGACGCACACGGCGCTGGCGCACAGGGCGGCCGTCAGGAATGGCAGCGACCGCCAGGCGTACGAGCCCTTCTCGACGTCATCCGGCGGTTCGGGCAGCACCGTGCCGACGTGACGGTGACGGCCGCGCGGGGTGGTTGTGGCGGTCACTGCCCGGCCACCGAGGGATCGCGCACCCAGACCTTGAACTTGCTGCGGGTGCCGGTCGCCGAGTACGGGATGTCGGCGACGCACCGGTACCCGCCGAGCCGCTTGATGTCGCGGGAGATCGCCCTGTCGGTCGGTGCCGTGTCCCAGAAGTTCAGCGCGATGACAGCGAAGTAGCGGTGCCCGATCGCATCGTTGTACCCTCGCAGGCCGGTAAGCCGCTGCCTGGTCTGCGGGTCGTCATACCGGAAGTACCAGGTGCCGTAGAGCTGCCGCCAGTTCACCTCGTCGGGGAGGTAATACTCCTCGACGTTGCCGCGCTCGTCGGCGAGGACGGGGCCGTGCGTGGCGGCGAGGATGGGCCGCAGCGCGGCGATCAGCGGCAGCGAGTCCGGCCATCCGTAGCAGGCGGTCGCCCACGGGATCGCCGGAACGACGGCGAGGCAGACCGTGGCGACCCCGATGCGCCGCGCGGCGGCGGCCTTTGCCGGCGGGACGGCGCCGGCCAGCGCGGTGAATGCCACCCCGGCCACGATGGCGCCGAACCACTCCCCGTAGCCGAGGTGCTTGAAGAGGCTTGTATAGGTGTGGATGCGCGCTTGCTCGGCCGGGACCAGGAAGACGGCGGCGGCGAGCACGCCTGCCAGCAGCTTTATCGGCCGGCTCCGGCGGGTGCAGGCGACGGTGACCGCCCCGATAACGGCGAGCAGCGCGACTACCCCGGCCCACTTGGCGCTGACCAGCAGCAGGTAGGGGATCGGGTAGTTGCTTGAGTGCCGCAGCAGGGTCGTCGTCTTGACCCCTTGCCAGCCAGCCGGGCCGGCTGCGAACAGCCCGGCGGCCAGCAAGACGAACAATGTGCCCAGCATGACCGCGGCCGCGGCGAAGCCGGTCCCGCGGCCACGTCGCTGCCAGGTGGCCAGCGCCACGATGGCGATCACGATGAGGTCGAACAGGGCAGCCGCGTACTTTGCCGCGTCCGCGACCGCGAGCGCGGAGCCTGCCGCGGCGAGCAACGCCAGCCGGGCGGCACCCGTGTTCCCGATGGCGAGGATCCCGAGCCAGGTAGCGAGAGCGAGCAGGAACAGGGCCATGGCGTCGTAGGTGGCGAAGGCGCCCAGGAACTGCGTGGCGGCGGTCCCGGCAAAGAGCCCGATGGCGAAGAGCGCGGAGGTCCGGTCGAAGATCCGGCGCGTGACGCCGTGCAGCAGCGTTGTCGCGCCGAGCATGAAGCACAGCGAAAGGATCCTGGCTGCGGCCAGCCCGCCGATGCTGTCGGCAAGCGCGCCGATGGGCGGATAAATGACTGGCGAGCCGGACAAGAAGGTGGAGAACGGCTCAATGGCGGCCCCGCCGTGCAGCCAGTAGTTGATCTCAGCGCGCCCCGCCCATAGGTAGAGCGCTTCGTCGGGGAAGGCGGAGTTGCTCGACACCAGCCGGATGGACAGGACAGTCTGCACGGCGAGGACGACCAGCAGCACTCCCGGGAGTTTGCGGGGACGGCCGCGACCTACGGACTGGCCGTCCGCCGTCGCCCTCGCGGCTGCCTGCGATGCCGGGCGTGCCGCCACCGAAGCCGGCCAGCTGGCAGCGACGTCGAAGGGGGTGGCCAGGTCCCTGGACGGCGTGGCCAGGTCCAGGACCGGCGTGGCCAGGTCCAGGACCGGCGTGGCCAGGTCCCTGGACGGCGTGGCCAGGTCCAGGACGGGCGTGGCCAGGTCCAGGACGGGCGTGGCCAGGTCCAGGACCGGGGTGGCCAGGTCGAGGAGCAGCGCAAGGGCGCGAGCGTCTCGCTCGGCGGGACTAGCCGGAAGATCCCCGGCCTCACCGCAGACAGCGGACAGGACCGCGATGTCCCTGGCGGCAGCCGTACGGGTCAGGATGGCATGGCCCGGTAATCGCGCAATGCCCGGCAGGCCGGGTAACCGAGCAAAGCCCGCTAAGCCGTGCGGGGCAGCGCGCCGCGTCGCGGGTGCGGCTAGCGGGAGCGGCACGTGGTTGCCGCGCTGCGCGGGCTCGGACGGCTCGTCGCTGCGGGACGCGGCGACGGAAGCGGCCAGCGCAGCCTGATCGGGGTGCAGAGCTGTCACCGTGCCCGCGACGTCGAGGCACCCGGTGCTGGGTCGGCGGGAAAAACGGCGCTTCACCTCCCTGGCAGCGTCACGAATGCAGCGTCACGGATGCGGCGTCACGGATGCAGGGTCACGGATGCGAAAGCCCGGCTTGCCGCGGTGGCCCGGTCCGGCGCCCGCCCCGGCTCCCGGCCGGGACAGGCGCCAGCCGGTCACTCGCCAGACGCACGGGGCAGCGACACTCGCTGCCAGCCGTTCAGGAAACTGCGAACTTCGCTCTCGCTGTAGCGCCGGTGACCGCCGGGGGTACGGATCGACGACAGCTTGCCGCCGCGCGCCCACCGGGTGACGGTCTTCGGGTCCACTCGGAGCATGGCTGCGACCTCAGCCGGGGTGAGCAGGCGGTTCTCCGGCTTGATCTTGGTTCTCACGGGACTGGTCCTCTCACGCTGGGGGGTAGTTGGTCAGTAACACAAAGTGACTGCACTTAAACGTTACTCACCGAGAGCGCTCTATCACAGGATGTCATGCCCACCTGGCTTTTGCAGGCGTTCTGCCTGGCACGGTGATAAATTTCCCGCGCCCGCCCTTCATGTCCTCGTTAGGAGGACGCCACGATCACGGGGTTGGTTTACTCGCGTGACGTGACGAGGCCGACACGCCGTGTCGCGCCAACCCCGCACGCCCTCTCGCACGCCCTCACCGGAGATCCCCGTTGGTCATCCCGGCCGGAGCGTCAGGAACGGCGACCAGGCCAAGCTCGGCCGACGTGGCCAGCAACGGGTGCCGCGGCAGAACCCGGACCGTATAGCCGAACGGACCGGGGCCGCCGAGCTCCACCTCGCCGACATACCTGACGACCAGATTGCTGCCAGCAAGCCCCTCGTGCACAAGGTCAGCGCACGCCGGATCGATGATCTCGTCCTCATCCCCCGCCCGGCCGTAGACCACTTGGACCGTGACGTCCGCCGGGGACAGCTCGCCGAGCGCGACCGTGGCGCGTACCACCAGTAGCGAACCGGGACGCTGCTCGCCCTCCTGCGCTTCGACGTGCTCGATCCGGATCGCGTGCCAGGCCTTGGTCACCCGTTCCTGCCAGGCGGCGAACTGACGGGCGCCGGCAAAATCGGGGCTAGCGGCGCCCGTGGCGCCCGTGGCGCCCGTGGCGGCGACCGCCTGGCCGGCCGCCGCGCCGTGACCGATGAGCGCGCGGGACGACCGTGCAGCGGGCAGGTACAGGCCGGCCACGTACTCGCGCACCATCCGGGTGGCCTGGGCCTTGGGACCGAGCGTCCGCAGGGTGTGCGCCACCATCTCCAGCCACCGGCGCGGCGGGTGGCCGGCCGCGGACTCGTAGAACAGCGGCGCGACCGACTGGCCGATCAGGTCGTACAGGGCGGCGGCCTCCACCTCGTCCCTGCGGCCGGGGTCGGCAAGGCCGTCGGCCGAGGGGATCGCCCAGCCGTTGGCGCCGTCGTACCACTCGTCCCACCAGCCGTCCCGCACCGAAAGATTGAGGCCGCCGTTCAGCGCTGACTTCATGCCCGAGGTGCCGCAGGCCTCAAGCGGGCGCAGCGGGTTGTTCAGCCAGACGTCGCAGCCCTGCACGAGAGCCCGCCCGAGCGCCATGTCATAGTCCGGCAGGAAGACGATGCGGTGCCGCACCCGGGGATCATCGGTGAATCGCACCATCTGCTGGATCAGCAGCTTGCCGCCGTCGTCCGCCGGGTGCGCCTTGCCGGCGATCACTATCTGGACCGGCCGCTGGGGGTCGAGCAGCAGCGCGGTGAGCCTGGCCGGATCGCTCAGCATCAGCGTCAGCCGCTTGTAGGACGGCACCCGCCGGGCGAAGCCGATCGTCAGCACGTTCTCATCGAGCGCCTCGTCGATCCAGGTCAGCTCCGCCTCCGAGGCGCCCCGCTGCTGCCAGGACGCACGCAGCCGTTGCCGGGCTTCGGTTACCAGCCGGGCGCGGAGCCGGCGACGGATCGCCCAGATCCGCTCCGGGCCCGCCGCCGCGACGAGTCCCCAGGCCGGGCCTTCGGGAGGCAGGTAGCCGCCCGGCTCGTCACCCTCTGGCCGGGCCTGGCCGGCCGGCTCGCGGCGGCCGGCGGCTAGCTCAAGGATCTCGGGAGCGACCCAGGCGGCCGCGTGCACCCCGTTCGTCACCGAGCCGATCGGTACCTCCGCGGCGTCGAAGCCGGGCCACAGGCCGATAAACATCTGCCTGCTCACCTCGCCGTGCAGCCTGCTGACCCCGTTGACTCGCTGAGCCAGCCGCATCCCCATCACCGCCATGTTGAACACGCCGGGATCGCCGCCGGGGAAGGTCTCGGCGCCCAGCGCAAGGACCCGCTCGCACGGCAGGGCGGGATCCTCCGCCGCTCCGCCGAACTGCTTCTCCAGCAGATCCCTGGGGAACCGGTCGATCCCGGCCGACACGGGGGTGTGGGTGGTGAACACCGTGCCCGCCCGGCAAGCGACGAGCGCCTCGGAGAAGCTAAGGCCCTGGTTGACGTACTCGCGGATGCGCTCAAGGCCGAGGAAGCCGGCGTGGCCCTCGTTCGTGTGGAAGACCTCCGGCCGGGGGTGCCCGGTGATCGCGCAGAACTCCCTGACCGCCCGGACGCCGCCGATCCCCAGCAGCACCTCCTGGCGGAGCCGGTGATCGCTGCCCCCGCCGTACAACCGGTCGGTGACCTCGCGCAGCGCCGGTTCGTTCCGCTCCACGTAGGAGTCGAGCAGCAGCAGCGGGACCCGGCCGACCTGCGCCAGCCAGATCTGCGCGGCGAGCTGCGCTCCGTCCGGGAGGGCGACCGTGACCTGAACAGGGACGCCCTGGCCGTCGCGCAGCAGGGCGAGGGGCTGGCCGTTAGGGTCACCCGCCGGATACCGCTCGGTCTGCCAGCCCGGCTCGGACAGCGACTGGGTGAAGTACCCGTGCCGGTACAGCAGGCCGACGCCGATCAGCGGCACGCCGAGGTCGCTGCTCGCCTTGAGGTGATCACCGGCGAGTATGCCAAGGCCGCCTGAGTACTGCGGGAGCGCGGCGGTGATGCCGTACTCCGGCGAGAAGTACGCCACCGCGGCAGGCGCCTCGGCGAGCTCAGGGCTGGCCTGGTACCACCGCGGGCCAGACAGGTAATCACGCAGCTCGTCAGCGGCGTCGCCGAGCCGGCGCAGGAACCGCCGGTCGGCCGCGAGGCTCACCAGGCGCTCCTGCGGCACCTCGGCCAACAGCGCGGCCGGGTCCTGCCCGGCTCGTTGCCAGCCGTCCGAATCGATGGCGGCAAAAAGCTCAAGCGTGTCGGAATGCCATGACCAGCGCAGATTCAGCATCAAATCACGCAGCGGCGCGAGTGGTTCAGGCAGGACCGGGTGGATGGTAAACCGGCGGATCGCTCTCACGCAGAGCGACCTTAACGGGTGCCGGGACTTGACGGTAACCGGGGCGCTTGCACTCGCGCGCAGATGGGTAGCGTTGCAGGGTGATAGGCCGCATTCCGATCCTTGACGTGCAGCCGGTCGTGGACTGCGGGCTGCGCCCCGCCAAGGCCGTCAGCGGGGAGACGTTCTACGTCAGCGCCACCGTGTTCCGCGAGGGACACGAGATGCTGGGCACTGGCGTGGTGCTGCGCCGCCCGGACGGCCGCAGCGAGCCGCTGACGGCCATGCGCGAACTGGCCGCAGGCACCGACCGTTATGGCGCCGAGGTCATGGTCACCTCGTCCGGCCTATGGCATTTCCGCGTAGAGGCATGGGGAGATCCCATCGCCGGCTGGCGCCGCGACGCGGCCATCAAGGTGCCGCTCGGCCTGGACACCGAGCTCATGCTCACCACCGGCGCGCTGCTCTTCGAGCGCGCCGCGCGGAACATCAGACCGTCCGGCAAGGGCGATCGGGCCGCTGCCGAGCCAGCGCCGGCCGCAGCCGATCCAGCGCCGGCCGCAGCCGATCCGGTGACCGCGCAGCTAGGGAGGGCCGCGCTCGATCCGGTGACCGCGTGGCCAGCGCTGGCCACGCTCGATCAGCAGGCTGCGCGGCCGGCCATGGGAGCGGATGCCGCCAAGGCGCGGGCCATGCTCGCCTCGGTGGCCGCGTTGCTGCGCGATCACGCCGTCCCGGCCGCGGACAGGCTCGCCGCGGCCGTCGACCCGGAGATAACCACACTCCTGGTCGCCCGCCCGCTGCGCGATCTGCTCACCCGGTCCCACTGGTGCCCCGTCATCGTGCACAGGGAGCGCGCGCTCTACGGCTCCTGGTACGAGTTCTTCCCGCGCTCGGAAGGAGCAGCGACCAGTCCGGCCGACCGGAGCCCGCGGTCAGGAACGCTGCGCACCGCGGCCCGCCGGCTGGACGCAGTAGCCGCGATGGGCTTCGACGTCGTGTACCTGCCGCCGGTCCATCCGATCGGGACGACGGCGCGCAAGGGCGCCAACAACACGCTGAACGCCCGCCGCGGCGACCCGGGCTCGCCCTGGGCCATCGGCTCGCCGGACGGCGGGCACGACGCCATCCATCCCGAGCTCGGCACGCTGGACGATTTCGACGCCTTCGTCGCCCGGGCGGGCGAGCTCGGCATGGAGGTCGCGCTCGACTTCGCGCTGCAGGCGTCGCCCGACCATCCATGGGTCCGCTCGCATCCCGAATGGTTCACCACCCGGGCGGACGGCACGATCGCCTACGCCGAGAACCCGCCCAAGCGCTACCAGGACATCTATCCGCTCAACTTCGACAACGACCCCGATGGCATCTACGCCGAGGCGCTCAGGGTCCTCCGGCACTGGATGAGCCACGGGATCAGGATCTTCCGGGTGGACAATCCGCACACCAAGCCGCTGCGATTCTGGGAGCGGCTGCTGGCCGAGGTGGCGCGCACCGACCCCGACGTGCTGTTCCTGGCCGAGGCATTCACCCGCCCGGCCATGATGCACACCCTGGCCAAGATCGGCTTTCACCAGTCCTACACCTACTTCACCTGGCGCAACACCGCGGCCGAGCTCGCCGGGTACCTCCGCGAGCTGGCCGGCCCTGCCGCCGCCTACATGCGACCGAATTTCTTCGTCAACACGCCGGACATCCTCTGCGAGTACCTGCAGTTCGCGGGCCCTGCCGCGTTCAGGGTGCGCGCCGTGCTTGCCGCGACGGCATCCCCGTCCTGGGGTGTCTACTCGGGCTACGAGCTCTGCGAGAACCTGCCCGCCGCGCCGGGCGTCAGCGAGGAGTACCTGGATTCGGAGAAGTATCAGTACCGGCCGCGCAACTGGGACGATCCGCAGCTAACGGCGCAGAGCATCGCGCCTTTCCTCACCCGGCTCAACCTGATCAGGAAATCCCATCCCGCTTTGGGCCGGCTTCGTGACCTCAGTTTCCACGCTGCCGACCAGCCGGAGCTACTCTGTTTCTCCAAGAGTTCCGGCGGGACACCAGCCGGCCCGCCGGGCCCGGATATCGTTCTTGTTGTCGTCAACACCGACTGGCGCCAGCCACGCGAAGCCACCATCTGGCTCGACATGCCTGCACTCGGGCTGGACTGGGACGCGGAGTTCGTCGTCACCGACGAGCTTTCCGGTGAATCGTACCGATGGCGGCAGGCAAACTACGTGCGGCTCGACCCGGCGGTGACGCCAGCGCACATTTTCACCGTGAGCACTGAGCAGGCCGGCAAAACCCAGTAAGACCAGCCAGACCAGGCAAGACCAGCCAGACCAGGCAAGACCAGCAAAGACCCAGCAGACGCGCAGGAGAACGCAGTGCCAAGAAAGCCGGTGCCGGCCAGCGGCCCAGTGCTGCCGATGCCCGCACCCCTGGCGGGATTCCCCGCCGCGGTGAGCGAGCCGGTGCCCGACTCGTTTTCCTTCGACACGCCGCGGGACCCGGAATGGTACAAACGCGCGGTGTTCTACGAGGTGCTCGTCCGCGGTTACCACGATTCGAATGGCGACGGCACCGGGGACATCCGCGGCCTCATCTCCAGGCTCGACTACCTGGAATGGCTCGGGATCGACTGCCTGTGGCTGCTGCCCATCTACGCGTCGCCGCTGCGGGACGGCGGGTATGACATCGCCGACTTCACCTCGATATTGCCGGACTTCGGTAACATCGGCGATTTCGTCGAGCTGGTAGAGGCCGCGCACAGGCGCGGCATACGGGTCATCGCCGACCTGGTCATGAACCACACCAGCGAAGACCACCCCTGGTTCCAGGCGTCGCGGAGCGACCCGGAAGGCCCGTACGGGGACTTCTACGTCTGGGCGGACACCGACGAGGGCTACCGCGACGCGCGGGTCATCTTCGTGGACACCGAGCACTCCAACTGGACCTACGACCAGGTACGCGGGCAGTACTACTGGCACCGCTTCTTCGCCCACCAGCCCGACCTGAACTACGACAACCCGCGCGTCCAGGACTCCATGCTCGAGGTGCTGCGGTTCTGGCTCGACCTCGGCATCGACGGATTCCGGCTGGACGCCGTGCCGTACCTGTACGAGCGGGAAGGCACCAACTGCGAGAACCTCAAGGAGACGCACGAGTACATGCGCCGCATCCGGGCCGAGGTGGACCGGCTCTACCCGGACCGCGTCCTGCTGGCCGAGGCGAACCAGTGGCCGGCCGACGTAGTGGAGTACTTCGGCGACCCGGCTGTCGGCGGCGACGAGTGCCACATGGCCTTCCACTTCCCGCTGATGCCGCGCATCTTCATGGCCGTACGGCGGGAGCAGCGCTACCCGATCTCGGAGATCCTGGCCCAGACGCCGCCGATCCCGGCCGGCTGCCAGTGGGGCATCTTCCTGCGTAACCACGACGAGCTGACGCTGGAGATGGTCGCCGACCACGAGCGCGACTACATGTACGCGGAGTACGCCAAGGACCCGCGGATGAAGGCGAACATCGGGATCAGGCGCAGGCTCGCGCCGCTGCTCGACAACGACCGCAACCAGCTGCAGCTGTTCACCGCGCTGCTGCTCTCGCTGCCCGGCTCGCCCGTGCTGTACTACGGCGACGAGATCGGGATGGGCGACAACATCTGGCTCGGTGACAGGGACGGCGTCCGCACCCCGATGCAGTGGACGCCCGACCGCAACGCCGGGTTCTCCGGCTGCGACCCGGCCCGCCTCTACCTGCCGCTGATCATGGATCCGATCTACGGCTATCAGGCGCTCAACGTGGAGGCGCAGCAGAAGAACTCGGGTTCGCTGCTGCACTGGACCAAGCGCATGATCGAGATCAGGAAGCGGCACCCCGTCTTCGGGCTCGGCCGATTCGAGGAACTGAGCTCGTCCAATCCGAGCGTGCTGGCGTTCGTCCGCGAGCACGCCGAGCCAGGATCCGAGGGCGCCGACCAGATCCTGTGCGTGAACAACCTGTCCAGGTTCCCGCAGCCGGTGGAACTCGACCTGCGCAGGTTCAAGGGCGTCACCCCGGTCGAGTGCATGGGCGGCGTCACGTTCCCGTCCATCGGCGAATTCAGCTACCTGCTGACCCTGCCAGGGCACGGCTTCTACTGGTTCCAGCTCCCGCCGCGACCGCCACTTTAAGTATCTCCAGCCTCACTCAGCGTTCCCAGCCCCACCCCGTGCCGTTGGTCCGGCGCATCCGCCCGTACGGTGGTACTAACCGACGGGCAGGGACACATTGGCCGCAACCATGACATTGGAGCACTCGCTCGCGAGCTGGCTGCCTGGCCAGCGCTGGTATCCCGGCGGCACCGCCGATGACCTGGCGATTGTCGCCGACACGCAGCTCGCCGCAGGCGATCCGGAGCTGCGGCATCTGGTCATCACCGCCGGCCGGGGCGGTGCGGCGGCACGGTATCAGGTGCTGGCCGGCGTCCGCGACGCGGTGCCGCGCGAGCTTGGCCATGCCGTCATCGGGCCGGACGGTAGCGGCAGGACCGCCTACGACGCACTGCACGACCCCGAGCTCACCCGGGTGCTCTTGCGCGGCATCTCCGACGAGCGGACCGCAGGGCCGCTGCGCTTCGTCCGGGAGCGCGCCGCGCCGATCGAGGAGACCGCGGACAGCCTGGTGCTGTCGGCCGAGCAGAGCAACACGAGCCTGATCTTCGGCGAGTCCGTGATACTCAAGGTGTTCCGCAGGGTGTTCGCCGGCCAGAACCCGGACCTTGAGGTGACCCGCGCGCTGGCCCGGCTCGGCTCGCCGCACGTCACCCAGCCGTTCGGCTGGATCGAGGCCAGGCTGGACGACGGCGAGCCTGCACTGCTCGCCATCCTTTCGCAGTACCTGCGCGGCGCCTGCGACGGCTGGTCGCTCGCCGCGACCAGCCTGCGCGACCTGTACGCCGACACCAGCCGCGCGGCCGAGGCCGGCGGCGACTTCGCCGGCGAGGCCCGCCGGCTTGGCGCCGCCACCGCCAGCGTGCACGCGGACCTGGCCACGGCCTTCGGCACCAGCACGCTCGGGCCAGCCGCCGTGGCCGAGCTCGCCGCGCAGATGCGCGGCAGGCTCGAGGCGGCCAGCGCCGAGGTGCCCGAGCTGGAGGCACAGGCCGGCAAGATCGCCGCCGCGTACGCCGAGCTGGCGGACCTCGGCGCGCCGTTGCCGACCCAGCGGGTGCACGGCGACTACCATCTCGCGCAGGTGCTGCGAACCCAGACCGGGTGGGTTGCCCTCGATTTCGAAGGCGAGCCCGCCACCCCGCTGGCGCGCCGCCGGTCCCGGTCGCCCGCGGAGCAGGACGTTGCTGGCATGCTGAGGTCGTTCGACTACGCGGCGCGCCACCAGCTCACCGGCCGTCCCGACAGGGCAAGCCTTTGCGGAGCCGCCCGGGAGTGGGTGACGCGCAACACCGACGCGTTCTGCGCGGGATACGCCGACGTCAGCGGGACGGACCCGCGGGCCCGGGCCGCGCTGCTGCGCGCGCTGATGCTCGACAAGGCGGTGTACGAGGTGACCTACGAGGCCAGGCACCGGCCCTCCTGGACGTCCATCCCGCTCGACGCGATCGCCGGGATGTGACCGTGGCCACCACAGACGACAGCATCACCCAGCTCAGCCGGGCCGAGATCGACAGGGTCGTGGACGGCATGCATCACGACCCGCACTCCGTCCTCGGCGCGCATCCGGTGGCCGGCGGTGTCGCCGTCCGCGCGCTGCGGCCGCTCGCCACCTCGGTGACCGTCGTGCTCGCCGACGGACGGCGGTTCCCGGCCAGGCACCTGCACCAGGGCGTCTTCGCCGCGACGTTGCCGCTGACCGAGATCCCCGACTACCGGCTGGCCGTCAGCTACCCGGGGGCGCCGGACCCGGCGGGCACCGGGGCGGCCGAGATCCTCGTCGACGACCCGTACCGGCACCTGCCCACCCTCGGCGAGATCGACCTGCACCTGATCGGCGAGGGCAGGCACGAGCAGCTGTGGAAGGTTCTCGGCGCGCACCTGCGCGAGTTCGCGGACGACGCCCCTGCTGCCCCGGTCAAGGCAGCCGCGCAGCCGCAGGCAGTGGCCGGAAATAATCCGTTCGGTACAGATTTTGATCCTGTCACCGGCACGGCGTTCGCTGTCTGGGCGCCGAACGCGCGCGGCGTGCGGGTTATCGGGGACTTCAACTTCTGGGACTCCCACGCGCACCCGATGCGCTCGCTCGGCGGGTCGGGGGTCTGGGAGATCTTCATCCCCGGGGTCGGTGAGGGCACCAGGTACAAGTTCGACATCTGCGGGCCGGACGGCTCGTGGCACCGTAAGGCCGACCCGATGGCGACGCTGGCGCAGCGGTCGCCGGACACCGCGTCCGTCGTCTACGCCTCGCGCTACCAGTGGGGCGACGCGGGCTGGCTGGCGCAGCGGGCCGGCCGGGAAGCGCTGCGCCGGCCGATGAGCATCTACGAGGTGCACCTCGGCTCGTGGCGGCCCGGGCTTTCCTACGCCGAGCTGGCCGACCAGCTCACCAGGTACGTGACCGAGCTCGGCTTCACGCACGTGGAGTTCCTGCCGGTGGCCGAGCATCCGTACGGCGGCTCCTGGGGGTACCAGGTGACGTCGTACTACGCGCCGACGTCCCGGTTCGGCACGCCGGACGAGTTCCGCCTGCTGGTGGACCGGCTGCATCAGGCCGGCATCGGCGTCCTGATGGACTGGGTGCCCGCGCACTTCCCGCGCGACGACTGGGCGCTGGCGCGGTTCGACGGCACGGCGCTGTACGAGAACGCCGACCCGCAGCGCGGCGAGCACCCGGACTGGGGCACCCTGATCTTCGACTACGGCCGCCCCGAGGTACGCAACTTCCTCGTCGCCAACGCCGTCTACTGGCTGGAGGAGTTCCACGTCGACGGACTGCGGGTGGACGCCGTCGCCTCGATGCTGTACCTGGACTACTCGCGGAAGGAAGGCGAGTGGTCGCCGAACGCGGCAGGCGGCAGGGAGAACCTGGACGCCGTCGCCCTGCTCCGCGAGGTGAACGCGACCTGCTACCGGCGGGTGCCTGGCATCACGATGATCGCCGAGGAGTCCACCGCGTGGCCGGGGGTCACCCGGCCGGTGCACCTGGGCGGACTGGGGTTCGGGCTGAAATGGAACCTCGGCTGGATGCACGACACGCTGGCCTACCTGGCACACGACCCGGTGTTCCGGCACTATCACCACAACGAGCTGACGTTCTCGATGATGTACGCCTTCAGCGAGAACTTCGTGCTGCCGCTCTCGCACGACGAGGTGGTGCACGGCAAGGGATCCCTGCTCGCCAAGATGCCGGGCGATGCCTGGCGGCGGTTCGCCGGGCTGCGGGCGCTGCTCGCCTACATGTGGGCGCACCCGGGAAAGCAGCTGCTGTTCATGGGCTCGGAGTTCGGGCAGGGGTCCGAGTGGTCCCAGGAAACGGGCCTGGACTGGATGGCGCTCGCCGGGGAGCTCGAGGTCGGCTTGCAGCGACTCGTCATCGACCTGAACGGGGCCTACCGCGCCGATCCAGCGATGTGGGCAGACGACTTCTCGCCCAGCGGTTTTGGCTGGATCGACGCGAACGACTCGGCCGGCAACGTGGTGTCGTTCCTGCGATTCTCCGCTGGCGCCGCGGAGGGCGGGGGCGCCAGCGGCGCTGGGGTTGCGGGCGGCGCTGGCGGCGCGGGAGTTGCGGGGGTCGCGGGCAGCGCGGGAGTTGCAGGCGGCGCGGGAGTTGCAGGCGGCGCGGGAGTTGCAGGCGGCGCGGGGGTTGCGGGCGGCGCGGGGGTTGCGGGCGGCGGCGCTAGGGTCGTCGCCTGCGTGGCGAACTTCGCCGGGGAACCGCACCTTTCGTACCAGATCGGGCTGCCGTCCGCCGGGCGGTGGCGCGAGGTGATCAACACCGATGCGACTGTCTACGGCGGCAGCGGGGTCGGCAACCTCGGGGTCATCGAGGCCGTCGCCGAGCCGTGGCACGGTCAGCCGGCATCCGCCGTGATTGCCGTTCCGCCGCTTGGTGTCCTCTGGCTCGCCCCCGAGCCCCCGGGAGCGGCTGGCTAGCGGAGCAGGTCGCCCAGCCTGGACCCGGTGCAGTGCCCGGCCAGGATCCGCCGACCTAGCTGAGGTCCAGAATAACTCCCACCACACTCGTAGCATTGGCCACGCTCGTCACAGGCCTCAGGGAGTAATCCGATCCAGTTTCATGATCTCGAAGGATCCGCGCGCTATAACCCCTTATCCTTCGGGATCATGAAACTGCACCCTGGTGACCAGGATCGACAGCGCCTGGGTGTCGGCGACACGCCAAATCCTTCAGGATCATGAAAATGCACCGAGTGTCAGGCGACGGGGACGATGCTCGCCTCGACCAGCTCTCCGTCCTCGATGCTGAGGAGACCGATGGTGCCGGTGGGCTGGCGGCGGCGGTCGGTGGGCGAGCCCGGGTTGAAGATCCGGGTCCCGTCGGCTGACTGGTCCAGCGGAATGTGCGAGTGCCCGAACACCACGAGGTCGGCGGCGGGGAACCGGCGGCGCATCCGGGCGGTGCGGCGGGCTGCGGGGCCGCTGTCGTGGATCATGGCCACCGGCAGGCCTCCGAGGTCGATCTCCAGGTCCGGCGGGGCGCCCCACGCGGCCACGTCGGGCCCGTCGTTGTTGCCGAGCACGGCACGGACCGGGGCGTAGGCCGCAAGCTCGTCGAGCACCCAGGCGACGCAAACGTCGCCGGCGTGCAGGATGAGATCGGCGCCTCGCAAGTACCCGGCGACCCGCGACGGGCACGACCGCCACCGTCGGGGGGCGTGCGTATCCGAGAGCACCACGACCTTCATCCAGCCATCATCCCGGACTCCATGTCACCGGAGCCTGGCGAGTGACGCGGGGTGTCGCACGCCGTCCCGGCCCGCTGGACGTAGCGTTCAGTCCCCCATTAGCTGCCGTTGACGCCGCATCCATCGGGTCCCCGTAGGCGCACGGCGAGTCCGGACCGGCGCTCGTTCTGGTGGGTGCAGGGGCAGCTCAGCCGGAAACGGTCACCTCATGCCATAGCCCTCCGTTCAGGTTGACGTCGTTGCCGTGGGCCTGTCCGGAAGCGCTGTCAGCGATGTAGGTGTACAGCGGATGGCCGTCGTAGGTGGCCTGCGTCGTGCCGTCTGACCGCTTGATCGTGCCCAGCCTGCCGGTGACGCCCGGGCCGGCCACCGGGGTTCCTGTCACCGGCGGCCAGTAGCCCGCGCATGTGCCGTTGCAGTTCGATCTGGCCGGCGTGTCGGGGCCGAACCAGTACAGCGTGAAACCCTTGGCGTTGGTCAGCACGGTCACGCCGCCGATCCTCGCCGTCCTGAGGCTGCCCGCGGCCGAGGGCCCCTGGCCGCCCGCCCCGGCAACGGCGACGCCCAGCAGCACCAGGGCGGCGGCCGACGCCGCGGCAGCCGCCCTCCCGGCACGCGGCACCCCGGCCCGCAGCCGGGCAGGCCCGGCACCCGGCACCCCCGCCCGCAGCCTGGCCGGCCCGGCACTGCGGGACGTCACTGGCCGGGCGGACTGACGTTGCGCGGGGGAAAGCGCCAGCATGGCCAGTACCGCGAAAGCGGCTACCTCGATCACCCCTGCGACGATCCCTGCGGTCGTCCGGATCTCCCTGAACCCGAACAGGCCGATCCACACCGACAACAGGTAGCCGCCGAGGGTCGAGAGGGCAAACCCGGCGCCGGCCGCGGCGGCCAGCCGACTGCCGGACGCCAGAACGGCCGCGGCGAGGCCGCCCGCGGTGATCACCTGGAGCAGGAATAGCCAGCCGATCACCGGGATCGACCGGTAGCCGGTCAGGTACAGGTCAAGGTGGATCGCCCCGGTCACGGCCAGCAGCCCGGCCCCCGCTACCCGCGGTCCGAGCTGCCGCCAGTTCAGTCCCGCCCACCACGTCCTCATGACCATTCCTACGGTTCCTGTGTGCCCGCCGGTTCAGCCACGAGGTGGCCGGGTCTGAAGTTGGCGCTCTCAGCACCGGCCGCGTCGGCTGACTGGTGGACGTCACTACGGGTGCCAGATGTCCAGGGCCACCGCATGTGTCCGTTCCGAGAAATGGCCGTACGGGGAGACGGCCTGCAAAAGGTCTCGCAGGTCCTGCTCGAACTCGTGCAGGCGGTCACCGAACAGGTGCGGCGCAGCGCTGGAGAGCGAGAAAATAGAGGCAACCACCTCGTCCTCTGTTCGTTCCGTGACCGTGCCGCCGCCGGTCTCGACCAGGGCCGACCTGGTGAAGCCGGCATCGCGCATCACGATGTCCTCTCCGTACGGGGGACCCGACGGCAGCATGCCCTGGCCTGCCCGGCGGTCAGGGCCGAGATACCGGACGACAAGCCTGGCGATGGCGTCCCGCGGCGGGCGCGGGCTTGGCAGGCCGTCGGTGCTTGCGACGCCCTCATGCGTGGTCGCGTGGATGAGGACGCATGCACCGCCCGGCTCGATCATCCCGCGGACTGCACTGGCTACCCTGGAGCGTTCCATCCAGTGGAATGATTGCGCGAAGGTGACCAGCCGGAACGTGCCGAGGCCGGCCGGGAGTTCCTCAGCGCGCATCTGCCGCCAGCTGATAGCACCGGCATCGGCCCGCTGCGCTTCCGCACGTGCTTGCGCGATCATCGCATGGTCGGCATCGATGGCCACCGCCTGCTCGAAGAGCGGAGCCAGCAGCAGGGTCAGGGATCCAGGGCCGCATCCGGCATCAAGCAACCGGCCCGAGCCGTCGAGGCCAAGCTCGGCAGCCAGCGTGTCAGCCAGCTCGACCGGGTACGGCATCCGCCCCACCGGATAAAACGCGGCGCTGCCCGCATAGAGGGTCTCGTCCCATTGCCATTCATCCGGCACTCGGGAGATGCTACGGCACGAGCGGTCCACCCAGATGGAAGCCGAGCCGGGAGGTAGCAGGCATGACGCGACCGGGCGAGTCGGCCCGACGCGACCGGGCGAGCCGGCCCGACGCGACCAGGCGAGCCGGCCCGACGCGACCGGGCGAGCCGGCCCGACGCGGATGCCGGGCGAGCCGGCCCGACGCGGATGCCGGGCGAGCCGGCCCGACGCGGATGCCGGGTAAGGAGCACCCATGGACGAGGAACTCCGCGGACAGGCGCCCGAGCACGAGCCGGTGCCGCTCGACGCGGCGCTGCAGGTCGCCGAGAAGGCCGCCGCGGGCATCGTGACTGGCCGGATGCCGGCGATCTACCTGGGTCACGGCGCGCCGCCACTGGTCGATGACCCGCTATGGGTGGTCCAACTCCAGGGGTGGGCGCGTGCACTGCCGCGGCCGCAGGCCATCCTCATCGTGTCGGCGCACTGGGAGTCCGCGCCGTTGACGATCGGGGCCACCAGGGATGGCGTGCCGCTCATCTACGACTTCGGCGGCTTTCCCGAGCGCTACTACCGCGCCAGGTATCCGGCCCCGGGCAGCCCGGACCTTGCGGCGAAGGTCCGTGGCCTGCTGTCGGGCAGTGAGCCTGTACTGGACCAGCCGGACCGCGGACTCGACCACGGTGCTTACGTGCCGCTGACCGTCATGTACCCGGACGCGGACATCCCGGTGCTGCAGATCTCGATGCCCACCCTGGACCCCGCGCGGCTGCTGAGCATCGGCGAGAAGCTGCGGCCGTTGCGCGACGAGGGCGTGCTGATCATCGGCAGCGGCTTCCTCACGCACGGGCTGCCGTTCCTGCGCGACTTCCGCTTCGACGCGCCGCCGCCAGGCTGGTCGGCTGAATTCGATCACTGGGCGGGAGAGGCGCTGGACACCGGCGACGTCGATGCTCTTGCCACGTTCCGCAGCGCGCCGGGAGCCCGTTACGCCCACCCGACCACGGAGCATTTCGCGCCGCTGTTCGTGACGCTTGGCGCCGCCGACAGCCCGTACCCGCCGGTCACCACCATTGCCGGCTACTGGCTCGGCCTCGCGAAACGGTCCGTCCAGGTGGCATGACGCCGCGGCCCGCTCGCAGCTCTACCAGCCCTGTCGCCGGTCCGCTCACGCAGTGGTCACGGTGCCCAGCGGTTCCGCGCCAGAGCCGGCCGGGGGGACCGGAGGCGGGCCGGGGGGACCGGAGGCGGGCCGGGGGGACCGGAGGCGGGCCGGGGCAGGCCGTTTTCTCGAAGGATTAGCGTCCTATCTGGCGCCGGATCCTTCGAGATCATGGTCACGTAGCCGTTGCCGCGGCCTACGGCCGTGCCCGGGCAGGGACAGGCGCTTATCTCGAAGGATTAGCGTCCCATTTGGCGCCGAATCCTTCGAGATCATAGTCATGTGCCTTGGCGGCGCTGGCAGGGACGAGCGGGAGTAACCGGTAACGCACCGGCTATGGCGTCCAGCAGACGTGTAGCGCGGGCGGCTTGCGGAAAACCAGCCCGCGGATCAGGCTCGGCTGCGCCTGGTCCAGGCGCAGGCCGGGCAACTGGTCCGCGATCGCCTCGATCGCGGCCTGCGTCTCGATGCGGGCTAGCTGCGCGCCCGGGCAGAAATGCGGGCCGCGCGCGAAGCCGAGGTTCTGCCGGGCATTCTCCCGCCGGATGTCGAACCGGTCAGGATTGGTGAAGACGGCCGGATCGCGGTTCGCGGCCGCGATGGACACGATGACCAGGTCACCGCGCCGGATCCGGGCGGCTGCGAGCGGCGTGTCAGCCGTCGCGTAGCGATCGACGACCGCAGCCGACGGCTCAAGCCGCAGCGACTCCTCGATCGCGCCCGGCAGCAGGCTCCGGTCGGCGACGACCAGGCTGAGCTGCTCGGGATGGCTGAGCAGATGCAGGATCGCGTTGCAGATCATCCCCTCGGTAGTTTCGATCCCGCCGAACATCAAGACTGCCGCATTCGACACCACATCGTCCGTGCTCAGGCCGCCGGTCCCGGCTGCGGCGGCGAGCAGCGAGGAGGCGCCGGGCTGGCCGATCGCCGTCTCGATGCTGGCCCGCAGCGCAGCAAACGCCTCGCGGCCGACCCGATAACTGGCCCCGGCGGATGTGGCGCCGCCCGCGGAGATGGCATCAGCAGACGCGGCGCCACCGGACGCCTCACCTGCTTCGGACGGCTCACCTGCTTCGGACGGCTCACCTGCTTCGGACGCCTCGCCTGCTTCGGACGCCTCACCTCCCTCGGACATGGCGCGGGTCGCGCCACCCCGGCTGGCGTCCGCCGACAGCGTCGTCACCGCGCTGACGATGGCGTCGTACCAGGCCAGGATCACGGCGGGCTCGGTGTCGGCGAGGCCAAGGACCTCGGCGACGACGGCGACCGCCAGCGGGCCGGCCAGGCTGCGTCTCAGCTCAGCCCTGCCGTCGGCCCGCACCTCAGCCACCAAGCGGTCGGCCGTGGCAACGGCAAAGGACTCCAGCAGGGCGTTGGCATCCGCGCCGCGGAACGCCTGGGTGAACGGATCGCGGTGGCGCCGGTGCGCCGCGCCGTCCAGCGAGAGCATCGACGGGCCGACGACCCGGGCGGTCGAGAACCGCGGATCGTCGACGGTGAACGTCTCGCTGTCGCGCATCACTCGCAGCGCGAGATCGTGCCTGGTCACCAGCCAGCCGCCGAGCGCGGGCAACCACGAGACCGGCTCGCGGGTTCGCAGCCGCCGCAGCAGCGGATGCGGGTCGCCGGCCAGTTCGGCGATGGTCGCCGACGCTCCGAGCGGGAACCTGTCGCGTTCGTCCCCGGCCGCGGCCTCGCCAATGTCGGGCGCGCATTGCGGAGGATCGTGTTCAGGCACCGCGGTGGCTCCGGGCTGCCGAGGCCGGCACTGGGGCAGGCTGCCGCCAGGTGGACACCGACTCGAATGCCTGCACGCCCCGACTATACGAACAACCCAGGTCAGAGCATGCCGAGCAGCCAGCGGGGGCCGGTCACTGCTGCGCCGACGGCCATGCAGCGATCGCGCAGTTCGCGGTCGGCGGTCACGACTAGGCGCTGGCCGGCCAGCCGAGCTGCCAGGTCAGCGATCAGGTCGTCGCCCGAGCCGGCCGCAGCAACGACCCAGACCCGGCCCGCGTCCGGCAGCCCGCCCGGAGGCAGCCCGCCCGGAGACGGGCCGGCCGGAGACGGGCCGCCCGGAGGCAGCCCGCCCGGAGACGGGCCGGCCGGAGACGGGCCGCCCGGAGGCAGCCCGCCCGGAGACGGGCCGGGAAGGTCGCCCGGTTGCGCCGGCAGGTCGCGGAGGGCGGCTCGTGCCGCTCCTTCCAGTACCAGCACGAAGCCGGGGAACCAGCGCTCAAGCGCAGGCCCGGGCATTGAGACCGGCAGCGCGGTGACGCCGCGCGCGGCCAGCGCGGTCAGCTCGCCATGCAGCCGGACCGCCGCGGCCGCCCGGTCGCGCCACCAGCCGTCGGCCCGCGAGCCCATCACGTTGGCCACGTCCACGATGACGGTCAGCGGGGCAAGCCGGGCGCGCAGCGACGGCCATTGCCCGGCGAAACCGGGGTGCAGGTTGAGCTGCCCGACATCGTCCGCCCTGATCCAGCCGACCTCGCTGGTCTCATCGCTCGCGCTGCGCACCGGGAACGGCCTGCGGGCCGCGCCGATCACCGTCTGGTAGGACCAGCCACCGTGATCGTCGAGCCAGATCCCGCCGACGCTGACCCCGGCGGCCGGAACGTCGCATTCCTCGGCGGCCTCGCGCAGCGCGGCGCTCACCGCCGACTCGTGGCTGTCCATGGCGCCGCCCGGCGGCCCCCAGGTGCCCGGATGGTGGCTCCAGGAGCTCCTGCGCTGTAGCAGCACGGCGACATCGCCGGCGGCACCGCCGGTGGCACTGCCGCCAGGCGCCGGCACGTAGGCAAGCAGCCCGGCGGCGCCGAACCGGCCCCAGTGGCGGTGACCCTGGGCGCACCTGATCCAGCCGTTACCATCCCGATCGGCCATCGCGGCTGACGATAGCCGACGGCAAGACCGCGCTGCGCACGCCGGGCCGCGCCGGGCCGCTCCCGTACCAGCTGCGCACGCCCGGCCGCGCCGCGCACGCCGGGCCGCACCAGCCGCGCCGCACCAGCCGCGCACGCCGGGCCGCGCCACGCGAGCCGCGCACGCCCGGCCGCGCCGCGCACGCCGGGCCGCGCCGGCCGCGCCGCACCGGCCGCGCACGCCGGGGCCGACCCGCACCGGCCGGGTGGCACCGGCCTTGCCGCATAGGCTGGGCACATGGTCGAGTCGATGATTGCGGATAAGGTCACGAAGCTGCGCCAGCGCAGGACGGCGCCGCTGATCCTGGAACTCGATCTGACCGACGGGATCGCCGAGGAGCGCCCGGCCGACCCGGTGTCGGCCGTGCTTGGCCGCCGCAGGCCGCTGCTCGCCGACGTGCTCGACGGCCTGCGCCGCGCCCGCGGCGACCACCGGGTCAAGGCGCTCGTCGCCAAGCTCGGCGGGCGGAGCATCGGCCTTGCCACGGTGCAGGAACTGCGCGCCGCGATCGAGGAGTTCCGCGAGGCCGGCAAGCAGACGGTCGCCTGGGCGGAGACCTTCGGCGAGTTCTCGGCCGGCAACGTGCCGTACTACCTGGCCACCGCCTTCGACACCATCTACCTGCAGCCGTCCGGCGACCTCGGGCTGACCGGGATCGCGGTCGAGCGCAGGTTCTACCGCGGCACGCTGGACCGGCTCGGGGTGGAGTTCCAGGTCGGCAAGCGGCACGAGTACAAGAACGCGGCCGACCAGTTCACCGAACGCGGCTTTACCGGCCCGGCCAGGGAAGCCACCGAGCGGATGACGGCGTCGGTCATCGAGCAGCTCACCGGCGCGATCGCCAGCCGCCGCGGAATGGACCCCGGGCAGGCCCGCGCGCTGATCGACCGTGGCCCGTTCCTCAGCGGCCAGGCGCTGGAGGCGGGCCTGGTGGACGCACTCGGCTACCGGGACGAGGTGTTCGCCAGCGTCAGGAAACAGGCCGGCCCGGACGCCGTCCTGCAGTACGTCGGCCGCTATCAGCGCTCGCACGCGCTCGCGGAGCGGGCCCGCAAGCTGCCAGAGCGGATGCTGCCGGCATCGCGGCAGGAGTCCGTCGCGCTGATCTACGCGACCGGCCCGATCAGGCGCGGCCGCAGCGGGCACGGGCCGTTCTCCGGCGGCGCCATGGGCTCGGACACCATCGCCGCCGCGCTGCGGGCGGCGATCACCGACGACCGGGCGCGCGCGATCGTGCTGCGGGTCAACAGCCCGGGCGGCTCCTACGTGGCGTCCGACACGATCTGGCGCGAGGTCGTGCGCGCCAGGGCGGCCGGCAAGCCGGTCGTGGTGTCGATGGGCGATGTGGCGGCCTCCGGCGGTTACTTCATCTCGATGGCCGCGGACGCGATCGTCGCCCAGCCAGGCACGATAACCGGCTCGATCGGCGTGCTGTCCGGCAAGCCGGTGCTGAGCGAGCTGCTGGGCCGGGCTGGCGTGACGACGGACTCGGTCGCCGAGGGTGCCCATTCGGCGATGTTCACCACCAGCCGCCCGTTCAGCGAGGACGAGTGGTCGCTGGTCAACGCCTGGCTCGACCACATCTACGCGGACTTCACCGGCAAGGTGGCAGCCGGCCGCGGGATGTCCGCCGAGCGGGTGCACGAGCTCGCCAGGGGGCGGGTGTGGACCGGCGCGGACGCGCTCGCGAACGGGCTCGTCGACGAGCTCGGCGGGCTGGACACCGCAGCCGCGCTGGCCCGCACCAGGGCCGGCCTGCCGCCCGGCGCGCCGCTGCGGGCCTACCCGAGGACGCGGCCGCTCGACCGGCTCCGCCCGCCGGGCTCAAGCGACAGCCGGTCCGCCGCGGCCACCGGGCTGGCCACCGGCCTGCTGGCCGAGAGCTGGGGGCCGGTGTGGCGGCTCGCCGCACGAGCGGGGTTCTCGCCGCACGGACCGCTGACGCTGCCCGGAGGCTGGACTTTCGAGTGAATGAACGGGGCATCGCCGGTTACTCACCCGCTGGCATCGGTGATGTCCTCGGGGCGTTTGCCTCAGGCGTCACCCTGGTCACGGTGGCCGACGGGCGGGACGACGTCGGGACCACCGTCAGCGCGTTCTGCCCGGTGTCTTCGGACCCGCCACTCGTGCTCGTTTCGCTGCTTGCTGGTTCCTATCCAGCGGAGCTGCTCGGCCGGATCGACCCGTTCGCGGTGACCCTGCTGGCGGCCGGCCAGCGGATGCTGGCCGGGCGGTTCGCGGCGGCCGGCCGCCCCGGCGCGCGGTTGCTGCTGGACGGCGTGCCGCACCGGCGCGGTGAGCTGTCCGGCGCGCTGATCGCGGACGGCGGGCTCGCCGCGATCGAGTGCGAGGCCGTCCAGCGGGTGCCGGCCGGCGATCACCTGCTGGTCGTCGCCAGCGTCGTCGCCGTCCTCTACGTCGCGGCCGGCGGGCAGCCGCTGATCAGGTTCCGCAACGGCTACCCGGCGCTCGGCCCGGCCTGACGCCGTCCGGGCCCGCCAGACACGGAGCTGCCCGCAGACACGGAGCTGCCCGCAGACACGGAGCTGCCCGCAGACACGGAGCTGCCCGCAGACACGGAGCTGCCCGGGCGGACGTCTCGTCCGCCCGGGCAGCCAGCGGTCGGGCGCGCCGCGCCCGCCTGCGCAGTGGTGCTTACCGAATGCCTAGTGCTTGCGGGCGCCCGAGCTGACCACCTCGCCGGTGGTCGGATCCAGTATCACCCTGCTGAAATGCGGGGAGGAGAAGTCGAACAGCCCGCCCGGCTCTGCCAGGTTGCCCGACAGCTCATCGAACGAGCCACGGCCGATCCGCTCGCCGCCGAGCCAGTTGTCCTCGATGAACTTGATGATCGAGCTCTGGTCGGAGACCTCGTGGCTGACCGAGTTGGCGCGGGTGTAGGGCGAGATGAGCAGCAGGGGCAGCCGGGGGCCATACCCGCAGCGGTCCTCGCCGAACTCCGGGCGCACGGCCACGCTGGTGCACAGGGAGGTGTCCAGCGTGCTGTCGTCCGAGCCGTTCACCTGCGGCGGCCGCTGGTGGTCGTACCAGCCGTCGGAGTCGTCGTAGGTCACCACTATGGCCGTGTGCTTCCAGAACGGCGACTCCTCGATCTGGTTGATCGTGTTGACAAGGAACGTCTGCTCGTCCAGCGGGTCGGAGTAGCCCGGGTGCCCGTTCTGCGATGCGGGCGCCTTGAGGAAGCTCACCGACGGCATGTTGCCGCTGGTCAGGGTGGCGTAGAAGTCGGACAGGTCGTACTGGTGGTTGGCCTGGTCGGTGCGGCCGATCGCCGCCTCCGACGTCGGCGGCAGGTGCTTGGGGTTGGCGGTGGACGCGTAGTACTGGAACGGGTCGTGGTGCGGCACGTAGTCCTGCACGGCGATGCCGCCGATGTTGTCGTGGCTAGTGCCGCACACCGCGTAGCCGTTGCTGGTGCCGGTCGGCGCGAACCCGCCCTGGAACCAGCCCCAGGTGATGTGCCGCTTGTTCAGCAGGTCGCCGATGTTCTGGCCGGTCATGACGCCCAGCGGGTTGGTGGAGGTGTGGCTGGAGTCCGCGCAGTCGTCAAACGCCGGGTCGATGTCGCCGTAGATCGTTCCGACGCCCTGCGCGTTGGTCGAGCCGACGCTGCCCGGGTCGGCTTCCTCGACGCCCGTGGTCGGGTTCACCGCGAAGCCGCCGCCGTCATCGCCGGAGACCAGGTTCAGCGCGCCCGGGGTGGACGGCCCGAAGTTGGTGTCGTAGTTGTTGTCGCTCATCGCGTAGTTCTGCGCGTAGTTCCACAGCGCGGTGACCGTGTTGCCGTCGTAGTAGTCCATCACCAGGCCGGGCGTTGCGTACAGCGGGGCGGTGCAGGTGTCCACGTCGGTGTACTGGACGAACTTGTCCATCAGGCCGCCGTCGAACGCCTCCTGCTCGGGCGTGTAGCCGTGGTTCTGGTCGCAGGTCAGCGCTTCGGAGTGGGTCAGCCGCTCGGGGTTGTAGCTGTTCGGGTTGTGCGTCAGCAACTGATGGGTGAGCCCGTTCACGTGCGGCGTGCCCGGCTTGGCGTAGAAGAGCGAGCCGTCGGTGTTGGCGGCGCGGGGATAGGTGCCGAAGTAGTGGTCGAAGGAGACGTTCTCGTCGAAGATCACCACGAGGTGCTTGATCGGCGTACTGGTGTCCTGCCTGATGTAAGCGCTGGCCGGAACCGTGGCCGGCACCGGCGCCGAGGCCACCGTGTACCTGGGCGCCGAGGTGCTGGCCAGCGAGGCTGAGCTGATCGCCAAGCTGGCACCGAGGGCGCCGACCGCGCCCAGAATAATCAGGAAACGGGGCCTTCGAAGCCCGCGCCATCGTGCGGCCATGCCTTCTTTGAGGCTGTCGGCCATGTCACCCTCCTGGTCCGTGTTCGGCATCCTTTTGTGTCATCGGCATTCTTGTGTCGTCGGCATTGCGCCATACGCCGTCGTCAGGCGCTGCGCCGTCGGCGTCGCACCGTGCCCGGGCACGCCGCAGGCGCCCGCCCGTCCGGCGCTGCGATCGCGGCCCGCCATCACCCTCTCGGCGCGGGGGTGACGGACCAGAACAAATGGATTACTGGCATGCAAACTCCTGGCAAAAAGGAAGCCGGCCCGACGCCTGAAAGCCGGCACCTGGCCGCGCTGGAGCCGTGCCAAGGCGGTCATGCCAGCATCGCCTTGCCGAAGAAGTCGGCGTCGCCGGCGACGCCCGGCAGGGCGAAGAAGTAGCCGCCGCCGAACGGGCTGATGTAGTCCACCAGCGGCTCGCCGATGAGCCGTTTCTGCACCGCTTCGAACTGGCGCTTGATGTCCTGCTGGTAGCACGTGAAGATCAGGCCCATGTCCAGGTTGCCGACCTCGTCGATGCCACGGTCGTAGTTGTGGCCGCGGCGCAGGATACGGCTCGACGCCGTCTGCGGGGTCCGCGGATTCGCCAGCCGCATGTGGGCTGCCAGCGGGATCACGTCGCCGGTCGGGTCGGCCGCGTAGTCGGGGATGTCGAACTCGTTGTCGCCGTCCAGCGGCGCCCCGGTGTCGCGCCGCCGCCCGATCATGTTCTCCTGCTCGGTGATGGCGACGCGATCCCAGAATTCGGTGAGCATCCTGATCAGCCGCACCACCAGGTAGCTGCCGCCCGCCGTCCAGGCCGACTCGCCGGGCTGGCCCGGCTGCACCCAGACCAGCCTGTTCATCTGGGCGGCGACGGTGACACCGGGGTTGGCTATCCCGTCCATGAACCCGAGCAGGTTGCGGGGGGTGGTGCCGGCCGGCCGTCCTGGGCTGAGGAACCCGTCGATGCGCCAGCGCACCTGCATCCCGCCGCGGGTATGGCGGGTGATGTCGCGCAGCGCGTGCAGGACCACGTCGGTGTGGCCGCCGCTGACCTGCAGGACCAGGTCGCCCTGGCACTGCGCCTCGTCCAGGGCGTCGTTGGGGAAGGGGAGCATCGTGGTGAGCCCGGCGGGGCGCTGCGGGCCCAGGCCGTAACGGCCGTCGAAGAGCGACGCGCCGACGGCGGCCGTGACGGTGAGGCCGTCCGGGACGACGGTCGGCCCGAGAATCCCGGAGTCCGACGGCGGCGCGCTGATCCCGACCGGCGGCGGCGTGCCGCCGCGGGTGAGGAACCTGGCCCGGCTGGTGATCGTCTGCAGCAGGTCGGTCAGCTCCGCGCGGCCGCGGGCCACGACGTCGAACGAGACCACCGCCGTCTGCGGCGCCGCCGGGCGCAGGATGCCGGCCTGGTGGGCGCCGTGGAAGGCGACCGGCGGGAGGCGGCCCTGCGCCGCGGCGAGGGCCGCCGCGTCGGCCGCCGGGACAGGCCGCGAGGAGCGGTAGGCGTAGCCTGCCGCGAGGCCGCCAGCCCCGCCCGTGGCGACGCCGGCCACGCCCGCGCCGATCGCCCCCCGCAAGAACGAGCGCCGGGCAGGCCGGCCCGGCTGCACCGCCGAGGCACCGGGGTCCGGCTCGCGGGACCTGCCCGGCTCGCGGGACGTGCCCGGCTCGCGGGACGTGCCCGGATCGCGGGACGTGCCCGGATCGCGGGACGTGCCCGGATCGCGGGACGTGCCCGGCTCGTAAGGTACGTCCGGCTCGCGGGACGCGCCCGGCTCGTGGGGTACGTCCGGCCCGTGAGGTACGCCCGGCGGGCGAGGTATATCCGGCATGTCGGTCATCAAGTCCTCCGCGGTTCGAGGATGACCGCGATCGGGGCGAGCACCTCAAGCGCCTGGCCGGCGGCTGCGTCGATCCGTTCCCTGGTGAGCGTGCCGAGCTTGCGGACCGGGACCCAGCGGCCGCCCGGCTGCTGCTCGGCGTCGATCAGGCGCTGCAGCAGGTCCAGCGAGCTGTAGACGGCCGGCAGGTTGCGATATCTCGTGATCAGCAGCGGGTGCAAGATACGCAGCAACTCCCGGGTGCCGGTGATGTTCGCCGCCGTGGTCGCCAGGGTGGTCCCGCTGCCGTAGTCGTCATGCCCGCTGAGCTGGAATTGCAGGGCGTTCTCCAGGATCTCGTGGGTGCGCAGCCCGAGATCAAGCAAGTCGATCTCCATCTGCGGGAACGCCGCGCGCAGGCCATGGACTGCCCGGGCGAGGCGGCGGGCCGGGCCGCGCAGCTCGGCCGCGCTCTGCCCGTGCCAGAGCCCGTACTCAAGGCGGTAGAACCCGGTGAAGTCGGGGCTTGCCACGCCGCCGACCAGGCCGTCGGCCCGGCCGTCGATCTCGTCGTCGAAGTTGCCGAACGTCCCGTAGGCGGCACCGAGGCGCTCGTAGGTCAGGTGCGCGGGGAGCCAGGCGGCCCGCGCGGCGGCCAGGTCGCCGCGCTCGATGTCCCGGACCAGCGTCCCGGTCCGCCGGGTGAGCACCCGCAGCCCGGCCGTGACGTACGCGTGGTACTCGCGGGCAGGCTCGAGCAGGTCGGTGACGGTGGCGGGAACGATCGCGCTGGCCCCGCGACGGTGACCGGGGATCCGGGTCACCGGCCCGGTGATGGCGTCGGTGTCCTCGATCAGGCACCGGAACGCGTACGAGCCGGAGCCCAGGTCGATCCGCATCGGCCGGGTAGTGGCAGGTCCCATGCCCTCGATCTCCGCGTAGATCGCGCCGTTGGCCGGGTTGATCAGCTCGACCTCGGCGCCGGCCGTCGATCCGTTGTAGACCTCGAAGGTGCGCCATCCCGGCGCGCTCGGCTGCCAGCGGGCGCCGCACGCTCCGGTGGACACCGCGACGCGGTTAGCCGCGGCCGAGCCGCTCGAACATGCCGAGCCGGCCACGAGAAGCACCGACGACACCGCGACCAGCCAACCGCCGCGCACGGGCGTCCTCCTGCCGCTTCCCGTCGGTGACTCCGCGCCTGGCTGACCGGGCCAGTGCGCCGTTGCACAGACCACGATAAATATCCGCATGCCGCCTGCCAGAGATCTGCGGCGCAGTCCTCACCGAACGTTCACCGCCCGCTTGCCAACCGTTTGCCTGCAGCCCGTGACCGGTGCGACCACCTGCTGAAGAGCGCTCCAGAGCGCGCCGTGACAGCCGAAGGCCTGGTGTGGGCATCCGGCTGTGCACTGCCTGCCTTGCCCGAGCCGCCTTGCCCGAGCTGCCTTGCCCGAGCCGCCCTGCCCGAGCTGCCTTGCCCGAGGCGGAGTATGCCAGGTATTGTGCTCGACATGATTCTTGGCATGGTGATGTCATGAGTGTCCCGCACGTCCTCCTGGCGCTGCTGGCCGAAGGACCCAAGTACGGTCTGCAACTCCGGGAGGAGTTCGAGGCCGGGACCGGTGAGGTGTGGCCGCTGAACGTGGGTCAGGTGTACAAGACCCTGGGCCGGCTGGAACGTGACGGGCTGGCCGAATCCGAGGGCACGGGTCAGGACGGACCGCAGAAGTGGTTCCGGATCACGCCCCGCGGTGAAGAGGCGCTGGCCGCCTGGCTGCGCACGCCGCCGGACCTGACCTCCCCGCCCCGCGACGAGCTGGTGATGAAGGTGCTGGTGGCCGCGCGGGTGCCCGGAACCGACGCGCATGAGGTGATCCAGGCGCACCGCCTGTACCTGCTGGAGCTGATGCAGCAGTGGACGAGGCTGAAAGAGGGCGAGGCCCGGGATGATCTGGGCCTGGCGCTGGTGGTGGATGCCGAGTTGTTCCGGCTGGACGCGGTGATCCGGTGGCTGGATGCCGCCGACGCGCGGCTCAGACGGGCCGTTGCCGAGCCTTCCCGGCCTGCCCCCGTCCCCGCTCCGGTTCCGCAGCTTCGCCGGCTGGCGGCACGGCGGTGAGCCGGCCGGGACTGGGCGGGGAAGGCGGGAGCGCGGCGATGAGCGTGCTGCAGCTGCGCGGCGTGTCCAAGGCATACGGTCATGAGCCGACCAGGGTGCACGCGCTTGGCGGGGTGGACCTGTCGGTGCGGGCCGGGGAGATGGTGGCGGTGATGGGGCCCAGCGGGTCGGGCAAGTCCACGCTGCTGACCATCGCCGGGAGCCTGGAGGAACCCACCAGCGGGGACGTGCTGGTCTGCGGCATGGCGCTGGCGGGGATGCCGCGGGACCGCAAGGCCCGGCTGCGGCGCCGGGTGATCGGGTACGTGTTCCAGGATTTCAATCTGCTGCCCGGGCTGACCGCGGTCGAGAACGCCGCGTTGCCGCTGGAACTGGACGGCGTCGCGGTGCCGAAGGCACGCGCGGCCGGGCTGGCCGCGCTGGAAGCGCTCGGTGTGGCTGACCAGGCCGGCCGGTTCCCCGATCAGCTGTCCGGCGGCGAGCGGCAGCGGGTCGCCATCGCCCGCGCAGTGGTGGGAGACCGGCGCCTGCTGCTGGCCGACGAGCCGTCCGGCGCACTGGACTCGGTGAATGCGGACGAGGTGATGCGGCTGCTGCACGAGGCATGCCAGCGGGGCGTGGCCGCGGTGGTGGTGACCCACGACGCGCAGCTGGCCGCCTGGGCCGACCGCGTGGTAGTCCTGCGCGACGGGCGGGTGACCGGCCAGACCGCCCGGCCGCCCGGCCCCGAATCCCTCCTCATACCTGGGAAGATCCGCTGAACACCGCACTGCGCGACCCACCCGACCTGGACGCGGGCGAAGGATCCGGCATCGTCGCCCGCCGCGCGGTGGCCCGCTGGGGCTGGCGGCTGTTCCGCCGCGAATGGCGCCAGCAGCTGCTCGTGCTCGGCCTGCTCACCGTGGCGGTCGCGGCGACGATCTGGGGCGCCAGCGTCATCACGAACGTGCAGCTCAGCGATCCCAACTGGGTCACGTACGGCACCGGTGCCGCGACGGCCACGCTACCCGGCAGCGACCCGCACCTGGCCGCCGACATCGCCGCCATTCAGCGCCGCTGGGGCCCGGCCGATGTCATCGAGAATGAGAAGATCGCCACCGGCACCACCCAGTCCGTGCAGTTGCGGGCCGAGAGTCCGCACGGGCACTTTAACGGTCCGCTGCTCGGCCTGGTGGCCGGCGCGTACCCGGCCGGGCCTGGTCAGGTCGCGCTGACCAGCCAGCTGGCGATCCTGTACGGCGCGCACCCGGGTGGCACGTGGCGGGCCGCGGGCCGGACCTGGCGGGTGACCGGCATCGCGGCGGACCCGAGCAACCTGGCGGAGGAGTTCGCGCTGGTCGCCCCGGGTCAGGTCAGCCACCCCAGCCAGGTGATCATGCTGCTCGGCCCGGCTGCGGGCCGGCTGGCGACCAGCGGCGGCGACATAACGCTTCCCGGTGTGCCGGCGGCGATGCTGGCCGTTCCCACTGACAACCAGGGCGGATTCTCGCCGGCCACGCTCATCCTGGTGGTGGAGGTACTCGGCCTGGCGTTCATCGGCCTGGTGTCGGTCGCCAGTTTCTCGGTGATGGCCCAGCGCCGGCTGCGTGCCCTCGGCGTGCTCAGCGCGATCGGCGCGACCGAACGCAATCTCCGCCTGGTCATGATCGTCAACGGCCTGGTCGTCGGCGTGGTCGCCGCGCTGGCCGGGGCGGCGGTCGGCCTTGCCGCCTGGTTCGCTTACGCGCCGGCGCTGCAGCAGGCGACCGGCCACGTGGTCGACGCGACCAGCCTGCCGTGGTGGGCGTTCGCCGTCGGGGTCGTGTTCGCGATCGCGACGTCGGTGCTGGCCTCCCGCCGCCCGGCTAAGGCGATGGCCGAGGTTCCCGTGGTCGCCGCGCTGTCCGGGCGCCCCGCGCCGCCGAGGGCGGTGCACCGCTCCGCCCTGCCGGGCGTCATCGCGTTCGCGGTCGGCCTTTTCTTCCTGGCGTTCGCCGGCGGCCTGGCCGGGCCGCCTGGCGGGGGCCGAGGCCCCGGCAGCGGGCTGCCCCTGCTGGGCGGCCTGGTCGCCGTGATCACCGGCGTCATTCTGCTCGCCCCGCTGGCCATCAGCGTGCTGGCCGCCGGGGCCGGCCCGCGCCTGCCAGTCGCGATCCGGATCGCGCTACGTGACCTGAACCGCTACCGGGCCCGGTCCGGTGCCGCCCTGGCGGCGACCACGTTCGCCGTTTTCCTGGCCACAGTGATCTGCCTCGTCGCCAGCGAGCGGACCGCCAACCCGCTCAGCCCGTCTGGCCCCAGCCTGTCCAGCAGCCAGCTCGTCGTCACTGCGGGGCGGAGCCCGTCCCCCGGCATGATGATGCCGCTCACCAGCGCCCAGGAGGCCAGCCTGAGCAAGCGGCTGAACAGCCTCGCCGCCAGCTTGCACGCGCGATCCGCGATACCACTGGTATCCGCGGCGCTGCTGAACGAGGCTGATGCGCCGCCCCACAGCGATACCGGCATCGGACTGTACGTGGCGACTCCGCGGCTGCTCGCCACGTACGGGATCAAGGCCAGCCAGATCGCTCCCGGCACCGACATCCTCACCTCGCGGCCAGGGCTGGCAGGCCTGCCGCACATGGCGATGACCTGGTCCGGCAACGGAAGCGAGCCCGACGGAAGCCAACCCGCTGGTAACGGCGGTCCGTCCTGCACGCCGAGCAACGACTGCCTGGCCAACCCGGCGATGCAGACAATCAGCAACCTGCCCAGCGGCACCTCGGCGCCGAACACCGTGATCACCGAGTACGCGGTGCACAAATACCACCCGCAGACTCAGCTGTCCGGGTGGCTGATCCAGGCACCTGCCCCGCTCACCGCCGCGCAGATCCGCGCCGCACGGCACGTCACTCTCGCCTACCAGGCGCCGCTCGAGATCGCCTCCGGCGGAACGGATTTCGGCGAGATCGCCGACGTCGGCACCGCACTCGGCATCCTGATCGCGCTCGGCGTGCTGGCCGCCTGCGTCGGCCTGATCCGCAGCGAGACCGCGCCGGAAATGCGCATGCTCACCGCGACCGGGGCCAGCACCACCACGCGGCGGACGATCACCGCCGCGACCGCGGCCGCGCTGGGCCTGCTCGGCGCGGTCCTCGGCATGGCCTTCGCCGTGATCGCCAGCCTGGTCTGGGCGCACGCCAGCCTGTCCGCCCTGTTCGGCGACGTGCCGGTGGCCGACGTGCTGATCCTGCTGGTCGGGCTGCCGCTGGTCGCCGCGGCCGGCGGCTGGCTGCTGGCCGGCCGCGAGCCGCCGCTGATCGCCAGGCAGCCGATTGAGTGAGGCTAGCGGCCTTCGGCTGCCAGGGCCTAGGCGGCGGCAAGTTCCCCCGCCTGCCGGCTGCCCTCAGCCGCTACGTGGCGGCAAGTTCCCCGGCCTGCCAGACCGCCGCGATCAGCGGGACGCCCGGCCGGTAGGCCAGGTAGGCGTGCGACGGCGCGTCGAGCATGATCAGGTCAGCGCGCGCGCCGACGCCGAGGTGGCCGACGTCGGTCCGGCGCAGCGCGCGGGCGCCGCCCGCCGTCGCGGCCCACACCGCCTGCTGCGTCGTCATCCGCATCTCGCGCACCGCGAGTGCGACGCAGAACGGCATGCTGGAGGTGAAACAGGAACCCGGGTTGCAGTCGGTGGCGATCGCCACCGTGACGTCCGCGGCGAGCAGCCGCCGGGCGTCCGGATACGGCTGCCGGGTGGAGAACTCCACGCCGGGCAGCAACGTAGCGACCGTCGCCGACGAGGCAAGCGCGTCGACGTCGGCATCGTCGAGGTACGTGCAGTGATCGGCAGATGCCGCGCCGGATTCCACCGCGAGCCGCACACCCGGTCCAGGGCCAAGCTGGTTGGCGTGCACTCGCGGCTGCAGGCCGGCCGCGGTCCCGGCGGCGAGTACGGCCGCCGCCTCGTCCAGGCCGAACGCGCCCCGCTCGCAGAACACGTCCACCCAGCGCGCATGCGGCGCGCAGGCGTCCAGCATCGCGCCGCAGACCAGGTCCACGTAGCCGCCCGGATCGCGGTCGAACTCCGGCGGGACCACCTGCGCGCCCAGGAAGGTCACTTCCGGGGTGACCTCGGCCGCCAGGGCGACGCTGCGTGCCTCGTCGGGCACGGTGAGGCCGTAGCCGGACTTGCACTCGAACGTGGTCGTGCCCTGGAAGAGCAGCTCGCTGGCCAGCATCCGCAGGTTCGCCCGGAGCTGGTCGTCGGTGGCGGCCCTGGTCGCGGCGACGGTCGAGCGGATGCCGCCTGCCTGGTAGGGCAGGCCGGCCATCCGGGCGGCGAACTCCGCCGCGCGCTCACCCGCGAATACCAGGTGCGCGTGCGAATCGACGAACCCCGGTAGCACCGCCCGGCCGGCCGCGTCCACGGTCTCGTCCGCGGCCGGCGCCCGCGCGGCCGTCCCTGTCCAGGCGACCCGCCCGTCCTCGATCACGAGCGCCGCATCGGCGACGGAAGCGAAGGTGCCCGGACCGGGCGGCCCGCCGTCCGTCGGCCCGTTCGTGACGAGCTCGCCGATGTTGGTGATCAGGACGCTCACGGCACACTCACCTGCGCATCCTGCCACACCGGCTCACCAATCCCGCCGCGGCTCACCAATCCCGCCGCGGCTCACCAATCCCGCCGCGGGTCACCACGCCCCCCCGGGTCACCACGCCCCCCCGGGTCACCACGCCAGCCCCGGGTCAGCAGGCCCGCCCCGGTCGCCACGCCCGCCGTCCCCGGTCGCCACGCCCGCCTGCGGTTACTCGTAGGCGTCGGGCACCGCGGTGCGCGGCAGCGCGAGCGACAGCAGCGCGCAGCCGGCGAACGCGCCGATCGTCAGCGGCATGGCGAGCTCGAACGCCGCGGTGAAGCCCGCGGTCGCCACCCGAGGGAAGAACACCGAGCCGGCCACTGCCACCCCGACCGCACCGCCGACCTGCTGCGCCGTGCTGAAGACGCCGGACGCGCCGCCCGCCAGCTCGCCGGGCACCGCCGCGAGCACGACGTTGACCAGCGGGACAACGAGAAAGCCAAGTCCAGCGCCGGCAACCACGAGCCCGGGCACGAGCTGCCAGGGATCGACGCCGGTCGCGCAGTGATGTGCGGCGAGCAGCACACCGTACATCCCGGCTGCCATCATGAGGGCGCCGGCCACCAGGATCCTGCGGCCGAGCCGGGCAGCCAGCGAGACCGACAGGCACGCAGTGACGAACGCGCCGGCGCTGAACGCCACCGTGGTGACGCCGGCCCTGATCGGCGAGTAATGCTGGCCGGACTGCAGCCACAGCGCGAGGATGAGAGAAAAGCCCTGCAGCCCTGCGGCGAAGACCAGCTGGACGAGGACGCCGGCGCAGAACGCAGGAGCCCGGAGCAGATCCACAGGCAGCAGCGGGGAAACGCGGCCTGTTCGTGATCGAGGACGAGTACCGCACGGCGCTGCTGCGCACGGAGCTGTCCTGGGTCCGGTCACTGGCAGGCGAGCTCCGCGACGGGCGGCTCGGCTGGACCGAGGAATGGCTGCGCGAGATCGCCGCGCGCCCAGCCCCCGATCATGGCTCGGGTCCGGCCGGTCATTGAAAAGATCCATCCGGGCGCGGCTCGGTCCAGGACGGCCCGGACTCATGTCAGGGGCTCGGGTGCCTGATTGGCTGCTCCAGCGCCAGCAGTAGCGGCGGCTCGCTGGCGGCTAGCCACGGCAAGCAACCGCCTGGCAGCTGGCAGGTCCAGGACGAGCGCGAGCCCGCAGACCGTTCCGATACCGACAGCGGCGCCGGCCAAGGTATCGGTGAAGTAGTGCCATCGCAGGCCGATGACGGCGACAGCGACGACACATCCCAGCACCCACGCCGCTGCCGCGATCGCTGCGCGCGGCGCCGCCGCTTTGGCCGACCCCGGCGAGACGAGAAGCAGCACCGTGACTACCGCAGCAAGCGCGGACAAGGCCGCGGTGTGCCCGCTCGGATAGCTGAGCACGCCCAGATAGGTGCGGTGGACCAAGTGCTTGAGCAGGCCGTCGTTCAGTCCGACCGCAGCCGGAACCGCTGCCGCGGCAAGCACGGCGCCGTTCAGCCGGCCGGCCAGCAGGCAACTGACGACGACGGCTGCGCTCAGCACCCCGGCCGGCATCAGCGATCCCGGGGAAGCAAGCCGCAGCGCCAGACCCGGATGTCGGCTGAACCAGGCAATGATCGGAGAATCGACGGCGTTATCGAGCCAGTCCGCCGTCGTCTGGTGCGCGAACGCCGCGCCGAGCAGGGCGACAAGGACCGCGCAGCAGGCCAGCAGCCCTGCCCAGGACCGGGTGGAGGCACCCAGCAGGGGCCGGCCGGGCCGTAAATGGATGCTTTTCACGCCGCTCCTGTCAGTTCGCCCTATGAAGAACACCTGCCAACGCCCGCCAACCTGTGGTGACGGTAGCAGGCGCTGCCGGGTCTGCCCTGGGCGCCGCCCGGACGGCCCGGGCTCAATCCAGGACTGCCCTGATGGCGTCCGACAGTGCGGCGGGCACGTCCTTGATGAGCTGGTGCCGCCCATCGCGCACTACGTCCCTGCCGCCGATCACGACGTTACTGACGTCGGCGACGGTCGCCGCGAAGATCACTGATTCCAGTGCGGTGTCCGGCGCTGTCCCGGCCAGCCGGGGGCCATCCAGCGCCACCGTGATCAGGTCGGCGAGCGCGCCCGGCACGATCTCGCCTGCATCCGGCCAGCCGAGGCAGGCGTGCCCGTCCGCCGTGGCGGCGGTCGCCAGCTCGGCGGCGCTGAAATGGCCGCGCCGCTGGCTGGCCAGCCGCTCGCCGAGCTCGACCCGCCTGGCCTCCTCGAACAGGTCGACCACGGCCTGGCTGTCCGTGCCGAGGCTGAGCCGGCTGCCCGCTGAGGCTAGCGCGCGCGCGGGCCCGATCCCGTCGGCCAGATCGGCCTCCGTGGTCGGGCAGAAGCAGGCAAAGGTACGGCTCCCGCCGAGCAGCCCGGCATCACGGCCCGCCAGGTGGGTCGCGTGCACCACGGTGCTGCGGGGACCGAGCGCGCCGGCCTCGTAGAGCACCTCGGCGGGCGTCGCGCGGTAGGCCGCCAGGCATGCCAGGTTCTCCGCGGTCTGCTCGGACAGGTGCGCGTGCAGCGGGGCGCCGTGGCGCCGCGCCCAGGCGATCACCGGGTGCATCTGGTCCGGCGGCACCGCCCGCACGGAGTGGATCGCGGCCCCGGCCCTGGCCATCGGGCCGAGCATGCCGCGGTAGTCAGCGCCGAGCGCGTCGGCCCTGGCCGCCCACCGCTCGCCGTCGCCGTCGCCGAACCGGAGCTGCGGCCCGGCCAGCGGCAGCGGCGAGCCGTCGGGTTCGATCCCGCCGGACAGGTAGCAGGTGTCCAGCAGGGTAATGCGGATGCCGGCCTCGCCTGCCGCGGTGATCATGGCCCGGCCTAGCTCGTTCGGATCCGTGTACGGAGTGCCGCCCGGCCCATGGTGCAGATAATGGAACTCACCGACGCAGCTGATCCCGGCCAGCGCCATCTCGGCGTAGACCGCCCTGGCCAGGGCAAAGTAGCTGGCCGGGTCCAGGCGAGCGGCGAGCTGGTACATCCGCTCTCGCCAGGTCCAGAACGTGCCTTTGCCCGCCTGCGTGATGCCGCGCAGCCCGCGATGGAAGGCGTGCGAGTGCGCGTTCGCCAGGCCGGGCAGGGTGAGGCCGGGCAGCCGGGTCGCGCCGGGGGCATGGCCAGGCGCGGCCCTCGGGGTGATGGCGGTGAACCGGTCGCCGGCCGCCTCGATCAGCACGTCCGGCATGACGCCCATGCCGGGCAGCCAGGCAAGCTCGGCGCGCCATCGCCTGACCGGGGCAGCTGGCCCGGTCGGCATGGCTGGCCCGGTTGGCATGGCTGGCCCGGTCGGCATGGCTGGCCCGGTCGGCGCGGCTGGCCCGGTCACCGGCGAGCCAGATCCTCGAGCACGGCGGCGAGAGCCACCACCCCGGCCTCGCAGTCCGCGGGATCAGCCTCCTCGGCCGGCGAGTGGGAGACGCCAGAGGGGTTGCGCACGAAGAGCATTGCCGTGGGCAGCCGGGCCGCCAGTATCCCGGCGTCGTGGCCGGCCCCGGTCGGCAGCACCGGCGCCGCGATCCCCCGCGTCCGCAGCGTTGCCACCAGCCGATCGCGCAGGCCCGCGTCGAACACCACCGGCGGGCTGAACGATTCCCTGCGCACGCTGACCTCCACCCTGTGCTCTGCCGCCGCAATGCGCGCAGCCGAGCTGATCTGGTCCACCACGCGCCGCAGCGCGACCTCATCCGGTGCGCGGGCGTCCAGCCAGGCGCGGACCGCCGAGCAGATCGCGTTGGCTCCGCCGGGCTCGGCGGCGACCTTCCCGAACGTGGCCAGCGCGCCGTGCTCCGCCGCGGCCTTCCTGGCAGCCAGCACCGCCGCCGCATACGGCAGCATGGGATCGCGACGGTCCGCGATCCTGGTCGTGCCCGCGTGGTCGGCCCGGCCTATGAAGTCAAGCCGCCAGCGGCCGTGCGGCCAGATGCCCGCCGCGACCCCGACCGCCGCGTCGAGGCCTGCCAGCGCACTGCCCTGCTCGACATGCAGCTCGACGAATGCGCTGATGCGGGCGAGCAGTTCGTCGTCCGGGCCGATGCGGCCGGGGTCGAGACCGGCGGCCGTCATGGCCTCAGCCAGGCCGAGCCCGCTGCCGTCCCGCAGCTCCAGTGCCACCGCTGGCGCGATCGCGCCAGTGAGCAGCCGGGTGCCTAGGCAGGCCAGGCCGAACCTGGCGCCCTCTTCCTCGCAGAAGGCGGCGACCGCGATCGGCCGCGCGGGGACGAATCCGGCGGCCCGGAGCAGGTCGATCGCCGCGAAGGCAGACACCACGCCGAGCGGGCCGTCGTAGGCACCGCCGTCCGGCACCGAATCCAGGTGGCTGCCGGTCACGATCGCGCCCCGCGACGATCCGGGGCAGTCCCACCATGCCCAGAGGTTGCCATCGCGATCACAGGAGGCACGCAGGCCCCGTTCCTGCGCTGTTTCTTTGAACCATGCGCGGCAGGCTGCGTCCGCCTCTGTCCAGGAGTACCGCCGGTAACCGCCGGTCGGCTCGTGCCGGCCGAGGGGCAGCAGCGAGTCCCACAGCGCAGCGAAAACCACCTGGCCTCCTGTAATGATCGTCGGGCCGGGGTGCGCCTCACGGGCGCCTGGCGACCCCGCAATACATGATCCGTGACCCGTCGCTGTCCGCCGCGGCCGGGTCCTCCGCCCCCCAGACGCCGGTGTGGCAGACTTCCGGCCCGGCGCCAGGGTAGGGCTCAACAAGCTCAAGGCCGGCGAAGAACCGCCGCACCTCGGCTAACGAACGCGGGTAAAGCTGCTCGGTGGCCTGGTCGTACACCTCACGCGCCGCCTGCACCATGGCAGGCGGGAGTTTGTCGGCGGTGCCGTGCGACAGGGCCAGGTAGCTGCCCGGCGCGAGCGCGTCCAGGTAACTCGCGACCAGCCCCCACGGATCGGACGCGTCGGCGACGAAATGCAGCACGCCGGTCATCAGCAGCCCGGCCGGCTCGGTGAAATCGATCGTCGCCCGCAAGTCCCTGTTGGCCAGCAGCGCTCCGGGGTCGCGCAGGTCGGCCGTAATCAGCCTGGCGCTTTCGTGGCCGGTCAGCAGCCCGCGGGCATGCGCTGCCACTATCGGGTCGATGTCGACGTAGACCACCCGGGCATCCGGCGCGACCTCGAGCACGACCTGGTGCGTGTTACCCGCGGCGGGCAGCCCGGAGCCGATGTCGATGAACTGGCCTACGCCGCGGCGCGCGATCCATCGGGCCGCGCGCTGGTGAAAGCCCCGGTTCGCCCACGCTGTGTCCGAGAGCTCGGGCATCTGTAATCGCAGCCGCTCGGCCGCGACCCGGTCCACCTCGAAGTTGCTGGCGCCACCCAGGTAATAGTCATAGAGCCGGGCCGGAGTGGGTCTGGTCACATCAACGCCCTCCGGCACCCGGCCGGCCTCGGTCATAACGCCTCCAGCGCGGCATCTGCCCGCATTCTGTCATTCCCCATGCGCGCATCGTGAACACTTTCTCGGGCAGCCGGCCACGGAACGCTTCGGCAACTCGCCCCTCAACACCCTTGGGTCGCGGCGATGATGCCGTCTTCGATCGGGAAGATCGAGTCCTCCATGCCGTTGATGGCGAGCAGCTTGCACGCCGAGGTGCCGAGCACGCCAGAGCCGCCGAGGCTGACCCTGTGCGCCTCGGCGGTATACCGGGTGACCGCTGCGGCCGGGGTCGAACCCGGGCATTTCTGGCGCTGCCACTACTCGGCCCACGAGCTACGCAACCTGCAGCGCGTGGCGTCTGACAGGGGAGCGCGCTGCCTTGCGTCGGCTACTGATCAAAACCCGGATGCTCCGGCTGGTCGCGGTCGGCGACTCCGCGGGGCGCCCGGAGAGGCCGCTGAAAATCGGAGCGTCGCGTTGTTTCGCCCGGGTTCCTAGAGCTCTTTGGCGAACTCCTGGTAATGCCGGCTGATCAGTTCGCTGGTGCCGTAGTAGGCGTGCCGACTCATATCCGCGCTGAACCGGCTCGCCGGCGGCGTGCGGCCGAGTGCCTCGGCCATCGCGCGGACGTGGTGGGGCGCGCAGCCGCAACAGATGCCGAAGTAGTTGACTCCGAGCGCAGCCGCCGCCGTGGTGAACGCGCCCATCTCGTAGCGGTTGGCTAGAAACGGGTCTAGCGCCGTCGGGAATGGCCGGCCATCCGGGATCAGGTCGCAATCTTGGTCGGTGAGCGATTGGAACGTTGGCTCGGCTTCTGTCGTGCGGTACGGCACCGGCAAGGCGGCGATGTAGCCGTCGCACGCGGCGCGGATTTCACCGAGTAGCGGCAGC
>Ga0302324_100001275_pt1 | contig 61788 bp, 60 predicted proteins | sample Palsa_T0_1_FD_201949 | JGI IMG/M metagenome (GOLD analysis project Ga0302324, IMG submission 201949) | Peat permafrost microbial communities from Stordalen Mire near Abisko, Sweden - Palsa_T0_1 | ecosystem: Environmental > Terrestrial > Soil > Palsa > Peat permafrost | place: Sweden: Abisko...
GGTAGCACGCTTGGGGCCCTTCTCCTCGTACTCTCTATTATTTATGTCGTGCGATGATCGCCCAGATCAATAGTCGGCGATCGATAAAGACAAATTCGACTCGCTACAACCGCTGTTAAAAGTGCGCACCTCTTGCGCGAGTGCTTTCAAATATTGCCGCTCTTTTTTAAAGTTAACCCGCCAACTAGCGACGCTCTGTGGGTCGCGTTCACTCTTTACTGCGAGTTATTGTGTGCGTATCCGACCACACGCCGCTTGCGCTTGCATTCCGGTCTCCGGCCCTGCTGCAGGACAGCGGACGCATTTGAAGTTGTCGCGAGTTCTGTGTGGATTGCAAGGCTTTACGAACCATTTGTAACTTTAGCTATTTCTTTTGATCGTACACGGCACATGCTCAACGTGAGGTCCATACTCCGCCCCCCAGCCGCATACGAGCTGAGTTGGCCAGCGAATTCTTGCTGGCTACACGTTAAGGCCTAAACTTATGAATCAGTCATCCAGCACTTCTGCGAGCCAACATGGCAGCACGAACTACACGGCACCTTCGAGGAACATCATCGATACGGCGATCACAGCGGGCAATTTCACCACGCTGCTCGCTGGCATTAAAACAGCGGGCCTAACCGATAAGCTGACGGGGAAAGGCCCGTTCACGGTATTTGCGCCAACCGATGAGGCGTTTAAAAAGCTTCCGGCCGGTGCGCTTGAGGCGCTGTTGAAAGACTCCGCAAAGCTCAAAGCCGTGCTGAGCTATCACGTGGTCGCGGGTCATATGTTGGCAAAGGACGTGAAGTCAGGGGAAATGATGACCCTCCAGGGTAGTCCGCTGACCGCGTCGGTATCGTCCTCGGGCGTGCACGTCAATGGCGCTCACGTCAAGCAGGCCGACATCGTTGCAACAAATGGCGTGGTCCATGTGATCGATGCAGTCATCATGCCGAAGAACTGGCAATTACTGGCGGCCGCTGCCTGACGATCGCCTGTCGCCTAGCATTTCGGCGCACCGAAAGGCTCTGTTCGCAGGGCCTTTCGTTTTCCATCGCTGCGCTCAGAACCCCCGACTCGCTATGAGATCCTAGCCGCACGAGCTGGCAACACATCACTTCTATATGATCTGCGGGGCGCCTACAAATCTGGAGACACAATTGCTTGAACTGCGCCCCAATTGCGAATGCTGCGACAAAGATCTCCCGCCGGATTCTACCGAAGCGCGGATCTGCTCTTTTGAGTGCACGTTCTGCAGTACCTGCGCAGGCGGCGTTCTTGGCGGAAAGTGCCCCAACTGCGGCGGTGAGCTGTTCGCCCGCCCGCGGCGCCCACTAAGCAAGTTGGCCAGTAATCCGCCTTCGACGACACGCATTCATAAACCCTCGGGTTGCACCAACGCGGCGTAGTCAGCCACAGGCGTTGGGCCGCGGGTCGTGCCCGTTGGTCGCGCTCATTCCATTCACGCCGAAGCCACTGCTGATAACAGCGGCTTCTAACTGCTGCGGTGACGTTCGTTGCTCGTCATATCGAACCGTGACCTGGCCGGAGGCCAGTGATACTTGGACATCCTCGACGCCGGTGAGCGCATTCAGCGCCAGCGATATTTTTGTCGAGCAACCCCCGCACTGCATTCCGGTGACGTTCATGGAATCAGTTTGCATCATGATCTCCCGACTTCATTTGCATCGGGTACGAGCGCAGCAGAAGGCCGCGAAGGCTCGGTCCGGCCGAAGCGACGAGCTACACTCTTTGCACCAACCAGACAATGAGGCAAATGACTAGAATGGTTCCTAAAATTCCGCCGCCGATGTACATGTGAATCTCCGTTGGATCGTAACAGCCATCATTGAAGCATGACTGGCATCGGCGAGTCGGCGCGTTACCGAACATAGACCAATACGAACCACCTGGCGCTAAAGGAAGACGTCACTGAACTCGGGAACCTGGCACGTGCAATGACATCACGACGATGCGGCCGTGTATGGCGCCGAACCAGTGCGGGGTGTTTTCCGGCACGACAAAGAAGTCGCCTTTTGCCACCGGGGTGGCAGTGCCCCCTTCAATCGAATCGCCGCTGAGATTCTCGGCGTTCGTTTGGACAGGGTGCGTCAGGCTACCGCCGGTAACAAATGTTCCGCTACCATCGATCACGTAAAAAAATTCGTCCTCATGCACGTGAATGGCGGCGGGACCGACCGACGTGCGGTATTCGAGATTAGCGCTATATGGGGCAAGCTGCAGCAGCGGCTCGACCACGTTGGCTTGCCCAGGCTTGTGATCATGTTTCGCCTTGGCAATCAAGGCTGCGACATTTGTGGATGAAGCCAAGAGCTTAGCGACCGGTGGCGCAGTCGGTGGCGTCGCAGGTGACTGCGCAAAAGCACTTGTGGCCCCGACGAGAGCGGCGACTGCGAAAGTAAGCACGCATTGTGCAACACGCATGGTATCTCCTGTCACTGACGGATCACGGGTTTAGGCTCGCATGAGCGCGAGCAGCGCGAGAGTTGCAAGAGTCGGTACGGCCTTCATGGTTTGAGCACGGCGCTCGAGTTCACCATGGCAATGGGGAAATCGGGTACTCCGCCGGGTCCCTGAGTCACCGGTGTCTGGCGCCCATGCGTCAGCTCCTTGACCCGCTCGGAGATGTAGAAGTCGAGCATCTTATAGGTGATGCGGCCCGTGCTGTTCAGATCGGCGTTGCCGTTGATGCCTTCAACGACCGCCTTAGTGAACGCGCCATTACCCCACGAGGGATCTTCCAGCGAATATTGCCGCCCGGTGCTCGAAGAGAAAACCACTACGCCATTCTCCGCGCTCGTGAGCTCATTGATGATTCCGGTGAGATCCACCCCGTTATTGGACTTACCGCTCGCCGGCATGGCGGATCGGCAAATCTTGCGGCAAAGATCCTTATCGGCGCAAGAATAATCCGATTGCTAAACGCGGGTGTATGGAATCCAGACCTGCATTGCCGAACGCGAGCGGTTCGCCCATGCATAGTAAGGAATCAGTTTGAGCGTAGTGCGGGTCTCTTGCTGCGGGCGGCTTTCGCCTGCGCCGAAATAGAGCGATGTCCTCGCAGCAGAGCGCGCAACGGTCCCGGGATGTTCAAGCACCATCACTCCATCGAGAAGATCCGGAACAAACCGGCTCTCGGAGCTGGCGGTAACCTCTGCGACACAATTACTGAATCCGCTCTTCTGCACGGCGTCCGCTTGATCCAGCATTTCCATGCAGAAGACAATCGGCCCGCGCTGAAATGCGACGCGCCCGCGATCTTCAGCGACAGCCGGATTTGCTTTGACCTGTTGCACAGTCATATCGAAGTTAAGCTTGATGGAGTCACCGGGCGACCAGTGCCGGCGAACGGCCAAATACTTACCGGGCTCGATTCCTGAAAGCGGCGTTCCGTTTACGCTCGCCGAATTCTTTGACGACCAGCCCGGGATCCGAACATAGACCGTAAAATCGCGCGCTGCCTCAGGAAAGACGGAGATATGCACTTCGCCTTCCCATGGATAATTCGTTTTCTGCTCCATGCGCAATCCGGTTCCGTCTTCCAATCGCCATGACATGCGGGAATTATCGTAGAGGTGCACATAGACGCCATCAGCGGCGGTCGAGTAGAAATAGCCGGGCAGTTCGGCGAACGTGCGCTCTAAATTGGGCGGGCAGCAAGTGGTGTCATACCAGGGGTTGCGAATCTTGCCCTCCGGATCCTCGGCGTATCGGGAGTCACCGGACGGATCGAATGCCAGGGGGTTGCGATAGCAGTAGGTTGTTCCATCAAGCGACATTCCGGAGTTGATGCCGTTATAAAGGGCGCGCTCCATCACCTCAGAGAATTTTGCTTCGCCTGAAGCCGCGAGCATGCGCCAGTTCCACATCATGTTGCCGATCGCCGCGCAACTCTCGCCATAAGCGCGCGCATTCGGCAATTCATACGGATCACCAAAAGCTTCGCCTTCCTGGCGGGCACCAACGCCGCCGGTCACGTAAAGTTGGTGCGACGCCAGATCATTCCATAGCCTGTTCAGAGTCCTCCAGTAATCAGGATCGCCGGTTTCAAGATAGTAATCCGTCGCGCCGCTGCAGGCGTACATGGCTCGAACGGCGTGGCCCTCGAGTTTGCTGCGCGAAGTGAACGGAATGCCGCAGAACATGTAGGTGATCTGGCTCGGCCGCAAAGGAATGCGCTCATCTCCGTGAAGAATATAACCGGCAAGATCGACGTACTGCCGCTTGCCGGTGGTGCGATAGAGCTCGATGAGCGCCATCTCGATTTCGGGGTGGCCAGCGACGATTCCCGTTTGATTCGCACCCGGACCATAGTTGGGAATAAGGAAATTGTCGACGAAGCGAATGCCGGCATCGAGAAGAGTCCGATCGCCTGTGGCGCGATAGTAGGCGATCGCTCCTTGAAGCAAGTGACCAATGCAGTAGAGCTCGTGACCCGTCGTCTGGGTCGGATATTGCATGCGCAGCGGCTTTCGATCTTCCACATAGAAGGTGTTCAGATAGCCGCCCGGCTCCTGCCCCGCAACCAAATTGCGGATCATCGAATCAGCAGTCGCCCTCAGTTCAGGGTGCTCGTCAGATTGGAGCGCAAATGCAACGCCTTCCAGCCACTTGTAGATATCGGAGTCCGAATAAACAGGACCTTTTTGCGGCGCAGAGGATTTACCGGTCAGACGCAGAAAGTTGTCCATTCGCCCGTGCGCGATCAATTGCTCGTGCATCGTAGGGATACTGGAGCGAACATTGGTCGTGCGGCGTCTTGACCAGAAGCCATCCTCAATCGTCACGGCCCTGACGGGCACGGGCTTCAGCCGCGCGAAGGGGGATTTCGAGAAGTCTGCGATGCCTGCGTTATTTGACGCTGCGCCCGATACGACGCTTGCGTCCCGCGTCGGCCCCAGGACATTGAGCAAGTCTGCAGCATTGGGTGAGGAACGCGTGACTTCTGGCGTAACGCAGGCCACTGCTGCGGCAGCGAGGAACTTGCGGCGAGAGAGCTCCGACTTCATCTTGAACCTCCCTTGTGAGCAGCCGTGTCCTATCAAACGGGCGACGGGTTTCGCTCGGCGAACTGCCGCTGATGCCAGTACGGATAGGCGGGCGTCACATCGCTGGCAGCGTTCAATCGCTGCATCTGATCTGTCGTCAAACTCCAACCGACGGCCCCCAGATTCTGCTTCAACTGCTCCTCGTTTCGGGCACCGATGATCACTGTAGATACCGTCGGACGCTGTAGCAACCAGTTCAAGGCGATTTGCGGCACGCTCTTGCCGGTCTCGGCGGCAATCTTGTCAATGGCGTCGACGACCCGATAGAGATAATCCTCGCCCACGGGTGGTCCGAATTCAGCCGTCTTTGGCAGGCGACTGACCTTAGGTAAGGGCTGACCGCGGCGAATCTTGCCCGTCAGGCGCCCCCAGCCGAGCGGACTCCAGACAACCGCCCCCACGCCCTGATCAAGGGCAAGTGGCATCAACTCCCACTCATAGTCTCGGCCAACCAAGGAGTAAAACGTCTGATTGGCGACATAGCGCGGATAGCCATAGCGGTCGGCTGTTGCCAGAGACTTCATGAGATGCCAGCCGGAAAAGTTGGAGACGCCCACGTAGCGGATTTGTCCCGCACGTACGAGAGTGTCCAGCGTTAAGAGCACTTCCTCGGGCGGCGTTCGCGCGTCAAATCCATGCAACTGGAACAGGTCGATGTAGTCTGTCCCAAGCCGTACGAGTGCCTTTTCTACCGCCTGTATCAGGTGATAGCGCGACGACCCAACGTCGTTTGGTCCAGCGCCACTACGGAAAGTAGCCTTGGTCGAGAGGATGAGGCTATCGCGTGGGCGACCCTTGATCGCACTGCCGAGCACCTCTTCGGAAGTACCGGCGGAATAGATGTCGGCTGTGTCGAACATATTGATGCCAGCCTCAAGACAGATATCGACCAGATGGCGCGCTTCGATCGCATCGCTAGCACCCCAGGCCTGGAAGAACTCCCCTTTTCCGCCGAATGTGCCGGCGCCGAAGCTCAGGACGGGGACACTAAAGCCGGATGCTCCGAGTCTGCGAAATTCCACTTGTTGCTCCTTAAGTTGTTGCTCTGTATCGCTGATCTTGTCCATGCCTGAGGCGCTTCATTATCGAGCGCTACAGATAGCCTGTCGAATTTGGAAGCCGTGATTGGCCAGTTGTTTCCCGCGACGCTGCTCGCGAGGATTGTCATGGTGGAAATGCAGGCGCGTCGGAATGATCTAGCTTGATGCGCGCTTCGTGTCTGGTGAGCGTTACAACGGTCCTCGTGTTTCAGGTGACGATCAGATGATAAGCTAGAGACGATCTAGGCACCCACGTTATTGCGTATCGGCGAGAAGGAGCCCCTCCACAAGGGGCACGCGACCCTCAACTGGCACAATAGCCGATCATAAGGTCTTAGCCAGAAGCATCTCCCACGTAGCATGGACGACATGGTCACTAGCGGCGCTGGCGTGCGCAGTCCCAGGATTATCTATGGAACCGCGTGGAAAAAAAACGCCACCGAACGACTTGTCAGAACGGCGATACAGCAAGGATTTCGCGGCATCGATACGGCCTGCCAGCCTAAGCACTACAACGAAGCCGGCGTGGGTGCGGCTGTCATCGCATGTTTGAAAACTGGGCTGACGCGAGGCGATTTGTATCTGCAGACCAAATTCACGCCGCCAAGCGGTCAAGATCCGATGCGAATTCCGTATGACGCACAGGCTCCGCTCGCCACGCAAGTGGCGCAGTCCTTCGGTGCGTCGCTTGTCAATCTGCGGACGGATTATTTAGACTGCCTCATCCTCCATTCACCTCTCGGAACCGCGGAGCAAACCATGGAGGTGTGGCGGGCGATTGAATCGCTCGTGGATGTCGGCGCGGTGAGGCAGCCGGGGATTAGTAACTGCTACGAACTCGAGCAGCTCAAGGCCTTGTACAATTTAGCCCGAGTTAAGCCGGCGGTCGTGCAGAACCGCTTTTACGCCGAGACCGGCTACGATTCAGAGATCCGCGCATTCTGCAAGCAACAGCGGATCGTCTACCAGAGCTTCTGGACCCTGACTGCCAATCCTCACATTGTGGGTCACGCCGCGATCACTTCCTTGGCGTCGAAATATGGACGGACCGCTGAGCAGATTCTGTTTCGGTATCTGACGCAGAGCGACGTCGTGCCGTTGACTGGGACCAGATCCGAAACGCACATGCGTGAGGACCTGGCAATCTTCGAATTTGAGCTTACGGATCGCGAGCGCGCCGCCGTGGCTGCGGCATTCTGAACTCGAATGCCTAACTCCAAGTTCTTTCGAGTCACTGGGAGTTTTGCCGCCGCGCTTTAAGTGACTTTCGCGGTCGCCGCATTCGACGTCATAGCGTTCCTGTTATGCAAATCGGGTGAGCGTCGGGTTGGTCGCGCGCGGACACGCCAGCAACTTCTCGAAATAAGGTGAATGACACCATGACAGACAATCTTTCCAGTATCGCGGCGACGGCGTCCGCTTCCGAATTAGCGTCATGGATCAAGGAAGGTAAGATTTCGCCAGTCGAACTTATGCGGGCAACTCTGGCAGGCATCGAGCGCAAAAATGCGAACGTCAATGCATTCGTTCATCTGGGATCCGAAGAAGCTCTGAGTCGGGCCGCCGCTCTGGAGGCGGCGCTGCGCCGCGGCGCGAATATTGGTCACCTGGGCGGCGTTCCGGTAGCGATGAAGGATCTCTATGACTTCAAAGTCGGATGGCCATCCACTCTCGGGGGAGTTCGAGCGCTGCGCGATAACATCGCGACGTTCAATTCGCTTTGGGTGGAGCGCATGGAAAAGGCGGGCGCGATAATCGTAGGCAAAACAAATGCCGCCGTATTCGGCTTCCGCGGCACGGGCGACAACCCGCTCTTCGGTGCATCGAGAAACCCTTTCGATTTATCCTATAACGCAGGCGGCTCATCTGGCGGATCGGCGGCGGCCGTTGCCAGCGGACTGGTATCAATAGCTCAGGCAACAGATGGTGGAGGTTCGACCAGAATTCCGGCTGCCTTCTGCGGTTTGTTCGGTTTGAAGCCTAGTTTTGGCCGTATCCCGATGCCAATCCGGCCCAATGCCTTCGGGGGCGTCAGTCCTTTTCTATTCGACGGAGTGGTGACTCGTACCGTCGAGGATTCACTGATCGCCCTTGAGGTGCTGGAGGGCTTCGACTCTCGTGACCCATTCGTCGCCCTGGGGCCAAAGGTCGATCGCAGAACTATTCGCGGTGATGTCACTGGACTTCGAATTGGCTATTCGCCGAACCTAGACGGTTATCCCGTCGCGGCGGAGATCGCTCAGGCCATGCAGCGCGCGTTGCGCGTCTTTGAGGACGCTGGGGCGATCGTTGAGGAGGTGCATCTAGGATTCTCAGCGAACCATCTGGAATTGAGTGAGTTGTGGTGCCGCCTGATTGTCAATTCGCAAATAGAAGGTCTCGACCAGCTCAAAGCTAACGGCATCGATATTCTACGCGATCATCCGAATGATCTAACTGAAATGCATCGTCGGTGGATAGACGTGGTTCTGTCAGCCTCGACGCGCGAGCGAAATCGAGATCAGCTTCTTCGAACAATGGTGTATGAGCGGGTCCAAGCCACGCTCGACCGCTACGATCTTTTATGCACACCGACGACGGCCTGCGTCGGTATAAAGAACAATATTGGCGGCGATACCATTGGCCCATCGCAGATAGATGGTGTGCAAGTCGAGCCGCTGATTGGTTGGGCGCTGACTAGCTATTTCAACTATACAGGACATCCCGCCGCATCCGTACCCGCGGGGCTATCCTCTGACGGTATGCCGATCGGAATGCAGATAGTGGGGAACCGCTTCGAGGACGCGACTGTGCTCAACGCCAGCCTGTTCGTCGAAAATGCAATGCCTTGGTCATCAAATTATCAGCGGCTGTTGCCAATGCTCTGAATTCGGTTTGCTAATACAGCGGCCGGGCGCGAACGCTATCATGCCCCTGTAAGTCGGCCCAAGTCGCTCTCTTCCTTGTCCTCGGTGCTGCCCAACCTTTTTGCAGAACAACAACCTGGAGAATTTTCATGCGTATGACCGTAAAAGTGCTCTTCACTGCGATGGCTGTGTTGGGTATCTCATCCCTGGCCCAGCCTCAGACCGCAGCGCCTGTAGCTCAAGCCTCGTCCGCGCCGTCAACACCTTTGCATGCGCGGCCGCCGGTGCCCTACCAGTTTCTGTCAAAGGCACAGATCGCCCAACTGATGTACCGGCCCGGCACGACCAGCTCGTATGTCGTCACCGATCACGAAAATTATGACATCGAGTACGTGAAGCGCGCTCTTATCACCGATCACATCGAGTTCCACCTGCACTGGATCGATTTTGTGACGGTGCTGGACGGAGAGGGAACGCTCGCCTATGGCGGCAAGCCGGTCGATCCCGATTACACCAATCCCTCGGAGCCGCGCGGCACCAAAATGACTGACGCCACGATCGTGCCGCTGCATCCTGGCGACTATGTGGTGGTGCCGGCGGGCGTGTGGCATATCTTCTCCGGCACGCCAGGGCACACTCTGACTTACGTAATCTTCAAGCAGCGCGAATAGCGCTGTTTCTGCCCGTGGTTCAGGCAGAGGCCTGCTAGAGGAGAAGCGATGATCGATGTACAGGATCTCGTGAAGAACTTCGCCGAATTCGAGGCAGTGAAGAAGATCTCCTTCAACGTACAGCCCGGAGAGATATTTGCCTTTCTGGGGCCCAACGGCGCCGGTAAGACGACGACGATCAAGATGCTGACCACGCTGCTGCGGCCGACCAGCGGCTCGATTCGCATCGATGGCGTGAACCCGGCGACGCATCAGAACGAGGTGCGTCGTCGTTTCGGCATCGTGTTTCAGGATCCGAGCCTCGACGGTGAGCTCACGGCCGAGGAAAACCTTGATCTGCACGGCGTGCTCTACGGCGTACCGCGGCGCCAGCGCATCGAGCGCGCAGAACGCCTGCTGAAGCTGTTCGAGCTCTGGGAAAAGCGCAAGGAGCGCACCAAGCTGTATTCCGGCGGCATGAAGCGCCGGCTGGAAATTGCCCGCGGTTTCCTGCACACGCCGAAGATCCTGTTCCTCGACGAACCAACGTTGGGACTGGATCCGCAGAGCCGCAACCACCTGTGGACTCAGGTGAAGGCGCTGAACGAATCCGAGCGGCTAACCGTGTTCCTGACCACGCACTACATGGACGAAGCCGAACGTGTCGCGCAGCGCATCGCCATCATCGACCACGGCGCCATCGTCGCGCTGGGTACGCCAGTTGAGCTGATGCAGCAGACCGCTACCGAGAAGCTCGAGGAAGCGTTCCTGAAATTGACTGGCTCCGCCATCCGCGACGAACGAGCGGGCACGTCGGACCAGATGCGCCAGTTCGTCCGGAGCTGGCGGCGATGAGCACCATCTACATCCTCTGGCTGCGCGGCCTGAAGCACTATTTCCGCTCGCGCGCGCAGATCGTCGCCTCGCTGGGGCAGCCGCTACTGTACCTGCTGGTGCTTGGCTTCGGCCTGGGTCCCGTCTTCCAAAAGGCAGGCCAAGGCAATTACCTGCAGTTCATGGCGCCCGGCGTAATCGCAATGACCGTGCTGTTCTCCTCCATCTTTTCGGGCCTGAGTCTGATCTGGGACCGGCAGTTCGGCTTTCTGAAGGAGACACTGGTTGCGCCTGTGCCGCGCAGCCACATCATGATCGGGCGTGCGCTGGGCGGGGCCACCGCGGCGATACTGCAGGGCCTGCTGGTTCTTGTGGTCTGTTTGATCGCGGGCTTCCGTCCCATGAATCTCGTAGGTCTGCCGCAGGCATTGCTATGGATGGCGCTGATCGCCATCGTGTTCAGCTCGCTCGGCACGGCAATCGGCAGCCGGCTGGAGAACATGCAGGGCTTCCAGATGGTGATGAATTTCCTGGTGATGCCCTTGTTCTTCCTCTCGGGCGCACTTTATCCGCTCACCGGCCTGCCGGCGGCTCTACGCTACATCACCGGCGTGAACCCCTTGTCCTATGGCGTGGATGGCCTTCGCAGCGCCCTGATTGGCGTCGCGCATTTCGCGCCGCTCACGGACCTTACGGTGCTTGCAGCCTTTGCAGTGGTGTTCGTCATATTCGGGGCTTGGTCGTTTTCACGGATCGAGCTGTGAAATCCTCATAGAGAAGACAGAAATTGCATTAGCTTCTCTCGCTCCGCTGCGTTGAGTTTGATGTAAGCCTCACGTGCCCGCAGCGCCTCTCCCTCATGCCACAGAATAGCCTCCTCCACACTGCGTGCCCTGCCATCGTGCAGGAAAGTCTGTGCGAGCGGGTGTCGCATGCGATAGCCGAGTCCCCACAGTGGGGCCGTGCGCCAGCGGCTCGGTACTGGCTGGCCCGCGACAGTCATATCATCCAGTGCGCGGCCCAGATCGTGCAGCCGCAGATCCGTATAGGGCGCAATGACCTGCTCACGACGGCCCTCTAGCGGTGCGTCCAGCGTCACTTGCAGCCGCGACTGATGACAAGCTACACAGCCGAGAGCTGCAAAGAGCTCAGCGGACCCACGGGGAGGCACCATTGCACCCGTCGGCAGCGGCGTGGGCACGGCGACCCAGTGCACGAAATCGAGTAGCGCCTGCAGCAGCTCCTCCTGCACTTCCGGGACTCTCGCTGCAGCGGAGAGCTGTCCACAGACGACCTGGGTGAGCGTACAGTCATCTCGAGGCAGCACGCTGGTGGTCAATCCCATCTCACGCGAGAACGCGCGCGTGGTCTGTTCGACGATCGAGTGAGCCGTCCCCTGCCAGTTGAAATGACCGGCCTCGGCGCCAGCGAGCGGTGAGTGCATTTGTGGCCCGGACACGGCTTCGAGCAGACCGAGCCCAAAGAGCGTCGGCGCGATGCGCGGCTCGAGCACCGTCATGGGCTCCAGAGGCCCGTAATGCAAGCCGGAGAGCTCGTAGCGAGGCTCGCGTAGATTCCAGCGCGTGCCATCAGCATAGTGTCCGTCGCGGCTGCTGTAGTGGATCAGCACGTCTCCCTCAGCCGCGACACCCGCGACCGCGTGTGTGTTGAACACGTGACCGTAGCTCGGATCACCCGCCTCGGAGCGCTCCGTCCCGACCATGGTCTGCAGCTCCATAACCAGTGCCGCAGGTGCAGGCCCTTCGCCCTGAGGCCCGCGACCATGGGCCCCTTCGTTGTGACACTCATCGCACGCCGCCGCATTAAAGAGCGGGCCCAAGCCGCTGCGACGTCCCGCACCGGGCGTGCCCTTCGGAACGAAAGGCGTGTTGAACACGGCGTGGCCGAGATCGAAGAGCTGCTGCTCGGCCGGGCTCAGCGGGCGCCAAGCGGGCGGATCGCCCGGGCTGACAAATGGCGCACCGCCAATAGGCGCGGCAGCGTTGGGCGCTGCTCCGACTGCCGATGTCAGCGCCGCGACGAGCGCTACCAGTGCCGTCGCTGCGCGGGGGAAAACAGCCGCCGCTCTAGCTTCAGTGTCCGGCGTTGGTCCCTGCATTTGAGGTAGGAGCACTCGTGATGGTCACGCGAACCTGTGCGCTGGTCGCGCCACTCAATTGCAGTACGAGGTCGCCCGCGGGCAACGCGAATTGCACAATCTTGCGTGGCGTATCGCAGTGCGATGAACCGGTAAAATCGCCCGAGGTAATCAGCTTGTCACCCGAGGCGAGATCGATCCAGAACGGCGCACTCAGTGAGACGCGATAACTACCGGCTTGAGTAATGTGAACGTGGGTAACGCCGCCGTATGCACCGTCGCTGAGCATTTTCTTGCCCGGCGCCACCGCGAAGGTCACCTGCTCTTGGGGGGCGAGCGCGAGCTCGTAGAGCTGGTTGGGCTCGAGCTGAGGTGCCGCGCTCACCGCGCGCCCCGCCGCTACAGTTTGAGCGGCGCCGTTGAAGAGTGCCTGCTCATGACTGACGTCCCATGCGAACTGGCAGCTAACCGCATCCGCGGCCTGAAGTGCTGCGCTGCCAAGCAGCTGCACGAGCGCCACGACCGCAAGCATTCCGCGACTTCCCATAACTGTGCTCCTTCGAATCACAGTCTAGCGCGCGCGCCGGCGTAAATCTCGCGGCCGGTATCACAGTAGCCGTCCACAAGGCCACGGGCCTTATGGTCCGGACTATGGGGATGACGACAATTCAAGCGCCTCCAGGCGGGGACCTTCCAATCTGCCGATCTTTACCGATGTGTCGTACAACACCACGCCGAATACTATGAGTGCGATCAGAATGACGATCGAAGCGGCAACATGACGCGATTCGAAGCGACGCATTGCCGACGCGAATCCAATGAGGCCCAGCAGCGCGGCGACGACGATGATCGCGTCGACACTGGCCCGTTGCCAGTAGCTGCCTCCCAAATGCAGCCACATCCCAAATTCATCGAAAGTCAGTGCCAGGGCGATGCCATAAACCAGCGCAGTCAGCCGCAGGGCCTTGCCGGTGGGTATACGCAACAGAAGATAGGCGCCTACACCCGCGAGCAGAAAGATGCCGTAGTTCAGATGATGAACGTGCGTGCCGCGCAAGAAAAAGTATAAGTTCGGCATCCGGTGCGACATGATCAGAAGCACCACGGTGCGCGCGGCGATGAACGTGAGAATGAATCCGAACAAAGCTCGACGCGCGAGCAGGATCGATTCGGCACTCAAGTGCGGCTCCAGTCAGGTTCAGACCATTGTTTCATTGCCATTGCCGCGGTGTTGCTGCCCGAAGCTGATCGAGACTATCATGGCAAAAAATCGAAACCGCGATTAGATGCATGAACCGGCGATTGCTGCTCGAGCGGTTACTGTTGATGTGGGGACCAAGCATGATTGTCTCGGCAGAGCCGCGCGCGCCTCAATCTGCGATGCTGGAGGCGGCGCGTACCTTCCTCGGGATACTCAGCCCGACGGAGAAGTCGCAGGCCATGTTTCCCTTCAATTCCGAAGAGAGGTTTCGCTGGTTCTATACACCAGTCCCGCGCAAGGGTATCTCGCTTAAGGAAATGACCGACGCGCAGAAGCAGGCTGCGCTGAACTTGCTGCGTGTCGGACTGAGCGAGAGGGGATATAGGAAGGCAGAAACCATCCGCCGACTGGAGGACGTGCTGCGAGAACTCGAGCGAGGCAGCGGACCCACGCGCGATCCGGAGCTGTACTTCGTCACGTTCTTCGGGCAGCCGAGCGAGACCGAAACCTGGGGCTGGCGCTATGAAGGCCATCATTGTTCTCAGAACTGGACGATCGTGAATGGCAAGTCCATCGCCGGCCTAGCCAGCAGCCCCCAGTTTTTTGGCGCCAACCCGGCCAAGGTACGCAGTGGACCCATGAGGGGTACGCGTATTCTCGGTGCCGAGGAGGATCTTGCCTGGTCGCTGGTGAAGTCGCTCAACCCAGCGCAGCGGGCGGAAGGGGTGCTGAGCGCGACAGCTCCCGCCGACATCCTTACCAACAATCAGCGCCTGGCTGCCATCCGCGAAGACAAAGGCATCCCCTACGTCAAACTGGGTAAAGAGCAGCAGGGTACGCTGCTGGCGCTGATCGAGGAATATCTAAGCGCGCAACCGCAGGTGCCGGCGCAAGCGCGTCTGGAGAAAATTCGCAACGCCGGGCTCGAGCAAATCAAATTCGCGTGGATGGGGGGCCTCGAGGACGGTGAAGGCCACTACTATCGCGCGCAGGGCAGTTCATTCCTCATCGAGTTTGACAACACTCAGGACAGCGCCAATCACATCCACAGCGTCTGGCGCGACTTCAACGGCGACTGGGGAGAAGACCTGCTGGCCGAGCACTATCGAAGTTCTCCGCATCACTCGGTCTAGACGTCCGCGGCATCCGCTATTCATATGAGGACTGGCGATGGACGGGCTTGTGCGCCGAAAGGGCGAACAAAGTTCTCTCCTCGACGGGGTCGGCAATGCCGAGCACGCGGTCCGCGATGTATTCGCCCGTCACCGGCCCCATCTTGAAGCCATGTCCAGAACCACCGCCCGCAATCCAGACGTTGGCGTAAGCGGGATGGGTGTCAATGATGTAGTGCGAGTCGTTGCTCATCTCCAGCGAACAGACGCGGCTCGCCACGACGGGCCGGCCTATTAGTTTTGGCACCCGGTCAGCGACAAAGCGGCGTGCCACCTGTTCCAGAACGGGCGAGACGACACGCTCGTCCGTGTCCGGATCCATCGGCAGATCGGTGCCCAGCGACGGCGCGACCTTGTAGCCGTAGTCGACATCGCTGAGCGAATAGCCGCGGCCCCCGACCTGCCAGATATTGGGGAAGCGCTCCCAGTGATAACAGTTGAGGTCACCGGGCAGCGAGCCGAAATAGAACACTTCATTGCGGATGCGGGCGATGAAGTTGTCCAGCACGTCCGGAAACACGTTCGGCAGCCACGGACCGCAAGCGAAGATCACCACGCCCGTGGACAGCCGCGTTCCATCGGCGAGCTTGAGGTCGGTTAAGCGGCCACCGCTGGAGTCTCCCGGCATAGCCATCGCGATCCGCGTCTTACCTCCCTTGGCGATGAAGACCTCGCTGACGGCAATGAGGGACTCTCTGGCCTTGACCGTGCCGGCGCGCGGCTCGTAAAAGGCATGCGTGTCGCCATCGAACCGCCCTTGCGGCCAGCGTTTGCTGCATTCATCCGGCGTCAGAACCTCGAACGGTATGTTCAGCTTACTGAAGATGCGCTGCTCGGCCTCGAACTGCTGTTGCGGCTCGTTGGGTGACAGCACTCCATTGGCGAAGATCAACCGCCGCTTGAACTCTTCCTGGCGCTCGTGCCAGCGCGTGAAGGCACGGTTCGCCCAGCGAGTGTATATCTCCTGGTCGGAGTAGGCGGCGCGGATCTGGCGCGTCTCATCGCCCGACGTTTGCAGGGCATTGCCTGCCCCATAGCTGTCGAGCAGCAGAACATTGGCCCCGCGCTCGCGCAGGCACAGGGCCGTCCAGGCACCGAAAGCACCTGCGCCGACCACTGTAACGTCAGGTAGGCCACGCGTGATCGCGGGTGCCGTCACAGCAGCGGCCGATGCAACCGTCGTACCGAGTCCCTTGAGCAGTGTTCGTCTGTCCATCTTCAGTCCCGTCGGTTTTCGATTACCTTGATAAGCGCTCGAGCATCGCCTTGGTCTGTCTGCTCATGGATATAATGCCAGCGTGTACACGCCCCAGGCTGGAATCTTCGCTCTTGGAACCTCCTCTCATTCATATCTGGAATTTGATCTTCTGGACTCAAAGAAGTGTAAGGAGTTCGCATCTACTATCGCCGCAATCCGTGAACCACGGACCACCACGGGAGGCGTTAACTTCGTCATCGGCTTTCGGCCTGAGCTCTGGAGCAATATCGCTCCAGCTGACGCCCCTCTAGGCGTTGAGGGCTTTAACAAGAACATCCAGGGCACAGAAGGATTCGTTATGCCAAGCACTCAACATGATGCGCTGGTATGGCTGTCAGGCAGTGCTTATGACGTTATCTTCGATATGGCCCGCTCGGTCATGCGTGATCTCGCGGGCCAAGCTTCGCTAGGGGAAGAAACCTCGAGCTGGCCTTACCGTCACGATCGCGATCTTACCGGCTTCATCGATGGCTCGGAAAATCCGACGCTGCTCGATGCTCCTACCGCAGCACTCCTACCCGAAGGAGTTCCCGGTGCTGCCGGCACAGTCATGTTGCTTCAAAAGTGGAAGCACAAGGTAGCTGAGTGGGAAGCTCTGCCGATCGATCAGCAGGAGCGCATCATGGGACGCACCAAGCTCGACAGTATCGAACTTGAGAAGAAACCATCGGACTCGCATGTCGCTCGCACAGACCAGGACGAGTTTGGAAACATCTTTCGTCGCAACATGCCGTACGGAAGTGTCGACAGCCACGGCACCATGTTCGTTGGATTCAGCGCAGACCAGAAGCGGCTTTCCCGAATGCTCGATAGCATGGCGGGCATAATCACCGGCACGCGCGATGCGCTGACACGCTTTACTCGGCCGTTGAGCGGCTCCTATTATTTCGTGCCTTCAGTTGAGAGTCTGCGGCGCTTGCGCGGTACACCGAGCCTGGTCTAGATGAAATCGAGGCATTAGCGCCAAAGCACCCCGGTGATGCCAACTACGACGAGTTAGGGAGAATCTCGTGAGCGCGCTACGCATTTCGACCGATCCAGGGGAGCTCGATGTGGAAATGATCCATCGGTTTCTCTCGAAAGAGTCCTATTGGGCCGTTGGAATATCACGCGCGGTATTGGAACGCGCTCTGGTCAACTCGCTGTGCTTCGGGTGCTATCTCAACAATCTTCAGGTGGCATTCGCCCGAGTCGTCACTGATCGGGCAACCTTCGCGCACCTGAAAGACGTGTTCGTGCTGCCAGAATTCCGCGGCCGTGGCTTCGGCACGCAATTGATGCGGGCGGTAATGGCCTATCCCGATCTACGCGCAGTGACCTTTACTCTCCAAACGGATGACGCGCATGCACTTTACGAAAAATTCGGATTCGCCCTCTACCCCCGCCCCGAGCGATCGATGGTCAGAAACGGAAGCTTTCTCGAGGCTGTCGATCGCCTTTGTTAGCGGGATGACGAAGTCGTGGCACGTCGCTCGGGCGAGTTCAGATACGGGACGAAGCCATTGACCTCGGTAGCCAGCTTGTAGAGCGAGGTGGTTGCCGTAATGTAAAGCGCGTCGAGATCCGCACCACCCCAGGCTAGATTTGCGGGTTGCTCCGGCATGAGTATGGTTCCGAGATGCGTGCCCTGCGCATCCCAGACCCAGATGCCGCCTGGACCCGTAACGTATAGGTTTCCTTTGCGGTCTACTTTTATGCCGTCAGGAACGCCATCATGCTCCCCGCCCGGTTCCTCGCCGAAGATGCGCCCGTTCGCGAGCGTGCCGTCGCGCTGGAAGTCGTATACGCGTATGTTGCGCTGCTGACTGTCATCCACGTAAAGCTTGCGGCCGTCCGGAGAGAATGCCAGTCCATTGGGCTGTGACAATTCCGTGCTCAGCAGCCTGACGTTGCCGGCGCCATCAAGGCGGAATACCCCTTGAAAGGCAAGCTCCTGCTTCTCTCCTGGCGGTAAGTCGAGCGTGGGATCGGTGAAATACAGGGCGCCGTCCGGACCCAGCACGATATCATTCGGACTGTTGAATTTCTTTCCCTGGTAGCGGTCGGCAAGAACCGTGACTGCGCCTTCGGGACTCACCCTGATGATTGCTCGCAACACGCTGGCGCAATCGATCAGATGATGCTCCTGATCGTACGTGCTGCCGTCCGGATCCCCGAGCGCGACGATATCGGTTTTCTGACCATCGAGCGAGACCTTGTAGATCTTGTTCTGCACCTCATCACTGAGGTACAGAAACCCCGCAGGATCCCATACGGGACCCTCGGTAAATCCGAAATCTTTGGCGACCAGGACGAGTGCGCTCTCCCGGCGGATGAGCCTCCAGAATCGCGCCGACTGCGCCTGCAAACCGAACTGCCGCTGCATAGGCCCCGGTTGCCCAGCAAACGAGCACCCCACAAACACAATCAGCCCGGCCACAATATTGAAAAGTCGCCTCACGGTGCCTCACTGCTTCTGCGCGGGACTCTGCGTCGCATTCCTGGCAACACTCATGAGATACCCAACGATATCGTCGAGTTCGGCCGGACTGAGTGTCCGGCCATAGTCCTCGGGCATGATTGGCTGCGACGAGGGCTTGATGCCCGCAACTTCAGACTTCTGAAGCAGATGAAACGCTCCATCTGACGATTGCAGCTGCAGCGAGAAGTTGTCTTCGTTGCGCACTACTCCGTCCCAGACTCTTCCGCCTACCAAGCTCACTTGCACCTCGCTAGCGTTTCCAGTCGCATCGCGCACATTCAAGATGGCATGTCGGATTTCATCCGGCAAGAAATTGGCCGCGTACGCGGACAGATCGGAGCCTATGAACCCACCTCGACCGTCGATCATGTGGCATTGCGAGCATTGGGCATGACCGAAAAACAACGCCGCTCCACGCTGCGGGTCGCCTGGAATCGGTATCGCGTCGCTTCTACCCTGGAGCGTTCGCAAGTACCTCACCAGTGCTTGAAGTTTGGCGTCTCCGAGGGCCGAAAAATTGGGCATTCCGGTCAGGAAAACGCCATTGCGCAGGATTCGAAGCAATTCCTCGTCGCTGCGACGTCGAACCTCCGCCCGAGTGGCAATGTTCGGACCGCGCTCAGCGCCTCGCCCGTCCAGCCCGTGGCAACCAGCACAAGTCCCGGCAAAGATCTGACGCGCGGCGGCATCATCCTGCTGGCTCTGTGCTCGATCCTGTTTCCCATTCTGGCCCGGGACTTGCGCATGAGCAGCCCAGCCGCCGGCGCATAGGATCAATGCGCATGCAATGATCCAGTAGATTTGCCGGTGATCCGGAATGTTGTTCAGATCGAAATCTCTAGCAGTTGTAGTGGCGACCGTGCCGCCTGCGGCAGATCCGACGCTTCGGTCTGCTTAATGAGGCTTATCTATCGTGCGCTCGGCACTGTCAACCCCTTATTTTTGAGCCGCGTCGGATCAGGCTGCTATTGAACGAATCTGCTAGTCTATCTCGCTATACCGTGTGTCTCTTAGTGAATGGATCAGATCGCCGCCGTGTTTCTGATGCCCAGGCAATCATGGCTAACGCCTCCGCAGGCCGCAACGCCTAGAACGATGCGGCCACACCGGCGAATCCTTGGCGTCGCAGTGCTGCTCGCACCGTTCGTCGCACTTGGGCAGAGCCCGGTCACGCCACCGACCAGCGTCAGCGTCGCAATTGACGTGCATCAGGATGCTCTGGCCGTGCAGCCGATCGGCGGTAACTGGCCTTCGTATAACGGCAACTATTCGGGCCAACGGTACAGTGGTTTGGCGGGAATCAACGCGCAGAATGTCTCCGCGCTGCGTGCACAATGGGTTTTTCATGCGCCGAATTCGGATGCGCTAGAGGTCACGCCCATTGTGCTCGACGGCTTGATGTTCGTGACTTCCGCCAACGACGCCTATGCGCTGGATGCGCAAACCGGCCGAGTGGTTTGGCATTATGCGCGGCCGGTCACCGAGGGCTTGATTGACGATGCATCCGAACACCACAACCGCGGGGTGGGCGTCTGGGGATCCTCGGTCTTCATGGAAACCGACAATGCACACCTGCTGTGCCTGGACGCGCGTTCAGGACATCTGCGCTGGGATGTCGCCTACGCCGAGGGCAACCCGAATTACGGCGCCACCAGTGCCCCTCTGGTCGTCAAAGGCAAGGTGATCGTCGGCACTTCCGGGGGCGATGACGGAGTGCGCGGCTTTGTCGCCGCCTTCGAGGCCGATACCGGAAAGCTGGCGTGGAAGTTCTGGACGATTCCTGCGCCCGGTGAGCCTGGCTCGCAAAGCTGGCCGGGCAACAGCTATCTGCACGGCGGAGGAACCACGTGGATGCCAGGGACCTACGATCCCGAACTCAATACGATCTACTGGGGAACCGGCAATCCTGCTCCGGATTTCGATGGCGGCCCACGACCGGGCGACGATCTGTACACCGACAGCGTTCTGGCGCTCGATGCTGACAGCGGCGAGCTCAAATGGTATTTCCAGTTTACGCCGCATGACCTGTTTGATTACGACGCCGAGGAGACTCCGGTTCTGATCGACACGACCTATCAGGGCAAGCCGCGTAAATTGCTGGTCGAGGCCAACCGTAACGGCTTCCTGTACGTTTTCGATCGAACCGATGGCAAGTTTCTCGCGGCGACGCAATTCGCTGAGCATCTGAATTGGGCCAGCGGCATCGATCCACAGGGTCATCCGATTCGTACCGAAGTCATGCCCACGGCAAACGGTACACGCGTCTGTCCGGGCCTCAGCGGCGCGACGAACTGGTATTCCCCGTCCTACAATCTCGGCACGCATGACTTGTACTTCATGGTACTGGACAGTTGCGACATCTATCTGCTCAACGCCGAGAAATTCATTCCGGGCCAGACCTATTATGCGACCGGCACGAAGCACAGCCCGAGCGACGCCTCGCGCAAGATACTGATGGCTTACTCTTTGGATGCGGACAAAATTATTTGGAAATATCCGCAAGTTGGCTCCGCGCGATCGAGCGGCGGCACCATGAGTACCGCGGGCGGCTTGGTGTTCTTCGGCGACGACAGCCGCTCCTTCGAGGCTGTGGATGCGCGCTCGGGCGCTTCACTGTGGCACTTCAACACTGGCCAGGACATTCACGCCTCGCCGATGAGCTATGCCGTTAATGGCAATCAATACGTCGCGATTGCTGCGGGCAGCGACGTGTTCAGCTTTAGTCTGCATTAGTGAACCAAACACTACGCTCACCATTTCGGGAGAACCTTACGATGGCCTCTGTACTCGGTAATCGCAGGAATTTTGCTGCCCGCCTGGCTTCACTGTTCGCTGGTCTGGGCGTCGCTGGCGCGCTCTCCAGCTCTAAAGCGCAGGCCCAAGCCCGGCTGGGCCCCCAAAAGCTCGACTATGAAGGCAAACCTGTGAGCGACGGCTTTATCACACCGCTCATCATCAACAACGGCGTCATCTACGTGGCAGGCCAAGGCGCGCACTCGCACGATGCAACCGGAACCTTCGCCATGGACATTGATACCCATACCAAAAAAGTCATGGAAAACATCAAGACCTTGGTTGAGGCCGGTGGCGGAACCATGGAGAGCATCCTGCAATTGACCGTCTTTTTGACCAAGATCGAAGACTTCGAAGGTATGAACAAGGTGTTCAAGACTTACTTTCCACACGGAGGTCCCGCCCGCACCACCGTCGCAGTCGCGGCTCTGCCTGGACAGTCTCTGGTGGAAATCAACTGCACCGCGGCGGTGGTCAACGCGACGAAGAAGGTGGCGTAGTCATGCTATTTCCTACGGACTCCAATCGTCGTTCGTTTATGACCGTGCTGAGTGCAGCTGTAGCCGGATTCCTGATGCCCAATCGAATGCTCGGCAGCCCCACAGCCGCCGCGCCGGCGCCCGGCGCTCTGACCGGTTTTGGCTCCTCGGGAAACGTCTACGAAGAGCTCGGGGTCACCCCCGTCATCAACGCACAAGGCACGATGACCGTGCTGGGCGGATCGCTGATGCGCCCGGAAGTCGAAGCCGTGATGAGCATGGCCGGCCGTCATTTCGTCCCGATCCTGGAACTCGAAGCCGCGGCGGGCAAACGCATCGCCAAGATGCTGAAGCTTCCTGATGGCTACGACGCGATCGTGACCTCCGGTGCCGCGGCGGCGATGCAATCGGGGCTCGCCGGAATCCTCACCGGCGACAATCCGCGATTCATTGAGCAGCTGCCAGATCTGACCGGCATGAAATCCGAGGTGATTATTCAGAAGTCCCACCGCAACCCGTTCGATCATCAACTGCGCGGCACCGGCGTCAAGTTGATAGTGATCGAGACCAAGGAGCAGCTGCTCGGAGCCATCAGCCCCAAAACCGCAATGATGCATTTTACAAATTTCGCGGATGCGGATGGCGCCATCAAAGTCGCGGAATGGGTGCAAATCGCGCATGCCCACAACCTGCCGGCTTTCATTGATGCCGCGGCCGATACTCCTCCGGTATCGCATCTCTGGGATTACGCCCAAATGGGCTACGATTTGATCGCCTTTAGCGGCGGCAAGGCGATTCGGGGGCCGCAGTGCGCGGGCCTGCTCGTGGGCAGGAAGGACTTAGTGGCCTACGCCCTGATGAACAACAGCCCGAACGAAGATACCCTGGGGCGAAGCCAGAAAGTAGGCAAGGAGGAGATCGTCGGCATGATCAAGGCTCTCGAGAGCTATCTTGCCGAGGACCATGAAGCCTTGAACCGCGAGTGGCAGCGCCGTTTGGAATACATTTCAGGCGTGATTGCCAGGGTGCCTGGTGTATCCACGCGATTCATGGTGCCAGATATCGCCAACCACGTCCCGCACATGATCATCGATTGGGACCCCAAGCATGTGTCTGCGTCGCCGGCGCAGATCAGCGCGGCCCTTCGTCAGTCCAAACCTTCCATCGTGATGGAGCCTGCCGAACAGGGCAGCGGTCTGAGCATGAACTCCTTCATGCTGCAGCCGGGCGAAGAGAGGCTCGTTGCGGCAAGACTCGCTCAGCTCCTGCAGGCTCATGCGGCGTAACGACGGGTCATTTCGATGCGCCGGCAGCGCGCGCCATCAGTGTGGCGCATAGGGAAGGCATCTCAATGCGCACAATAATTGCTTGCATGCTGATGACTATTGTCGGCTTGTCGACCGTGCTTGCTCAGAATCAGCCAGCTGCGGCAACCCATTCAGGCGCCGATAGCCAGGCGAAGATACCTGTCTTTGACTATCAGGAAGTGATGGTGCCGATGCGCGACGGCGTACGGCTGCAGACGGTGATCATGCGCACGCTCGGGTTCGCGGGACCGCTGCCGATTCTACTTCAGCGTACTCCTTACGGTGTGCCGGCAAAGGCATATGACGAGATGCCGCCTAACCTGAAGGACCTCGCAGCCGACGGCTATATCTTCGTCGTCCAAAACATTCGTGGCCGCTTCAAATCCGAGCGCACGTTTACGCTCAGTGAAGACTCGCGCACCGAACACGGCAAAGGCACGATAGAGACCCGTGATGCGTGGGACACCATCGACTGGCTCGTAAATAATGTGCCCAACAACAACGGCCGCGTAGGCATCTGGGGGACTTCTTACAGTGGTTACACGGCCGGCGCGACGCTGCTTGAGCCTCATCCCGCTCTGAAAGCCGTCAGCGAGCGCGCGTCCCCCGTCAATCAGTGGATGAACGACGACGACCACCGCTACGGCGCGCTGCGCCTGAGTTACGATTTTGAGTACGCGGTGATGGAGGAAAGCGATAAGCTTACTAACTCTCATTTCGCGTTTGAGCAATGGGACACGTACGAGTGGTACCTGAACCTCGGACCACTGTCTAACATTAACGACCATTACGTACACGGCAAGATTCCATTCTGGAACGATACTGTCGCGCATCCAGACTACGACGCGTTTTGGAAGTCGCAGGCCTGGGTCGACGAACTGCACCGTTCGTCGGTTCCGACCCTCAACGTCGCGGGCTTCTGGGATCAGGAAGACCCATGGGGATCGTGGGAAATTTTTCGTCATGCGGCCGAAAATGACCCTGACAAAACGAGCCTGATGGTGGCGGGTCCCTGGTGCCACGGTTGCTGGAACCGTCCCATCGAGGACAAACTCGGCCCCTGGCAGTTGGGGCACGAGACCGCGCGTGAATTCAGGGAGACGATCGAGGCACCGTTCTTCGCCTATTGGCTGCACGGCAAGGGCGCGAAACCGGCCTGGCGCGCGTCGACATTCCAGACTGGCAGCAATGTCTGGCGAACGTATCCAGACTGGCCGCTGAAGAACACGGTCGCTACGAATCTTTATCTGCATGCGAACGGTACGCTGAACTTCACCACGCCGGCAGCCATTGATAAGGACGCGTACCGCAGTTACATATCGGACCCGGCGAATCCAGTGCCCTATCGCCCGCGTCCGATCTCACCGACCTATCCGGCCGGAGACTGGCCGCGCTGGGAATCCGGCGACCAGCGCTTCGTCGATCACCGGCCCGATGTGTTGAGCTACGTCAGTGAACCGCTAGAGCACGATCTCACTGTCACGGGCGAAGTTGCGGCGCTCCTTTATGCGTCCACTTCGGGTACCGACAGCGATTTTGTCGTTAAGCTCATCGACGTTTTTCCGGAGGATGCAGAGAAGGTGGATTGGTACACAAATGCTGATTCGAAAGGTGCTGATCCGGGAGCGTACGCACAGATACTCAACGGCTATGAACTACCGATCGCAATGGAGGTCCGTCGCGGCCGCTACCTGGACAGCTACGAGCATCCCCACGCACTGAAGCCGAATGTGCCCGCACGCTGGCCAGTTCCGCTCAGATCGCGCGACCACGTATTCCTGAAGGGGCACCGCATCATGGTGCAGATCCAGTCGACGTGGTTCCCACTGATCGACCGCAATCCGCAGACATTCACACCTAGCATCTATACGGCGAAGGCGAGTGATTATCAGCCGGCAACGCAGCGGGTGTACTCCTCCCCGAATATGCCTTCGCACATCGTGCTACCGGTCGTGCCGCAGAGGCCTTGACGGCCGCCAAAAGGCTGCTACCGACCGGGCGGGCGGGCGGGCCACCCCTGGCACGTCAATGCAGAGCTGTCGCCACCGCTGCAAAGAATGCATCGTCATCCAACTCGATTCGAGTTTCGTCGTCAACGGGTTTGGATCGCGCGCTGAGCACGACGATAACCAGCCGTTCACGCGGATTTACGTAGATGAATTGACCGAAGATGCCCCACGCCTTAAAAGCACCGGCCTGAAGCGGATCAGTCTGCGGCACAATCCACCACATATATCCATAATCCACCGTTTTTCCTCCGATGCTGTGCGGCGCGCCAGCTTCATCGAACCAGCCGTCTGGAACGATCGAGCGACCATTTAGGCGGCCTTTGTCTGCAACTATCAGTCCAAAGCGACCGTAGTCGCGAAGCGTTGCGCCTATGCCGCTACCAGCCCACCCTACCCCATCAGCGCCGTCGACCCACCACGTGGCGTTCTGCTCCATGCCCGCCTGGGACCAAATCTTCTGCGAGAGATAATCGGCCAGCGGTCGGTGCGTAGCGCCTTCAATCACGGCGCCAAGCACATAAGTCTCCCCGGTGTTGTAGTTCCAGATGGAACCTGGCGCACCGTCACGCGACAGTGCACTCATGTAGCGCAGAATGGCTCCGGGCTTGGGGGTGATTTGCAATCCCAGGACCTTGCGTCGATCGGAGGTCGGATCGGTGTAGGTTTCATTCCAGTGCACCCCGGAGCTCATGGTCAGAACCTGGCGGATACTGACTCCCTCATAAGCGCCTCCCCGTAGCGCTGGGACATAGCGGACCACTGGATCATCGAGGCTAGAAATAAAGCCATCTACTATCGCGGCACCGACAAGCGTAGAGGCAACAGACTTAGCCATTGAGAAGGACAGCCAGTGAGTGTTCGCGTCAGCGCCGAGCTCGTAGTCTTCAAAGGCGATCTCTCCGTTCTTCAGGACCAGCATTCCCGCCACCCTGTTGATGGCCAGGTAGTCATACAGATCGACGCGGCGTCCGTGATCCTCGTAACGAATCTGCGGAAACGCCTTAGCGCTCTTAGGAAGCACTCGTGCCGCGCCATCTCGGCGCACAACGCGGACTGGCAGCAATCGCTCCGAATGTGAAAAGGTCTGAACTGCCACGTCTGGCCGCATGGCGCCGTCGAACATCTGCTGCAACCCGGCGATGTCGGCAGCGCGAGCAACGCTGATCGACAGCAGCGCAAGTAGGATAGGCGCTAAAGAGGTACGGTATCGGTGTTGGGTCATAGCTGAGTCACGGGCTCGTCTTGAGCCTGTCCGCGGCGAACCGAGATGTTCATGGCTTGGCCTTATGTTGTTCGAACCAGCCGGCGACGTACAGCATCTTGGCAATGTGGTGGCTGGGACGATAACGGATACCGTGCGGTTCCTCCGGTACGCGGACCAATACCGATTCGATCTTGAGGAGTTTCAGCGCCTCGTAGAATTGCTCCGCTTCCGAAATGGGCGTGCGGTGGTCGGCTTCACCGGTCATTAACAATGTTGGAGTCTTGACCTTAGCGACGAGATTGATGGGCGAGCGCTTCATGTATTCCTCGGTATTGTCCCAGGGATTGCCAGGGAACCAATAGCGAGTTATTAAAGGGATGTCCGAAGTCAGTGCCCAGCTGTACCAGTTGATGACGGGGTAGAGCGATGCTGCCGCACGGAAGCGATCGGTGTGCTCGATCACCCAGCAGGTGAGCACGCCGCCACCGCTGCCGCCCGTGACGAACAAATTGTTCGAATCGATGAAGCCCTTGGCAATCACGGCGTCGACGCCGCTGTTGAGATCGGCGAAATCATCTCCGGGATAGGCGTGGTGAATCAGATTGGCAAACTCTTCGCCATAGCTGGTACTGCCGCGTGGATTGACGTACAAAATGACGTACCCCATTGCCGCCCAGACTTGCTTCTCGAAATCGAAACGATCGCCGTAGTTGCTGAAGGGTCCGCCGTGAATCTCGAGGATCAAGGGATATTTCTTGGCGGGGTCGAAGTCCGGTGGATACACGATCCAACCTTGGATATCGCGCTGATCCTTCGATGACGGGTAATGGATCTCTTCGACCCGCCCGAGTTTTCTTTGTGTCAATAGTTCCTGGTTCAAGGCGGTCAGCATATGCAAGGTGCCGCCGGACCAGAGCGCAATATCGCCGGGATTGGCGGGCGTGCCAATGGTCAGCGCGAGAGCGCCGCTGCGGCTAACCGAATAATACGGCGCGCCGGAGGCACCGGTGGCAGAGGATACGTGATCGACGATTTTCTTGAACTTGCCGTCGAGCGAAAAGAAGCCGAGCTTGTTGTCGCCCGAATCGGTGTACAAAAAATAGACCCCTGAGCTGTCGGGCGACCATTGCGGGTCTTCGATGTCTCGATCCAGGGAATCGGACAGTGCGCGAGATCCGTCGCCGTTGCGGCCCATCACATACAGCTTGGTGGTCTGATGTCCTTGATAGCGGTCATCGAAACCCGTGTACGCAATCCAGCGGCCGTTGGGAGATACCACCGGCTCCTTGTCCGGGCCTTTGCGATGCGTGAGGGCGCGCGGTGCGCCGCCGGAAACGGCGAACTCGTAGACTTCCGAATCCAAAAACTCCATGTCGGATTCGGGATGTCGATTGGCGGATACGATCAAATACTTACTGTCCGGCGTCCAAACTGCGAGGTTCGGAGTGAATGAGTCGCCGCCATTGGCAAAGTTGCCGGTGGTGATTTGTCGTGGCGTGCCACCGTCGGCGGCGACAACGAAGATCTGACGAGATCCGTTCTTGAGATAGTTCACGCCGTTGAAACGATAGACGAGACTATCGTAGATGGTCGCCGGCTCCGCCCACTTGGCACCGGCGGGTGGCTTCGGCAGATCCGCGAGTTTGGGATTACCGGTCTGAACAAAGGATGAAAACGAAATATATTTACCGTCGGGTGACCAATTGATGCCTGCCGGAGCTTCATCGAGGTTGGTGATGCGCGCGGATTGTCCGGAATCCATCCAGCGGACGTAGAGCTGCGGTTTGCCGTCCGCATTGGAGATATACGCGATGCGGGTTCCGTCCGGCGACCAGCGTGGCAAGGATTCGGAATGATTGCCGGCGGTCAATGGCCAGTGGTCCGCGCCTGTCGCACTCACCATCCAAAGGTTGGCGTAGCGCTTGTCCGTCATCGGATCGGCGAACTGGCGTACGTAGACGATCCTTTTGCCATCCGGAGATATTTGCGGGTCGATCGGGAGCTCGATCTGAAATTCGTCATTGACGGTCAGTTTATCGAAGGCATCCTCGGCGAGCAGCCGCGTCGCGCAGATCGCGAGCAGCGATGCGGTCCCAACGGCAATGTGCCAGGAAAGGCGGCGCATACGTTCAGACTCCTCGTTTTTATGAGAAGCGGTGGGCAACCCCATTCTAGCAAGCCGCGGGACGCTCAGCGTTTCCCTGGCCCTCGCAGCGCACGGCCCGGAAAGACATCCGGCACAATCTTGCCTTCATTGACGACGATGGTTCCTCCTACGATTAAGTAGCGCACACCCACGCTCGGCTCCATGGGATTCTCGTAGGTGGAGCGGTCGCTGATCGTCTTGGCATCGAACACAACGATGTCAGCATCGGCGCCCTCCTGCAATCTGCCTTTTTGCCGCGCCTCGGGAGTTGAACGCTCAAGCATCTGCGCCGGCATCAGGCTCATCTTTCGCAACGCATCCATCAGCGAAATGGCCCCCTTTTCGCGCACGTATTGGGCCAGCACGCGCGAATAGGTTCCAGCGTTACGGGGATGTCCTGCGAGACCATCGCTGGCAATCATCACGAGAGGATGCTCAATAACTTGATCCACCATTTCCTGCGTATTGCTGAAAATCACCACATAGTGCGTGGTGCTGGAATTATGCAGCGCATCGAAACGCTCCTTGGTGAGGTGCTCTCCGGTGTCGGGAAGCAGCAGTTTGTCATAGCTGATGCCCAGCTTTTCCTGCCACCCGGGGTTAAAAAGCGCGGAGTTTATGGCGGTCATGCCCGCGAAGTAGGGGTACGCCTCGGTGGTGACATCGAGACCGCGGGCGCGCGCTCCTTCGATCATGGAAAGACACTCCAGCGAGTCGCGGGTGCAAGAGCTGTTGATGTGCACGATATGCAGCGAAGCGCCCGTAATCGCGGCCGCTCCGATCACTTCGCTGACCGATGCAATGGACGAGCCGGGCTCGATGCGACCGCCGCTGCGCATGTGGGTGTAGACCGGCACTTTCCGCTCGGCGGCGAGACGGAACATGTCGATTACCTCCAACCGAGTGGCTCCCGGCGTGTACTGAATACCCATGCCGATGGCCAAGCCGCCAGCGTCCAGTTCCGCGCGCAGGCGCGCCCGTATGCGTTCGATCTGTTCCGCCGTGGCGGGCTGATCGGTCGCGGGTCCGCTCTTGGGTAGGATGTCACCGGGCAGCAGCGGGGCGCCGAACACGGCAGATCGCGCCGCCACGTGACTGGCCGAGCTACCGTAGTGAATCAGCGAGTGACCTTCTTTAGCTTTTAAAAACTGAGCAACGTCGGGCGCACCGATTTCCAATTCGAGTGCAGTAGTGACGCCATCTAGCGCCTTGACGCGCTGGCTTGCCAGCTCCTGGCTGTGCTGATGAAGGTCAATGAACCCGGGAGCCACAATTAGTCCGGCGGCGTGGACCACTCGCTGTCCACTCAGGGCCCCCGAGGAGATGCGGACGATCTTTCCGTCGCGGATGCCCAGGTTGCGCACGGCATCCATTCCGGTTTCGGGATCCATAACGCGTCCGCCTTCGACCACGACATCATAATTCTGTGCGCACGCGATGGTGGTGAATAACAGCAGAAAAATTAGAGCGAAAATCCGCCTACACATGCGTCCCCCGTTTAGACCCGCCATCGTATACTCGGATACCGGATGTGTTGGCAACTAAAGCCCGAGGCGTCAGGCTCGGATGTCTGGTTTGAGACGGCCCCATGCAGAAGTGCAAGTGACGGAAGCACTTGCTTAGTAATGACGACAAGAAAGCAAATATCGCGGTCGCTCTGGAGGATGTATGCCTGAGTCACGCTATCTGCAGGGTACGTGTGTATGGAAGGGGGCGGAAGTGGGACAGAATCAGAAGTGGCTCAAACAAATTCCGGCGGTCGTCCTGCACCAACTTGATGTCGCGCTCGAAAAGGTCGAGAACCTCGACTGGCGTGACGTCACTCGTCTCAATTTTGCCCTCCCTGACGCTGCGGCGTTCTTTGACGAGGTGCGTGAAGAGCTGGAGAGCGGATCCGGCATGGTAAAGGTGTGCGGGTTGGATGTGAGTCGGTATAGCCAAGAACAACTGCGTCGCGTCTGGTACGGTATTGGCTGTCATATCGGCACGCCTATGTATCAGAACTGTCGCGGTGAACTGATGCGTGACATCAGGGACGAGGGTATGGGTGTCGGCGCCAAGCTCTATGGCGCGACCGTCGACGCCTCGGGTAAGCAGTTTCTCTCCTCGGGAGCTCGCACACTGTCATCGGGGCAGTTGCGTTTTCACACAGATCGCTGCGATACGGTGGGTCTGCTTTGCGTGCGCCAGGCTTCCGAGGGAGGGGTTAGCAAACTGGCCAGCAGCGCCACGGTCTACAATGAGATTCTAAAGCGCCGCCCAGACCTGCATGCGCTACTCTGCAAGCCCATTCCGCGCAGCCGATTCGGCGAAGAGGCGGGCGGCGAACATGTGGCTTACGACCTGCCAGTCTTTGGCGTACGTGGCGGCAAGCTCACCAGCCACTTCTCACTCACCTACATCGAGAGCGCGCAGCTGCTGCCAAGCGTCCGGAAGCTAACCGATGCCGAACATGAAGCAATTCAACTGCTGCTGGATGTGGCTGAGGAAGTGCATTTTGAGATGCGATTCGCGCCTGGAGATATACAACTGCTAAATAACCACGTCATCTACCACGCTCGCACGGCGTTCAAGGACGATGTCAGCACACGCCAGGACCGCCTGCTCATGCGCCTGTGGCTGTCAGTGCCCAATTCGCGTGCCCTGCCCGAGGATCATGCCGTCCTCTGGGGCGATGTTGGCGGTGGCAGGCCGCATGGCGGTATCGCACAGCCAGCCACGGCGTGCATCACCTGAAGCACGAATCGCCCATGGAGCAACACAAGATCAAGCGCAGAGGTGGCCCGTTACCGGGCGCACAGTTGGCCCTACTCACGCTGTTGCTGGGCGTTTTCGCGGGGAGCGCGTCGGCGGCGCCCGACTACGGCAACTGCGAGGTTTCAGGCCAGCGGGGATCGGTCAAGCTCGAGACGGTGATTCCGGGAGCGCTATCGGTGCGACCAACGTTGCCAGCGCCGGGATGGTGGAATGGCGACTCGCCAGATACGATCAAGGACGGTTTCGAGTACTGCATGGCTGCCATTATGGCTTACCGCGCAGGACTGGATAGGGTGATCGTCGTGAATCGCTCTTTTGCGCAGGTCGTCACGGGTCAAGCAAAGGGATTCGACATCGCACTTAGCGAGATCACGATTACCGAGGAGCGCAAGAAGGTTTTGAATTTCACTGAACCCTATTTCAGCTCTGACCAGGGTATTCTGGTGAAAACAGGTACCAAGATCGATAAGGACAACATCAAGAAAATGCGTTTGGCCGCCGAGCAGGCGACCACCACGTTGCAGTACATCATGGACTACATCAAGCCCATCGAGCAGCCCAAAGTTTATCCGTCAGTAGCCACCATGTACGCAGCTTTGGCTGCCGGTCAGGTAGACGCTGTGCTTTATGACACACCAAACGTTTTAACTCGCGCCAAGGAATCCCATGGCATGTTCGAAGTTGTTGGACGCTACGACATAGGGGAGAGATGGGGCGGGGTTGTAAACAAAGACTCGCCGAATCTCGTTACCTTCAACAAGCTGATCGAGGAATTCAAGACGGATGGCACTTTGGAGCGGCTTACCAACCGGTATCTGACTCCAAATCTAGGCACGGACACCGCCAAGCTGCCGATTTTTACGCCCTGACAGCAATATGCCGTCGGGGGAGGCAACGCATCAGCAAGCCCGTCGTCTGACAATTGGCGGAATGCCCTCCGCGCCTACCGCACTATTCTTCGTCGCGCTAATAACGGTGACTCTCGTCGTAGCCGGCAGCTGGTACACCATCGCGACGATGGGTAGAGCATTACGCAGCAGTCAGTTAGCCGACTGGTTAGTGACTGCAACGTCTGTGCTTTTGGCGTTCGCGTCGATCCTGGTCATGCTGCCAATGACTCGGGCTTTCAAACAATGGATGAACGTTCGCCGCGCCGTGGCGCGGAATGACGCTATCGCAGCACGTGTAGCGCGATCTGGGGCGTGCGATCAGTGCTGGATCGCCATCGGCTACACGCTCGCGCAGTTCATTATCGTAGTGGCTTGCCAGTTCCTGTTGGCAAACAATCAGGCTGTCGCGAAGACCTTCTTTTTCGTGCCGTTGATGGTCGGGACCTTCCCGTTGGTCCTGGATGCTTTTTGGCTCAACGTAGAAATCTTTCTCATTGCCGAAATCTTCGTACTGATCTGGGGCTTGGTGGTCGCATTGGCGATGTTTGCTCCCGGTGCCGCGGGCAAGCCTCTGCGCATCATAGCGACCGCATATGTCGACGTTTTTCGCGCTATCCCGGCGGTCTTGGTGATCTATCTCGTGGGGTTTGGGATTCCGCTGACCGGCGTACCGATAATCAGAAACTTATCGTTGCCGGCTTTCGTCGTCATCGCCTTGACCTTCACTGTAGGCGCCTACGTGGCCGAGATTTACCGCGCCGGTATTCAGAGCATCCACTGGAGTCAAGCAGCAGCAGCCCGATCGCTGGGCCTCACGCACATGCAGAGCTTGCGTTTTGTGATTCTGCCTCAGGCAGTACGCCACATCATCCCGCCGTTACTCAATGCATTCATTGCTTTGCAGAAAGACACGGCACTGGTCACGGTTGTGGGGGTTATAGACGCCTTTAATCAATCTATGGTGATTGCTGCGAACCACTACAACCTGTCAGCAGTAACAACTGTGGCCGTGCTGTTCATTGTTATTTCAATCCCGCAAACGCGCTTGGTGGAGCGGATGATGCAACGGGATCGTGCCCGCATGCGTGCCGGAAGCATTTGAGGAAGGGATGTCATGCCGTTTATCGAGATCCGTGACATCTCTAAGTCCTACGGCGCGTTATCGGTCATCAACTGCTTGTCCATGTCGGTCGAGGAGCACCAGGTGGTATGTCTCATCGGACCATCTGGCTCCGGGAAATCGACGCTGCTGCGTTGCATGAACGGCCTCGAGTCCATTGATCATGGCGAGATACTGGTCGATGGAGATCGAATTACTGGGCCCGGCGTCGATCTAAATTCACTGCGTCGGGATATCGGCATCGTGTTCCAAAGCTACAATCTTTTCCCGCATATGACCGTGCTGGACAACGTAACGCTGGCTCCCATTCGGGTTCTGAGGCAATCCAAAAGAACGGCTGAGGAGCGCGGCATAGAACTGCTCAAACGATTTGGTTTGGCGGATAAGGCGAAGGAGTATCCAGACCGAATGTCGGGTGGTCAGCAGCAGCGTGTCGCGATCGTTCGTGCGCTGGCCATGGACCCCATGGTCCTGCTTCTGGATGAGATCACCTCCGCGCTCGATCCGGAGTTGGTATCCGAGGTTCTGGACATCGTGCGGGAGCTTGCGAACGAGGGCATGACCATGTTGCTCGCAACGCATGAGATGGGCTTTGCGCGCGAGGTATCGTCCAAAGTGTGCTTTCTATGGGGCGGTTCTGTTTACGAAGAAGGGCCTCCGGAGCAGATCTTCGGCGACCCCCAGCGTGACCGAACCCGCGTGTTTCTGAGCAGAATTCGAGAAGCCAAGCGCATTTAGCTGTTTCGATTCATGCGTGCACGTGGGGTGACAATTGAGGGGTATTTGCAATTCTCTACTCTGTGATATAGAGTACTCTGCACATTACGACCTCAACTGAGGAAACCGCAATGCCCATTTCCACCCAAGAAGCGGCAGAAGCTCTGAGTGATATCGCGCTTGCCCAACAGCGTGCCTCGATACTGCGCGGCTACGAGCGAGGCGCGCCGCATTTCGTGCTTTGGGGCTTCATATGGGTGGTCGGTTACAGCTTGTCTGATGTCGCGCCCAACATGGCCGGCCCAGGCTGGTTGGTACTCGATGCCATTGGAATAACCGGCAGCTATTTCCTTGGTCGAGCTTCTGCGACCAATGCGTGCATCGCGAGTAAAGACTATGGCCGTCGTTTCTCCGCAGCGGGCGTTACGCTGTTTGCCTTTATATTTGCCACATACTTCATAATGAAACCACACAGCGCGGCACAATATGGCGCCTTTCCGGCACTGCTTATGGCCGCGATCTACACGGTGGTTGGCATCTGGCGCGGGATCCGCTGGACAGTGTCAGGCGTGGTACTCGGCGTGTTTACGGTCGCGGGTTTTGCACTGCTTAGAGAGCATTTCATGTTGTGGATGGCTGCGGCTGGCGGCGGTGCGTTGCTGCTGACAGGCTTCTGGCTCAGGCGGGCGTAAGATGCCGGGTGAGCTCAATGGGCTCATTCATCAGCCGTTGCGGTTGAAGATCATGGCGACGTTAAATGCGCTATCGCCACGCGAGGCGATCGAGTTCACCCGGCTGAAAAGCATCGTCGAAGCGACCGACGGCAATCTCGGCGCACACCTATCGACACTGGAACAGGCCGGATACGTTCAAATTGAAAAGGACTTCGTCGCCAAGAAACCGCGTACCCGAGTGGCGTTGACCCGAAATGGACGCAGGGCGCTAGTTCAACACGTGGCTTACCTGCGTGACATCCTGGAGGGTGTTGCACCTACTGATTGAGCCCGTCTATCCGTCTAGTGATGTGTTGTGACGTCACCGGGTTGGAATGGGGAACGCGGAAACGATGTCCAGCGAGAATCTTGGGTAATGTCGCCCTGTGGCGCATTCCACGGTAAGGCCTCCAGTCCATTTAGGTCATAGACGATCTTGCCATCCTTGATGGTGAGCTCGGCGACCAGTTTCTCGGTTCCTTCCACCCGACCATTGACCATGTCGGTGAAGCCGAAACGGCCCTTCTGGAGACTCAACACCGTGATATCGGCTATCGCGCCCATCGACAAGTTGCCAAGTTCATCGTGGCGGATCTCCTGGGCGGGGTGCGCGGTCATGTCGGCCACAACTTCCTGCAGGGTGAGGCCGATGGCAATCAGTTTGCTGGCGACATTAAGTATGTCTTTGGTGGCACTGTTCATGCTGCCTACATGCAGGTCGGTGGAAATCGAGTCGGGTTTGAATCCCTGTTGGATCATCGGCACCGCCAGCGAGAATTTAAAACTGCCGCCGCCGGTCCCGGTGTCGAAATAGAGCCCACGGGCTCGCCCCTCCACAAAGCCTTTGCTGGGACCCAGCGTACGTGGGTCCTGTTCCTGCCGCAGTCCTGAGTACATGTGCGTGTAGATGTCGCCGGGACGAAGCTTTTTCGTTAAAAGGTCATACAGCGGCCGCGTCGGCCGATCGGCACCAAAATCCACCATTACGGGAATGTTGGCACGCGTGCCCGCGATCACCGCCTGCTCCACCGGGGTCCATTCTGGTCCGAGGAAATGGGCGGTCTTGATGCCAACAATAAGACCAGGATAGCGCGCCGCCATCTTGGCGGTGAGCTCGCCATCCATGTCGAAAGTGTTCTGCTCATAGCGGTCGCCACGCATGCCCGAACCCACGATATTGAGCATCGCCAGAATGCGGGTGTTGGAACGGTCGATGATGCGATCCTTGAAATCCTCGAAATTGCGCCAGCCCGAGCAGCCCGCATCGATCACTGTGGTGACACCGCTACGGAAGGTAAAACCATCCGGCGGCACACTGAGATCGCCAGCATAGGACCGACGCTCGCCGGTCCCGTTATAGACATGGACATGCAGGTCGATCAGGCCTGGCGTGACATAGAGCCCGCGCACGTCAATGGTTTTTATGGCATCGCCAGAATTGAGGCCAGGGCCCACGCGAGCGATATGTCCATCCTTTATGGCAACATCCACGATCGCATCGATATGGTTTTTGGCATCGATGACATGGCCACCCCGCAGCAATAGATCGTAGGCGGGTAATGACTGTGACGAAGCGCTTGCAACCAGAAATGCCAGGGCCGCGCCGGCAATCAGGCACTTCACCGCATCACCATCCAGGTAGCGGGCTCGTATTCGCCCATGTTTACCGAACCCGACATAGTGTTGCCGTGCACCGTCCCAGCGAAAGTCATCGATGGCGAACTTCTGCTTACGCTGCTTCGACCTCGCGCGCGACGACTCTATCGGACTACGCTACCATGTCTAACAGATTCCGGGAGATTCGCCATGCTTTCGAAGACTGCAGCTGAGTTCGTCGGTACATTGTGGCTTGTCCTCGGTGGCTGCGGCAGCGCCGTTCTGGCCGCGGCCTTTCCGGGCCTAGGTATCGGCTTCACCGGCGTGGCCTTCGCCTTTGGGCTCACAGTGCTCACTGGGGCATACGCGCTCGGCCCCATCTCCGGAGGACATTTCAATCCCGCCGTCTCGATCGGACTGTGGGCTGGAGGACGCTTTCCTGCCACGCACGTTGTGCCCTACATCATCGCGCAGGTCGCAGGCGGAATTGCCGGCGCCGCGGTGCTCTACCTGATCGCGAGCGGCAAGGCGGATTTCAGCCTCGCGAACGGCTTCGCTGCCAATGGCTACGGCGAGCACTCTCCAGGGCAGTACTCGATGCTTTCCGGCGCGATCTGCGAGATGGTGATGACTTTCATGTTTCTGATCGTGATTCTGGGAGCGACGCATCTGCGTGCGCCCGTGGGTTTCGCGGGGATTGCCATCGGGCTCGCACTTACGCTCATTCACTTGATCAGCATCCCCGTGACGAACACGTCGGTCAACCCAGCGCGCAGCACCGGACCGGCTGTCTTCGTTGGCGGTTGGGCGCTTGACCAACTCTGGTTGTTTTGGGTCTTCCCGCTGGTCGGGGCGGTGGTCGCGGGCTTCGTGTATAGGACCGTCTTTGAAGGGGCGCGTCCCGAGCCGCCGGTCACGGGCCGACCCATCTGACTTACACGGTTGGCCTATGGTTTAGGAACCCACGTGAGCTTCGCGATCTGTATGCCCTTCAAGCTGGGTAGCAATGCCGCTATATATAACTGTCCACCAGATTCAATAATTTCCGGCGCAGCAACAGGCAGAGTCTCTACTAAGTATCTGTCGTCATCGATCCCAAAATCCGTCGGATCTCTCGACCGATAGACGTTTGTCTGGGCATTCTCGCCGTAGTGTTGCGTTCGGAATAAATAGTAATAGCCCGATGCTTTATGAAAATAGACGAATGGGCACTCCGCTGACCATGGTCCGGTGCCTGCTGCTCCTCCAAAAGCAACTCTTTTTGACGCGCTCCAATGCACAAGATCCTTCGAAGTCCTGAGGTAGTCTGCATTGGGATTCGCCTCCAGACTCTTTCGGTCGACGGGCCCTTGCAGGTCGCCGCTCGCAAGAGCGGCTCCCGAGTTTGCTGAGTAGTAAAGGTAAAATAGACCTTTTATGCGTAGCACATCGGGATCTCGAGTACCGACACCGTTTGTGAACATGCCAACCTTGCCGTCCGGCATCAGGCGACGCTCAAACGTCTTCCCGTCTTTGCTTTTGGCGAGCGCAATTTGATTGCCGTCGCCGTAGAACATGAGAAACTCACCGTGATACCTCATGACGTAGGGCGCCTGTAGATACCCTTCCATCTCGCCCAGCGAGGTATCCGACGTCATGGCGATTCCCATCGGTTTCCAATTGCTATCGGTCAGCCGACCACTCTCCCATCGATAAAAGAGTCGAGTGGCGCCCGGATAGGAGGTCGCTCTAATACATGACCAAAGCTGCCAGGTTCCATCGGCAGCCTGCCAGATCGCGAAATCCACAGGCTGCTGTTTTTCGGTGGTGTACTCGCCAAGGTCAGGACTGCCGGCAACCTGCCACCACTCACCTTGAATCTGCGGCACGAGCACTTTGTCTGCGGCGAAACTTGCCGAGCAACAATAGAAGAGTCCTAACACTAGCGCCGAGCGTTCCAATCTACGAGGTGCCCGCCGATGAATACGATCAAACATGAATCCCCCTAGGTGGCTTGCAGTGAGCCGAGGCCGGTAGGATAGTCATTTATTGGGGTACCCGACGTGCTGGTGATCGGAGAAAGATAATGTACGCCCGGACGATGGTAGTTGCGATGCTCCTTAGCGTGTGCGCTTGTCTGACTGCCAAAGCGCACCAGACAGCCGCAGGGTCTAGCGCTCAGCCAATCAGAGTCGCTCAAGCTAACGGTGGGGACCAGATTGTCATGGCTCCGGTGAGCGATGCAGCCGGTCGCACGACTTTGATGCAGGTGCGCGTCTGTCGACCCGCAGCCGATGCGCCCGCGCGCCTGGTCGTCATCAACCATGGCTCGCCGCCCGACCCCGCGAACAGGCCTGGGATGCAGCCCGGTCGCTGCGACCAAGAAGCGGCTCAGTGGTTTCTAAGGCGAGGCTACGTCGTGGCCTTTCCGCTGCGGCGCGGGTACGGCGCTACGGGCGGGGATTGGGCTGAGCGCTACGGGCCATGCGACCTGGCTGACTATTATCACGCTGGGCTTGAGACGGCGCGCGATATCAATGCCGCAATCGACTTTCTGACAACGCTCCCATTTGTACGTCCCGACGGCGTAGTGGTCGTCGGACAGTCCGCGGGCGGTTGGGGAACCATCGCCTATGACAGCGTGGCTCATCCGAAGGTAATTGCCTTCATCGTGATGGCCGGTGGACGCGGCGGCCACCAGCAAGACAGACCGAACAATAACTGCCATCCCGAACGGCTCGCTGAGGCGGCCGGTCATTACGGGCAGACCGCCACGACGCCGATGCTCTGGGTCTATGCGGCCAACGATAGCTTCTTTGCTCCACCCATAGCGAGAGCGCTTTATCAGTCTTTCACCCGCGGCGGTGGCAAGGCACAGTTCGAGCAACCCGGGCGGTTCGACGGCGAGGGGCATCGTCTTTTTTTTGGGGCCGGTGGATCCGCGATCTGGGGGCCCATGGTGGAGCGCTATTTATCCCAGCAACTTGGAACCTCCGGTTGAAACACGTTTGTGAAAGTCGCTGTACTGTTCGGCGGGACCAGCGAAGAACGCGATGTCTCCATTGCGAGCGCCGCGCAGATCATTCCAGCTTTGCGCAGCCTCGGCCATGAGGTGTTCGCCATTGATACGGCGACTGGACGCTTAGCGCCGACGGATGAACGACGGCTGCTATCGGCGGGCGTCGCTCCAGAACCCCCGTCGGATAGCGAGATTGCTCGCGTACGCGGACGAGCCATCGCACTGTCTCCTGGCGCATTCGATGTTCATGAGGTGGATGTCGTGTTCCTGGCACTGCATGGCGGAGCGGGCGAAGATGGTCGGATTCAGGCAATGCTTGATCTTGCTGGCTTGGCTTATACGGGCAGCAATCACATCGCGAGCGCCGTCGCAATGGACAAGGACTTGAGCAAACGGCTGTTTCGCGCCGCAGATGTACCAACACCCGACTGGCTGATGGCTCCGGCGACTAGCGATACGGTGCAGAGGACTCTTGGTTGGCCCACAGTCGTAAAGCCCAACAAGCAAGGTTCCACCGTCGGGCTGAGCGTGGTTCGCGAACCGACACAGTTGCAAGCCGCGGTGGAGCACGCGCTTCGGTATGACACGGAGGTGGTCCTAGAACGCTTTATTGAGGGACGTGAATTTACCGTCGGCGTGCTCGACGGCGTGGCGTTACCCGTAGGCGAGATCATTACGTCGGGCGAAGTGTTCGACTATCAGTCTAAGTACCAGGTCGGCGGTGCACGGGAAGTGTTTCCGGCGGATATCAGCGCCTTGGAATCGGACCTAATGCAGACATACGCCTTGCGCGCGCATGCCGTACTGAAACTCGGCGCCTATAGTCGCATCGACTTCCGGCGGGACGCTGAGGGGCATCCTTGGTGCCTCGAAGCGAACTCACTTCCAGGCATGACGGCAACCAGTCTTCTACCACAAGCTGCGAAAGCTGCCGGCATCGGGTTCCCGGAACTTCTGGAACGCATATGCCGGGGAGCTTTAAAGACTCGTTAGGCGTACAGCACCGGGGTTCGTCATTGACCCCCTGTCGCCTGTCGTGAACGATCGCTTTTCTGCCGCTCAAACTAGAGTCGGAACTGGATACGCTCGGCTAAAGTTCTGTACGTCGCTCAAAACGGCGCCCGTATCGGCCAACTCCATCGGCGCACGCAGTACACGGTCGATCCAAATCGCCGCCCTTTTCATCTCGGGCTCCTTCATCCCGCGCGTGGTGGCAGCGGGCGTCCCGAGTCGGATACCGCTCGCACGCATGGGCGGAAGAGGATCGTCGGGTATGACTTGCTTGTTACAAACGATGCCAGCGGCCTCAAGCCGGCCTTGCGCCTCTGCACCGGTTATTCCGTAGGATTTCATTACGTCGACCACCATCAAGTGATTCTCGGTGCCTCCCGTAATTAGTGTTGCACCCAAATGCACGAGTTCACGAGCGAGGACGCGTGCATTTGTAAGCACCTGCTTGCAGTAGGTTCCGAATTCGGGCGTCGCGGCCTTCTTTAACGCGACCGCGATCCCCGCCACAGTGTGCATGTGTGGCCCGCCCTGTAGCCCCGGAAACACAGACTGGTCGATCGCCTTCGCATGGACAGTGCGGCACAGAATGAGTCCGCCACGCGGCCCACGCAGCGTCTTGTGTGTGGTAGTCGTCATCACATCGAACCCTTCATCGAGCGGATTGCGCAGAACACCGCCGGCGATCAGGCCGCCCAGATGAGAGACATCGCCCATGGTGAGTGCGCCAATATCCTCGGCGATGTGTTTGAAGGCCACGTAGTCAATCTCTCGCGGATACGAAGAGTGCCCGCAGAGGATGAGCTTCGGTCGGTTCTCCAACGCGAGTGCGCGAACCGCGTCCATATCGATATCGCCGTTAACACCGCTCGTCTTATACCGAACAAAGCGAAAAATCTTTCCCATGTGTGACAGCGGTGAGCCATGCGTCAGGTGCCCGCCGTGTGAGAGATCCATAGCCAGGATCGTCTCGCCAGGTTTGAGAAGGCCGAAATAGACAGCTTGGTTCATCGGCGACCCACTGAGCGGCTGCACGTTAGCGTGCTCGGCACGAAACACAGTCTTCGCGCGCTCGATTGCGAGCCGCTCGATGCTGTCGTAGTGCTGCTGCCCTGCGTAATAGCGACGACCGGGGTAACCTTCAGCGTACTTGTCCGTCAGCACGGACGCGTTCGTTGCGAGCACCTCAGGATGCGTATGATTCTCTGAGGCTATGAGATCGAGGGTATCGGTCTGACGACATTCCTCGGCAATAATGGCACGAGCTATTTCCGGATCGAATTGAAAGAGCGCAGAATCTTGCAATGACATAGAACCTCCCGGGCACGTGCTTTCAACGGAAAAACACGAGTGCCCAGGCGCGCGGCAAGATTCTCCGCAGGCTCCCTGCTCGTGAACTCGAGCGATGTGCGCCAGTAACCTGCGGCGTGACTAAGGTAGCCCCGGCGGGGCGGCCTGGCAAGTCTCAACGGTCGATATGAAACAGGCGATCGTCTCGAGCGCGATTGCCCCGAGCACTTCCTTCCTTCTTGCTTTATCTTATTGGGCCTTGCCTGGCCTGTCTCTACGCTGAGGCGATCGCCAACATGGAATCTTTGATTTCCGCACTGGCACTGCACGGTTACTCGATTCTGTTCGCTGCAATATTTCTGGAAGCGATTGGATTACCAGTGCCCGCAGCCTTGGCTCTGCTCATCGCGGGCGCCGCGAGTGCGCGCGGGTCCATTCACGCCTCCTATGCTCTCAGCGGAGCTCTTTTGACGATGCTCGCAGGCGACACAGCCATGTTTCTAATGGGTCGCTACACCGGATGGTGGCTGCTCGGCATACTTTGCCGCATTTCACTGAACCCCGAATCCTGCATCCTACGTTCAGCCGATTCCTTCTATCGCCGTGGCCGAATGCTGCTCGTGATGGCGAAGTTCATTCCGGGGATAAACACAATGGCACCTCCCCTCGCGGGATGTATGAATATGCGCCTCGTGTCGTTTCTCAGCTTGGATTTGGCCGGTGCTGCGCTATACATTCTCGCGTTCTTCGGGATCGGCTTTGCTTTCAGCGGCGCGCTGAAAGCAATTACGCGCGGCTACCAGCTGTTCGGCCGCGTAACCGGTTGGATTGTGGTCGCGCTAGGTGCCGGCTATGCGGCCTTTCAGGTTTGGCTGTGGATCCGTGAGCGTACGAGGGCCGCGGTCCCTTTTGCGATTCCTACAGAGGCGGCGAATGAATTGGCCTCCGGGGCGTGCATTTACGATGTTCGTAGCCACGGATACTTTGATCCAAAGGCCACACGCATCAGGGGTTCCAGGAGATTGAATCCCAACGCCATCCATCGGTCCAACGAAGAGTTCCCGGTTGGACAAGTCGCTTATCTGTACTGCACCTGCGTTCGCGAAGCGACCAGTGTGCGGGTAGCGCGGGAGCTGCAGAAGAAAGGCATTCGCGTCGCAGTGATAAGAGGAGGGCTGAGGGCCTGGACGAAGGCTGGGTTACCGGTCGAGGCCGTGCCTGCCGAAGAAATAGCAGCACTTCCCGTTTTTGGTTAAGAAGTAGCATTACGTAATTGTTTCTGGGTACTGTCCGCGGACGCGTCGGTCTGCCCTAGGAAATGCGAGTGGCCGGAGCCATATGGTCTATGTAGAAAATCGCGTCGAACGCTTTTGTCAGGTCCGGTAAGGAGTTGTTGTCGTATTTAGGGATACGCATCGACTGCCGTGTGTGCAGTGGATGTTTGTGACTGCCGCGCACTGAGCGAACATCGAGAAAGACATATGGCTTGCCGAGCCTATGTAGCCGAGATTCCAAACTACCGGCGTCAGCAGGATCTATGGGGCTTGCTACGTCAGCGATAGCCAATCCGTCCTGTCCTTGGTAGGTGGTCATGCCAATCGTGTATACGCCATCCTTCAGCCACTCGGCCAGAAACACTCCGCTCGGTTTCATATCGGTGGGTTGTGGCTCAAGGTGGACCGTGTGCCAATCCGATGAGTAATACGCATTCATTACATGGACGTTATGCGCCCAGACAATTATCTTTCTTCCTGGATACCCATCTTGGATCAGCCAGTGAAGATTGCTGGCATTCAGCGCGTCCCGTCGGTTCTCTCTCTCTACGTTCGGTGCGGCGGAAAGATGAGCGTCATAGCGGTTCACGGCATCGATGCGCATATTCTCGATAGCATGTTCCATGAATGAGCTTGTCCTGCTCCCATGGACTTCTTCAAAGGCCGCGCGTTTGTTGCGGATCAGGCTTAGCAGTCCGGCCGCCGCGTCTCGAAGGCTTTCGAGATCTTCTGCCTGCATCGCCGAGAATACGCGCCCACGCGCTTCAATAGCTTGATTGGCAAGCTCAGAGGCGCGAGCGCGAAGAGCTGATTCACCCAGGGCCGCCACAAACGAGCGTAAGTCTGTAGCGAAGCGCTCCATAGAGCCATCCGCGGTGACCTGCATATCAAACCCAGCCATATCCAACGGGCTAGTAGTGGTCTGACTGGCCTTCGCATACTCAAACAGCGGCCTCACCTCTTCGGCATTCGACCACAGCGTAAATATGCCGCGTCGCGCCGCAGCTACGGCATCTTCTCCCGCGCGCATCCCTGCCTGTGTCAATTCCAAGTCATAAAATCCGGATTCCCATACCACGACGTCGAAGCCCATACGACGGTGCAAAAACTTGATCAGTCTTACCTTGGCGGCAAAGCTAGTCCCTGCCCCGTGGCTGGGCTCGCCCAGTTGCACCACTCGCGCAGATCCGATGGCGTCTATGAGAGGCTCCAGATCTTCGAAATCCTCGTCCGCCGCATCAATCGAGCGGACAGTGACAGCACTCTTGGTGATCCATGTCTGAAGCGCATCGTCCGATGAAAGGTCATCGACTTTAGAATCGTCCGCGCGTGCAATGCGACCTGAGATCGCAAGTGAAAAGAGACCGAGACCTAAGTCGCGCCGCCGCATCTTATTTTCAATTACCTGAACGCCTGGGAGCATCTGGCCACGGTGAAGTCAAAAAGTTCCGATAGCCGAGCCAACGGTCACGACTAGCAGCTTAAGAGGCCAGGCGCGGTCGGGCTGTATTCCCTGTGGCAGCAGCAGGCACGGAGTGGATATCCGGCAGGCGGGTCGAAAAGACAAATTCGTGGCCGTATAAATGGAATGTAAACTGAGGCACTACCTTCGGATCAAACAGGGGCAATCCATTTTCTTCGGCGGGATAGGCGACGATGTAGAGCGCTTGACCGTTCAGGCCCATACTGCCAATCAGGCCCCGCCGTATGCCATCGAGGATGTCCTGTGCCTCGGGCGAGACTTGCCCGGGAGCGACCCCGCTCAGGGTCTTGCCCTGCACCTCCAGGCGCGAATTCTTCAGCACCTCATCGCGACTCGCGGCCGCCAGCATTCCGGACTTGTCCCGCGACATGTGCAGCAGGGCGAATAAGGCGTATCCGTCCAGCGCGGCGAGCGTTTGGCGGCGTTCGAGGCGCTCTTCGCTCGACATAGGTCCCTGCTCCATGATTCCTTCGATAAAGGACGGCGGCAACCACCACACCACTGTCAGCGCGTCGGGATCGCGAGCAAGCCGTTGAGTCGCTCGCACTAGCGGTGCGAGATCAGCCGCGGGTGCAGCGAGTAAGCCGGCTAACGACAGTGGCAACGCCAGAGACACGAATAGCCGCCTCCTCACGACTCCTGCCTTTGTAGTTGATCGAAGCATGCTCAACCCTACGCCAGGTCCTGCATTTCTGCCGCGATCAAGTCCTCCGCCTTGGCTGCGTCGTCAATGTATGCGCCTAGCGTGAAGAATGGATGGTGCATTCCTGGAAAACACACGTACTTGGTCGGCACGCCTGCTTGCTGAAGGCGCAGCGCGTAAGCTTCATTGTCATCGACCAGCGGATCGAACTCCGCGGCGATGATCAAGGTGCGCGCCAAACCTGAAAGATCTGGTCGCAGCATTGGGGATGCGCGTGGATCCAGCCTGTCGGCGGCACTGGGCACATAAGTTGAAACAAACCAGTTCATGGCCGCTCTGGTCAGCATGTAGCCGGTGGCATTGCGAACATACGATGGGTACTCGCGGCTCATATCTGTGCACGGATAGATGAGAACCTGCAATGCGACGCGAAAATCGCCCGAATCGTGACTCATCTGTGCGACAACTGCGGCAAGATTGCCGCCGGCGCTATCACCGCCCACAGCAATGGACGCCGGACTGATCTTCAGCTGACTCGCATTCCTTGTGGCCCAAAGTGTCGCCGCATACGCGTCATGCACCGCTCCTGGAAATGTTGTCTCTGGAGCCAGCCTGTAGTCCACGGACAATACGGCGCAACTACCCTTAATGGCGAGCCTGCGACAAACAGTGTCGTAAAGGTCGACGCTCCCGAGTATCCAGCCTCCGCCGTGGAAGAAAACCAGCAGGGGACATGCACTCTCATCGTCACGGGCACGGTAATATCGTGCGGCGATCGGCCCTTCGCTGCTGGGTATCGAAACGTCGTACACAACGGGAACAGGCAGCGCCGGTGGGAGCATCCTGACACGTTGTTCGGCGTATGCACGGCGCAATTCGGCCGGAGCCAGATTAACTGGTAAGTCGCCAACCACTCGGATGGCGGTCGCGGCTTGAGGATGTAAAGGCACGGTAGCGATATCCCTTATGAAGTTTCAATCATCGGGCACCGAGAGCGCTAGGTAATCTGGATCAGTACTGCGCTGGCAGCGGGAACGTAGCAAGTAACCATCCCGGCTGCCACAGTCGGCGTATAGGCCGCAGCGGGCGCAAAGTCACCGGTTTGCGCGACTGCTGCTCCTTGAATGGAGACGCCGGTGGTAGCGCTGAGCGCGGGTCCTGTTAATGCCAGTAGCGCAGCCGTATTCACATTCCGTCCGGTATCGACGCTAAGGGCGAGATTCTGCACGGTATCTTTATTGACTACCACGACGCTGAGGCCGCCGTCGCTTGCAAGCACAGCGTAGGCCGTGACGTTCAAGCCCGCCGCCGCGACGCTCGTCTGCATTAGTGTGCCCTGCCCCGCGAGCGTGAACAGTAGCAGGCCGTAATACTCGGGTCGTGCCTCGACCACCACGCCATCGTTGTCGGCGATGGGCGTGTAGCCGTCGCCATCGCCGCCGCCATGAAAATTCGCGCCTGTGCCGCCGCCCAAGGCGATGTTGAATAGATCATCGATGACCCAGAGCGATGAGGCATAACTGTCACTCACACCGTCTGCACCGCCGTTATAGAACGAATTGGTCTCGGTAATGCGAAAGGGAACACCGATCGTCGCAGCTCCCGCTTTGAGTGTGGCAAGGTCAGCGATCAGATTGGGGTCAGGGCTCACGAGCTCGGCCACGGTCGAGGAGGCACTCTGGCCGTTTCCGCGGTAGTAGTGCTGCGTGAGCAGGATAATTTCACTGCTGCCAACATGCTGGCCGAACGGCACCGTCCAAGTGCTGATATTGCCCGCCGATGCCGGGCCGGTCAGCTGCACTTTGGGTGCGGCTTGAAGAATCGCCGTGCGAAATTCACCCCACAGCTGCTCGAAATCCTCGAGGCTCCAGGTAGTGAAGTAGTTTCCGCCATAGAGATCCGGTTCGTTGCCGATCTCGATGGCATAAAGGCTCGAGCCGAGTGACTGGACGGCATACGCAACCTCCGCGGCGGCCGCTGCCGGCGTCGAGGTCGCAAGGTTTACGCCGTACAGCACGCTCCAACCGCACGCCTGCAGAAATCCGGCCAGTGCATCGATGTCGGACGGCGCCACCCCGCCGCTGGTCCGACCGGCACCGTTCGGCGTCCATTGCGTCTCGTCAACCGAATTGCCTCCGATGCGCAGGAGACTGGGCCCAAGGCGGTTGAACAAGCCAATCAGGTCCGCATTGTTCGGCGCAAATCGAGGCACTGCCATCGAATTCTTCTCATAGCTCAGACCCGCGAACCCGGCGCCGATGGCTCCTGCGACGCTCGCCGAAACACTCACGGTCGACTGCGTCTGTGGGCCGGAAGGCGCCGGCTGCGGATTTGCTAGCGACTGCGAGCCGGGAGCAGAACTTGTATCCGAACCGCCGCCGCACCCGTCCAACAGTGCACTGGTCAGAACGCTACCGACGACCCCTAAGGCGCCTCGGCGAGTGAGCTTGAGCGCGCGCCTCACGAATTAGCCCTCCTCCCCGCTGCTGAGTCTACGCCGTGCCTGGCGCTCAGCGCAGGGTTGGCTCGACAGGACGATGTTGCGCAGGAAGATCGGAATCTGTCAGGGTCACACGGTTGGCGCCAGACAGAAGGAGCTTCGCATGAGCGACGTCAATCAGATCGTACGCATAGTTGCTTTTGGCATGGTCGGGCTTACGTGGGCCGCTGGCGCCGCTATGCCCGATGCATCGCTGCCCGCAGCGCTCTACGCCGACCCGCCGCTCGACCCGACCCATCCCGCCAGCGGTCAAGGCATTCAATTCAACAGTCACGGCGCGACCCTCAATGGGCAGCTTTACCGTCCTGCGGGCGAGGGCGTGCACCCGACGGTCGTGCTCTTGCACGGATTGCCCGGCAATGAGCAGAACCTGGATCTCGCGCAATCGATGCGCCGCGCAGGCTGGACGGTGATTACCTTCCATTACCGCGGCTCCTGGGGATCCGGTGGTCGATACACCTTGAACGGCGGTATTGCCGATGCCAAGGCATTACTGGACTTGCTCGCTCAGCCTGCGAGTGCTCAGGCCTGGGGTGTCGATCCCTCAAGAATTGTAGTCGTCGGCCACAGTTACGGTGGCTATGTCGCCGCGCGCGCTGCCAGCGATGCTCCGGGGATTCTGGGCGTCGTACTGCTCGCGCCTTGGGACATCAGCTTCGACACCCGAGCCTGGGAGTCACTGCCCCAGGCACGCCGCAATGCGCTCGCCTTGGACGAGTTCAAAGACGCGGAAGGCAGGCTTACCGGAGCTAACACTCCATCGCTGCTGGCCGAAGTGATGCGCGAGGGCGCGCAGTTCGATCTAACCCATCTGGCCTCCGCACTCGCAACACGATACATCCTGATCATTACGGCGGACCGGGATACCGACGACGACAAAGCCATCGGCCTGCTGCCGGCCCTAACGCAACTGCACGCCCAGCATGAAACCGTCCAGATCTTTCCTAGCGATCATAGTTTCAACGATCATCGCATGGCGCTGCAGGCCGAAGTGCTTCGCTGGCTCGCAGCGCTGCCTGGTGCCCCGAGTCTTGCGCCAAAATGAGGGGGTCGCTTCGATGTACGAGCTATACATTGCCAATAAGAATTATTCGTCCTGGTCATTGCGGCCATGGGTATTGATGCGAGAGCTCGGCATCGCGTTTACTGAGCACCTCGTGCCGTTCGGACAGGCGTCGAGCTGGGAGAGTTACCGTAAAATCTCACCAAGCGGCAAAGTTCCCAGCCTGATCGATAGCGGTAACATCGTGTGGGACTCACTGTCCATCGTAGAGTATCTGGGCGAACGGCACGACGGCGTTTGGCCACTGGATTCGAGCGCGCGCGCCTGGGCTCGATCCGCGGCCGCTGAAATGCATTCCGGATTCGCCCAATTGCGCAGCCACTGCTCGATGAACTGTGGTGTGCGCATACGCTTAAAGGAAATTCCCCTCGGGCTTGCGCGAGACATTGGCCGACTTGGTGGGCTTTGGAACGATGGCCTGCGCCGCTTCGGCGGTCCGTTCCTGTCAGGCAAGGCATTCACAGCCGCGGATGCCTTCTTTACCCCGGTTGCGTTTCGAATTCAGACCTATGGCCTGCCCTTCGATACCGCTTCGGCTGCCTATGCCACTCGCCTGTTGGAGCTGGCCGCAATGCGAGAATGGTACGCGGGCGCGCTCAAGGAGAAGGAGCGCGATGAACCGCACGAGGTCGAGCTACTGCAGATCGGCAGCGTACTGCAGGATTTTCGCGAGAAATAGGTACTGCAGTTCAGACCGTCAGGTGGCCCGCGTCAGTACAACGGGCTGAATAGCCGTCCCGAACGCGGGACGTAGTATCGATCAGGATTCAGCGATATCACCACACGAGTGGCCCGTCCGACTATGTTTCGTCTTGGCACGAAGCCGATAAAGCGCGAATCGAAACTATTATCACGGTTATCGCCGAGCACGAAGTACATCCCCACGGGGACAGTCACGGGACCGAACTGGAGCGATTGTGGTCGATCCCCCAGCAGCAGAATCTCATGCGCGGGCAGTACCTGCGACTCGCGCAATATTGATGGATCGCGGCCTCGGGTCGCGCCCAGTAGGCCGCGCAACTCGGAAGCGTCACCCGCCGCGTACCGGGCAGGTATACCGTTGACGATGAGTTGTTCGCCATCCAGCGCCACGGTGTCTCCCGGCAACGCAATCACACGTTTCACCAGTGAAGTGCCGTCCCGCGGAGAGTCAAATACAATGATGTCACCCCGCGTCGGATTCTGACCTGCTGTGAGATGAATCAACGAAAACGGCAGCCGTAATCCATAGACATGCTTGTCGACCAGCAGTCGGTCACCTTCGATGATTGTTGGATTCATGGAGCCGGTAGGTACGTACACCCAGTCAGCCCATGCCGAGCGAAAACCAAACATCAGCACGAGAAACAGCAGTAGCCCGCGGTACTCGCGCCAATAAACCGCCAGCGGCCCCTGTCGGATTGCAGGTCTCATCGATAACTCCCTTGTTCGCCCGAAGAATCACCCCGAACTGCGCGCATTGCGTTGTCAAACAGGCGACGCGCGTCGCGGGCAAATGCCAGCCCTAAAACCAGAAACACGAGGCTCAACGAACGCAAACTTTCAGCATTGATCCGAAAAGCGAGAAATCCCGCCGCAATCGCCAAGGCGATGAAAACGGGTGCAATGAGGCCTCGCAGAGGCAGCAGGTTCATAGGCTGTTTTCCCATACCGTTGCGCCAGCGTACCACGGTGTACGACGGCTTCAACGTATCACTTCAGCTTCGTGTTGATGAGGTGGGCGAGCCTTGCGCCTGCCAAGGCCACGCGCTGCCTGGCTTCCGTAAGTGCGTCCTGTTTGTAGTGTTCATCCAGGGTATATGGGCCTGCACCGGGACCGATTGGCGGCGCATAAGCATAATCCCGCGCGGCTTGTAAGCTCTCCTGCAGCCATGTTGTGTCGTCTGATATTGCGGCGGCGGCCTGGGGCGGCGCCGTGATGCGCGCCGCGGCAGAGATTGCGACCGAGGCCCTCCTGTCGGTACCGAGGACATTGTCCCAGAAGGCATGCAGTTCATCGCGACAGGGCTTGATACACAAGGCGACTAAGTTTCCACCCCGATCGCCGTCGGGCAACTGATGCGAGAAACGCGAAGTCGCGTGCAGCGGCTGGTGCATATCGCCCACCAGATGCTCGAGCCAGACCAAATCATAGGATTTGACGTCGTCAGGTACGCCGGCGGAGGCAATCGAAGATTCAAAGACCTCGATCTGGGTCTGAGCATTCGGCTGCACCGGCGGTACGGTCGGTGTGCCATCCGCAGATAGCGGTATGTCGATATAGTGCCAGTAGCGATGCTGCAGGTGGTCTTGGTAGCCGATGTTCTGGCCGCCCGATAGCCCGGCAGGCGGCTTCTGACCATCGAGCACGTAGCCCGGGTCGGATTTGATCGCATCCGGCCAGGTCGCCGCGCTGACGAATGCAACCTCGGCTCGTTCACTGGGTGCGACGCCGGCCGTCCACTGCTCGTAGTCGGGATTGAGTTTGAGAAGTTGGCCGACACGCGCGCGATGCGCGTCATCGAGATACTTCCAGGCGATGGCGGCAACCATCATGTGGCCCTCATCGTCCCATGCCCAGACTCTGGCGCTGCAGACCGCGAGCACGATGCCGAGCGCTGCTACGATTGCTGTCAGGTAAGCTGCCTGCCGCTTGACGGGCTTGCGTGCCGCCGAGAGGTTACGCATGAAGGTTACGGCGCTCGTCAGGGAGTGTTACCCGTAAGATTAGCAACTGCACATGACGAGTGCTTGTCACGCTGACTAAGATTGATCGACAGCGATCCGGATACCCTTGATCAGCTATACGTGCTCAGGAACGGTAAGACGTCGGTACCACGTCAGCCAGAAGGCACGGCCTCAGCATCGAGCAGATCTGGCTCAAGTGAAAGCTCCTTAGCCGATGTAGTCAGGGATTCCGCGGCCCGAGCTTCAGCGTCCGCTTCTTCTGCCGTGGTAGGCACAGACCGAGGCTCCTTTGGCTGACGCGTGCCGTTTAGCTTGATATTCAGACGCAGTTCGTTTGCTGAATCCGCGTTGTGTATTGCCTCGTTGTACGAGATGGTGCCCTCGTTATAGAGCTCAAACAATGACCAGTCGAAAGTCTTCATGCCCAGCTCTCGGGACTTCGACATGATGGTTTTCAGTTCGTGAAACTCACCCTTCAGAAGCTTGTCGGCTACGATGGGCGTGTTGATCAGGATTTCCATCGCCGCCTTGCGGCCTTTCCCGTCGGCAGTTTTAACCAGCCGCTGTGAGATGATCGCGCGCAGATTGCTGGATAGATCCATGAGCAGCTGTTTGCGGCGCTCTTCGGAAAAATAGTTAATGATGCGATCGATGGTCTGATTGGCGCTGTTGGCGTGCAACGTGCTAAGGCACAGATGCCCTGTCTCAGCGAATGCGATGGCATTCTCCATCGTTTCAGTGTCGCGAACCTCCCCGATCAGAATAACGTCCGGCGCCTGGCGCAGAGTGTTCTTCAGTGCATTGTGCCAGGAGTGCGTGTCGATCCCCACTTCACGATGGGTGATTAGCGATTGACGTGACTGGTGCACGAACTCAACGGGATCTTCCACTGTGACGATGTGCCCAGCGGAGGTGCGATTGCGATGATTGATCATGGCGGCAAGCGTAGTTGACTTGCCGGAACCGGTGGCGCCGACCACCAGAACCAAGCCGCGCTTGGCCGTTACGATCTCCTTGAGACTTTCCGGCAACCCGAGCGTGGCAAAATCCGGAATCTTATTGACGATGGTTCGGACAACCATGCCGACGTGCTGCTGCTGCATGAAGACATTGACTCGGAAGCGCGCTACGCCCGGCAGGGAGATAGCGAAATTGCACTCAAGATCTTTGGCGAAGTCGGCCCGCTGACGCTCGTTCATGAGCGAATTTGTCAGCTGACGCGTGACCTCGGCGGTCAATTTCTGATCGGTCAACGGGCGCATGGTGCCCCGCAGCTTCATGCTGGGCGGGAAGTTCGCGGACACGAATAGGTCCGAGCCACCAGCCTGGCTCATCGCGGTCAGTAATTTGGTGATGTGAGCCTTCGCCTGTGGCTCAGTTAGGCTTGGCATCGCGTTCCTTGAAGACCAGGCTAAATTAGCCCGGATCGTAGCGAATCGAAGCGCAGGAATACGGTATTGGTTCTCTTTTAGAGGCGAAACAAGCAGGCTGGATATGGGCGGCCCCCTTTTCGGGGAGCGTTGATCCCCGTGCCAGGAAAGCCAGCAATTGACGCGCAGCGATAAATCGCCATAGCCTAGAAAACGAACGGGATCAACGCCCAACTCGAGCGCCGATAGCCCTCGTATCGCTGCCCGAATTCTGCCGCCATCCAGCGCTCTTCGATGCGCAGTCGCCACCACAAGGCCAGCGCGACTAAGAGAAAGGCGGCCATGCCATAGAGGCGGCCGGCCGCAAGTCCCGATCCAAACACCGCAAGCAACAATCCCGTATAGATCGGATGGCGGATGCGGCGATACGGTCCGGTCTGCACCAGCTCGTGATCGACTTTGACGCTCACTGTGCCGCTCCAGTTTCCCCCGAGCGTACGTCGTGCCCAGACACTGAACGACAATCCGGCGACGACCAGCGCGACCGCGACCCAGTAGCGCGTCCAGCCGCCGCCAATCCATTGAGCCTGGAGCCAATGCACTCGATGATGTCCTGCCAGCAGGAGCGCCGCGGCCAGCAGCATCACTACAAAAAAGGTAAGCCGGGAAGTCAGCGACTCGCGTTGCCGGATTGGCTTGAGGGAGCGCGCGGACACTAACCAATAGAGCGCCCACAGCATCCAGAAGGCGCTGATCAGCACCGCGGGCCAGCCTCGTGTCATCTATTCACTCCTCGTTCGCAATCGAACGCCGCTTAGTCATCGGCACGAACGTGATAGTGGTACTTTCCCCCACCGGATGCTGGATGGGATCACCAGCGATGTAGCCGCACTGGGCGTAGAGCCGCAGTCCGGGAAGCGTCGCCATGAGCTCGAAGCGGGCAAATCCCGTGCGCGCCGCTTCATGTTCGCAGCGCTTGAGAAGAGCCCGGCCGATGCCGCGACGTGCGTGCGCAGGATCGACGAAGAAGGCCCGGATCTTGGCGGCATCAACCTGCGGGTCTAACCACGAGTCATCTCGCTCGCTGCGTGCATCACCGCCGAAGAGTGTGCGGCGCTTGCTCCATCCGCCGCACCCCACGATGTGTCCCGCGCCATCGACAGCGACGAAGTAAGTCTGATCACGGATCAGGGTCGTGTCGACTCCGAACGCACCCTCGAGGGCGCCCTCGATCTGCTCGCGACTGTAGTCGTTCACGCCGAGCGCACGAATGGATCGGGCGATCAGATCGCGCAGCGCGGGCTCATCAGCGCTGGTCGCTTTGCGTAAGCGGTACTTGTTACTTGCACTTTTCACAGACGTGCGCTTGATTATTACTTAAGACGCGTCTCGGTCAGCGCCGCTCTCACCGGTCAATTGCGGCCGCGTCCGAGTATGCGACAATGCCTAATATGACATCAGTACGCATCGGAATTGTCGGCGCCACCGGCCTCGTGGGTCAAACCATGCGAGAGGTGCTGGACGAACGCAAGTTCGCCGCGGCCGGAGTGCGATTCTTCGCCTCTGCGCGCTCGGCGGGGCGTAAATTGCCCTGGCGCGGCGAAGATATCATTGTCGAAGATGCGTCCACCGCGGATTACTCCGGGCTCGACATCGTGTTGTTCTCCGCTGGAGCGGCCACTTCGCGTTCGCTGGCTGCGAAAGTGGCGGCGCACGGCGCCATCGTAATCGACAATTCCTCAGCCTGGCGCATGGATCCTCTCGTGCCTCTCGTCGTCAGTGAGGTGAATGCACACGCACTGCAATCCATTCCGAAAGGCATCATCGCCAATCCAAACTGCACGACGATGGCTGCGATGCCCGTGCTCAAGCCTTTGCATGTAGAGGCGCAGCTGACGCGGCTCATTGCCTCGACCTACCAGGCGGTCTCCGGCGGCGGCAGCGCAGGAATCGCTGAGCTCGAGATGCAAGTCAAACAGCTCGCCGGCGAATCCGCAGCACTGGCCGCAAGCGGTGATGCGATCGAGCTGCCCGCGCCGAAGAAGTTTGCCGCACCCATAGCGTTCAATGTGTTGCCTTACGCAGGCACATACAGCGGCGACGAAGGATGGACCGACGAGGAGCTAAAACTGCAGAACGAGACCCGCAAAATCCTTGAAATCCCTGACCTTGCGGTCGCGGGAACGTGTGTTCGCGTTCCAGTCTATACGGGCCACTCGCTATCGATAAACGCGCAGTTCGCCAGGCCGATTTCTGTGCAGCGCGCGATCGAGTTGCTGCGCGCAGCGCCGGGGGTTGTCGTGGTCGATGTCCCTACGCCGCTGATGGCAGCAGGCAAGGACCCCAGCTACGTCGGACGCATCCGTAGAGATCCCACCGTGCCTCACGGCTTGGTACTGTTTGTTTCGAGTGACAACCTGCGCAAAGGTGCGGCTCTCAACGCCGTGCAGATTGCCGAGCTAATAGTGGCGCATAACCGCTCGAAGGCGCCGAGCCGGCAGCTCTACGATGTCGATCTGAAGAGCTCTCGACGTTGAGCGGATTTTTCAGTTCGTTCAGGCTTCAAGATCCTCAGGGCGTACACGGCGGCGACTGACCGCCTGGGTCTCCGGGCACTACGGGAAAGCACAGCGCTTCGTAGTACTGCAATGAATGCTCGGGAGCTGCGAAGCCCTCGGGCAGCGGGCGGTGCGAGAGGCTTTGGAAATAGGCGATGCTCGCATCCCGCCACCACTTGGCCTCCTGCTCCTGAATTGCCAGGAACGCGGCGACCTGCTCGTAGCGCGGCGGATCGACGTAAGCACCCAGGCGCGCCCACACCTTGCGCATCTCGGCGACGCTTTGCACTCCGGAGGTGTAGTGGCGCACCAGCTCGTCCCAGAGCGAGCGTCCCGAGGCCATTCGATAATCCCAGGGCAGGTGATGGAACCAGAGCAGCAATGTTTCCGGCGTGCGCTCCAGACTGCCAAATTCCGCGGCGACCTCGGGTGCGTATTGAGACACCGCGTTGCTGCCGCTCGCGGTCCGATCAAAGCCAATGCCCTGCGCGTCGGCGCGGTTGTAGTAGATCGAGGTCCAATCGGCGTTGGGGCCGCCTGCCACCCACGGTCCCGGACCGTAGTGATGACCCTGGGCCATCTGGTGATGCAGGCCCAGAGGCGTCATGTAGTTCACCACCGCCTCGCGCGAGCCCATCATCATCGCGACTACCGGCGCGACGAATGCGGCATCGTTGGAGAACGTCATGCGCACCCATTCCTCGGCGATTGCCGAAGACGTCAGGGTTGGATCCCACGCGAGACGGCCGAAGGCGTACCAGTTAGCCTGATCGAAATGCGAGCCGCTCCAGTTGCGGTCCGCACCGATGTTGGCGACGCCGGAGATGCCAGTGCGCGCATAACCGTGCAGCGAGCCGTCGATCACCTTTCGAACGGTGGAGTCTTTTCCCCGCACGTAAGTGTCTGACTCCAGGATCTCTTCCCAGAGCGGCCCGAGATATACCAGATGAGTTGCAAAGCCCAGGTATTCCTTGGTCAGCTGAAGCTCCAGCATCAGCGGCGTATGCGGCATGGCCCCAAACAAGGGATGAAAAGGCTCGCGCGGCTGAAAGTCGATCGGCCCGTATTTGACCTGCAGCAGGACGTTGTCGCGGAACTTGCCATCAAGCGGAGTAAGTTCCGTATAGGCCTGCTTGGCGCGATCATCGGGCTGCTCGTGCGAGTAGACGAATGCGCGCCAGATCACGATGCCGCCGTGCGGCGCAAGGGCTTCCGCGAGCACGTTGGCGCCATCGGCGTGTGAGCGCTGGTAATCTTGCGGACCGGGCTGCCCCTCGGAGTTCGCCTTGACCAGAAAGCCACCGAAATCAGGAATGTATCGATAGATCTCGTCGGCCTTGGCACGCCACCACGCGCGCACGCCTGGGTCCAGCGGATCAGCCGTCTTGAGGCCGCCGATCTCGATGGGCGCACTGAAGCGCGCGCTCAGATAGACACGCACGCCGTAGGGTCGAAAGACGTTCGCAAGCGCCGCGGCTTTGCGCAGATACAGCGCCGTGAGACTGAACGCGCTCGCATTGACATCATTGAGTACGCTGCCGTTGATGCCGACCGAGGCGCAGGCGCGGGCGTAATCGGTGTAGCGCGGATCCAGATAGTCGGGCAGCTTCTGCCAGTCCCAGATCGAGGCTCCGGCATAGCCACGCTCGATCGAGCCGTCGAGATTGTCCCAGTGATTGAGCAGACGCAATTGGATCTGCGGCGAGGAGCTGACATTCAGCTGTTCGAGCGCCTGGTGCGTCTGTAGCAGGCGCAGGAAGTGAAACGCGCCGTAGAGCACGCCGATGTCATCGTTCGCCGCGATCACAGTCGCGTGATGGCCGTCGATCACAACGCTGCGGATGACGTAGCCCTCGCGTGCAGCGCTTTGCGGCTTCAGCCCCAGATGCGCAATCAACGGCGATGATCGGGGTGTGCCAAATACAATCGCCCCGTCCTGTATGATGCGCTGAACACTGCGCGGCACGCTGCCCAGCAAGCCGGACAGTCCTCGCGTGAGCTCCGATTGCGCGGCCTGCAGTGTGGGCGAGTTGGCGTCGCCCACGAGCAGCGTCGCGGCGTGCTTGTATGGGCCAACCCACTGGGTATCGAGTGGCCTGTAGCGCAGCCACAGATCGTAACCATCCTCGGCGTGCACGGGATGGCCGCACAGCGTCAGCGCGACGAAAACAACTGCCATCCTGCATGCCGATTGATTCAGGGGCGCGAACATCGGTTTCACGGGGACGCTCTCCAGACGCTCGCGAGCCAGGGCTGCTGCTCGCGCGGTAGTCCGGTTGGCCGATAGTAATGTTCGAGCTCCTCGTAGCCTGCATCGAGCAGATATCCTCGCCATGTATTGAGGTCGTGGTAGGCGCCGTAGCGCCCACGGTTCCAGCCCTCCTCGTTATAGCCGTGCGGATTGGAGCTGAACAGCACGCCCCTGGGCTTCAATGCAGCGTGCAACTCTCGCAGGACGCGCGGCAACTCCCGGGACGGCACATGAAACAGCGATGCGTTCGCGAAGATGCCGTCAAAGTGCGCGGCCGGCAGCTTAAGTCTCAGGAAATCCTGCTGCCATATTTCACATCCAGTATCGGCGCGTGCCATGGCCACAAAGGCAGCGGCGCCCTCCAAACCGATCGCGCTGTGGCCCAGCTGTGCGAGGGTCTTGAGATCGCGCCCCGGACCGCAACCTAAATCAAGAATCGTGAACGGTCCGTCGCCCTCGATATGCCGCAACAGTGCCGCGATGTTCTGGCTGACATCGTGATCGCGCGTGCCGGCACTGAAGTCCTGAGCGCGCTGCTCATAATGCTCGAGTGTCACCGAGGCGATCGTCTTCAAATCGCTGGGCTCAGCGGCGTGCGGAGGACCGGCATGCTTGGGCATGATCTATCTTCAGCGCGGCTGGGTCAGGCGTACGATCTCATCCGACAGTTGCTGCGTCGTAAGCTGCCGGCAGTAGCCGCGATTGTTGCGCAGCGACCAGTCGTGGCGTTCCGTGGATAAGGTCACGCAGGCATCGGTCGGCACCGTGACGAGATAACCCAGATCGCAGGCATCGCGCACCGCCGAGTCGACACATTGATCCGTCAGGCAGCCGGCGATGATCAAAGAGCGCACACCCAGATTGCGCAATACATAGTCGATATTGGTCGAGATGAACACCGAGGACGAGGTCTTGGGAAACAGGATCTCATCGGGCAACGGCGCGAGCTCTTCGAGAATTCTGGCATCGGGTGATCCTTTCGGGACGTTGAAGCCGCTGATCTTGTAGTCGAGCGAGCGATCGCGTCCGTCGGCAGTCAGGCTCTCGATCAGCGTGTAGATGACCTCGATACCGGCCCTGCGGCATGCTCGCTGCAGCAGCACCATATTGGGTAAAGCGCTGTCCTTTAGCGTGTGAAAGAAATAGCCGTAGCGCTGCTCCTTCTCCTGACGGCTCAGGTGAGCATATTCGCTACCCTCCCAGGTGCAGTTGTAGTTCTGCACATCCACGAACAGTAGAGCGCTGTGAGCGGGGTCGATCGGGATTTCACGGCTCAGCGGCGCGTTCATCATAAGCACTCCAGAATATCAATAGGCTTCGGCATAGCGATGACAGATTTCTGTTTCATTGAGAGCCTCGAGGCCTTTGATTTCCGCACGCTTGAACTTCAGATAAGCGGCGAGCAGATCAGCTCCAAGCCAGTCAGCGGCCACATCACTGCTCTCGAGCATGGCGAGTGCCTCGCTCAGACTGCGTGGCAATGGTCGCAAGCGCTCCGTCATGATACCCCGCTCCTCGCGAATGCCGTCGAGGCCAGCCTGAACGAGTACGGCGAGCGCCAGATAGGGACTGGCGGTCGCATCGGCGACACGATATTCGACATTGAACCGTCGTGCGCGTTGCTCCGGATCACTGCCGCTCACCGGGCAGATGCGCACCGCAGCACCGCGATCCAGCGGTGACACATCGCACCGCACCGGTGCCCAGCGATCAGGACGCAGACGGTAATAGGAAGCCACCGATGGAGCGGTCAGCGCGCAGAGTGCGGGTAGATGATGCTGAATGCCGGCGATGAACTGGCGAGCCAGTACCGATAAGTTCCAGGGATGCTGCTCATTATAGATGACCGGTTGGCCGTCCGAATCCAGAAAACTCCAATGGATATGAGTGCCACTGCTGGCGCCGCCGGGATCGGGCAGCGGCGCGAAACTCACACGATTTCCCAAACGAAATGCAACCGCCTGCGCGAGCTCGCGCGTAATCACGGCGTCGTCGGCGCTTCTTAGACCGATCGCCGGCGCGCTGGTGACTTCAAATTGCCGCGCGCCGAATTCGGCCAGAAAGGTATCGGGAATGACGCCGGCTTGGCGCATCGCCGCGAGCAGCGCCTCGCCGAAGGGTGCCTGACGACGCAGCGCATCGAGCTCATAGGCTTGCTGCGGCTGTGCGTTGACACCGGTGTAGATGAACTCCTGCTCGAAGCCGGCGAGCAGCCGCAGTCCGGTCTCCTGATTCAGGCGATCCAGCGCACGCCGCAGCACGTGGCGCGGACAAAATGCCCACGGCGAGCCATCCTCGGTTTTGATGTCACCGATGAAGAAGTACTCCGCCTGGCTGCCGAGAAAGGGTACGCACACGCGCGCACAAGGATCGGGAATCAGAAAGACTTCCCCAATCGTTCCAAAAGTCGTCATCTGGATCGGGCCAAAGGCCGATATGAATATGTTGGTCGGTGCAAGACCAACGCCGCTTTGCATCCTGGCCTGCAGATCAGCGACGGGGAAGCTCTTGCCGCGAAAATGTCCCGACAGGTCGCTGGTGCCCACGAAAACCAACTGCTCACGTTCCATCACGAGCCTCGCATGCTTGCCAGCAAGGGTAGCACCGTCAGTACAATGCACGGCAAGAAACACAAAGACCGGAGGAACATACGATGCCTGCCCGCACTCCATATGGCGTTTTGGTGGCCGCGCTGCTCCTCGCCGTGGCCAGCTTTCCGGCGCGCTGCGCGACGCCCTCGAACCTGGAGCAGGCTTACAGCGTTCTGCAGAGCGCCGAGTTCATCGATCTGACGCACGCATTCAGTCCGAGCTCGCCGCATTGGAAGGGCTTCGCGCCCGAGACTGTCACCACCTTGTTCACGATCCCGAAAGACGGCTTTCACGTGGAGAGTTTTTGCCATCCGGGCCAGTGGGGCACGCATGTGGATCCGCCGGCGCACTTTCACGATGGACTCAAGACCGTTGATCAGATCGATCCACGTGAGTTCCTGCTGCGCCTGGTCGTGATCGATGTGCATGAGAAGGTCGCCAAAAATCCGGACTATGTCGTCACGTTGCAGGACATCAGGGAATGGGAATCCAGGCACGGCCCAATTCCTACCGGCGCATTCGTGGCGCTGCGCACCGATTGGTCCAAGCGCTGGCCGGATATGGCGTCCATGCAGAATCTGGACGCCCATGGCGTGGCACATTACCCGGGCTGGAGCAAGCCGGTTCTGCAATACCTCTACGAGCAGCGCAAGATCACTGCATCGGGTCACGAGACCACGGATACCGATCCGGGCAGCGCGGTGTCGAAGGATGACTACTCGCTGGAGAGCTACCTGCTCGGCACGAATCACTTTCAGATTGAGATGCTCGCGAATCTGGATCGGGTGCCCGAAGCAGGTGGGCTCGTGATGGTCAGCTTTCCGAAACCGCAAAACGGCAGCGGCTTTCCGGCCCGCGTGGTGGCGCTGGTGCCGAAGGGTTGATAGCAAATCGGTGCGAGTTACAAGGCGTTCAGCAGTGCCTTCTGGCGACTGAGTCGCTCGGAGCGATCGCGTGCGAAACGCTCGATGCCCGCGAAGATCGAATCACGATCCAGATGCGCCTCCGTAATCACGTCGGCCTCGAGGCCACCGGTGAGCCACTGATTGTCCCAATCGGAGGTCAGTGAATAGGCGTCGGTCAGCGGTCCGGGATCGCTCAACGGCCACACGCGGCGCGTGCCGGTGCTCACGACCATCAGATCGTAGCGCGCCTGCGGCGGCATTACAGAGTTACGATAGGCTTCGGGCTGCCGGTCGAACAACGCCTCGCTGATCGCAGCAATTACCTTGACGTTGATTCCAGCCTGCTCGAGACGCGGCAGAACGTTGACGAGATTCACGGTGGAACTGGAGCCCTGCGCGACGACGTAGCCGTGCTTGGGCTGGCCGGGCGCAAAATCACGGATCACGTAGAAGCCTTTGGCAGCCGCCTTCAGATCGGTGTCGCCGAACTTGGCGCGATCCGCCACGGGAAAGTCGGGGCGCGCGACTTCAATCGAGATGATGCCGACCTTTGGATCGCGCGCGGCGATCTCGGCGGCAGCAAAGTAGCCGGCGGCGACGTCGTTGTAATCCCAGAAATTCAGGTGGATCGTCTGACCGCGCGGAAAGAGCTTCCAGACCTGAGTCGCAAAAATGCCGAAGTGCGTGCGCCCGTCGGCTGCGGTCTCGGGGCCTGAGTGTCCGGCGAGAATGTGCAGCACGCCCATGCGGAATTTGCTGTCCTGGTTCTGCTGACTCCAGACACGCGCGGGCGTGTACATCAGCGGCGTGAAGGCGCCATAAGTGCCGCTGAGCGCCCAGAC
>Ga0302324_100001277_pt1 | contig 61678 bp, 46 predicted proteins | sample Palsa_T0_1_FD_201949 | JGI IMG/M metagenome (GOLD analysis project Ga0302324, IMG submission 201949) | Peat permafrost microbial communities from Stordalen Mire near Abisko, Sweden - Palsa_T0_1 | ecosystem: Environmental > Terrestrial > Soil > Palsa > Peat permafrost | place: Sweden: Abisko...
CGATGTATCCGACTCTGAATTCGAAAGGGATCAGTTGCTTCCCCCGCTCGCATCACGGGGCCGTTGCCGGCATCATACTTTTCTATACGGCCGCAGCGGCGGCGTTTGCCCCCCTCGCAATGGCAGCCGTAAGCGACTTCTTCGGGTCTGTCAGGTATGGCTTTATTCTGGCGACTGTATTTGCCTTCTTGCTCTTCCTTGGGCTTGCTGCCAATTGGTTTATTAACCCCACCAAGCGGCGCTTGCTCGAACTCGATCAACGCAGCGAAGCGCCGGCAGCACTCTGAAAACAATGCTGGCGGCGTGCGGACCGAGCCCCAGACTTCCGCTACTATTGCGGCATGCCTAAAAGACGACGTACCTTCCCCGCAAATAAAATGAGCGACATCGCGAAGTTAGCTGGCGTTCACGCCTCCACCGTTTCGCGGGCTCTAGCGGGCAGCCCTCTTGTGGCAAAGAAGAAGCGCGATTTGATTTTAAAGTTGGCACGAGAGCAGGGTTACGTAGTCAACTCGATCGCGAGCAATTTGCGACTTCGGCGCACCCGGACCATCAGCGTGGTGATACCTCTGGGGCATGAAACTGGACAGGCGCTCAGCGACCCATTTTTCGTGGAAATGCTAGGGCATCTCGCCGACGAAATTACGCAACGCGGCTATGGAATGTTTCTGCAGAAGATTCTTCCCCCGATGGACGACTGGCTGCCGCGGCTTATCGCCTCTCACCGCGCCGACGGCATCATCATCATTGGTCAAAGTACCGAACATTCGGCGCTGGAGGAAGCTGCGGCTAGCTACCGTCCGATGGTTGTGTGGGGCGGGCACTTGGAACACCAATCGTATTGTACCGTCGGTACTGATAATGTCGGCGGCGCAAGAGTGGTCGTGGAACACTTGATTCGCAGCGGCCGACGCCGAATCGTGTTTCTCGGAGATCCTGCCGTGCCTGAGATCAAACTGCGACACGAGGGCTATAAGTATGCACTCGACCGAGCACCCCGTGGAACCGCTGCAGCCCGCATCGTGCCAGCGCACATGACGGCAGATACCGCGTACGAAGCGATGCGAGCCTTCATCAAAGAGGACGGTCAGTTCGACGCAGTCTTTGGTGCTACAGATATTATTGCGCTAAGTGCCATCCGTGCAATTACGGCCTCCGGGCTTAACGTGCCAAAGGACGTCGCTGTCGTAGGCTTCGACGACATCGCGCTCGCGGCGCATTTCAATCCGACATTGACCACCATGAGACAAGATCTGCCACGCGGCGCGCGAATTCTCGTCGATTTATTGTTCCGGAGGTTGGACGGCGAGGATGCGCCCTCAGCCACGATGCAGGCTGAACTGATCGTACGAGAATCGAGTACCGCAGCGAGCAGGCGCTGAGGTTCCGGAGACCTCGTTCAAGCTCGATTCACGGTTAACAGCCCCGCAGGCTATTGGCGGGACTCCTTACCTTGGATGCACGCACCGTGCAATGACAGGAAGCACTTCCTGCAAAAAAGCTGGCGTCCACTTGCTGGCGCTCTCGATCGTCAGATGCGAACCGTCGGAAGTCGTGAGCCCGTCGAACTGCGGTGCGATAGCCACTCCGCCCGTCTCCCGCGCGAGATATTTCGCCAGACCGTCATCCTGTTCCGAGTTCGGCACGACGGTAAATACGACGCAGCTTCGATCGGTCCCCGCCAATGCAAGGATGGCCTGTGCGTGCTGCAAGTAAATGTCGAAGGACGCAGTATTCCAAGGCGGCGGCTTTGCAACGGGAAGATGAGCCGCCATGGCCTTGCCGAACCAAAATCTCTCCGGAAAGTACGTGAAGACGCGCCCGTCCGCATAGGCTCGGTAGGCGGTCGTCGTGCGCCCGCAAAGCCACCCAACGTAGCGACAATATCCAGCATAGCGCTCAATAAATGATTGGGTATCAAGAACCGCATTCAGTTCGCGATCCGGGTTGTCCCTAATCGCCTGTCCGTGCTGGCTCAATTCGCCGGTGAAATAGGGGTCGGCATTGAATACCAAAACCGCGGGATGGATTTGGAATTTCGTCAACAGTTGTTGTGCAAGTCCGCTCTCGGCGCCTCCACCGAATGCCAACAAATAAGATCGCAGCTGATGTGCTGAGAACCATTCTGAAGCGTTGCCGCGAGAGAAGGCGAATTCGATGCGACTGTCGCCAAAGATAAGCACATCTGCTGCCTGCACGGCCGGCGGCACCGATTTCTCCAGACCAAACCATACCACAGTCTCATCGATGCCTCCGACTTGGGGGGAAGAGCAAGATTGCAACCATCCCTCCGCGGGCGGTACGCCGCCCGGCGGCAAACATCCAAACTTCACCAGTTGGACGTAACCTTCGCGGCCGCCGAACAAAACGCCCGTGACGATCAGCACCAGCCACAAGTAGCGCAAGAAAGACATTTCCAGCAAGCGCGAAAGCCTCCTAAATGACAAACTCTAGAACTGGAAATACAAAAAGCGGCCGGGCTGGTCGAGTTGCGTCAAGACGTAAGACAATGAAACAGCGATCACCAGCGCCCAAACAATGCTCGGCCGCCAAATTAATACCCGCCACTTGGTCGCAGGAATCTTCTGCAGCGCCGGAGACAACTGTCCCATGATTTGCACCGCATTTGGGGCACCCCATATGATCAATGTCATGCCGAGGATCATCAGGCTATTCACCAGAAGCGGCTTGGTGACCGTGTCCCACTGCAGATGAGTGGGAGTGAGCGCGATGATTCCGTGACGATACAAAAAGTCGCCGACCGGACCAAATCGGACCAATCTGAAGCCCGCGACCGACAGTGGCAAATCCGAGCCGTGTCGCCCGAAGGCTCCTGCCACGAGCTTGAATGCGTCCGAGACGCTGTCCGCGCGAAAAAACACCTGCGCCAGCAATACCGATGCATAAGTCAGCGCCACTCGCCATACATGATCGACTGCAAACCGCAGTTTTGAGACCGCAGCACTTAGAGGCCTCGGTCCAAAAATTCTCCAAGCGTGATTGACGGTCAGATACAGCGCATGCAGCAGGCCCCAGACCACGAACTGCACACCCGCACCGTGCCATACGCCTGCGAGCAGCATCGTTACAAATGTGGGAAAAACCACCAGTGAGGCAAAGCCTTCCAAAGTTTGCGAGGCTTTGCGATTGGCAGGAAGCCCTTTTGCTAAGCGACGCCGAGTGATCCAAAGCGAGATGGGGTTGTAGATCAAAAGCGTCAGATAGCGCGTCAGCGTCATGTGCCAACGTTGCCAAAAATCGATGATCGAAGTTGATTTGTAGGGAGAATTGAAATTCAGCGGCAATCGCACGCCAAACATCGAGCCGAGCCCAATGGCCATATCGGAATAGCCGGAAAAATCGAAATACAGCTGCATCGAATATGCCAATACCGTGGACCAGGTCGTCAGCGTTCCGATCTGAGCTGCGTGAGCAAAACCCATTTCCGCCCACGGGGCAATGGAATCGGCCAAGACAACCTTCTTCGTCAAGCCCATGACAAATAGAGTCAGGCCGGCTGCGACTTTTGTTGTATCGAACCGGTAAGTTGCCGCATCCGCAAATTGCGGCATTATCTCGCGGTGGTGCAAAATGGGTCCAGCGATCAGGTGCGGGAAAAAGGTGACAAACAAGATGTAATTGAGGATGTTCTTCTCTTTAACCATGCCCTGTTGGCAGTCGACCAGATAGCCGATCTGCGTGAAGGTAAAGAAGGAAATGCCCAACGGTAGGATCACGCTGCCGAAATCGGTCGACAACCAATCATGTGCGTTGAAGAAATGCAGCACGGCGAAAAGATATTTATAGTAAGCGAGCACCGATAAATTGAGCGTGACGCCGAGCGCCAATAGGCCGCGCTGCCGGCTCGCGAGGCCTTCACTGCCGATAATCAGCACGCTCAAGGCGTAGTTGACGCCAATCGATATCAGCAGCAAGACAACAAATGCGGGGTTCCACCAGCCATAAAAGACGAATGATGCGAGCGCCAGCCAAATCTTCGCCGCGTTGGTTCCCGCGTATCGTCCTAATGAGTAGTAGCCGACTGAAGACAGCGGCAGGAAGAAGAGTAGAAAAACATAGGAATTAAACAGCATCCAACGACTCAACTCTTCTGGTTGAGCTTCTTTTCGACCAGATCCACGAGTTCGCCAAAATTCCTCAAAGTCTCGATTTCCGCGGTCTTGAACTTGATTCCGAATTTCTGTTCAGTGGCGACCACGATAGTGATGTGATTCAAGGAGTCCCAACCCTCGATTTGATCAGCGGTGCTGGCTCTTGAAATTTTGAGGTCAGGTTGATCGAGTACGTCCCTGATGATATCGGCGAGCGCACTTTCGACCTGCGATTCATTCATTTTAACTTCCTCGCATGACTGTAATGAATGTGGGCAAAGGTTTATACGCGGCAATCTCGAGTCGCCAGCGCTGGGGACCGTCCCGCTCGCCTTGGATCGGTCCAAAGCCGAGCTTGCTGAAATGATCCCTCACCATTCCGTTTTTGGGCGTCGGTAGGTATTCCCCCACGATGCTGGTCGCGCCGCGGGCCGAACATAGCTCCCACAACTGATTCATTGTAGCCTGCTCAACTTGGCGGCCTAGGACGCGGCAGCTCATGAGCCACGTATCGATGAGAAACTCCTTCTCGGCATCAAGCGAGCCGATCACGATCGCGATCATGCCATTGTCGCCGAGTTGGTCCTCGAGGCGAATTTGCATCGTAATTGCATGCGGATCGTCCATGAACTGACGCACCGAGGTCTCATCGTATCGCTTGGTAGTAAGATTGAATTGGTTGGTTTTATTGATGAGCTGAACAATGCGCGAGAGTCCGACAGTGTCAAAGGGTGACCATGTCATGCGCATATCCAAGCTCTTGAGATAGCCGGCCATATCCGTGAAAGACTCGCGCACGCGCTCACGTTCGAGATTCGTTTGGTATTGGAGCGCGCGCTTGAGGTCATCATCGGTGATGCGCAGGGACTCAAAGTATCCCGCATTTGCGATGCAGGCCGCGTATAGCGCGGGATCGTCTGGAAGTTCAGGTACCGCCACCATCGGTAATTCCCGCCGCACGATGGTCCGCTCGAAGGGATTATCATCTGCGAAGACGATGGCATCGATGCCAATGTTGAGTCGCTCTGCGATGCTACGGATGTTGCCGGGTTTGTCTTCCCAGTTCGCCACGAAACAAGCGATGTCGGACGCCCGCAATATCATTTCCGGATGCAACTCGAAGACCGATCTCGCCACCGCATCGTCATTCTTGGAGCACACCGCAAGAATCACACCGCGATGTGAAAGATCTTTACAGTAGCGCTGGAAATCCAAATGCGCTTCTCCAAGCGCACTTCCCTGGCCCAGCTTGATGCCTTCCAGGCCATCGTCGCCGATCACCCCTCCCCACAAAGTGTTGTCGAGGTCGAGGACCAGGCATTTGTAAGCCAATCCGCGCCGCGCGGCCAGCAAGCGCACGAGAAGCTCGCCATAGAGGCCGGAGGCCAGCGGCGAGATTTCTTGTTTCGCGCGGTGCCAGAGCATCGGATCATACAGGCCGGTCAATCCTGTTTGAATGACGATCTCGTCAATCGCTAGAACATCGACTCCCTCAGCATCGGCCGCAAGCCGTAATCGCGAATTCATACGCGTTACCAAGTTTGCAAGAGAACCGCCCAGCCGATGTTCGTTGCCACCCATCAAAGCTGGAAATCGAGGCAGCAGTGTTTGTTGGACGATTTGGCATCCGCACCGTTCTCGGGCGAGGCGCCATAATTCGGCGACCCGATCCTGAGTGTGGTTCAACAGCGTGTCGGCTTGCTGCATCGTCATGCTGGGATCGGCGCCGGCCAACAGATGCGCAGCGTCGAAAGCAAACAGCACACCATCAAGCGGCCTCTCATAAAGCGCCGAATTCGAATCCAGCAGCTCCTGCCTGTACTGGCCATAATCGCCCGTGACAATGTCGATCCAAAGATTGCGCCGAACAGCAGCAACGCGGATCGCCGGTAGCAAGTGATCGATCGTGCTTGAACTGAGGACGGCGAGACGAATAGGGTTTGCTCTCAAGCCGTCCGGCGGCCGCGGGAACGCGCGTCTGATGGCGCTATCCAGCCGATTGATTTTAACCATGTCGAGGCGTGCATTCGCCAGCTCGACCATGTCCTTCCAAGCAACAGATTCTTGCCCGGCGGCCGCCCGCAGCCGCTCGCCCCAGCTTGAGCTCGCGGGGAGCCAGTCCAAATCAGTCAGACTCAAAGATCAACCTCGTTTCGAGGGGAAATGTGCAGCGAGCGGCGGTCCGGCGATGACCCGCGAGTGCCCATTCGAACGCTCGGCGTGCAGAGCTGGGTTGAGATTCGTGACGCGTCGCCTGCCGACAACTCCACGTAGCGAAATCTTGACCATAGGCACCTTATGCGCGTGAAAGCTCGAGCTATGCCCGAGCATAGCAAAAACGCCGCCTTTAGTTCGGTTCGGGGTCTTTTCAGGCTGCCAATGCGATCTCAAGCGGTTCAGCCGCAGCCGTATCGGAGAGGCCAAAATGATCGAGGACCGAAGTCTGTAGCTCACGCCGCGATCCCATAGACGCCGTGCTTCGTTACTCGCGCTATTCGCCAATCTCGACAAGATGGCTGCTACGGGACGTTGCCGGATGCCGCTTCGCATCTCTCGGTTGACGCACGAATCACAAGCACTATGAATGGAAGGGCGATTAAGATCGAGGCAAGCATAAGAGAAATATTCTCGGCCGCCCATGAATTTGACCTTATCAGTAGACCGCCGAGGATTGCATCGCCCGCGCCGTGACAAAGAGCCACCGGCCATACACTTTTGCTGCGACCGAAAAGCCAAGCAAATGGAAACGATAGGAAGACCGATCCGATAGGAAAGAGCAGGACGGCGGTGAGGGTGGGATGCACGGAATCGTTGAATCCCGCCAAATTCATGGGAAGGTGCCAATATCCCCAAATGAGGCCGACGGTGGTAGTGGCCGCCATCCTTCCCATGCGTCGCTCAAGTTCTGGTTGCAAAACGGCGCGCCATCCGAGTTCTTCGCCGAGCGCTGGGATCACTGAAACCAATGAACCGGCAAGCAGCGTCAGGGTCCAGTTGAAAGCAAAGAGGGCGTAACTTTGCCATTGATCGCCGAGCAATAGACCTATGCCCTCGGCGCGGATCGCCCCATTCATGATTGGGAAATTCTGGGTATTCCAGCTTCCCCATGATCCGAGCGAAAGCAGTGCCGCTTGTAGCGCAGTCACCGACCAGCCGATAAGAAGCGCCGGGACAAGCATTCTCCATCCGGCCGTTTTGAGCGCGTTGCAGGCGAGTAGACGTGAGCCCGCGCTCCCAACTAGAGCCGCCAAGCCAGGCATCCACATAACGATCATGAGTCCGTAGCTGGCCGGGCCCTGAATGCCAAAATGAATGACGACCCATTGGCCGACGAACGCCCCAACAAAAGTGATCACGAGAAACCGGACTAACTCTCGATTGGTCATTTAGTATTCGGCATGCGAGTAACTCGGCATGGGCCGGGTCTCGCATGCCGTGACGAGGCCGACGCCCACCGCCACCACGGTGAACGAAGATCAGTTACTTATGGCTCTGTCAGGTCCGCTTGGCGTAATTACTGGCGCCGAACCAGTCAACGACCACAACCGGCTCATCTCCCACGACCCAGGCGTCATGACCCTTGGGCAGCGACGTGATGTCTCCCGGGCCAGCAATGAACTCGGTTCCATCGTCCATCCGAATGGCGAGTTTGCCGGAGACGTGATACTGAAAATGTGGAGCTTCGCAGCTCGAGGTCTTGGCGAGCGGTTTGACATCGTTGGACCAGCGCCATCCGGGCTCAAAGACCAAGCGGCCGACCTCGGCGCCCCCGACATTCAGAATCTCAGCCTTGCCGCGCGGGAAATTGCGAACTTCCTCGGGGCTCTTAAATGACTTGTGCTCGGTTTTCTGTTCGTGACTGTGCATTGCAGTCTCCTTGATTACGCACGCTTCACACGACTGGATGCTCGATCAGCAGAGGCGATATCCACTGCAGGGACGCGCTATCCAGAGCTTTTATTTGCAGCGGTGGTAGTTTACCTACTAGTAAGTTAATATCAAGTCCTCATGATACAAGCCTTGAAAAGGAAGGCGCCTCCGTCCCGCACTGCACCACCGACGGCAGCGGCAACGGCCATTCTCGATTTAGCCGAGCAGCTCGCGCAGACCCGCGGGTATAACGGTTTCAGCTATGCCGATATCGCGGCGCGGTTAGGCGTCACCAAGGCAAGCCTCCATTATCATTTTCCCTCTAAGGCGGAGCTTGGGCGCGCACTGATTGAGCGTTACCAGGCCGCGTTTGGGGCGGCGCTCGAGTCGATTGACCAACAAGTTGAGAGGCCACGTGAAAAGCTGCGGCGCTATGTGGCGCTCTACAACAGCGTCTTGAGCAATGAACGGATGTGTTTGTGCGGAATGCTTGCGGCGGAGTACGCGACTCTGCCGGTGCCCATGCAGGAAGGTCTGAAGTCATTTTTCGACGCCAACGAGCGCTGGCTTACCGGCGTGCTTAAGGAAGGGCTTCGGGCTGGCGACTTTTTATTCAGGGAAGCAGCCATCGAGCGGGCGCGAGTGCTTCTTGGAGCGCTCGAGGGGGCGATGCTCGTGGCGCGATCCTATGGTGACCCTCGGCGTTTTCAGGCAGCGGCGACCCACGTGCTTGCCGACTTCGATGCCAGCAGCCATTCAAAACGACGCCGGACATCTAAAAAGAGTGCCACACGCCATTCGCGACGTGCATAGCGCGGCCGCGCTCCAAAGCTCCTTGGCTGACTGACGCCACGACGACTGTGATCGAATCCGGCCTGGTCTCGGGCCTGTTAGAATCGCAGCACGCAAGGAATAAGAGTCTTGAATGATCGTCCGATACTTGGACTACCTGGTGGCACTCGCGCGCGAGCGGCATTTTGCGCGCGCCGCGGCAGCATGCAATGTCACGCAACCGACGCTGTCGGCGGGGATAAAACAGCTCGAAGAGAGCCTGGGCGTGCTCATAGTCGAGCGGCGTCAACGCTTCGTGGGGTTCACACCCGAAGGTGAACGTGTGCTGGCGTGGGCACAACGCGTGCTCGCAGATTACGGCGGCCTCACTCAGGAGTTGAGTGAGTTGCGCGAGGGGCTTGCTGGTCAGCTGCGCATCGGCGCGATTCCGGTCAGTCTGCCAGCACTGGCCTTGTTGACCGCACCGTTCGGTGCCATTCATTCGAAGACTCGTTTTCAGATCACTTCGCAAACGTCGATCGATATCCAGCGTGAACTTGATGACTTTACAATCGATGTGGGTCTGACCTACCTGGACAACGATCCTCTGTCACGGGTTCGCACGGTTCCTCTGTATCGGGAGCGTTACGTGCTGATCACCCACGAGGCCACGGGTTTTTCCGAACTTAACTCCATCAGCTGGGCGAAGGCAGCCACGCTCCCCTTGTGCCTACTGACGCCGTCGATGCAAAACCGTCGCATCATCGACGCGCAGTTCCATGCGGCCGGCGCCCAAGTGAACGCCATCATGGAGACGAACTCCCTGGTGACGCTGTGGACTCATTTGCTGTTTGGACAATTGTCCACCGTGGTTCCGCAAACTTTTCTGCTGTTGTTCGAGAAGAGGCGCGGACTGGTCAGCATTCCGCTGGTCGAACCTGAAGCTTTTCATACGCTCGGACTGGTTGCCGCCGACCGGGAACCCTTGGCGCCACTGCCGCGGGCATTGCTGGATTTCGCGCAAGGTTTAGACCTGACCGCTGAAATCGAGCGGAGAATTAATTCGACCCTGTCATAAGGCTGGTCATTGATTTTTTCTATCAGCTGAACGAAATCTTTGATTTGCTTCAGTACGATGCTGTGCGCACGCTTCCGATTCTGGGCAAACAGGAGAGTTGGCAATGGCGAAAGTAGTGTGTGTTCTTTATGACGATCCGATTTCCGGCTACCCCAAATCGTACCCGCGCGACGGCTTACCCAAGATCGAAAAATATCCCGATGGGCAAACTCTGCCGACTCCCAAAGGCATCGACTTCACCCCCGGCACATTGCTGGGCAGCGTCTCCGGCGAACTTGGCCTGCGCAAGTACCTGGAGTCAAATGGCCATCAATTAGTTGTCACCTCCAGCAAAGACGGTGCGAACAGCGTCCTCGACAAAGAGCTTGCCGATGCCGAGATAGTCATTTCTCAGCCCTTCTGGCCGGCCTACATGACGGCCGAGCGATTCGCCAAAGCCAAGAAGCTAAAGATGGTGGTCACCGCCGGCATCGGCTCCGACCACACCGATTTGCAGGCCGCGATGGATCAGGGCGTCACGGTCGCGGAAGTCACCTATTGCAACAGCAACAGCGTGGCGGAGCACATTGTGATGATGATTCTGTCGCTGGTGCGCAATTACATCCCCTCGTACAACTGGGTGATCAAGGGCGGCTGGAATATCGCCGACTGCGTGGCGCGTTCTTATGACTTGGAGGGCATGCAAGTGGGCACGGTTGCCGCCGGCCGTATCGGTCTTCGAGCACTGCGCTTGCTGAAGCCGTTCGACGTGAAATTGCAATATCTGGATCGGCACCGCTTGCCGGAGTCGGTGGAAAAGGAACTCAACCTCACTTACCACACCGATCTTCAGAGCATGGCAAAAGTGTGCGATGTGGTGACGCTGAATTGCCCGCTGCATCCGGAAACGGAGCACATGATCAACGCGAAGTCCCTGAAGTACTTCAAGCGCGGCGCCTATCTCATCAACACGGCGCGAGGCAAGCTATGTATTGCCGAGGATGTCGCGGCCGCGTTGGAGAGCGGTCAGCTGGCCGGCTATGCGGGTGATGTCTGGTTCCCGCAGCCGCCGCCGAAAGATCATCCTTGGCGCACCATGCCGCATCACGGCATGACGCCGCATATTTCGGGCACCAGCTTATCAGCGCAGACGCGCTACGCAGCGGGCACCCGGGAAATCCTCGAGTGCTACTTCGAGAACCGTCCAATCCGCAACGAGTATCTGATCGTGCAGGGCGGCAAACTTGCGGGGGTGGGCGCGCATTCCTATAGCGCCGGCAATGCGACGAAGGGATCTGAGGACGCCGCCAAGTTCAAGAGCGCGTAATTCTTGTCGTAACTCGCAGACCCCCATGACCACATTTGTTCAGCGCTGTCGCGGCGCCGGCGGCAAGCGGCCTCCGTCTGCGGGTGTTCGTGCAGTCCTGCTGGGTGGACTCGGTGGCTGCTTGGCGATTGGCGCGCTCGCGGCGTTAAGCAGCAGTCTCGGTTTGATCCTGTTGCTTGGCTCCTTCGGTGCTTCGTGCGTACTTATGTTCGGCTACCCGGACGCGCCGTTCGCGCAACCCGCGAACGTCATCGGTGGTCATGTCATTTGCACCGTCATCGGACTCGCAGCATTACATTGGCTCGGCCCGCAACCTTGGGTTTTGGCGCTGGCTGTCGGCTGTTCCATCGCCGCCATGATGGCCACCCGGACAGTCCATCCTCCCGCGGGATCGAACCCGGTCATCGTGTTTCTGGGTCACTCGGGGTGGGGCTTTCTTCTGTTTCCGGTTTTCAGCGGCGCATTGATCTTGGTGTTGATCGCTTGGGCTTACAACAACGCGGTGCGCAAGACCCCTTATCCCCACTACTGGTAGCCGTAAAGGTTCACTTCGCTCGCCCGTAGTGCGCGACGAAGACCGCCTTGCCCAACAGATGCTCTTGTGCAATGGAGGTGACCATGCCGCCGCTGGAATCGGCGGGTACCGGGAGCTTCGCCACATCGAGCGCATAAATCGTGAAGGTATAACGGTGCGGGGGATCGCCCCGTGCCGGGCACGGGCCATGGTAGGCATTTTCACCGAGGTCGCTGCGCCCCTGTAATGCTCCCGCCGGCAGCAAACTGCTTTTCAAAACGCCGGCGCCTTTGGGGAGAGATTCGGTGGCGGGCGGCAGGTCATAGACGATCCAGTGCCACCATCCGGATGGTGTGCTGCGTTCGTCAGGATCAAACAGCGTCAGCACAAAGCTGAGCGTGCCCGCGGGGGCGCCGCTCCAGTGCAACGCAGGCGAAATGTTGCCGCCGCTGCAGCCGAAAGCATTCGCGGTGTAGACCAATGGAACGCTCTTCACGAGTTCCTTGTCGGTGCCCGCGAGCACAAAATGAGAGGCAGCATTGCTTGACCTCTGCATTGCCAAGATCGTCAAGCAGATCAGGGGTATGTAACCCAGTTTGATCATTCGCATGGCAACGCTCCCATTTCACGACTAACCATTCTCCGATGACTTCCCGTGGCGCGTGGTGCGATTCCCGCCTGCAAGCTTAACAGTATCGCCCACTTGCACTGAACATCCGCTTGCTCTTCCGGTCATTGCCGCACGGAACAGGGCATCTTCGCGGAAATTTTACGGACTCTCAACCAATAGAATCGGTAATTATATACGGCGCGATTTATTGTACTTGCAATATGAGCAATACGCTGCGCGCCGCGACTCTTACATTGCTTTGCGTGGTGCTGCTCGAGCGTGGCACAGCGCCGGCAGTATTGGCGGCGAGCCCCAACGTTTCCGGCCTAGGCCGACTCGGACGTGACCTGGTCCGGCGAACAAGTCACGATGAGGCTTGGCGCCTCGGCAATCCGAACCCACACCTTATTGCCTTAAGTTTCACCAGTTTTACGTAATTACTACGAGGAGGAAAGAATACACCTCAGCAACTTTACGGCCCTTTGCTTCACCATCATGTCCGAGGGGGCGGCGTGTGGATCTGGAGAGAGAGGATGGTCAGGTGGCTAGATTTAATTGGGCATTGGAAATTAGTCGGTAGGTATCAGTGCCGCGGCGCCCCGGAGAAGACCCAACGACGCTCAAACGTGACGTCAAGCTTAAGGATCGCCCTTGCAGCTTTGTCGTGTAGCGCGGCGATGCCCTTTGGCGCGAATGCGCACGCGGAGGTGGGCACCGACGTGGGCAATGCGGAGGTGGCCGCAAATGTGGGTAATGCAAGTACGATTGACGAAATCGTTGTCACCGCACAAAAGCGTGTCTCAACGGTCCAGACGACTCCCATCAGCATCTCCGCCGTCAGCGGTGATGACTTGCTGGTTCGCGGCGTCGCCTCCTTGGCCGCTCTGGCCCAGGGCACACCCGGTGTTTCGCTGAAGAGCGAAGGGCCAAGTCAGACCGAGATCGAGATGCGCGGCATGACCTCGAGCGGCGGCAACTCCGCGACGGTCGGCTTCTATCTCGACGATATACCCTTGACTGGACCAGCGAGTGCCCAAAATGGTCACGTGGTTATCGATCCCGACTTGTACGACCTGAGCCGCGTTGAGATTCTGCGCGGACCTCAAGGCACGCTTTTCGGCTCGGGTTCGATGGGCGGTACGGTGAGACTGATTTCCAATCAGCCGAACTTGTCGCAGTTTCAGTCGACTGCGCAGACTGTCTTATCGGGCACCGAAGGCGGCGGGTTTAACCACAAAGACAACTTGATGATCAACCTCCCGCTGATAGACGACTCCTTGGCATTGCGGGTGGTGGGAACAGAAAATTATACGAGCGGTTGGATTGACCGCATCGTGGCGGATCCCTTTCCCCTGGTCGGTGGAAACCCGGACGGCACCGTGCGCGGCAATGTCCAGGACGCCCCCATCGAGAAGCAATATCCGGGGTCGAACGCCTATCAAATCTATGCGGCGCGCGCGACTCTGCTGTGGAAGCCGACGCAAAACCTATCGATCACGCCGGCATACGTGCACACCACCAGCACTCAAAACGGCATCGGTGCCTATGACAGCGATCCGGGCACCTTAGCGCACTACCAACCTTTCGATATCGCCGAACCGCTCACCGATTCGCTGACGGCCTACAGCCTCAATGTCAACTACACTTTCCAAAGTTTCGACCTGACATCGAGTACGGCACGGTGGACGCGAAACTCCACTCAGGTCGAGGAGGCAAGCGAGGCCTTCAATAATCCGCTTGAGGCTATTGCCTATAACTACAACTATGGTCTTTCAAACCCCGGATATTATGGCTCGAGCGGCACCGGCCCGGAGCACGGTATCGAAATTGATCCTTCCCACCAGTTCAGCGAGGAGCTGCGACTGGCTTCGACGGGGAGCGGCAGAGCCAGCTGGGTGACCGGGCTCTATTACAGCGACTTCTACTCTTTATGGACGTTCAACGGTACGACGCCCAATTACTCCTCGTATATGGATCTCGGTACGCTCGCGCCGGCAACAACAGCCAACTGGTTCGATGCCTACTCGCCGACCACGCTCAAGCAGTATGCGGGCTTCGCCGACGCCACCTATGCACTGACCGATGCGCTTAAGGTCGATGTCGGCGCCCGCGTGAATCACTACGATTATCGTTTCTCTTCCTGCATCAGCGGCTGGGGATCGGCCAACGGAGCCGCTACACCTTCGTGTTCCGGTCTCATTGCGCTTTCCTCGACCAGTTTCAACCCAAAATTCAACCTAGCCTACACGTTCAGCCCGGACCTGATGACCTATGCAACTGTGTCGACCGGCTTCCGTCCCGGCGGGGGCAACGCTGCCTATCCGACCACCGGTTCCGCCTGGGGAGGGGCTTTCCAGCAGCAGGGTTATACGAGCGGCAAGTGGCCCTCCACCTACGAGCCGGACCGTGTCGTGAGCTACGAACTGGGCGAGAAGGCCCGATTCTTTGATCGCCGCCTGACGGTGAACACCAGTATCTATTACGAGGACTGGCGCCACATCCAGCTCGAGGCGTATCCGAACGACTGGGCACTGAACATTAACGGGAACTATGCCCATATCTACGGAACTGACATCGACTTGCTCGCCGATGTGGGCGCGGGATTTCAGTTCGAAGTGACGGCCGGCTATCTATACGAATGGCTGGACGGGGGACCGCACTGGGTGATTACCCCGGTCCATCAGCTGCCGGAGGTCGCGCCGGTAAGCGGCACCGCGGCTCTTGGTTATTCCAAGCCGCTCGGCGGCTCCTATACATTCACGGCTCGACTGGAAAATTCATACACCGGCCCGCGCTACTCGATTTTTTTCTCGAACCCCTACGAGTTCACCGGTACGTACAGACAATTGCCCGGGTATGACCTGATCAATGTCCGCGCGGGCGTTAAATTTCGTGATACCTGGAGCGCTACGTTGTTTGTCAACAACCTCACCAACAAGCACGCTCAGCTGGAGAGTTTGTTTACCGAAAATGAGCCCCAACCTGATTTTACTCGCATGGAGACCAATCAGCCGCTCACCGGCGGTATCGATCTCACCTATCGCTTCTAACGCGGCGGCGGCCCCGCGCATTTACAAACATTTTGCGCGGCGCGCGAATTCTGACACACTATTTTTACGTCAATCCGATCACAAATCTCACGCCGAGCAGTGAGGAGATCAGCGAGCGTCCGCCTTGGTAAAGGTCCTTTGCGGTTTCAATACGCTGAACCAAATCCTTACGACAGCAAGTTTACAACTCTCTGGCCTACCATCTAAAGCCATGATGCACAACGGGCGAGGGTGGATTTACTGACGCGACGTCCGGTGCCGCACAGAACGCGGCGACGTTCAGGTTTAGCCTGCAACGAAAGTCCTCGCCGACGCCGCACAATTTTGGAGTGGGGAGAGTAGAGATGAGAGTTGGAAAACACCTGAACGCTCTGTTTTTATCCGTGGTGTCCCTAATCGCCGTGCTACCGGGAGCGAGGGGAGCAGAACCTGCGAAACCAGTACGCCACGCGCAATCCTATGGAACGATCGTTGGCATCGTGGCTGATGCGGCGAAGCAACCTGTCGCGGGCGCCACAGTGACGGCGGTCCGCGCCGGCGGCGGTATCCGCTCGACGATCTCAAACAGTGACGGCGTGTACTCCTTTGCGGACGTCCCATCGGGTTCGTGGTCGTTGACCACAACCGTAGAGGGCTTTCCCGATGTTGTCGGGCCAGCCATCAGCGTCATGGCCAACAAGGCCACGCGGCATGACGTCGCAATGAATGGTTCCGCTCACGAAACCTCAGCGCCTGTGTTAGCAGCCGCGCCCCCCGCGCCCCCCGCGCCCCCCGCGCCGCCCGCACCTCCCGGTCCACCCGCGCCTCGCGCCCTGACATCTGCACCCGCGGCAGCCCGCGCTTCGGCATCCGCGCCGGCGGTAGCTCAAGCTTCCGCCTCCACAGTCCCCGAAGCGCTGCAGGTGCCGGATCCGGCTCCTGAGGTCGACACTCAAACCCCGTGGGCCAATGTCGGCTACGTCGGCTGGATGAATGGCACCTCGCGTGAAAAAGATCCGATCTTCGATACGAAGTTCTTCACGCCGGAAATACGCTTGGACATGAACTACTTGCAGAGCTTGAACTATCCGATAGACCACACCATCGTCGGTTCGACCGAGGAGTTTAGGAGCGGGGAATTTCAGATCGAGCAGGTGAGCTTTGGAGGTGATTTTCACTGGGACAATGTCAGAGCGCGGTTTCTGTCCATGTTTGGCATGTTTGCCACGACCACACCGCGCAATGATGCGAGTGGTGAGGTTGGCCAGTGGGATCTACAGGATGCGTATCGTTACTTTTCAGAAGCCAATGCCGGTTATCACTTCGATGTGAGCCACGGCCTGAATGTGGATGTGGGCGTGTTCGTCTCCTACATTGGTCTCTTCAGCTACTACAACTATGACAACTGGACCTACCAGCCCTCTTTCGTGTCATCCAATACGCCTTGGTTCTTCAATGGACTTCGAGTGCAATGGTGGCCGACACAGGACCTGAAAATCGAGCCCTGGCTGATCAATGGCTGGCAATCCTATGCCAAATTCAACGGCAAGCCGGGCTTCGGCGGCCAAATCCTCTGGATCCCCGATGACTCGTTGAAATTGGTCTTCAACAGCTACTCGATCGGGCGAGATAATTTGGACTGCCAAGCGAATGGCGGCCAGGGTACCGTAGACACGCTGTGCCAGCCGCAAAATGGCGGCAACCCGAATGCCGCAGCCGGCTCTTTGGTGGGCGCGGGTCCCCCCGTCGATTACTCCAAGGTCAAGCGTCTGCATGAGGATGACAGTATCGAGGTGAAATACTACGACGCACATGGAGCGGGCGGGGCGGGAGTCTCCAAAATGGCCTTCAGTTACACGGTCGATATCGGCTGCGAATATGGGGGCGGGGTCAACTGCACGCACGGGCCGAATAAGGAGAACTTCTTTGGCATGATGCTCTACAACCGTGCCTGGTTCGACAACGATCTGTACGCGATCACCTTGGGCGGCGGATTCATGAACAATCCGGGCCGCTATCTTGCGCTAACCCCGCCCATCAACGGCGCCACGGCAGCTTCCGGTTCGCCCTATTTCACCCAGCAGCCGGGACAAAATCTTTATCAGTGGGACACGCAACTGAATTTTCAGTACATGCCCAAGGACTGGATCACGTGGTGGACCGAGGCAACCTTTCGCCATTCGAGTGTGCCTTACTGGTCAGGCCCAGGAGGCGTGACGCCGCCCGGCGGCAACACCGGCTCCCCGGGCAGCTGCGTCGGGGGCGGAGCCAATGCCACAACAGGTAACTGCGATGCGGGCGATTGGTTCCCCGATCTTCGCACACGCGAAGTCGTGGTCGGCGCGGGTGTTTTGGTGAAATTCTAACCCGCGCCCGCGATGCGGTGGCCCGTCCCCGGGGGTCAAACTACTTCTGGCATCACGCTCCGCCGGCTCCAATCTGGGCCGGTATACTCTACCTCGTGACAACCGCTACCAAAGATAGCGCTCCACTCAGGAATCGCAGCGCGTGGCCATCGGCTTCGCTGGCGTGCATGGGCGTGGTTTTCGGTGACATCGGCACGAGTCCACTCTATACCCTGCAGGTTGCCACCAAAGCTGCGAGCCCAACCGAAGCCATTTCCGCGGCCGCAGTGCTCGGGATCGTGTCGTTGATTTTCTGGTCGTTGATCATTGTCATTTCCATCAAGTACACGATTCTCATCATGCGCGCCAGCAACCACGGGGAGGGAGGTATCCTGGCCCTTCTTGCTCTGGTCAGTCCGCATCGTGCCAAGCGCAGTCGGCGACGCGCCGTGATGGTCGTCATCGGTCTTATCGGCGCAACTTTGCTCTATGGCGACGGCACCATTACGCCCGCGATTTCAGTGCTGAGTGCGGTCGAAGGAATCAAGGTATACGCGCCCCAAACCGGGAGGTTTGTTGTTCCGCTAACGCTCGCGATCCTCATCGTGTTGTTCGTGATCCAGCGTAAGGGCACTTCCTGGATAGGCCGCATCTTTGGACCCATCATGTTGATCTGGTTCATCGTGATTGGAATTCTCGGGATTGTGGGAATCGCACGAGCACCCGCAATTCTGACCGCACTGAGTCCCTTGCCAGCGATCACTTATTTGATACACGCGGGACCGCTCGCCTTGGTGGTGATCGGGGGGGCCTTTCTGGCAGTCACCGGAGGGGAGGCTTTTTACGCCGACATGGGGCATTTCGGCCCCCTGCCGATTCGAATCGCTTGGTTCGGCGTGGCACTCCCAGCATTAACGCTCAATTATTTCGGTCAAGGTGGCCTGCTCCTGACTGACCCTGCGGCGGTAGAAAATTCCTTTTATCTACTGGCTCCGGAGTGGTCTCACTATGGTCTCGTCACGCTCGCAACCGTTGCGACCGTGATTGCTTCGCAGTCGATCATCTCCGGCGCCTATTCGCTGACCAGCCAAGCCATCCAGTTGGGCTTCCTGCCGCGTTTGAACATCATTCACACGACCGGCCATGAGATGGGTCAAATCTATGTCCCGATCGTGAACTGGGCTCTCGCGTTTGGCACGTTAGCGGCCGTCATCGGCTTCGGCTCGTCGGCCGCGCTGGCGGGAGCGTTTGGTATCGCGGTTTCCTTACTGATGGCAATCACCACGCTGATGGCCACCTTTGTCGCGCTGCATTGGAAGCACAATTTGTTCATCGTCTATGCCGTGAACGGCAGTTTGCTGGCCTTGGATCTGTTGTTCGTCACATCGACTTCCACGAAACTTCTGGACGGCGGTTGGTTCCCGTTGGCGATCTCATTCATCATTGCATTCCTTATGCTCACCTGGCGCAAAGGCCAGGAAATCATGGACAAGGTACGATTGGAGATCCGAGAGAAGTCGAAGGAATTCATCGAACGGATCAAGGCAGATCCGCCGCATCGAATCCCGGGCACAGCGGTTGTCCTGGGTCGTATGGCGCAAGGGGTGCCACTGCCTCTTACGCACAACCTCAAGGTCAATCGCGCACTGCACGAAAGGCTTCACCTGGTTGCGGTCGAAATGACTGAGACGCCGCGCGTGGCAGACGAAGATCGCGTGAAAGTCACTCCAATCTCCGAGGACATCACGCGCGTCGAGTTGAGATTCGGCTTTATGGAGAAGCCGGCGGTTCCCGAAGGACTGAAGGTCGCGTTGGCGCGAGGCCAAATCTTCGAATGCCAACTATCGCAAGTAGTCTACTTCACGGGTCACGAGACAATCATTCCAACCAGACGGCAGACCGGAATGGCGCGCTGGCGCAAGGCAATATTTGCGATAATGCACCGTAATGCTCAGCGGCCCGGTGCCTATTTCCATATTCCGAGCGCCCAGGTGATGGAAATTGGTGTCGAGTTCGAGATATGAGCCAGGCGATCGATCAACATCGCCCCGGCGAGAAACAGGGCGTCTCGTTAAATGGAGGCCGAAAACTCATTCCTCATCTTGCACGTTGTTCAGGTGCGCATCACGCAGATCAAGCTCGCGCTCGATCCGGCGTCTCGCTTCATCCTTTAACTTGCCGAGCCGATACATATCATTGATCTGCTCGCGTTCGGCGGCGATCAATGAAAATTCAGTCTCATCGATCAGCCGACCAAGGTGTTCATGCTCGCCGTCCCGGTCATTGCGATGCCCGACGGCGTTAAGACGATTTTGATAGCGCGTGCGCAGCGGCTGAACAATGTCTTCCGATAACGCGCGCTGCGCGACCAACTCGTCGAGCCGCTGAATCGCCGCCTCCAGAGCCAGGCGGCGGGCATTAGATTCCTCGATTTCGTCCAGATCACGCTCCCGGCGGCCGGCATTGGCGAGTCCGAGTCCACGTACTACCGCGGGCAACAGCAAACCCTGACCCACCAGCGTCACTAGAATGACCGAAAACGTGATGAACAGAATTCGATCGCGGTCTGGAAAAATCTCGCCGCTCGCGGTTGTCAGGGGAATCGCAAGCGCCGCAGCGAGCGAGACAATACCGCGCACGCCAGTGAATGCGAGGGCAAACGGCCACTGCCACGGCGGCGCCGGATCGTTGCGCGCGATCGAAGGAACGAGCCAGCGCGGCAGGTAAGTTGCGGGGAAAATCCATAGGAAACGGGCCATGATGACGACCGCGCAGACGACTGCCGCAGAGGCCGCCAGTGCGCGTAGCGAATCAGCTTGAATGCCGCCAATGAGGGTTCGCGCTTGCAACCCGGTGATAAGAAACACAAATCCTTCAGTCAAGTAAATCAGGAAACCCCAGAAGAAAATCCCCTGTAGCCGAGTCGCCGGGCTGATCATGTGCGGCCCATTCCAGCTGATGTAGAGCCCTGCGGTCACGGTGGCGAGCACACCGGACCCTCCTAGGTGCTGAGGTGGCCAGTAGGCCAGAAACGGCGTCAGGATTGAAAGCATGACCTCAATCGGCGGATTGCGCACCCAGCGACGAAGTCGCAGCATCAGCCAGCCCACACCAATGCCCCAGAGCATTTCGCCGACAATGATGGCGACAAACATACCCGCGGCATGGCCGAAAGAAAATGCGCTCGCGCCGACCGCTGCAACTGCGAAGCGATAAAGAATGAGCGCACTCGCGTCGTTCGCCAGGCCTTCACCCTCGAGGATTACCAGCAGCCGTTTCGGAAGCTGCATTCTGCGGGCGATGGACAGCGGCGCGACTGGGTCCGGAGGTGAAACGATCGCGCCCAACACAAAACCCACCGGCCAGGAAAAGCCCAGCAGCCAATGAGCCACAGCCGCGGTCGCAATGGTCGTGAATAGGACGCAACCTATAGCCAGCAGCGAGATTGGGCGCAGATTGAATTGGAATTCGCGCCAGCTCATCGCAACCGCGGACGAGTAGACAATCGGCGGCAGGATGAAAAGCAACGCGAATGCCGGGGCGAGCTTTACGCTTGGCAGTCCCGGGATAAGCGCTAGCACCACACCGGTCAGCACTAGAAGGATCGCTGATGGTATCTTCAGCCGCGCTGCTATGAGCGCAACGCCTGCGATTACGATCAGCAGAAACACCAGAATCTGAAGAGTCGGGATCATTCGCGGGCGTGCTCTTCTACCCCACAACATACACAGGGCTCAGCGAACGCTATCAGATTCATCGTAACAAGTGTTGCATGATCTGTTTGAGCGCGCACTAACGACCGTTCACAGCGCAAAGCTGACCATTCGACATCAATCCGTCGGCACTCGTCGGGGTGGATGTGTAATCCGCGCACACGATCCCAGTGGGGGATCGACAGGAGTCAGATCATGCGCATTTCAACTTTGATTTTCGCAGCAGCGGTGATGCTCGCACCGCTTGGCTTTAGCGCCCACGCCGATACGTCAACAGATGGCCCTCGCATCGTCACTCGAGGTCGCAGCGTTGTTCATTACGGGGATCTCAATATTGATACTGTACAAGACGCCAAGCGCCTGCTTCAGCGAATCGAACGAGCGGCCAAGCAGGCGTGCGGTGGCCACCCTAGCTTCGGTTCCTATACCCATTTACCGGATCACCACACCTTTGATGAATGCCGCGACGAAGCCATTCAGCGAGCGGTGAAACAGCTCGGCGCCCCCGTGGTGGCGCGCATCTATTTCGAAGCCAGGCCGCGGGAGTTCTAGCATCGCTGCTCGCGGCACTGGCCAAGCGTGCCGTAGTCGCTGCAATTGGGCCGTTCGCGGCCGCGTTTCGACCGTTCGCCACGGTTCGGCCGTCAGCCGCGGCGACACCGTATAATTTGCTGACCATATGAACGACGCCTCATTGCCCGCACGCACTAAGTCTCGGCAGCTCTATTGGATTTTGCAGGTCGCAGGCTGGGGCTTGTACACCCTGGTGAAGTACATTGGCGCCGCTACTGTTCTTGGAATGCCCTGGGGCACGACCGCGCTGGAACTGGCGATTTTCGGCTGCGTGGGACTCGCCATTTCCCATTGGCTGCGAAATTTCGTGCGGCGTCGTCAATGGGCCGCCCTCAGCATACCGAAATTGGCGACTCGCATCGTCGTTGCGAGCTTCATAGTAGGCACACCACTCGGCATCGCGACGCAGATATCCGACGTGTCGGCTTTGCAAGATCCCGGACCCGTGTTGCATGAATACGCTCCCGCCTTGCGCGCGAGCGTGACCGTGCCAATTCAAGCTCTGTTGCAAATCGCCAATTGGGCCTTTCTCTACATGATTTGGCTGACCATTTACTTCGGCGCTGTCGGGCTGCGGGAATATCGGACCGCGCGGCTCGAACAGTCCGAGCTGGCGCGCGCGCTGCAGTTGGCGGAATTGCGCCTACTGAAATCTCAACTCAACCCACACTTTCTGTTCAATGCACTCAACACCGTGCGCTCGCTCATCGCCGACAATCCCTCGCGTGCGCAAAACGCGGTGACGCGGCTGGCGAATACGCTGCGTTACACCTTAAGCTCTCGGCAAGATGAGCTGGTCACGCTTTCCCAGGAATTGGACATCGTCTCGGACTATCTTCAGCTGGAGTCAATGCGATTCGAGGATCGGCTGCGCATCGAGACTCACGTTCCTGAAGACGCTGCAGCGGTACATATCCCGGTAATGCTGCTGCAGATCCTCGTGGAGAATGCGATCAAGCACGGCATCGCCGAGTTGCCCTCGGGGGGGCTGCTGCGAATCTCCGCCGTGCTGCAAAATGAAATGCTGATTCTGCAGGTCGAAAATCCGCGGCCCCTGGTGCCGATACGTGCGACACACGAAGGCATCGGTTTACGCAATGCACAAGATCGGCTTAGGCTGCTGTTCGGTGCGCGCGCGAGTCTTGATTTGGATCTCTCGAAGCCGGCTGTGACAACAGCGAGATTGCGCATTCCAGTACAAAAATGAAAGCAATGATCATTGACGATGAGCCGCCGGCCCGCCGTGAGTTGCGGCGTCTATTGACCGATTTCCCTTGGGTGGAAGTCGTGGGCGATGCCGGCAACGTTGACCAGGCGGCAGAAATGATCGAATCGCTGACGCCGGGGTTGCTCTTCCTCGACATTCAAATGCCAGGCGGTTCCGGCTTCGATTTGCTGACGCGCCTGGAGCACTTGCCCCAGGTTATTTTCACCACGGCATACGATGAACATGCAGTGCGGGCATTCGAGGTAGACGCGCTCGACTACCTGCTCAAACCCATCGATCCGGCGCGCCTTGCCGAGGCACTTGGAAGAGTCAAAAGCGCTGAAGCTGCGCGAACTCCGCAGCCCGATGCGGTGCTGGAGCAGATCTTTGTCCGCGACGGTGCCCGGTGTTGGTTTGTGCCGCTTCGAGAAGTGCGCTTGCTGAGCTCGGAGGGCAATTACATCCGCTTGTCGTGGGGAAAGTCCAAACCCCTGCTGGGGCGCGCATTGGCGGCACTCGAGCAGCGACTCGATCCGAATCGCTTCTTTCGCGCCAATCGACGGCAGATTATCAATCTGGATTTCATCGAAAATGTGGAGCTTGGCGTCAATGGGCGTCTGCACGCGCAGCTGCGCGACGGTCCTGAAGTGGAGATCTCTCGCCGGCAGGCGCGCTTGTTCAAAACCAAGATGAGCATTTGAATGCTTACCGAATCGCAGGTGCTTTAATCATCGAGTCCCAACCCTTTCAAAATCCGGGGCGCATGTTTCTCCACGCGCGCGGTGCGAGTCGCCGATTGCTTCGCGCCGGCGAAATGCAGCAAATAGCCTTTCTGCCTTCCGGGGGTGAGCGCATGGAAGGCTTCCGCCAGTGCAGGGTCATCGTCCAATCGCTTTAGAAACTCCTCGGGCACGTCGAATTGTGCGACGTTCCTCATCTTGACCTTGGCGCCGGATTTCTCAACCGCAATGGCCTCTCTGATGTAGGCCTTGACCGCCGCCTTCTGCTTGTTGATATCCGCAAGAGAGGCAAACCTGATTTGCCTCGCGGCCTGCACGTTCTTGGTTTGCTGAATGAGGATGCCCTTGGGGTCCTTGAGCAATGCGCCTTTCATGAAAAGCAGAGCGCAATAATCCTTGAAGCCATGGATCAAAACCACGTTGCTGCCATTGAGATCGTAGCAAGCTTGGCCCCATTTCAGTTCTTCATTGAGGCCCGATGCGAGGCAGAGTTGGCGGAGCGCGGCATATTCAGCGCTCCAGCGTCTTTCTTTGCCATGAATCTTACTGACGAGTGGATTCATTGTTTCCTAGATTCGATCCGAATAGTCTCTGAGCGCAGATTCCATTTGTCCGAGTCGTGAGTACCGACCAAATCCCCGCAGTGCGATCGCAGCGATGGATATGATGCCATTATCACGCCCGACTTTCGACTACAGAGCGTTCGGCGCGAGGAAACGTGTGCCCATCCATGACTCAAGCTTGCTTGGCAACAACAATGACCTCGGCGGTCAAATTCAGCGGTGCCGATCGGTTGGTCATACGATCCCTCAGTCCAGTCTCCAGCTCGCTGGCAAATTCGCGGATCACGCTTTCATTGTTGGCCCCCTCAAGCGCGGTAGCCAACGAGGGCATGAACGTCGAACGAAAGAACTGAGCATGCTTGGTCGCCAGGGCGCTCTTATCTCCATCCTTGAGGAAAGCGGCCCAGGCCGCATCAACGGGTACCAACGTCTCGCAATGCTGCACAACCAGTCCTTCGAACGTCCCGTAGGAATCAAACGGCGCGAGAAGTTCGCGGCGTGAACGCGGGTATGATCCGAGCACCATGCGTGCTCGCGCTTCGGCCGAGATTGCTCCGTGCTTCACCATTTTCGCGAGAACGATATTGGCTTGATCCATCAAATCTAAGAAGCCGGACAATTTGCCGCCTTCGATCGTCGCGGGCGTGTTGGGATGCACGACGATGAGACGTCCGCCAGGCCGCAATTCCCTCGCCCGGAGGGTCAGAAAGGACTCCCAGTCCCGCGCCCCTTGTTGATCAAATTGAGCCCGCACCGGGCCGGTGCTGAGATGCGCTAAGAAATGATCCGGAATCAGGGTGGGGATGCGGCTGAGCCAAACAACGGCGTAGGAACTCCAGCCGATGTGCACCGACTCTGGCGGCAACACGCTCTCGTAGAATGATCTTCCAATGGCGCAGCTGAAAACGTTCGGTTCGTTCGAAACGTAACTATCCGGGTCACTGTGCAAGACCGTCATCAGCGCATTGAAGTCATTCGTCGCTTGATCCACGTGATATACGAGAACAGGCCGCGTGGGACCAACCCGGTCTCGCAACGCTCGGATCGCCGCGCGCATTGGGGCGAGAGAGTTCTTACCCTGCGACGATCCGTAGTCCGCAATCGCGATCGGGTCATCCCCATCGATCGCAGTATCGCGAACCGCTTGCTCGAGAAGTGGAAGCGCCGATCCGATACCCTGCGCCTGCGGCCTAGCATATCTGTTGTATGCACCACCCCCTTCCATAGTGCCGTGCAGATTATTCTCGGGCATACCAGATTCCTCCCTCGGAAAAAGCATAGCATTTAGTAGTTTCGACCAATTCTCACCGAACATCCCGCACTCGATCCAGTCGAGCCATTTTTGCCCCCGGACCGCAATCGGACAAGACCCTTTACGGGTATCGGAAATTGCCGATGGGGTCGAGAATGACCCACGATCTTGAAATTCGGCATTTGTCGGGGCGTCAGCTCCGGGTCTCATCGACCAAGACTACGCAATACGGAACTCATCGCGAGATCTCTTGAGCCCGTGATCAGAAGCGTTGGAGGATAGGGCGCTCAGGACACCCCCGGCGGACCCGCCATAGATCTGGTTGTTGTCGTCCTAGTTGCGGGGTCCGGGCGCCAGTAGCTTGCAGCGAAAGGTGCTCGGGGCCGCGAAATCGCCTTGGGTTGAGACTGCAAGCGCGGGGTAGGCGCAGATGAGTTCCGCATTGTCAGCAGTCGCTTGTCGGGGATCGAATTCGAACGGGTTGGAGGTGTGGGTCGCGATGATAGAGTCCGGCGCAATCCCTGACTCAACCCAATGTTCAAGCGCCGCGGTCATATCGGTGCGCGGATCGGGCGGTTGAGGAGGCGCATCAAACTGACCGAAGTCATTGGGCCCGGGGCCGCCTAAACAATGCTGCACGCCGGGCACCATGAATAGCCGCACCGTGGCATCGGCTCTCTTGACCCCGATTGTGGTGCGCACCTTCCGAAAATAGTCGATCGTATGCTGCGGCGGCAACCCCGGATCCGCCCAGCCGTGCCACAGAATCAGTTTCCCTCCTCGGGCCGCGAATGCCGTGAGGTCTGGGTCGGTGGCGTCGATCAGGGGAGCGAGCTCAGATTTGAACGCCGCATAGTCTTGATCGAAATTAAAATGGTCGACATCGGTTTTCAATTCTGGCGTGAAATATTTGAGCATTTCTCTTGGATATCTTTCCTGGTGACTATCCCCACCGTTCGGCGCGAGAAGCCAACCGTCCCAGCCGTTGCTGGGCGGCACACCAACTTCGGCGCCGGCTGCAGAGAAACCGGGATAAATCACTTGACCTTTCGAGTTGTGCGGTCCGGCGTAAATTTTCTTAAGGGCACTGACTTGAGCTGCGGTCAGGCAGGAATCGGCGTCTGCGGTCTTGCAGAGCATCACGTTGGGATCGAATCTGCATGAAGCAGGGTCGTGTACAAAACTGCCAGCGGCGCTGCAGGCGTTGCGTACCGCCGCTTGTATCGCTGGCACTTTGGATATCGGAATGGCGGCCCCGGGTTTCCGCAGCGCTTGGGTGTTCCATATGAAATCCGTGGCTACGCCAGTCCAGTCGTAGGCAGGCGCTCCGGCGACGATGCCGTCGTAGTCTTCGGGATATCGCTGGGCCTCCATCAGCCCCTCGCGCCCGCCGTTCGAGCATGATGCAAAGTAGCTTCGCTTGGCAGGCTGCCCGTAAAAGGCTGATATGAGCGCCTGAGCGTTTTTTGTCGACAGATGAATAGCGCGGAAACCGTAATCTTTGATGCGCTCGGGATGTCCTTGTGCCCAGCTCCCATCCTCGGCGCCCCCCGGGGACGTGACAGAGTGCCCTGTATCGGTAGAGACGCCCGCCGCACCATGCTGGACGGCTTCGACGAGCCCCGGAGAGTATGAAATGGCGCCGCCGAACCCGCCGTTGCCGGCCCCGTATAAACGTCCATTCCATCCCGACATCGGCATCCACACTTCAAATCGGATCTCAGAACCAGGCTCCGGGGAGATTTGGCCCTCCACGCGACAGTGAGCGGGTACCTGCGCTTCGGTCGGCATAAAGGCTGATTTGAAGGATCCGGCCTCAATGGCTCGCGCAGCAGTAATTGTCGTATTGGGTAGCGGTTCGCCTTTGAGCGCTTCGCAGCGAAGCGCCGAGCCTTGAGTTTGCTGCTTGACACCCAACCGCGCCACAAGGAAATTCGCCATGATCCTGAAAGCCTCATCCGTCTCCGGCGCATCCACATACGTCCAAAAGGCATGAGGCAGTCCATCAAAGACGACCGTGTGCGTGGACACTCCATCGATTTCCAGTTTCCTGCACAGGTTCGTGGTCCCGCTGAGCAAGAAGTCTCGGCCGCTGGCCACGCAAAGCGTTGGAGGAAATCGCTTGAGGTCTGCATAGGCAGGCGAAATGGCCGGATCCGTCAAGCTGCGGCCGCCCGCATAGGACGCCAAGAGGTCGGATAGATTCAGGTTTCCCATTTTGAATGGAAACAGCTGCGCGGAATCGCCCAATCTCGCAAGATCGGCTCCCCCGGAGAAGACCCCTAGAGCCGCCGGGCCAGGAAGTCCTTCCGCGAGGATGCGCGCGATGAGTTCAGGACCCAGCACGGCGCCGGCCGAAGTTCCGTATATGGCGATGTCTTTGGAGGAATGAGACTTGAGCAGCGTACGATAGACCGCCAGTGCATCATCGATGGCGGCCGGGAAGGGATTCTCCGGAATGAGCCTGTAGCGTACGGCGATCACCGTTATGCCGGTGAGCGCCGCGATCGGAACATTTTCGGTCAGGGATCCCGAGTCGATCTCAAATCCGCCGCCGTGCAGATTTAAAAGAACACGCGATTTATCCGGGGGGCGGCCGGCCGGCGAAATGATGCGCACCGGTACCCCGCCCAAAGTGTCATCCGTGATCGTTACGGAATATTGAAGCTTCTGCTTTGATGACCAGACGAGTTGGAACTGATCGGCAAACGCCCTCATCTGCGCAACGGTCAGGGTGGTGGCGCTGTTGGGCGCAGCGCTCATGGCGTTGAGCTGTGCTCGTGCCTGCTCGCTGACCGTGTCCGGTAGCGGCGGCGGCGAAGGCGCTTGGGCAACCGCAGGCCGCGAACCATAGGTGATCGCCCACACGCCCCAGCAGAGCGCAGCGGCAACGCATATCTTCATATTCATATTTCCGCCACTGTCGACACGCACGGCTATTTGCCAAAGGAATATTTGAGCTGCACCCCGAACATGCGGGGCGGCCCGTAGGTTCGCGTCACGAATCCAAACGAAGAGTTATATGAGTCGAACTGACCTATTGGATAAATTTTATTGGTCAAATTCGTTACAAATGCCGAGGCATCCACGCGACTCTGGAAGACACCGCGCCAATCGAGCCGCGCATTCACCAGGCTATAGCCGGGCATGTACGGGACCACCGTTTCATTGGTCTGCGCTATCGACTGCGGACTCTGATAGGTATAGATCCCCATGATTCCGAGGTCGCCCACCGAGGCATCGAAAGGCAGCCGGTAGCGTGCGCTAAAGGATCCTTTATTCTTCGCCACATAAGGGAAGGGCGCCCCTTGCAACAGAAGCGCGGCCTGCGCATTGGTGACCTCAGTGTATTTTGAATCGGTGTACGCGTACAGAGTCGATATTTCGACACTCGGAATGGGCACGAGCACGCCCTCCCATTCCACTCCCGAGATTCTCGCTTTGGCGGCATTATTGGTAACATTCACCAGAACACCGTCAGAAACGGTTGGCGTTGTTCTTTGAATATCGGTGTAATCGCCATCGAAGGCATCGAGATTGAGTCGCGCTGCCATTCCGCCGACTTGAAAGTCGGACTTCACGCCAACTTCCACGTCCTTGATTTCCTCGGGTTTGAACGTTGCGAAGGGCGAGCCTGCGGGCAGTTCGCTGTTGATTCCACCCGCCTTGAATGCGCTGCGCGCAGTGACATAGGTCAGGACATTCGGGGATACCTTGTAGTCCACGCCGAAGGTGTAGCTGCCGTAGCTCCAAGCTCCGCTACCGGAGACGAAGGGCGGCGCGATGATCAAAGAGCCTTGGTATAACTCGTCGTGCGTGTAGCGATAGCCCGCCGTCACACTCAGGCCTTCAACCGCCGGTGCAAGCTTTCCCAAGTCATAGGTCAATTGCGTGAAGGCGGCGCGACTCTTGGAGCCCGTATACTGTTCAGCATACAACTGCTCCCCGAGAAATACAGAATCAGGGAAATAGTCGAATTGCGCCACGCTGAATTGCGTCGGCCACTGTCGATCCAAAAAGCCGCCGACGACGTATTGAAGACCATCGTCGAGCGCCCGACCTTGTAATTGCAGCTCCTCCGTATAGTAGGTCTCGGCCTCGGTCGGTGACCCGGGACTGGTCTGACCGGCGATTGGTGCGATGGTGGCATCATAATCGTACCCGTACGAGTATTCCGCTTTCGAATAGCTGATGATGTTTTTTATCTTGATGGAATCGGAAAACGTGTAGCTCGTCGTATTGATGAGCTGGTTGTAATGGGAGCGGTCGTACTCATCGATGTTGTAGGCCACCTCGCGGGGACCGCGCGCCAGTTGCTGGCTAAGATAGGTCAGCACGTCGGGGAAGTACGCGCCGACGGTAAACGGCGGCTGCCCCGCGTTCGGATTGAACCCTATCAAAGAAGTTCCCGGTCCGTTGTCGCTCGAGTGGTAATAGCGATAAATCGTGTAGTTTTCGAGTCCATCGACGGGGCGCAGGAGTAATTCCGCCCGGAAGCTTTCATAGCCCAGATTGTCGTAGTCCTTGCCGGAAAAGAGCGGGCCGACATCCTTGGTGTAACCGTCACGGCGCGCGAAGGCGCCCGACACTCGCAGCATCACCTTGTCCTCGAAGATTGGCAGATTCAGTGCACCCTCAGCCTCATGGTCGTTATAGTCGCCCGCTTGGACTTGCACATAACCGCCGAATTCATCCGTCGGTCTCTGCGGCTCAAACATCACATTACCCCCGGTCGCATTCTTGCCGAACAGCGTGCCTTCCGGACCTTTTAGAACCTCGACGCTCGCGAGGTCGTAATACATTCCTGGGCGGCCGTCGAAGGTCAAAAGACCGTCCGGCACTTCAGAAAAATAGGCAATGGTTCCGGGGGTTGCGCCAAAGGCCGGACCCTGGCCGCGAATAGCGAAGCCACCTGTTTCCGGAGGCTGACCACTGGCAATCGAGACCATCGACGGCGTGCTGTTGGCCAGGGAGAGTTGATCGGTAATGTTATGTGTTTTCACATCCTGCGCAGAGTAGGCGGTAATGGACGCGGGCACCGATTGGGCGCGTTCTTCGCGGCGCCTGGCGGTCACCACAATTTCCTCCAAACCGTTATCTTGCCTGACCTCGGCTCCAGCGGCGGCCGTCTGGCCGATACCCGATTGCGGTGAATCGGCCGTGGAGATGGATGCGCTGTGAACATAAGGAACCTGCGTGCTGCGGGCATCGCGGCGAATGCTGACGGTATGACTATCGATCGTCTCATATCCCAGCTGAGTCCCCATCAACAGCAAGGTGAGGGCCTGGCTGGCGGACAGCTCGCCAGTGACGCCATTCGAGCGCTTCTGAGCCACCAGCTCAGCCGCGCTGGTGACCTGAACACCCGACTGTGCGGAGAATTGCAGCAGTGCATTTGGCAGGGGGCCGGCTGGAATATTGAATTGGGCGACCGAATTCAAATCGCTGGCCGCGAGACTCGGCTGGATGGCTGCGCAGAACACGAAAAATGCTGCCAGCAACATGCATGTGATGCGAGAACTCATGAAACCTCCCCCAATATATAGATATTTGTTCGCTTCCTTTAGACGAACAGCCGCCGATAAATTGCATTCCTGAGATAATCCGCGCATAAATTGCAAAATCCGAAGGACTCTTCGTCTTACACAAGATGCGCAACGAACTGCCGCTGGCTGGTGAATCAGGCGATGGGCTCGATCAAACGGCCCATGCGCTGCTGATTGAGCGCCTGTTCCGTGAACACAACGAGGCGCTGCTGCGATTTCTGCAGAGCCGCTTGCACTCGGCCCAGGACGCGAGAGAAGTTGCGCAAGAAGCCTATGTGCGACTCCTCAGCCTCCATTCGCCCGGGGCGGTAAGTTATCTTCGAGCGTTCCTATTTCAGACCGCGGCCAATCTGGCGTTGGATCGCCTGCGCCGGGGCCAATTGCACAGCCGCGCGACCGCTCAGCCGATGTTCACGGAATTTGTCGACAACCGTACGCCCGAGCGGCGGGTTGCGGGAACCCAGGAAATCGAAAGACTACAGCGACTGCTTCAGACGCTGCCGCCGAAGTGTCAGCGAGCATTTGTGCTGAACCGGTTTTACGGCATGGATTTCGAAGCCATCGCCAAGGAAATGGGGTTAAAGACCCGGATGGTGCGCACCTATGTCGTTCGCGCCTTGTTGTACTGCAGATCGCAAATGGGTGAGGAGACGCGGTGATTAGTAAGAGCGGGCTGGTCGACCCCGAGAATGACGAGACCTATGCCGACGCGGCAGATTGGTTTGCGCGGCTTCACGATGCGGAGATATCCATGGAAGAAACCATGGAATGGCAACGCTTAATGACATCGAATCCACAATTCGCGGCGGCTTACGCCGGCATTGAAGAGGTATGGAACGCGGTCGACAACTTGCGCAATCCGCCGTTAGCTGCGCCGAACGAAGCTAACCGTGATGCTTATGACGGATCGGTGCCGGTCTCCAACTGGCTATCACGGCAGCGACGCGCACCTGTGCGATGGCGAACTCCCGCACTTCTGGCGGCCTCGCTCGCAGGCGTTACATTGGCTGCGTATTGGGTGCTTTGGGGCGGTCGGCCGGCAGTGACTGTTTTGCAGACACCCGCTGGCCAGAACCAGGCATTCATACTCGCGGACGGGTCGCGATTGAACCTTGGCGCCAATACTCGGCTGGAGGTCAAACTCGGGCCAAAGGTTAGGGAAATTAATCTCTCGCGCGGAGAAGCATTCTTCGCGGTCGCCAAAGACCGCAATCGTCCCTTCACCGTGCACGCGGGAGGCGCCACTGTGACCGCCGTTGGGACGGAATTCAGCGTCAATCGTGGTGCAGGCCAAGTAGTCGTTGCGGTCATCGAGGGCCGCGTGTTGGTTGATTCAGCCATGGCGGCATCAAAGGTCGAGGCTAGGGTGGATTCCGAAAGCAAGCAACTCACCGCAGGCGAGCAAATCATGGTCATGACGGCCGCCGCTGGATCGAGTGGAAGGCTTGGGGAAGTTGCAGTTGGAATCGGATGGCAGGGTGGACGCCTTGCCTTCCAAAGCGAGCCGTTGAGTCGAGTGCTGCAGGATGTGAACCGTTACGCCCCCAAGCCAATTTCTCTCGACGATCCTTCCATCGGCGACTTGATGATCACAGGGACAGTCGTCCGCAATGACGTGAGCGGCTGGCTTGCCAGTCTCGAGAAATCGCTACCCGTCCGGATAGTCGAAGACTCGCAGCGTGTCACGATTCGGTCGCGGTAAAGAGCGTTGAACACCATCAGCGCGCGAATGAAGGTCCGTGCGGTTCATCGCGAACTCTGGCTGTATCGCGATGGATCGTATGACAAGCAATGGCGATCAGCACAAAGGCAACGATCAGCAAGAGGTAGCCCCAGGCTACGCCGAGGCGAAGCGCGGGAGCTACTGCCATGCCGCCTTTCGCGTAAGCCGTGCTGATTAGCCCCATCGTAAAAGGACCCATCGCCAAGCCGATGAAAGTCACCATCATCAAACAGATCGCGGAAGCTGTCCCGCGCATATGCGGCGGAACCAGGTCGTTCACAGTTGAGTAGGCGGGGCCGATGAACATCGGGCTGAAAAACATCGCAAAGAAATTGTAGACGTACACCGCGGACAGGCTGGAGGAAAAATACACGCCGGCGGCAAACGGCACGGCTGCGACGGTGCAAAACAACCCGATCAGCAGACGGCCGTGCACCCATCTTTCCTTCAACTTATCGGCCACGAGTCCACCGATCGAGATGCCCATCCATGCGGCGACCGCCGCGGTTAGGCCAATGACGGTACCAATTTCCGCCTTGCTGACGTGATGCGCACGAAGCAGATACGGAATGGCAAAAAAGTTGCTGCCGTACCCCACAAAACTTGCGCAAGGAAAGGCGACGCAAATCAGCATGATGGTGCGATTCTTAAATATCGCGCTGAACACTTCCGGCGAGCGAATGATCAATGCCTGTGTCCATGTGAACATGCAATAAACGCCGGCGCCCATCGCGATCCATTGGACGGGGTTGTGCAGCCACTGAGTAAGACTCCAAGCGCCCGCAATCACTGCGAGCAGCACTGTCAAATTAATTGCAATGGTTTTGGCGCTCGCCTTGTGAATCATCACGAGATTGACAAAGTTCAGCAGCGGCAGCACACCCATCGTCTCCCTGCCGAAGACTCGGAACGGGTGCGGCTCGGGCTTTACGTTGAGTCCTTCGCTCATGCCGCGTATCGGTTCGCGCAAAGTCTTGACCCATAAAGCCATCAGGAGTCCTGGAATTCCCACCAACAGAAAGGCCATTTGCCAGCCCTGCAGCGCGAACGGCGCGGCCATGTGATCGGGAAACCAGCGATGCCAGGTGTCGAGCACGATGCCGCCAATGGCCACTCCTATGCCGCCGCCGATGTAGACGCCGCTGGAATAGATCGCCATCACCGTTGCGCGCCGCTTGGGACTGAAATAATCCGATAACATCGAAAGTGCCGCGGGGGTGGCGCTCGCTTCGCCTATGCCAACACCAATGCGAAATCCCAGCAACGCGCTGAAAGCCTTTGCCGTGCCCGACAATGCTGTCATCACGCTCCAGAAGGCGAGACCGGCGGAAATCATCGATCTTCGCGTCCAGACGTCAGCCAGCCGGCCGAGGGGAATTCCGAACAGAGCATAGAACGCGGCAAACACCGTGCCGTATAGAATGCCCAACTGGGCGTCGGTCACTTTCAGATCCGATTTGATGTCCTCCGCGAGTATGGAAATGATTTGCCGATCGACAAAATTGAAAACATAGACGATCGTCAAAACTATCAGCACGTAGCTCGCGTAGCGACTGCCGACATACGATTTATCCGCCGATAGTGTTGGCAGCGGCGTCGCGACGCTGTCGTTTGCGCCAGTCGACGCTGGCACGGTAATAGCTCGAGCTTTCTCTGTATCAGCCATGGCGGTCTCTACGACGTTTCAATTCGTTATTCGTCGCCACAAGTACGGTGCCCCGATTAGAACACACTCGACCCGACACCTCCATCGCTGGGGCTCACGCTCGCCGGTGACGCCGATGACGAGGCTCCTTGACCAGCATGAGCAGCAGCACCAGCGCGATCGCCTCGCAGACAACGGCCGCGGTGAATACCGCCGAATAGCCGAGGCTCGCCGCCATGAATCCGCCGACGAGGGGCCCGAGAGCCGCCATCGCGCTCTCCGCCGTATTGGATAGCGCCAGCCTCATGGCCATGTCGTCGCGATGGCCGAATTCGAAGACGATGTTTTGGGCACTCATCAGGTAGGCAGAATTGCCGGCTCCCAAGCCAAAAAAGGCCAGGAATATCAGCGACAGGCTGTGCGCGCCCATCAGCAACAGCGTCGCGGCGATCCACAGGACGAGCCCGGCCACAAAAGTCGATCGGAAACCGGAACGGTCCGACACGTATCCCCAGACGAGATTGGCCGCGGTATCGGCAATCAAATAAGCAAAGGAAAGCACGCCTATGGTGCTGCCGGAGAGCGAGATGGTTTGGCTCGCATAGACGATGTAGAACGGCGCCGCTACACGATTCGCGATCGCGAAAGTCCGTGCAATCATGAAATAGAGGAAATTCGGATCGCCCTTCAGCAGCATGGGAAAATCGCGCAGGCGTTCCGCAATCCGCACCTTTGGCCGCAATGTCGGCAGCTCGGGTTCCCGCACGAGCAATGCAAACGCCGTGAGCCCCAAACTGGTCAGCACGAAGGCTGCAAGAAAGGTGGTGCCGTAACCGTTGCCGAAGGCGTTATGACCCACGAGATATTTCCCGGCGAGATAGGAAAGGGCTGCCGCGATCAATCCCCCCGTCATGTTGCGCCAGCCTTGCAGGCGTCCGCGTCGGCTGATCGGAATCATTTTGGCCAGCAGGAATTGGAACGCAACGCCCTGGGGTCCGGAGAAGACGCCGAGCAGAAAAAGCAAGATCATTGCGGTGACGAGCAGTATCTGTCCATGCAAGAACCAGCCGGACACGGCCAGCCCTAGAATCGGTACCCGCATAAGCGTGCCGAGCATCATTGACACCGGCAGAACATGTTTTCGGTGCTCGATGTGAAGTGCGCCGAGAATTGGGGAGACCACGCCGCCGAACTGTTGGAGTGCCAGGCCCGACCCCACAGCGATATCGGACCCTGACAGCAGATGCAGGTAGGCAGGCACGAACGTGGGCGCATTGAGCAGCCGAAAGCCGGTCAAACCCAGCATACCGTGTATGAAATGGCCGGCATAGTTGCGTTTCAGATTGCGTCGGACAAAGTTGTCATACGCAATTTCACGCGCCGCCGGTCCGTCCGCTCCCTCGTACAGATCGCTCACTTATGCCCGCTCGGAGTCGATGAAGCGGCGGTCAATGCAACACGGAAACGAAGTCGGGTGGGAGATATGCGACTATATGTAATGGGCATCCCGTATTATAGATGCGCCGCCGGCGGAATCGCGCGCTGAAAGCGGCGGCGTGAGCAACGGCAATGCTGATTGAAAAGCTGCAGATCAAGCGGGTTGACGACGATACGTTTCGAGCAGATCCAGGCGGTCCCTCGAATTGGATGCGTCTGTTCGGCGGGCAAGTCGTCGCGCAAGCCCTCATGGCCGCCTACAACACGGTGGAAGCGAGACCCTGCCATTCTTTGCACTGCTACTTCGTTCGGCCAGGAAGCCCGACCGAGCCCATGGAGTTTCTGGTGAGCCGTGTTCGCGACGGCGGGAGTTTCACCACGCGGCACGTGGCGGTGTGCCAGGAAGCGAAGGAAATCCTCACGCTGAGCGCGTCGTTCCAAGTCCCTGAAAATGGCTTCTTACACCAAGACGAAATGCCAAGTGTCCCGGGCCCTGATCCAATCGGGCGTGAATCGCTGGCGGAAGGTCCGAGCGCAATCGGCGAACTGAAGGGGCCGAAACTGAAATTCGCCTTTGCAGATGACATCGAGATCCTGCAGTTGGATCCGCGCTCATCCCGCCCCGCAACGGCGATGCCCGCGAACAAGCGGGTGTGGCTGCGGGTACCGGGTTGCGCGGGCGCTTCGTTGCGTGAGCAACAATTGGCGCTTGCATTTGCCTCGGATTTGGATGTTCTCGAGACAGCCATGCGGCCCCATAACGTGTTTTGGTGGACCAAAGGGCTGCAAGCCGCAAGCCTCGATCACGCCATCTGGTTTCACCGGCCATTCGACATTTCCGAGTGGCATCTGTTCGTGCAGGAGAGCCCGGTGGCCTATGGAGCGCGCGGGTTCGTCAAAGCATCCGTCTTCGGGCGCAACGGGCACCTGGTTGCTTCCGTGGCGCAAGAGGGATTGCTGCGGATGCGCCACGCGCCGGAATAATCGGTCGAGTAGCTGCTAGTAGCCCAACAGTGCGGCGTAACGATCGCGATGATAAGAAGCCCTTCCGAAGGCTGCCTCCTGCACGCGCGCGCGTTTGAGATAAAGACCGGCGTCATGCTCGTCAGTCATGCCAATGCCGCCATGCATTTGCACCATTTCGTTCGAAACCAGATGTACGAGATCTCCGGCCTTCGCTTTCGCAAGCGATGCGAGTTGTGCGACATCGGCGGAATCCCGGTCAATCGCCTGCAACGCACCCTCCGTACAGGAGCGCGCGAGTTGCAAGTCAGTGAACATCTTCGCGGCGCGATGCTGCAGCGCTTGAAACGTGCCAATCGGCCGATCGAACTGCACCCTGTTTTTCAGGTAATCGAGCGTGATCTCGAAGGATTGCGCCGCATGGCCCAGCATCTCTGCAGCAAGGCCCGCGCGAGCGCGATCGAGCGTCGCCGCAAGGCCGATCATGCCCTCATCGGCGCTGCCTAGCACCGCATCCGGTCCAACCCGAACGTTATCGAAGATCATATTGGCAACGCCGCGGCTGTCGACCGTCATTAGCTGCTGACATGCGAGCCCAGCGGCATTCCTGTCTACGAGAAACAACGTGATGCCGTTCTTGTCGTCGGCGGTACAGGAGGTCCGCGCCGCGACAATGATGAGATCGGCTGACGTCCCATCCATTACAAACATTTTTCGGCCGTTGAGCCTATAACCGGACTCGGATCTCTCCGCCTTGAAAGCGATCCGTTCTGGGCGATGATGGGGGCCTTCATCCACGGCAAGTGTGGCTATCAGCTTGCCTTGCGCAATCTTGGGCAGATACGCACGCTTCTGCGCGGGGCTGGCGCAAAGAAGCAAGGCCGAGGTCGCCGTCAGGGCGGTCGAAATGAGCGGGGATGCTGTCAGCATGCGCCCTGTCTCCTCGAGCAGCAGTCCCAACGTTACATGGCCGAGCCCCGTGCCGCCGTACTGCTCGGGGATCAACATGCCGGCCCAGCCCATTTCGGCCATCTCGGCCCAAGCGGCTCGATTGAAGCCGTGGGCACCGCCGCCGTCGCGCAGCTTGCGCAGTGCGCCGACCGTTGAATTCTTCTGCAGCCACGATCTTGCGCTGTCGCGGACCATTATCTGTTCTTCCGTCAGGAGCGCCTCGCTCCGCTCGCCGATGAAGGCCTCCATTTTACGGTGACCCAGTGATTCATGATCCAAAAGGCCGAGAATCTGCTTGGCGATGATGTTGTTCTGAATTTCATAGGAACCTCCATAGATCGTTGTCGCCTTGCCGCCGAGCCAAACTCGCGTCGTCTCAAGTTCGTCTTTCAAAAAGCCGTCACCTTCCCATCCAAGGCCTTGATGCCCCATGATCTCGAGCAGCAACTCCGCACGTTCCTGACCGATCCTGGAGGCCGCATTCTTCATGACCGATGTCGCAGCACTCGGTCCCTGGCTGCCTTTGGATTCCGCGGCCGCCCGAATGAGTGTGAGTCGAAGCGCGCGCGCATCCATCATGTGGTCCGCGATGCGCGCTCTCAGGTCAGGGTCTGCGATCCGTCCCTGTGGATCTGTGCCGATATAATCTTTCGCGATTCGATCAAGCTCGCGGACATCGGAGCGGATCTGGCTGCCGGCGGACAGCCCGCCACGTTCATGCTGCAGCAGGCGCTTGCCAATCGTCCAACCGCGATTGAGGGCCCCGACGAGATTTTCTTTCGGCACTTTCACATCCGTGAAGAACAGCTCGCAGAAAGGCGAATTGCCCGAGATGAGCTTGATCGGGCGTACTTCCACGCCAGGTGTCTTCATGTCGATCAGCAGGAAGCTGATGCCTTCGTGCTTTCTGGTATTGTCGGTTCTTACCAGACAGAAGCACCAATCGGCGTACTGCGCCCCGGATGTCCAGATTTTCTGACCATTGACGAGAAAATTATCACCACTGTCCACGCACTGTGTGCGTAACGCTGCAAGATCGGAACCGGCGCCCGGCTCCGAATAGCCCTGACACCACCTTACCTCTCCCTGGGCGATTCCAGGAATATGCCGCCGTTTCTGTTCTTCGTTGCCGTATTCGAGCAGAGTCGGGCCGAACATCATGACGCCCATACCGCCAATGGGATTCCATGCGCCCACGCGGCTCATCTCCTGCTGCAGCACGCGCGCTTGGACAGAGGAGAGCCCGCCGCCGCCATATTGCGTGGGCCATGTGGGCGTGCCCCAGCCCTTGTCGCCCATCGCCCTTTTCCATCTGGCGAAGTCTTGCTCGCGAATCGGGCCGACTTCGGTCATCATCAACTGCTGCCTGCCCTTGAGTGAGCGCGGAAAGTTCTCTTCGATCCATTCGCGCACTTCGGCGCCAAAAGCCTCCTGACCCGCTGCAATTGTGTCTGCCTCGCTCATCAAAGTCCTCCTCCCGCGTTGCCTGCAGTGGATGTCCTTATCAGACCACTGTAAAGAAGGGAAGCGGCGGCGTCCCGTCGCCTTCCGTCGCTCTCCACACCAGCTTCACCGGCGAACCGATCTTGATACGCTCAAAATCACAATCGATGAGATTCGTGAGAATGCTCGGCCCTTCGGCAAGGGTCACATAGGCAATCGCGTACGGCCCGGTCGGCGAGCGATGCATGATTGAATACGTGTAGACAACCGCATGCCCGCTCCCCGCTTTCCACTGCGTCTCATCGCTGAAGCAGTAGGGACAGAGGGTTCGCGGATAATAGTGCGTCTGATGGCAGGCGTCGCAGTAGCCATAGAGAAGCTTGCCCTCCTGCGCTGCCGCCCAGAATCTCATCGTCTCCGCATTCACGCGCGGTGGCAACAGCCGGCGAACTGCGGATGCGTCCGGCTCACTTGTTGTTTGGGCCATCAGGTTACTCCCGCTCCATAATGAGAGTCGCCGCACCGTGGCGCGTGCCCAGCGAGCCACCGGTGCCATGCGCCAAGGCGAGATCGCAATTCCTGACCTGCACCTTTGGATGCGCTTCGCCGCGCAACTGGCGCACGGCTTCGATCACTTTCGTGATGCCGCCGCGGTTGCTCGGATGATTGTTGCACAATCCACCGCCATCGGTATTGAAGGGAAGCTTGCCTACGCCGGAAATCAAATTTCCGTCCGCGACAAACCTCCCGCCGTGACCTTTTGCACAGAAACCCAGGTCCTCGATCTGTATCAGGACCGTGATGGTGAAGCTATCGTAGATGGAAGCGTACTTGATGTCGGACGGCTTCACTCCGGCTTCGGCGAACGCTTTCGGTCCGCTCAAGGCCGCAGCGGAGACGGTGAGATCGAGACTGCTGCCGCCGAAGGGACCCTTCACGCCTTCCGCAGCGCCCAGTACCCTCACCTTGGGGCGTTTCAATTGCCCGGCGACTTCCCTGTTCGTCACGATCACCGCGCCGCCGCCGTCGGTTACCACACAGCAATCCATGCGGTGCAAGGGCGTTGCTATGATCGGCGAATTGACGACATCGTCGACAGTGACGACGGACCTCAGCAGAGCGTTCGGATTGTATTGCGCATGATGCGAGGCGGCGACCTTGATCCAGGCAAGCTGTTCGCTGGTCGTGCCATATTCGTACATGTGCCGCGTGGCGCACATGGCATATTGATTATGGGTCGTTCCGCCGTACGGCGACTCGAACGCATCTTCCGGCCGCGTGCCGAGCGCGCTCGCGCGCGCAGGCGCGCCAGCGCCCTCAGTGAGCGGCTTGCCGGCAAGGGTAATCAGAGCGACCGAACATTTGCCCGCAGCGATGGCCTCTGACGCGTGTCCGACATGGAGAATATAGGAAGACCCGCCGACATCCGTGGAATCCAAGTGGCGCAAATTGCGCAGTCCCATGTAGTCGGCCATCGACATCGGACCGCCCGGGGCATCTCCAGCACAAAAAAATCCATCGATGTCCGCTTTCGTCAGGCCGGCATCTGCGAGCGCTCCCTTCGCACATTCGGCATGAAGCTGCGGCGCAGATTTGTCCGGAGCCTTGCGTGTCGGATGCTCGAACGCACCCATGATGTAGGACTTGCCCTTGATGCTCATCGAGTGCGCAGCTCGCCGGCCAATTCACGCTCAGTAGCGAGTTTGAGCAGAGCCTTGTAGTCGAGCTTACCGTTCGGAGCGCGGCCCAATTCCTCGACGATCATCAGTGCGCGGGGCGCCTTGTGGTCTGCCAGATGCTGTTTGACAAACGCTGTCAGTTCGTGCGGCGGCACGGGCGCCGTCGCACGCTGTAATTCGACGATGGCGCACACTTTTTGGCCAAAGCGCGGATCCGCCAACCCCACCACCGCCGCGTCACGAATTGCCGGGTGCCTCTTCAGCACCTCTTCCACTTCTTCCGGAAATACCTTCTCGCCGCCGGTGTTGATGCACTGCGAGCCTCGCCCCAATACGTTGAGCGTGCCGTCTGCATTCACCGTGGCCCAATCGCCCGGCATCGACCAGCGCTTGCCCTCGATCATAGGGAAGGTCTTTGCCGTCTTTTCGGGATCTCCGTAGTAACCGAGCGGAATGTAACCGCCCACGGCCAGCAAACCCCGCTCTTGCGACCCCGGCTGCAGACGTCTTCCGTCCTCCGTAAACAGCGCGCACTCAGGTCCCAGGCTAAATTTGGCCGTTTGAGCTTCATCGCCGCGCGTGGAAATCGAAGCTCCCATTCCGAATGCCTCGGACGATGAAAACGAGTCGCTTAGCGTGGCGTTGGCAAGGTGCTTCAGAAGTCCCCGTTTATTCTCGTGGCTCCACATTGCACCGGACGAACCGATCAATTCCACGCAGGACAAGTCCCATCGGTTGGGATAAGCCTCGAGAGCCTCCAGCATCGGGCCACAAAATGCTCCGCCCACGATCGATATGCGCGATACGCGCAACCGCTCAACTTCGCTCCACAACTCGACGGCATTGAATTTGCGCGAAGGCAGGAAAGCAACCGCCGCGCCTCCGGACAGAGCGGACATCGCGCCGATCTGTCCGACGGCATGCATCAGAGGACTCGCAACCAAAGAAACCCGCGGCGGCAGCGAGACCACATGCGAGGCGATATCGTTCAATGTCACAATGCTGGGCAGACTGAGGAGCGGATGTGTGCGGCGCGCGAAAGCGAGCAGATCGCCTTGCCGCCACATGACACCTTTGGGCATGCCAGTCGTGCCGCCCGTGTAGATGAGCAGGATATCGTCGCCGCTGCGACCCCAACGAGCAGAGGCGGGTGCGCGCGGCGAGCGCTGTACTATCTCCTCATAAGAGACAATCCAATCACAGGAGCCTGCGGGTCCGTCACCTACGGCTATCCAGCGTTTGATCTTGGGCAGCCTCGCGCGTATGGGCGCCAGCCGGTCGATGAATTCGCGATCGAAGATCAACGCTTCGGCGTCCGCATTGTGCAGTAGGTACAACAGCTCCTCGCTGCCGTACCGGTAGTTCACGTTGAAGGGCACCATAGCGACCTTGAGGGCCGCTGCAACCGTGCAGAGATATTCCGGACAGTTGAACAGGTACGCTCCGACCTTCGACTGCCGGCTGAGACCGGAATCTAGGAGATATTGAGCCAGCGCGCTGGCAGCGAGCTCGAACTCCTCCCACGAGACTACACGCTCGCCCTGCACGAAGGCGGTGGCCTGCGGCTGCGCTCGGGAAATCGACTGCCAGATGTCCGCGTAAGTCCACTCTGTCATTCAGACCCCTTAGTGAGAATTTCCATTCCCTTGAGGTGCTAAGCCGCGACTTGTTCCTTCTCGTCAAAGCCGAGATCAGAGGATACCATCCCCGAAAAGCGGCGCCGAGATCGATTGCGGTTACATGGCGGGGGAACTCGCGCTGGCGGGCCATGAAGTGTGTGCAATTGCCCGCGGTCCGCATCTAGCGGCCATTCGGAGCCACGGGCTCAAGTTAATCGTGGAGGGACGGACGCGCACGGTAGACTTGCCGGTGAGCGACGACCCCGCGTCGTTTGGCCCGCAGGACGTCGTGATCTGCGCGCTGAAGGCGCAGCAAGCCCACGCCAGTGCGCGCGCGTTCGCGCCGCTCCTCGGCCCGCGCACCGCCGTACTCACAGCGATGAACGGCATTCCCTGGTGGTATTTCTACAAGGAGCGCGGTCCGCTAGACGGCCATCATTTGGAAAGCGTCGATGCCGGCGCCGCGCAATGGAACGCGATTGGACCCGAGCGCGCCATCGGTTGCGTCGTCGATCCCGCCTGCGAGGTCGTGGCGCCCGGGGTGATCGAACATCGCCTGTTCAAGCGCTTCATCATAGGCGAGCCCGACGGCTCCGCCTCGCAACGCATCATGGCCCTGCGGGATGCCCTGGTTTCTGCCGGATTCGATGCGCCGATCCGCGACACAATCCGCTGGAACATCTGGCTCAAGCTGTGGGGCAACGTCTGTTTCAACCCAATCAGCGCCCTTACCCTCGCGACCCTGGATCGCGTAACCTCCGAGCCCGGCCTCCGCGCCCTATGCAACTCCATGATGGCCGAAGCCCAGGCGATAACGACAGCGCTCGGTCTCGCCATTCCAGAGCAAATGATGGAGAGGCGACTGAACGCGGCCGGTTCCGTCGTCGGTCATAAAATTTCAATGCTGCAAGATCTCGAACGAGGGCGATCCCTAGAGATCGATGCACTCGTCACCGCTGTCCAGGAAGTGGGCCGGCTCGTCAAGGTCGCAACACCAACGATCGATGCGGTGCTTGCGTTGGTACAGGAACGTGGCCGGCAGGCTGGACTCTACGGCAATGATGGCCCGGCGCTAAACCAGAGTTTTCCTGCGCCAAACAGGACAGGCCTCGCGCAGCAGCAATCGCCCGCACACTAGAGGTGGAGAAGGCAGTGGCCAAGGACGATGTGTCTTACGGCCGGTCGAGGCTGGTGGCAGGCAGCCCTCTGCCATCCTCGTCGCTCCTTCCAAGCAAGCCCCCCCCCGCGCAGCCTCGGGTAGGCTGAAGTTGCCCGCGACTCCTTACCTGGTGCATCCTGGTTCAAACAACAGGGATTGCAGGGCGGCCAATGTCGCGCAAAGCGCCGAAAGACAAAGACGGGCCAGCGGTGGCGCACGAGGAGCAGTCGCCTGCCTTGCACACGGCGCATACGCCCCCGCACGAACATCTGCCGCACTTCATGAGCGGCTTTCTCGGCAAGCTCAAGCGCCGCAACGTCGGACGCGTCGCGATTCTCTACATCGTGGTGTGTTACGTCATTCTCGAGCCTTTCGAGATGTTCTTTCATTTGCTGGAGTTGCCTGCCTGGACCGGGCGCACCGTGGTATTTCTCATGGTGCTGGGGTTTCCCGCAGCGCTGCTGTTTGCCTGGATCTACGAGATCACACCCGAAGGCATTAAGCCCTCTGTGGAGGTCGATCAGCAGCAGTCAATTGCACGCCATACAGGCCGAAAATTGGATCGCGCCATTATCGCAGTGCTGGTTGTTGCGCTCATTTATTTTATAGCGGACAAGTTCTGGGCTTCAAAACATGTTGCCGAAGTCACTCCGAGCACCGCGGCCACACCCGCGGCGACAGCGAGTACGCCGCCGACTGCCGTGGTCCCGGAGAAATCGGTCGCCGTGCTGCCGTTCGTCGACATGAGCGAGAAGAAGGACCAGGAATATTTCTCGGACGGCATGTCGGAGGAACTGATCGACATGCTGACAAGAATCTCCGAACTTCGGGTTCCTGCGCGCACGTCGTCTTTTTATTTTAAGGGGAGACCGACAACCATCGCCGAGATCGCCAAGACCTTGAGTGTCGCCTATGTGCTCGAAGGCAGCGTGCGAAAATCCGGCAAGACGCTGCGCGTTACGGCACAACTTATCAAGGCCGACAGCGGCTATCATGTCTGGTCCGATAGCTACGATCGCGCGCTCGACGACGTATTCAAGGTGCAGGACGAGATCGCGAATGCGGTCGTAAATGCATTAAAAATCACGTTAGCGAATCCGCCCACTGGCTCGGCGCTGGGTCGGACCTCAAACACGGAGGCCTACGAACAATACCTGATAGGACGGCAATTCTTAGCGCGCGCCGGCATTGACAATTATCATCGGGCCGAAGAAGCGTTTCGCAAGGCGGTGATGCTCGACCCATCCTTTGCCGCCGCCTATGTTGGTCTATCGGACGCGCAGTATCTTTTCGAGGCCGACCAAGGGCGACTGTCGCCGACTGTCTTTCAGCGCGTTCTTGACCTGGCAAACCGCGCTATCGAGCTTGCGCCTGATCTTTCGGATGGGTATTCAGAACGAGGGATGGATCAGCTTGCATACGTCGGAGACATGCAAGCGGCGCAGGCCGACCTATCGCGCGCTCTGGAACTCGATCCCAACAACAGCGCGAACCAACGGCGTTTCGGCATCTTGCAACGCTGTCTTGGCAACTTCGAAGCAGCGATTGCCCACGGGAAGAGGGCCACGGACATCGATCCGCTCGACGCGTTCGCCTGGCTTCACCTTGGCGAAGCATATGCTGCCAGTCATCGCTATGCGGAGGCCGCCGACGCGATGCTCAAGGCCGTGCAAATAACCCCGGAATGGCCTAGCGCGATCAGCACGCTTTTCGATGTCAAGTTGCGCCAAGGACGGGCCGACGAAGTACTCGGCTCCGTCGAGCGGCTACGCGATCCGATAGACAGTCTTCCTTATAGGGCCATGGCGGAATTCACGCTCGGTAACGACCTTGAATCGCGCAAAGCGCTCGACGAGTACATTGCGCTCGTTAACAAGCAAAGCTTTTTTTTCGAGGGTTGGCGAACGGTCGCGGATATCTACGCCTGGCGAGGGGACAGGCAGAAAGCGCTCGACTGGCTGGAGCGGGTGGCTTCTCAAGCAAGCGGCAAAATCGCCTGCATCAAAAGTGATCCCGACTATGTGGAATTCCACAACGAGCCGCGATTCAAAGCACTTCTGGGAACGCTAAAACTACCGGAGTAACCTGTCATGCGGATCACCCAAGTACCCGAGTTGTCGCGTCGCGATTTCGTTGCGACTGTGGCAGCCGGTGCAGCCAGCTTCGCTGTTCGGCAGAGATCTGCGCGCGCCGCTATTGTCGGCGCCGATGTCACGAGGCGAACAATTTACGGCAACGGCACGCTGCCGTCGGGTATCCGGTCCCGAATCGTCAGCGACGTTAATGGCCTAGACGTGCACCTGCTGGAATCCGGGTTCGAGGCGCCGGGTCGGCCCGCTGTGCTGCTGCTCCACGGATTTCCAGAGTTGGCCTACAGTTGGCGAAAAGCCATGCTGCCGTTGGCGTCAGCCGGCTATCACGTGATTGCCCCTGACAGACGCGGCTTCGGTCGCACGACCGGCTGGGACGATGCCTACGATGGCGATCTCGACGCCTTCAGCTCCCTAAATATGGTCAGAGACGCCTTGGCTCTGGTCTTGGCATTCGGTTACCGGAGCGTTTCAGCTGTTGTGGGTCATGATGCCGGTTCGCCGGTCGCGGCCTGGTGTTCATTGATACGGCCTGACGTTTTCCGTTCTGTGGTCATGATGAGTGCGCCGTTTGCGGGTCCTCCAGCACTGCCATTTAACACAGCAGATCAGCCGCGCCCGGTTGCACCAGCCGAGCTGTCATCCGGTAAAACGATCGACGAGCAACTGGCTGCGCTGGATCACCCACGCAAGTATTACATGCGGTACTACACGACGCGCGCAGCCAATGGCAACATGCAAAATGCGCCGCAGGGGCTCCACGCCTTCTTGCGCGCCTATTACCACTTCAAGAGTGCCGATTGGAAGCAGAACAAACCGTTCCCTCTCAAGGCAGGCTCTGCTGAAGAACTGGCGAAGATGCCTACCTACTACGTCATGGATCTGGACAAGGGGATGGCAGAAACCGTCGCTTTGCAAATGCCATCGGCTTCCGAGATTGCTGCGTGCAAATGGCTCACCGAAGACGAGCTCAGCGTGTATAGCGCGGAGTACGCTCGCACCGGCTTTCAAGGAGGTCTCCAGGCCTACCGGTGCATTTTCGACCCCAAATTGATCGCCGAGCTTCGACTGTTTTCCGATCGGACAATCGACGTGCCGTCATGCTTCATTGCCGGAAAGAGCGACTGGGGGGTGTACCAGACCCCGGGTGCCCTTGAGACTATGAGAAGCAGAGCATGCACGGAAATGCGTGGCGTTCATCTCATCGAAGGTGCGGGGCATTGGGCGCAGCAGGAGCAACCTGAGCGGGTGAACGAACTTCTCCTCCAGTTCCTAAAAGAGCAAGCTCCACGTGACCAGAAGGCGTAAGCGATTGATCAACACGATTAGGAATTGCCCTCGGTCCCTCTGACGCGGAGCAGGCCCGCGACGTCATCAATCTTCTCGTCGAGCAGGTTCAGCTTGCGAGCAAGACCCTGGATGTCGGATGCGGCGCGCCGGTTGACATCGAAGTCGAGCTCGCTGCGCAGCCGATCTTTCGTGTCCTGTCGGTTCTGGCTCATCATGATGACCGGGGCTTGAATCGCGGCGAGCATCGAGAGAAACAGGTTTAGCAGGATGAAGGGATACGGATCCCAAGCTTGGTTGCGCAGGGCAATGTTGATCGCCGTATAAATGACCATGACGACGCCAAAGGCGATGATGAAAGTCCACGAACCGCCGAAGCGGGCAACGTGGTCGGCGACGCGCTCCCCGGTCGTAGCTTCCGCTTCAATGAGCTCGTTTGGGCTGCGCGTGACGCGCATCTGGATCAGCGCCTGAGCGGCGTGGAATTGCCGGGCGAGCGTGGTCAGTAGGTCCATCCCGGCGTGGGGCTTGCGCTGCAGCAACGTGGCGATGTCATCGCGCGATACTTCGATGCACGAAGATTCCTGAAGGGCGATGGCAGTGGTGTGGTGAGGTGTCTGCTCGATCATCGAGGCGAATCCGAAAAACTCGCCCTCCCCGGGCTCGTCGACGATGACCTCTTGTTGGTCCTCGTCGACCGCTGTGACGCGGACTTTTCCGGAGATCATGACGTAGGCCTGGCCGTGGGTATCGCCCGTTTTATAAATACGCTCGCGGGGCTGGAAGGTCTTGAGCTCGACTTGGGCAGCGAGGACCGCAGTCTCATCGTCGTCGAGCAATGAGAACAGCGGAACGCCCTTCAACACTTCCGGACTACAGGTCATGAAAATCTCCTTCGGAGTACAAAAAGGGATAGGGCAATCAACCAGCGTAACGCAGGGCGGGGCGATCGCCTGGGCAAGTTTCGCAACCGCTTATAGTATTATCAATTGGTCGCAGAGTTTGACGCCCAGATGGGTCGCCAAATTTCTCGAGCCGAATAATTGACTTTAGCCAACAGCGTGACCGGTGTTCATCTGTGCATCCTCCGTGAGCAGCGCGTGAGCGAGTAGGCTTCGGGCACAGTCGATCGGCGTCTCAGAGGGCTGGCGCGTGTCAAAACCAAGAATGGCGCGTGCCTTGCTGTTGTCCGCATGCCGGCGTTGGCCGATATCGTGGCGAAACATTCTGAGCTGTGGCATGAACAGCGACAGTAAATAGACCAGATAGTCGGGGAGCGCCTTGTTGGGTACCCTGGCTCCATCTGCTCCTAATCCATCACGCAGAATGCGCGCAATATCGACCATCCACAGGAAGTGACCGGTACACAAGAAGCGCTCGCCAGGAGCTTGAGGAGCAGTCAGTGCGGCGACATGCGCGGACGCAAGATCTCGGACGTCGACGATCGAAAGGCCGAGATTAAGGAGCCGCGGCGGTTTGCCCGCAAGCATATTCCGGACCACCCAAACTGAGCCTGGCGTGCCACCCGGCAACAGCGGGCCGAATACGCGACTGCGGACATTCGCCGAAACGCGCGCATCTTGTCGGATGACAGATCCATCCGCTTGCCCGGCGAACGCGGTCGCGCCAAAGATTCCATGCGATAAGGAACGCGAGAACCCCGAGTTCGAATGACGAGACCGCGCCGCCGCCACCGTTGTTGCCGCTGCCGCTGCCAGTCCCTGCGCTGCCATTCGTCACGGTTACGGTGGCCTGGGCCTTAAGAAGCGATGTACCGCCATCGGCACAGTTAACCGTGTATACGAATGAACCTGTCGTGCTGGAGGTGATGGTGGTGCTGCCGAAGGTCGGTAGCGAATCGGACCATGGGGTGCCATCGGCGCCGCCGCCGCTGGCCGTGCAACCGGACGTATAGAAAGAAGTCCATGTCAAAGTAAACGATTGCCCGACCGTGACTGACGCGGGAGTGGCAGTCAGCGTTGCGGCAGGTACTGCGCTACTGCCGATCAATACATCCCAATTTATGGTGTTGGTATCGCCCACTGAGTCACTCACGACAAATGAAAACTTAAATTCCCCAGTTTGCGTTGCCTGGCCCGTCATCGCCCCGGTCGAACTCACCGCGAGTCCGGGAGGCAACTGCCCGTTGATAACAAAGGTCTCGGGCGGCAGGCCGCGGGCGAGCGAAGGCACTTGATAAGCCACTTGGTCGTTCTCCGCCAACGTCCATCGGCATGAGTTGCCATTGCAACTAATCCCATTGGGACCCGCCACATTCAAGAAAAGGCTTTTGTAGGCCACTGTGCCGTTCGCGTCGACTGCCTTGACCGTGAACTGGTAGCCGGTGTCTTCTAGTTGCGGATTGGCCGCCGTTCCGGATAGCACGCCAGCCGATGACAGCTCTATGCCCGTCGGCAACTCGAAACCGACCTGCGACCACGTATAAGGCGGCACGCCTCCCGAAGCGGCTAGCACCGTATTGTACGGCAGCTGGAGCGGTGCATTCGGCAGTAGGGAAGGAGTCGTGATGCTCATTGAAGATGGTGCGAAGGCAACAATGAATCCATCCTGCTCCCCGCCCATTCCATTTCGTAGTCCCCCGTCGGTCACGGGGAAACTAGCCGCTTCAGTGGCACCGCTCACATAGAGTGTCCCCGTAGGTGAGTTGGTAATACCCGACCCGATCGTTACAGGCGGGTACCCACGAGGGTAAGTCTCATAGCCGCCGAGATAAGTGCCGTAGAGTTCGGAGGTCCCATCACTGGAGATCTCGGCGAAATAGGATTCCCGATCGGCCATTTCAGCGGTCACGTAGAACTGACTGCTCAGTCCGGCAAGACCGTCATCTGTGATCGCCGATGTGTCTTCCTGGAATGCACCGGCAGTTGTTGGAAGGTCGGCTGAAAAAGTCACGCCCACAAGGTACGCGTTGGCGTTCGCATCGCTCGCGACGTTGAGGCAACCATCGATTGCGGAACCACCAAAGTAAGTCGCAAATATCGTATTGAATGCGCCGTCTACGCGCCGTACCCAGCCGTTGCGCTGGCCGAGGAGACGTGTCTGAAATGCGCCAGCCGATGTTGGAAAGTCGGTCGAAGTCGTCGCTCCGCACATGATCCAGCCGCCCTGGCCGTCAGCAGTGACGCCGTTCGCGACATCATCGCCCGAGCCACCGAAGGATTGGCCCGTCAGGATCTGGCTACCGTCAGCAGAGACCTTGATTAGAAACGCATCGCTCGGCCCCGACAATGAGGCTGTCATGCCGACGAAGTCGCTGGAGGCCGTTTGACCCGCAATGATGGCCTCATTCTGGCTGTCGAGCTGCACGGCATTGGCGACATCCGTACCGCTGCCGCCGAGGTAAGTGCCATAGACCAGTGCTGACCCGCTAGGGTTTATCTTGAGGAGAAATCCGTCCTGATTGATCAGGGCACCGACCGGGTTTGAGGGCTTGATTGAGCCTGGAGTCGTCGGGAGAGCGGGACCGCTCACCTGACCTACGACATACGCATTGCCTTGCGTGTCAACTGCTATGCCATTGCCGCTGTCGGCAAAAAATAGGGCGCTGTAGACGAAGCTGGAGCCATCCACAGAAATCTTTGAGACAAAGGCCTGGCCCCTGGGATCATTATCGAACACCCCCGGCGTGGCAGGAAAATTCGTGCTATCAAGAGTTGTCCCGGTGATGTAGGCGCTCCCCGCGCCGTCGACGGTGACCGCATTGACGGTCATACCATACATGAGGGCACCGTAGAGAATCTGATGGCTTGGGCTCAGTTTGAGCACGTACCCGCACTGGTACGCGCAATTATCACCCGGCGAGCGCGGATTCGGCGGCTCCAGACTTCCCGGTGTCGTGGGAAAGGAGTCGTTGGGCTGCTCCTCGGTACTGAACGCAGTCAGCCCCCCGACATAGAGGTTGCCGGCACTATCCGTGGTCACTGACGCTGAGTTGTCGTACATCGCGTCGGTGTTGGTTCCGAGAAAGGTGGACCACGCGGCGACCAATGGGTCGATCACCAGCGGTAGCGCGTGATCAAATGCCGGAACTTCGAAGCGCAACGAATGGCCATCGGTGATCGCGCGGACCGCGACTTCGGTTTCACCCGACGGTGCGGGCTGGAACGCGCGTGGGCGATGCAGCCTGAATCGTTCATCTTTGCGCTCCACAAGAATGTCACCAGATTGCGCATCGATGGCAAAGCGAGTCCCGTTCTGCCCAGACAACTCGATCGCATTTGGATCCGCACCTGCGACCAGCAAGAAGTCCAGTTCCAAGTCGCCCGCATTCGCGTGAAAACGCGCGTCAATGCCGGGATAGACGTCGTGGAACGTGGAGACGGAGAAGCGCTGCCAATACGTCGCTACCGCGCGGCCGGCGACGCCCATGAACATGGTATATGTTCCTGAGACCCTCTCATGCAGTTGAGCATCAATTGCCCCAGCGGCACCAATGAACGTAATGTCGATGGCATTTTTTGGGCTCGCGCCGCGTCGAATCAGAAGACCGTTCGAACGTGTTTGCGCTATGTAACGCCGACCGGACGCCACGAAAGTGGTTTGTGCGTGCGCGGTGGCAGATTCAACCTCGAACGCTCCCGGCCACAGCCACCGGCCAATGGAGGGTTTGTCGGGCATCGCCGTTGCCTGATGGGATCGGGAGAGGAAGTCCATCAGCATCGGGTGGCTCTGGCCAACGCTGCCGGCAATGAGTGCAGCCGTTAGCAACAGCGGACAAATAGCCAGCTGCTTGAGTTTGTAGATCTCCATTGACATCCTTTTTTTGATTGTTTTATCCGTTTCAGCGCCATTATACCGGCATCAAGCGAGAAGGACGGGGCTCCATCCCCATCACGCAGCACGGCCTGCCGGCTGCCTACCTCGTCGATGTGCATGTAATGCGCGGCGAAGGCAAACTACGACCACGCGCCCTGGCGGCGCGCAGCAAGAAGGCCACGCCATAGAGCATCGAGACTATTCGCTTATCCGAAGCTCATTTTGCTGCTAGCGTGCGCTCCCGGATTTGCTCAACGATTCGCGGTTTACTCGGGTTAGGACGGGCATCCTCGTGGTCGGCGCTTCACTCGGAGTGGGCCTGTTCCTGGTGCGGCGTTTTGGGTCGCCAGCTAAAACTCACTGATGAAGGGAGGGTTATTCGACGATCGCGATCGGTCCGCCGGCGTGGCTCGCCGACGGTTGACTTGGGCCGCTAGGCATCAATTGACCGGGCGTGCCGAGGCTAGTGCTGATCGAGAAGGTCGTAAGCGCGACGCCGGCGCTCGGGCTGATGCTCAGCGGGCCGCTCTGCAGGAACACGAACTGTCCGGAGGGATCGCACAGGACCTCGGTGGGCGCGCCGGAGGTTTGGATGATGGAACCGATGGTGCCCACCGAACCTGTGCTCGGATCGACGCTCAGCGCCTGGATCGTGTTGGACGCCGCATTCAAATTTAGGTTACTGATCAAATACAGATAGTTCCCCGTCGGATCCGCGGCCAGACCTCCCCCATTAGTCACCACCGGTGTTGCGGTGCCGATGGCGGTGAGCGCACCGCTGCTCGAGTCGATGGCGTACGGCTGTACCGTCCCTGCCTCTTGCATGGTTGTACCCAGACTGCTGGTCAGGTAGAGAAACCGTCCCAGTGGATCGATCGTCATCGTGCTGATACCGTCGCCGAGCAAGATAGAGGCGCCAGCTGTCAGAGCGCCGGTAGCAGGATCAATGGCATAGACGGTGAGCGTGTCCGAGATCGACGCATTGAGCTCGGGGGAGCCCGTCAAGACGTAGAGATACCGTCCATCCGGCGTAACCGCAAACGTCGGCGCAAACTCAATGTTCGAATTTGCAGCAGTATCGGCCGGAAAGGTCAGCACGGGACCAATCAAGCCCGGAACTCCACTCGAGGGATCGAGCGCATACTCGAGGAGAGTTTGCGGGCCGGAGGAGGTGATCGCAGGTGGGGGTCCATATCCTTCCCCGTCGTTCCAGTCGAAGACGAACAGAAAGCCGCTGGAAGAAATCGCGGACTGTCCCGGGGCTTCGCCCGCGTCAACCGGCGATCCGACCGGTGCCAAAGCCCCGGTGCTGTAATCAACGGAAAAGGTCGAGATGCTGCCGGGAAGACCGCTGGGGTTGCTGTAGGTCACATTGCTATTGGTAACGTAGAGATAGTGGCCACTGGGCGCAACAGTGATCGCCACCGGTATGGGTCCCGCCGGGGTGGGCGGCCCAAATGCAATCAGCAAGCCGGTGTCCGCGCTGATGCCATATGAATAGATCTGATCGGGACCGAGCTGATAAAGAAAGCCGATCACGGCCGAGCAGTTGATGACTACGTTGGTTATGTTCGCCATGCTCACCGTACCGGTGCCGCTCGAGACACCACAGATCTCGCGCGACAGCGCGGGCTGCGCGCTCACGGTCACGAGGTACGCCGTACCGCTTAGCAAGGCCGCGGGAAAAGTGAAGGTACCATCGGCCGCGACAGCAAGGTCGCCGCCGCCGTTGAGCTGAAGGGTGAGCCCTGAGCCATTGAGACCGGTCACCGTGCCGCCAATGCTGTAAAACAGGCTCGCGGTGGTGCCGGATCCCGAGTTGGTGCTCATCGACCCCGAGAAGGCAGGAGACCCTAAATACTTGGCGATGCCAGATGACGGTCCACTATCACCACTACAGGCGCTCAATGCTAGAACAGCGGCCACCACTGACCCTGCGATTTCCCTGTTACGGTTCATAGGTGTCGCCGTGTCATCCCCGCCCGTGTGAGCCGAATCTTCGCGCTGAGCTGTTTCTAGGAGCGATCGATTATAGAACCGGGGATCGATTAAATCTGTTATCAATTTGTACGGCCGGTGATTTCCCCGCAGGAATCCGGGTCTCGGGAGCAATGGAACAGAAAACGGCATTAAGGAGGGGAGTCGGCGGCCTTTCTGGGGGGTCTCAACTCTTGGCTCGAACGCATTAGCCAATGCGCCCCGCGGCCTTGTCGAGTTGCGCGCTAATCAGTCGCGCGCACGGATCGCGAGGCTCTGCGTGGCCCTGCCGATAAAGCCATGAAGATCGTAGAGCATCGATTCGGCGAGGCCACAAGCTGTTGGGCCAAGACAGGTTCGCGCGTCTACACAAATCCATTCGCCTATGGGCTTACGCAGCAGATTGATTGTCAGATCCAAATTGAGAAAACTGTACCGGGCAAAATCGAGAATTGCGCTGATGCCATTGCCCGAATCAGCGGCGACAGCAACGCGCTGGTACGCGCTAGGTTCCTCGCTTTCCAGCAAAGGGTGGTGTAAACGGAACCAAATCGCACAGGGACCCTTGAAAAAGACGCCACGAGCGATGCGGGTGTCCACCAGATCGGCATACCCAACTTGTTTGCTGTGGAATGGAAAGATGGCTACCGGCGAATCGTCTGGCCCTCGCGGGGCATCGGGCAGGGGGTGGCCAGGCAGATCATCTGGCAACTTCACATCGTTCTCACGTTGGGCCAGTGCCATGACGTGCGCAACCTCTTTGGCGTCCGCCTTGAGCCGAGCGATAAAATGCCCACTGTTTCGTCCGACGTAATTGGTAATGACCTCGATCGTCAGGTCGCGGATCGGCACCGGGCGCAGCAAGTTGGCAGTGAGCCGCGAGAGATGCGTGAGCCCCATCTTTAGTGCCGCATTTTCGATTGCCCTGCACATAAGCGCAATCGGTGGGCCGGCGTGTTGGTGGTCGGGATGCCACGGGCCGCGCGTCAATGCACTTGGACGATACGTGTCACCGTCCAACGCCGTATATGCGCTGAGGGGAATTGATTCAGTGGTTATCACAAGCTTCTCGGCCTGGCTTGCGAATCATACATTCGCTATTGCGCCTTCCTTTAGTGCGATTCCGGCGAGCCCCTGATCACATCGAAAGTGCCTTCAAGAGACCAAATTCATTCGGCTGCGACACCTTGTTACGCTCTCCGATAATAAAGACTCGTTACGGATTTAGCACCAGGCCTTCGCTTGGCGGAACTCGACCCTTCAAAAGCCGATGCCATGAGGATTCAACTGCTTCCGGTCCAGATAATCGCGTCGGTTCAACAAACTCATTCGAAATCGCATAAAAGGCTCGCAGATCCGACGTCATCTTGGCGCGGAGCGCGAGGCAGCCCGGTCCCTTGCACATACTCAAGGTTGCGCGCCGAGGTCAAGCCAATCAATTTAGCACTACCGAGCGATTTCAGTTGATGTGCGGTGGCCAAAGCAGTTTTGGCCGAGGCACTCGTGAGTATTACCGTGCCGGGGAGAGGAGAGGTTCGATTGATGAAGTCCGCCGCCCACCAGCCGGTGGCATAGAGCGGCCGAAACAGCGTCTGTTCGGCTTCGCGATTACTGTCATAAGCCGGATCGGCGCTCGTCAGAAGATATTGATTGTAGACCGGCGACTTGGATTTTCGGTGCTCCGCGCCGTCGAAGAAGCCGTTGGGCGTTGCACGCGACGGCGTCGCATCCAAATGGGTTCCGATCGGAAAATAGCCATAGACTCGAGCGCCAATGGCCACGTGTTCCGAGTTGGTCGCCTCCACCGTTGCGAACCCCCAACAGGGCGGCCGTCCCCAACCGTCCTTCGCCGGAAAGAAATCCCAATAACCTAATTCACCCTCACCCATGGCAACGTACGTGATGTTATTGGACGTCATGGCGAATAGGTCCAGTCGCAGGCGGGCCTGTCCGTCGCCTAGCGGCAGTGCAGACGTCTGCACAATTCGGGTTTCAGCGAAATTGTTCTTGCGGACCTGGAATTCAATTCTCGGCAACTCCATTGCTAATCCCATCGAATGATGTGCCGCAATATTTCATTGCCGGCCAACACTAAGCAAAAGAGAGAGTCCAATACTGCATAGTTGCAGGAGAGCATGGACTATGTTTTGCGATTTCGCATGACGGGGCGGACCTCAACCCAACAATTAGTTTCGTCCAGGGAGTTTCGCGCCCAGAACTTCTATTGATTCAATCGCCGGCGGCTTTGCGAAGAGCTCGGCAGCCACACCGATGAGGGCCTTGGCAATCGGACCATTCAAATGAGCCTGACGACCGCTTTCATCTGTAAATGCATCGAACACACCAAACGTCGTCGGTCCTAGTCGCAGCGCAAACCACAGCGGCGTTGTTGCCTCTGTATTGGCCATCGCAAGTCCTTGCTGAAGGAACTGCGCAACCGCGGCTTCCTTGCCGGCTTTGGCTTCCAACCGCGCAAACAATGCTACTGAGTACATGGCGTCTCCGGGAATAACTGATGGCAGGTGCCACCTTAGGCTCGGGGCAACGAATACGCCATTGGCACAAACGCCATAATTGATATCATACTTGCCATGAAGATTAATGTACTTGCGCTGGATGGGGTGTTCGACACCGGACTTTCCACAGTGCTTGATGCATTTCAGACAGCCAATGAGCTTGCGGAGATGTCTGGCATCACGGCCCAACGATTTGAAATATCTATCGTCGGTACACGCACGGTCGTAAAGACTTCGCAGGGTCTCACCGTTCCCGTGCGCTCTGCTCAGCATTGCGGTGTCCCAGATTGTGTCGTTGTGCCTGCGCCTGGATTCAAAATGCCCGCGCCGCTACAGGCGGCACTGGTGCGAGCCGACGTACGCGATGCGGTCGAGATTCTTCGCGAGTGGGCGGATCGAGGAGCGACGTGCGCGGCTGCGTGCATCGGCACGTTCGTACTTGCGGAATCCGGGCTCCTGGATCACCAGCGTGCGACCACCACCTGGTGGCTGTCGCCACTGTTTCGAAAACGCTACCCACACGTGCGCTTGGATGAATCGCGGATGATCGTAAGTTCTGGGAAAGTGGTTACCGCCGGTGCTGCCTTGAGCCATATGGATTTGGCGCTCTGGTTGATTCGCCAGAAAAGCCCGCGGCTTGCTGCATTGACAGCAAAGTATCTTGTGGTTGACTCGCGCCCTTCGCAATCCACGTATGTGTTAACCGATCATCTTGCACACTCAGACCAGTTGGTTGAACGATTCGAGCGCTGGGCGCGCGGTCGTCTGATGCACGGTTTTTCGCTTGACGGCGCCGCGAAGGCGGCTGGTGCGAGCAAGCGAACCCTGGCGCGGCGCCTGTACGCCGTCCTTGGTAAATCGCCGTTGTCGTACTTTCAGGATCTGCGTGTCGAGCGCGCCGTGCATCTTCTGAAGACTACAAATCAGAGCATCGAAGCGATTGCGGAGCGAGTGGGGTACCGCGATGGTGTCACGCTCAGGAATCTTTTGCGTCGTCGATTGGGGCACGGGATCAAAGAGATTCGCAGGAATCCGTAGCCACAATGCTTCTCAAGACAGGAGGCATGGGGCGGTTGGGGGTACGACCCTTGGGGGTATGTAATTGTATACTTCTCGACACCCGCAGTAGCGGGGCGGGCAGTCGGGAGCTGTCCAAGTCGATTTCTGAGGGAGCTGAAATTCCTTCGCCGCCGCAGCCGCTCGCGACACACGTGGGGAAATTTCGGGCGCATGCAATCTGTCTTTAATATGCGAGGGGCGACCTATGCTTTATCAATTTGTACAAGACTCGCCCTGCAAACTGGCATACGGTAAGGTCCGATGCCGTCCTTTCCGCAATCCGAATGACAATGAGGTAGCAGCTCCATGAGCCTCCGTCCCAACCCACGTCGCTCCATAGTCGCCGAGAGCATCTATGGCCTTCTCAATCCGATCCCATTTGGTTGCTTCGTCGCTGCCCTGATCTTCGACATCATCTATGCCGAGACTGCCGTGATGCTTTGGGACAAAGGCGCCGCGTGGCTTATCGTCTTTGGCCTTCTGTTCGCTGTGGTGCCTCGCCTGGTCAACCTGACGCAGGTCTGGGTCACTTCCCGGCGGACCGCGACCCGCACGGACAAGCTGGACTTCTGGCTCAACCTGTTTGCGATAGTCGTGGCGATCGTCAACGCGTTCGTGCACAGCCGCGATGCCTATGCGGTGGTTCCGACTGGTCTCATGCTCTCGGTCTGCACAGTCATTCTCCTGTCCATTGGCAACATCGTCGTTGCCATGGAGCGCGCAGGCCGGGGAGGATACGTCAATGAGTAAGACCGTCGTGCGCAGCGTAATGGCACTTGCATTGCTGGCCGCCTTAAGCGGATGCAGTGAGAAAGCATCGCTCGAGCCCGCACAGCAATCCGGCAACGCGCCGCCGCTGCCAAAGGCGCAAGCGTTCTTGCTGCCGCCGATGCAGGTTCCCATTGGCATGGGCTGGGCGCAGGGACAATCCCCCAAGGTTGCGCCCGGCCTCAAGATCGAAAAGATAGCAGGCGGATTGATGCATCCGCGCCAGCTCTACGTCCTGCCCAATGGCGATGTGCTGGTCGCGGAATCCAATGGGCCTGGCACCGAGCCGGTGACGACGCCCAAGCAACTGATTGCCAACAGGATTAAGAATCTGTCCGGAAAGGGCGCCAAAGGCGGCAACCGGATCACCCTTCTGCGCAAGAAGGATACTGCGGCCGGCGAATGGGAGAAGCACGTGTTCATCGAACATCTGCACTCGCCGTTCGGCATGCAGCTGATCGGCGAATCCCTCTATGTCGCGAACACCGATGCCATCGTAAAGTTTCCCTACCATTCGGGAGACACCGAGATCACTGCGCCGGGAGTTGAGTTTGCGGACCTGCCGGGCGCCGTCAACCATCACTGGACCAAAGCCCTGTTGGCGAGCCCCGACGGCAGCAAGCTGTATGTGGGGGTCGGCTCCAACAGCAACGTCAGCGAGAATGGATTAGAGGTGGAATACCGGCGTGCGGTGGTACTGGAGGTCGATGTCGCCACGCGCGGTAGCCGAATCTATGCGTCCGGCATCCGCAATCCGACCGGCCTGCAATGGGAACCGCAAACCGGCAAGCTCTGGGCCATCGGCAACGAACGAGACGAGATCGGCGCCGACCTGGTGCCTGATTACCTGACCGCCGTGCAGGAGGGCGGATTCTATGGATGGCCGTATAGCTACTACGGGCAGATCGTAGACCGCCGGGTTGAAGCGCAGCGAGCGGATCTCGTCGCGAAGGCGATCGTCCCGGATTACGCGATCGGCTCGCATGTTGCCCCGCTCGGGCTGTGGTTCTCCGACAAGAATGCTTTGCCAGAGAAGTATCAGGGAGGAGCGTTTATCAGTGAGCACGGCAGCTGGGACCGCTCGCCCTTAAGCGGTTATGAGGTGGTGCACGTCGCGTTCCAGCAAGGCAAGCCGGTCGGGAAACCGGAGACTGTCGTTTCCGGATTCTACTCGGCCGACGAGAAAAAACTGTTCGGCGCCCCGGTGGGACTTACCCAGGATCAGGACGGTGCGTTGCTGATTGCGGACGATGTGGGAAATATGGTGTGGCGCGTTACCGCGGACTCTCGCTGAGCAATGTACTCGTCTTTTATTTCACGGCTCCGGCAGTCCATCTTTCTATGTTCACGCAGTAGCAAGCCGGCGAGGTAGCTCGAAGTACATCAGAAGAAATGCACGGCGCGATCGTTACCCGATGATGACACCGCGAGGGTACGAGAGCCACTAAGGTTTGAGCGCAAGGATTTGAAGACGAGTGAAGGGGGCGACGGGCATAAATCGGGCCAATTTGACACATTGGAGTAGACAAAAAAGCATCTATAAAGCGCCGCTCGCTCGTCAGCATGCATCGGATCAATCCGCTAGCGAATGAGAACGGACGGATCACTCCAAGAAAATCGGCGGCGTGGTACGGAACCACCTCCCGGCGGAGTCCAGAGATCGCGGCCTACGTCGTCGGCCCCGAGCTTCTTGTAGAAAGCCTGCGCGGCTATATTTGATCCGAGTACCCAGAGGTAAAGAGGAACGTTCGGCGCTGAAGCGGTACACCACGAACCAATGTTCAACATCAATTGTGCGCCGATACCGCTGCGACAAATTGATGGATCCACATGAATATTGTCGAGCAGCGATCCCCACTTACGATGTTCGCGACAATACGCGCAAGCGAAACCCAACACGTTACGACGGATTTCCGCAATCACGACGTATTGGTTTGGGTCCGGCACATTCAGACGCTGAGTCCAGACGGCAAGCCGCTCCGAAAAAACGTCTCCAGCGAGGTAATCATCAGACAGGACTCCGCGATAAGCATGCCGCCAACTCGTCGCATGCAGTTCTGCTATGGCTGGCGCGTCGAGGCCCGTGGCTATACGAAGTTGCATACCGCGAAAAGCATAAGTTAAGGCGCTATGGCGCCGCAAACGGTAGTCAAGTCGATGTGCTGGTGAAACAAGGACACGTGCAAGAGGCGACTGCGAAGCACGCGAGGCTTACCCAAAGACCCCCCCTTCAAGAAGGTGGCTGCCGCCGGACGTTGTCGGATCTGAGTTCACCAGTTTTGATCACGGCGGCACTTCCAGTGATATCGTTCAGATTGGCGGTCGCGTTCCGATCGGAAGCCCAAGGGCAGCGAGCAGCGAACACTGGGGACCAGAAGCGGCCGCAGCGCTTCGTAGCATTCGCAGCGTCGAGTTAGAAGCACACTGGTGAGATTAAGTGGCTTGAAATAAGATCAATAAAATTACATAATTGATTGATTTAGTTCATATTTTATTGCTCCAAGGGACGGAATCGAAATCAGGAAGAAAACCCCTGCAATTTAAGGCATTTCTGATTTTGGTTTGGTTTCGATACTCCCAAAAACACCCCTTCTAAAAGGTGGCTGTTGCCGGACGCTGCCGGATGATAGTGAACCAGTTCGCCAGATTGGCGCTGCCTGTTCGCTCACGCAGCTTTTAATAGAAAATCCACATGGATGGCGTCATAAGGAAATACAACGCCACCCTCCGCAGCTTTCTCAAGTATGCCTGCTCGAAGCAGAACATGAATATCGCTGTGGACCGCGCGGACGTCGCGAGCCACCCAGCGAGCAATCTCGCGAATAGCCATCGATCCTTGGCCGGCCATCAGTTTGAGGAGTGCCCTTCGTTTGGGCCGTCAGCGTCTTCCAAAGAAGATCTTCAGAGGCGAATGAAATCCGCGCTCCCTGTTTCTTGCAACGGAATGCAGCCGATGCGCGTCGCTGGGTATCGCTAAGACAAGCTACGCTTATCGTGACAGTACTCATTTTCGTTTCCTTCGCTTCCTTATAAAGCACAATCGCTTTCATAGGGCATCGTCGGACTCAATTAGATATCATTGCGCGGGTAGGAGCGATCTTCTTGTTGCGTTTAATGCAGTTGGCGCCATTCGCTACATCATTGCCTTGATCGCAACATCTCTCGATGTTTCGTCGCGAAGGTCAAGTCGTAATTATCTAGAACCGTGACTTCCTATTCGGGGGTCAAAACAGCGAGCTGAAGGCAGACTGCATGTCCGAGATCTTCATTTCTTATGCGCGCTCGACAGCGAAGGAGGCCCAGGCGGTAAGCGAGGCGCTGCGCGCGCTCGGCTACGGCGTCTGGAGAGACGACGAA
>Ga0302324_100001278_pt1 | contig 61607 bp, 56 predicted proteins | sample Palsa_T0_1_FD_201949 | JGI IMG/M metagenome (GOLD analysis project Ga0302324, IMG submission 201949) | Peat permafrost microbial communities from Stordalen Mire near Abisko, Sweden - Palsa_T0_1 | ecosystem: Environmental > Terrestrial > Soil > Palsa > Peat permafrost | place: Sweden: Abisko...
TAGTGCAGCGGCCAAAGACCCCGTCTAGACAGTCGAGCGTCGTTTCGATCGGGGAGACAGGATTTGAACCTGCGACCGCCCGGCCCCCAGCCGGGTGCGCTACCAGACTGCGCCACTCCCCGTGACCACAAGCGGGCGACGGGAATCGAACCCGCCCTAGAAGCTTGGAAGGCTTCTGTGCAACCACAACACTTCGCCCGCCTGCACGCCCATCTTACCGGCGCCGCTGGAGCGGCAACCCCGGCGGCTCGCCCGCCGCGCGTTCCGGGCGTGCAGCGGCTGCGTCCGTCTACCCGGCCCCTTAGGGTCTGTTCGTGTCCCACAGGCCTCTGGCCCCCCTGTCCGGGCTCACGCTCGGCGATTATCTGCTGTGGAACTGGTCGTTGAGTGGCAATCACACGGTCCTGGCGCTGGTGGCGGGCTTGTCGTTGCCTCCACTCGCGCTGGCATGCCTGTGGCTGCTCGCCGTCAACGTCGGGCGCCTGGTGGCCCGTTCGACCCGCCGCGCACGCGCGGCGGCCCACGCGCACGGCAGGCGAAGGGCGGGGTACCGGGCCGGCACCGCAGCCCGGGCGGGCGATCCCGTCGATCACTCGCCGGCGCCCGCCACGAGCTCCTCGGCCCCCTCCCCCGGCAAGCTCGCCGCCTGAGCGGCGTTCCCCTCCCCACACGTGCGCGACGGCATCGGACGTCTGCTACCCCGCTCCAAACGCGTTCGCCTTGGCCTGGCGGCGGCGGTCGTGGTGGTCCTGGCAGCGGTCATTGTGGGCGGATACGCCTACGAGCGCAACCGCACCGGCAACATCTACCACCCCCATGCACGGTTCGTGGCCGAGCCCACGCCAACGCTTCCGAGCAGCGGCCCGGAACGCTTTGCCTGGCCCTTCTACGGCTACAGCAAGGACCACACACGCTTCTTCCCGGCTGCGGCGAGCCTGCACCCGCCGTTCAAGAGGTTGTGGGTTCGCAACGACCACACGCTGCTCGAGTTCCCGCCCGTCATATACGGTGACCACATCTTCCAGCTGGGCGACGACGGCACGCTGATCGCTGTCAACAAGCACACCGGACATACCTTCTGGAAGCGGCGTGTGGGTGTTCTGTCGGCCTCCTCCCCCGCCGCGGTGGGCAGCACCGTGTATGCCACCGTTCTCGCTCGCGGAGGCGGCAGGGATCCAGGGCGGGTGCTCGCGCTGAGCTTCAAGAGCGGCGCGATCCTATGGTCGCGCGATCTGTCCAGCCCCAGCGAGTCCTCTCCGCTCGTCGACCACGGCATGGTCTTCTTCGGCTCTCAGAGCGGGCTCGTGTACGCGCTGAACGCTCACACCGGGAGCGTCATGTGGACATACCACGCCCCCGGTGCGGTCAAGGCCAGCCCCACGCTGGCCGGTGGCGTGCTTTATTTCGGCGACTACTCCGGGCACGTCCAGGCAATCTCCGAGCAGACAGGGCGCCGGCTGTGGATCAGCGGCTCGGGCGGGGCGCTGCTCGGCAATGGCACGTTCTATTCCACGGCGGCCGTCGTCTACGGGCGCGTCTTCCTGGGCAACACGGACGGGCGCATCTACGCCTACGACGACTCCACGGGCGGCCTCGACTGGGCGGTTCAGACCGGCGCCTACGTGTACGCCTCGCCGGCGGTCACCAATGCCCCGGGGCTCGGCCCGACCCTGTATCTGGGGTCCTACAACGGCAGGTTCTATGCGCTGAACGCGCGCTCGGGCCGGATCGCCTGGACGTTCAACGCGCACGGGCGCATCTCCGGCTCGGCGACGATCGTGGGGCGCACCGTGTACTTCGCCGACCTCGGCGAGCGGCGCACCTATGGCCTCGGCATATCCACCGGTCGGCTGGCGTTCGAGATGGGCACGGGCTCGTTCGATCCGGTGGTCAGCGACGGCGAACACATCTATCTGACCGGCTACACCGGGCTTTACGGGCTGGCACCGCGGTAGCGCAAGCCGCCTTCAGACGGCATCTACCGAGGTTTGCCGAGCACCCGCGCGAGCAGGTTGCGCGTCATCGCCACGACCCGCGGGTCCGGCGCCGACGGCGCGTCCGGTGAGGCCTGCGGAACGGGCGAGAGGGCATACTCCCAGCCGAGCGTTCCGGTGGCGAACACGAGCGCTCCCGAGCGCGCCTCATACAGAGTGGTCTCCTCCAGCGTGCCGCGCACCGGCGATGGCTCGTCCTCGCCCAGGCACGGTACGCCCTCGCCGGTCCCCACCAGCAGCGTCCCCGCTGGGCTGGCAGGCGTGCGCTGATCGAGCTCGTAGCCGACGATGCCCGGGATCCGCGTCCGAGCGCTCACCCCGGTGTGGGCGAACAGCCACGATGGGGCCAGCCGCGGGGATGGAGCCCACGCGTAGTAGCGATACGTCGGAGGCCCGGACCGCCGTACCCTGGGTGTGATGCAGCCGTTGTAGGCGCTTCCGACGAGCGGCGCGCCGCCGAGCGGAAACAGCCCCGTGGGCTGAGCGCGATCAGGATCCCTGGCCGCCGACTCCTTGTAGGCGACGATCACGTGGTCGGGCTCGCCGGCCTGGCTCGAGGCGGCGGTCGCCCGCGCGAACCGCACCCGCCAGGCCATCGTGTCGGAGCTGATGAACAGGAGGCTCCTGCCTTCATCGCGCGCTCGCGCGAAGGCCCGCTCGTCGCGGGCGGACCAGTACTCGGAGTGCCCGATGTCCATCAACGCGCGCGCACGCTCCACCTGGCCCGGATCCTCGTCGATTGACTCGATCGTGGTGTAGGACACCGGATAGGAGTAGCGCTCGAGAAAGCGCACCATCGCGACCTCGCGGTCGAAGAACTGCCCGGCGCCGGTCTGGGTCGCGTAGGGGCGGTCGTAGGAGACCTCCACGCCCTGGCTCGTGCCGGTGATGCCGACGCGCCTGCTTCCACCCGGATACAGGCTGTCACCTCCCCAGCCGTTGTAGGCCTCATATGAGGCGGTCGGGATCTCCACGAGCAGGCCTGTCCGCTGCAGCGAGCGAACGACGAACAGGCAGTCGCTCTGGGCTCCGTCGGATGCGTGGAGCTTGACGATGTATACGCCGCTCGGGAGAGCCGGGGGAATCGCGAAGGAGAGCGTGGCACGCCAGTCGCACTCGGTCAGGCCGGTCAGATAGTGGTGGGTGCACGCCCGCTGGGCGATCGCGGGCAGGTGAGCGCTCTGAAGCACCAGCCGCCCGCCCCTGCCCCCGTACCACCCCATTCGATAGACCTGCACGGTGACCGTGCGCGCACGCGGCGCGTTGACGTAGACGGTCTGCGTCTGCCCCGCCGCGATCGCCTGCTCGGCGACGTAGCCCTCGACCGGGCCACGGGCTTCCCCGCCGAGCAGGCTCGCGGGCCCCGGCAATCGCCACGCGCTGGTACCGCGGACGCGGTTCTCGACCGCGATCGACGGCGGCACGCCCCGAGTGCGAACCAACCAGCGATAGGCGGGGGGCTGCTCGCGCGCGCCGGCTGTGCCTGCTCCCGCAGACACGGCAACCGAGTCGCCGAGCGGCACCGAGCCGCGGTCCGCTCCCGCGCTCCCCTTTCCGCAGCCGCCGGCGATCGCGACGCACAGAACCGCGGCGAGCGGCAACGCACGGTTGTTTGCCAGAGACCCCATCGACGGCGGCAGACAGCCCGCGCCTCAGGCGGATGGGCTCCGCCCGCAGGAGGAGCCGCCCAGGCCCAGCGCCCGGGCCAGCGAGAAGCGCGCGACGACGACCACCACACCGGGCGCGCGAGCCGTCACCGAGGTCCAGCCCGAGGGGGCCTCGCCCACGCAGCCGTCCCCCCGCGCGAGCGTCCAATAGCGCGTGAAGTGCACCCGCACCAGAAAGCGCCCGGCAGATGTGGCCCGCAAGGCGAACGAGTCGTCGCCCAGGGACGTCAGCCGGCCGGGCCCAGATGCGATCGGCGTGGGCGCGAGCACTCGGTAGATGGTCCAGTGCCTGCTCGCGAACACCCTCTGCAGGAAGGGCAGGCCGCGGCGGATCAGGCGGCCCTCCTGGGCGCTCGATGGATCAAGCGGAGTGTCCGGGAGCGCGACATATGCGACGGCCTGCAGGTGCAGCCACCGCTCATATGCCGAGGCCGTCAGCCCCGGGGCGAGCAGCAGGCCGTCGAAACGCGTGTCCAGCTGCTTCTCCCATCCGCGCGCCAGCGACACCTTCGGTGCAAGCAGCGCCGCCTCCCAGTGCGAGCGCGTGAACGGCACCTCGATCCGCACCGGCGCGGCGGGTGGCGCCTGCACGCCGGCCAGAAAGCGCTCGACCGGCTCGTAGTAGGCGGCCTGGGTGGATTCGTTGCCTGCGACGGCCAGCGTCTCGCGCACCGGGCCCCACACCACCCACAGCGCGGCAAGGAACAGGGCGAGCGCACCCGCGAGGCCCGGCCACCGCACGGCGAGGGCATGATCCCGCGCCAGAGCACACAGCAGGAGCGGGCCGGCCAGAAGCACGCCGTAGCGCTCGATGTTGCTGCCCATCGGCGTGTGGATGGCCAGGCAAAGAAGGCACGCCAGGAGATACACGAGTGCGCCCAGCCTCAGCAACCGCTGGCGGGCGGGCAGCGCCCACAGGAACGCCAGCACGACCACCACGGTGGCGCCGAACGAAAGCACCGGGTAGGGCTCGAACCCACCTTCGGGGAACAGCGCTGCGAGCACCGCCACGACAACGCAGGGTGGCAGGGCGAGCACAAGCGCCGTGCGCGCTGAGCGCCGATGCAGCCCCCACGTGAGACCTGCGAGCGCGAGCAGCAGCCCGGCCACAGGACTGGCCGCCGCGCACAGCGATGCGAGCAGCCCCGCCCACAAGCTCCGCCCGCGCACCCTCGCGAGAACACTCGCGAGCGCGAGCGACACGCCCATCGCGAAGACGAGGCGGCCGATCCACACGTCGCCCGCCGCCGCCACCGCGAACATCGCCGCGCCCCAGCGAGCGGAGGGGCCGTAGGCGCGCAGCGCGAGCCGCTCGAACAGCGCCGAGGAGGCGAGCACCGACAGAACCGCAACCAACCGCAGACCCAGCAGTGAGGCCAGCGGGGGAAACAGCAGGCTGTAGCCGGGCAGGTAGTGCCCGGCGTACCAGTGCTCGTCCCACACCGCGAACCCGAGATGGTCGAACAGGCCGACCCGGTACACCTGAGCCGCGAGATCGGGCGTGCGCGGATCAGCGATCAGCCACAGCGCCAGAAGCACCGCGGCCACGGGCACAGCCAGCAGTCGCCCGGCGTGGACGCGTCGGCTGCGAAGACCGACACCGCTCGGCCGGGCCGCCGCCGGCGGCCCGGCGACATCAACGAGGCCAGCGGCGGATGTCAACAGCGCTGGGCCGGGGTCAGGCCCCGGACCCGCTGTGGCTCTCATGCGCACGCCAGGATAATGACGACCATGACAGCGCCGGCCGCCACACCCATGCGACAGCGGGCCCTTCGCGCGGGACTTGCCCTGGCGATCCTGTGCGCGGCCGTGGCCGCGGGTGGCTGCGCGACCGGACACCCCCGGGCGATCGGGGCGGCCGCGCTTGCCGAAGCCGAGACGTTCCCCTACTACCGCGTCTACTGGGTGGGGCCGAGCTTCGCCGGCCAGCCGCTCGCCGCCGCCGACGGTCAGAAGGGCTATGTCCACTCGGTCGGTGACAGCGTGTACTACGGCGACTGCGTGCACGGCAAAGGCATCTTCGGAGGCGGCAGCTGCCTGCTCCCGCTGCAGGTCACGACGGTCATATACAGCCTGCACTCGAACTCGGCGTTGGGGCCCCAGCACAACATCCTCGTGCGCGGGGTGCCCGCGACGGTGTACGACGAAGGTCGCTCGATCGAGGTCTACAGCGGGCGGGTTGCGATCGACATCTTCTCGGACACCTTCTCGCACGCGATCACCGCCGCCAATGAGCTGCTTCCGCTGAACGCGCCGGGCTCAGCCACGGGCAACCTGCCACCGCCCGTGTACTGCCCCGGCCTGTCCGGCGCGATCAGCCCGCAGCTGCAGGTGGTGATGAACCGCCTGCCGCGGCAGGCCTGCCAGCAGGCAGCGAGGTCGGTAGCGTTCGCCAAGAGCGTGTCGTGAGGCGACCGCGCCGGCGATGCCGGCAGCGGCTGGCCGCGGCGCTCTGGCCCGCGACTATCCGGGTACCGCAGGCGCCACGGGCTTGCCGATCTCGTGGCGCAGGCTGAGGAAGGCCAGCGAGCCGATCACCGCGGGGACCCACAGGGAGATCGCCCGGTAGATGACCACGGCGGCGATGACCGCTGAGGCCGGGCGCACGTCGAACAGCAGGAGCATTCCCACGAGCCCGCCTTCCACCGCGACGAATCCACCGGGTACGGGAATCGAGTTGGCCAGCATCCCGACCAGATAGGCCATCGCCACGACCCACACCGATGGGGCATGTCCGAATGCGGCCAGGCATGCATACAGGGCCAGGTTGTCGAACAGCCAGTAGGCGACCGCGCCGAGCAGACGCCAGTCGCCGGAGCGCATGAGCCGCAGCGCGTCCGCCACACCACCGCTGAGCGCCGTCACGGCAACCCCGGCACGGCCTCGCTCCAGCCGCTGGCGCGAGGCCGTCCGCCGCGCCCACGCCGCAAGCGCGAGCGTTCCCGCGATCGTCGCGAGCGCGGCGGCTGCGGGCAGAAGCGTGAGCAGGGGATTGCGCGAGCCTCCGAGCAAACCCAGCCACATCGGTATGCCGATCAGGACCACGGCTCCCACGTTGACTGCGCTGGTGAGCACGAAGATCAGAACCGAGCGCTTGGCGATGCGCTCGGCCGATATTCCCTTGCTGCGAAGAACCCACGCTCCGAGCGCGATGCCGGCGAGCCCGCTCACGGAAACGACGGAGTTCACCGCGAGCTCCGACAGCGACAGGCGCGAGATCAGCCTCCGTGAGAGCATCCCGAACACCAGCCCGAACAGCACGACGTAGCCGGCGCACGAAAGCACCTCCAGCAGGATCCCCGCGCCGACCCACCCGGGGTTGGCGTCGGTGATGCGGTCGGCCGCCGAGCGCAGACCCGGCACGCCCAGCAGCAGCGCAGCCACCAGGGCGAAGAAGATCGCCAGGCTGATGATGCTGTTGCGCAGCGTGCGCGACTGCACCGCCATGGCGCCGGCGTCGCCGGCGGACTCGTCGCGCTCGATGTCCTTCTCAGCGATGGTGTCCTCCCGGCGTGTATGTGACGGCGATTGTTCGCATTCCGTTTCGCCCTCCCGTAGCATCATGCCGCGAACCTGACGCTGGCCGCAGGACTCCACGCTAGCCTGAAGGCTGCATCCTCCGCGCATGTTCGTCGCCAGCGACCGTACAGGCCGCGCCGGGGGATGTTTCCGACAATGGCTGAGCTTGCACGCATACTGGTCGTGGACGACGAGCCGGCCGTCCAGAACGCGCTGTCCCGGGCGCTCGCGCTGGAGCGCTACCAGGTCTCCCAGGCGGCGGATGGGCGCGAGGCGCTCGAGCGGCTTGGAGCGGCGCCGTTCGAGGTTGTGATCCTCGACATCTCGATGCCCCACGTGGACGGCCTGGAGGTCTGCCGGCGCCTGCGCAAGGGGGGCGACCGGACGCCGGTCCTGATGCTCACGGCTCGCGAAGAGGTCGACGACCGCGTGGCGGGTCTCGACGCGGGGGCCGACGACTACCTGGTGAAGCCCTTCGCGCTGCGCGAGCTGCTCGCGCGCGTGCGCGCTCTTTTGCGCCGCTCGGGCGAGGATGACGAACAGGAGTCGACGCTCGTGTTCGAGGACCTGCGGCTGGATCGGCTCGCGCATGAGGCCTGGCGCGGTGAGCGGCTGCTGCAGCTCACGCGCACCGAGTTCCTGCTGCTTGAGATGTTCATGCGCCACCCCCGGCAGGTGCTGACTCGCTCGGCGATCTTCGAGGACGTGTGGGGGTACGACTTCGGCACGACATCCAACTCGCTGGGTGTCTACATGGGCTACCTGCGGCGCAAGACCGAGGTGGGTGATGAGCCGCGCCTGCTGCACACGGTGCGCGGCGTGGGCTACGTGCTGCGCGGGCGATGAAGGGCATCGGATGAGCTTCCGCCGCCGCATCAGCCTGGCCACATCCGCCGCGGTCGCGATCGCCGTTGTGCTCGCCTCGCTGCTGACCTACCTGCTGACCTCGCATCAGCTGCGCGGCCAGGTGGACACCCAGCTGCGCAACCGCGCCGACAGCCTGCGCTTCGTGGCGGCCAATCCCTCGCGCGGGTCTCGCAGCACGCTGCTTGATCTGATCAAACGCCAGGACTCCGATCAGGCGGCTCGAGGGGGCGCGAGCACTCAGAGCGGGCCGCTCAGCAACGTGCCGCCGAAACCCAACCAGGTGCGCGGCTACCAGCAGCTCATCGACCCGCAGGGGCGCGTGCTGTTCCGATCGGCGAATGTGACGCTGCCGGTCGACGCCCGCACGCGCTCGCTGGCTGCCAATGCGGGGCCGCGCTTCTTCCATGACGCGCGCGTCAACGGCATCAACCTGCGCATCCTCGCTGAGCACGTGGCGCCGATGCGCGCGGTCCAGGTTGCCCAGCCGCTGACCGAAGTCGACAACCTGCTCGCGCACCTGCGCCTGATCCTGGCGCTCCTGGACGTGGGCGGCATCGCGCTGGCGGCACTGCTTGGACGGCTCGTGGCCGGCGCGGCCATGCTGCCCCTCAGGCGCCTCACCCAGGCGACCGAGCACGTCGCTCTGACTCAGGATCTGAGCGGTCGCATAGAGCCGGCGGGGGAAGATGAGATCGGGCGCCTGGCGACGAGCTTCAACGCCATGCTCGATGCCCTCGAGCAATCGATGAGCGCGCTCGACGCCTCCGTGCACGCGCAGCGACAGCTCGTGGCCGACGCCTCGCACGAGCTGCGCACCCCGGTCACCAGCCTGCGGACGAACATCGAGATCCTGCAGCAGGCCGAGGACATGGACGGCGGCGAGCGAGCGCGCCTGCTCGACGACGTGGTCGAGCAGATCGAGGAGCTGACGCGGCTGATGAACGACCTGATCGACCTCGCCCGCGGGGAGGAGCCGCGCGCCGACGCGGAGGACATGCGCCTGGATCTGGTCGTCAGCGAGGTCGTCGAGCGGGCTCGCAAGCACGCTCCCTCCACACCGTTCCACGCCGAGCTCGAGCCGACGGTCGTCGCCGGGGTGCCGGCGCGGCTGCAGCGGGCGATCGGCAACCTGATCGACAACGCGGTCAAGTACAGCCCGCCGGGCGAGCCGGTGGAGATCGGGCTGCACGGCCAGGAGTTGACCGTGCGTGACCATGGACCGGGGATCGCGCCCGAGGATCTGCCGCACGTGTTCGACCGCTTCTACCGCGGCGCCGAGGCCCGCGGGCGTCCCGGCTCCGGGCTGGGCCTCGCAATCGTGCGCCAGGTCGCCGGACAGCAGGGCGGAAGCGTTCTCGCCGAGGCGGCCCCGGGCGGCGGCACGCTGATGCGGCTGCGCCTGCCCGGCGCAGAGCCGGTCAAGCACCAGCCGGATGAGCCCGGCCCCGTGGTTGCCGGTTCGCACTACTCATCGGCGTGAAGCGCCCGCTCGCGGAAGCGCGCCGGCGACTCCCCATAGCGGCGGCGGAAGGCGCGCGCGAAGTGCGGCGCCTGGCGGTAGCCGACGAGCCGGGCGACGTGGGCGACCGGGATCGCGCGCTGGCTCACCAACAGCTCGGCCGCCACGGCCATCCGCCGCGCGAACAGATCCTCCTGGAAGCTACTCTCGCCGAATTGGGCGTAGGCGCGCTGCACCTGGCGGGGCGAGCTCGCGAGCGCCGCGGCCACGACGGGGAGCGTCAACCGTCTGCGGTAGTGGCGGGCGACGATCACACGCGCGAGCAGATACAGGCGCCGGCGCGCTGAGACGGTACGCGGGTGCACAACCCCCTCTCCGACCCGGCGCCCCGGGCGGGACGCAGCGCGGCGCCGATGCCGAGGCGCCAGGCCTCAGGCGTACCGCAGGGCGACGCGCTCGGCCGCCGCGCGGTAGGAGCCGCCGAACAGGAGGGCGTGCACCAGCAGGGGAAGGAGCTGATAGAGCTCGACCCGCTGCTGCCATCCGCCCGCCAGCGGCGCGAGGTCCTGATAGGCCGAGAACACGCGCTCCGACGGCGCCCCGAACAACCTCAGCATGGCGAGATCGACCTCGCGGTTACCCCCGTAGGCGGAGGGATCGATCAGCCACGGGCGACCGCCGTGGTCGGCCATCACGTTGCCCGACCACAGATCACCGTGCAGTCGCGCGGGCGGCTCGGCGGGGCCGCACAGCTCGCCGATGCGCTCGCACACGCTTTCAACCGCGCGGATCGCGGGCGGGGGGAGCGCGCGTCGCTCGCGGGCGATCACGGCCAGCGGGCGCAGGCGCCGCTCGGCGTAGAACGACGGCCAGTCGGGGGTCGGGTCGTTCGGCAACCCCAGCGAGCCGAACCGCGCTGGGCCGTGGCTATGTGAGCCGTCGATTTCGCCGAAGCGCGGGGCGCCCGCGGCGTGGGTCTCGGCGAGGCCACGCCCGAGCTCCTCGGCGCCGGCGTCGTCCAGGCGACCCGGCTCGATCCACTCGAGCGCCAGGTAGCGATCGCCGATGTCGAGCACGCGCGGCGTGCGCAGCGCGCCCGGCTCGGCCAGCCAGGCCAGGCCCGCGGCCTCGGCGGCGTACTCGCCCGGGACAGCATCGGCGCGCGTCTTGACGAATGCATCGGTCCCATCTGAGAGCACCACGTGGAACGCCTCGTTGATATCCCCGCCGCCGATCCGCCGGACGTCGCTCGCGCCCGCAGGGAGGCCCACTCACACCCCCGCTCCGGCGTCGATCCGTGCGAGCAGGCCCGCGCAGGCGGCCTGCACCAGATCGAGCACTTCGTCAAAGCCACCCGCGGCCCCGTAGTAGGGGTCGGGAACCTCAAGATCCTCATCGCTCGCGCCGGCCGGGTCGAACTCGCGCAATAGCCGAAGCTTGGCTCGCCCGGCTGCGCCGTCCTTGAGCTGGCGCAGCTCACGCAGGTTCGAGCGGTCCATCGCAAGGATGAGATCGAAATCATCGAAATCGTCCCGGCGGACCTGACGCGCGAAGCCCTCCAGGGTGACCCCGCGAGCGCGCGCGGCGTCGACGGCCCGCGCATCGGGCGGGCTGCCCACATGCCACGCTCCTGTGCCCGCCGAGTCGAGCTCGACGCTGTCCTCGAGCCCCGCCTCGCGCACCAGCTCGCGCATGACGCCCTCGGCGGTGGGCGATCTGCAGATGTTGCCCAGGCACACGAACAGCAGGCGCGTGGGCGCGCCTTCCACCGCCATCTACTCCTCGCCCAGCTCGAGCACTGCCAGGAACGCCTCCTGCGGGACCTCCACGCGACCGACCTGCTTCATCCGCTTCTTGCCCTCCTTCTGGCGCTCGAGCAGCTTTTTCTTGCGCGTGATGTCCCCGCCGTAGCACTTGGCGATCACGTCCTTGCGAAACGCCTTGACGGTCTCCCGCGCGATGACATGCGAGCCGATCGCCGCCTGGATGGGGACGTCGTACTGCTGGCGGGGAATGCGCTTCCTGAGCTTCTCGGTGAGCGTGCGACCCATCTCATAGGCCTTATCCCGGTGCACCACCATCGACAGCGCGTCCACCGGGTCGCCCGCGAGCAGCACGTCGAGCTTGACCAGGTCCGAGGGCTTCATGCCGCTCAGCTCGTAATCGAGCGAGGCGTATCCCTTGGTCCGGGACTTCAGCTGGTCGAAGAAGTCCAGCACGATTTCCGCCAGCGGCAAGTCGTAGGTCATCTGCACGCGCTCGGGAGACAGGTAGTGCATACCTGCGTGCTCGCCGCGACGTTCCTGGCACAGCTCCATCACAGCTCCGACGAACTCTTTGGGGGCGATCACTGAGGCCCTGATGAAGGGCTCGCGAATCTCGGCGATCGTGCCCGGATCGGGCATGTCCGAGGGATTGTGCACCTCGAGCTCCTCGCCGTTGGTGAGCGTCACGTCGAACTCCACCGATGGCATCGTCGCAAGCAGCTCGAGGTCGTACTCCCGCTCGAGGCGCTCGCGCACGATGTCCATGTGCAGCAGGCCCAGAAAGCCGCAGCGAAACCCGAAGCCGAGCGCGTCGGAGGTCTCCGGCTCCCACGACAGGGCGGCGTCGTTGAGCGTCAGCTTCTCGAGCGCGTCGCGCAGGTCGGGGTAGGCGTCGGAGTCGATCGGGAACAGCCCGCAGAACACCATCGGCTTGACCTCCCGGTAGCCGGGCAGCGCCTCGCTCGCCTCGGCGCCGGCGCTGCGGGCCGACGGCCCGGTCGCGCGGGCGCGCGTCGTGAGCGTGTCTCCGACGCGCAGCAGGGTGACGTCCTTCAGACCGGTTATCAGGTAGCCGACCTCGCCGGCTGCGAGCTGGTCGGTGGGCATCATCTGAGGGCTGAACACGCCGATGTCGTCGATGTCGGCCTCGGTGTGAGTGGCCATCGCGCGAATCGCCTCGCCCTTCTTGAACACGCCGTCGACCACCCTGATGTAGGCGATCACGCCGCGATACTGGTCGAACTCCGAATCGAAGATCAGCGCTCGCGGCGGGGCCTCGGGGTCTCCCGAGGGAGGCGGCACGCGAGCGATCAGCTCCTCGAGCACCTCCCCTACCCCCTCGCCGGTCTTCCCGCTGATCCGCAGGATGCCCTCCGCGGGCTCGCCGATCAGCTCTGAGACTTCCCCGGCCACTCGCTCGGGCTCCGCGCCGGGCAGGTCGATCTTGTTCAGGCAGGGAATCAGCTCGAGGCCCGCATCGACCGCCAGGTATGTGTTGGCGACCGTCTGCGCCTCGACCCCCTGGGCCGCGTCCACCACGAGCAGAGCCCCCTCGCAAGCGGCAAGCGAGCGGGACACCTCGTAGGTGAAATCCACGTGCCCGGGCGTGTCGATCAGGTGCAGCTGGTAGGTCTCCCCGTCACGCGCCGTGAAGAACACGCGCACGGCCTGTGCCTTGATCGTGATACCGCGCTCACGCTCAAGGTCCATCGAGTCGAGCAGCTGCGCGCGCATCTCGCGCGCCGACACCGTGTGCGTGAGCTCGAGGATGCGGTCGGCGAGCGTCGACTTGCCGTGATCGATGTGCGCGATGATCGAGAAGTTGCGGATGTGCGATTGATCCATGGGCCGTTACAGCGTAGACACGCTAGCCTTGATGGTCCGGCGGATCGCCAACTCGACGTGGGTTCTTCGGGATCCAACCGCGGCAACGCGCCGGCCCTCGGGCCGGCGGCCTGTCCAGGTGTCGGGAGTGTCACGCCGCCCAGGCAAGACACACGAGTCCTGGGACGTAAGTAGTAAGCGGCGATCTATGTTCGGGCGCAACGCCGGGTGGGCCTCGGCTCACCCGGAAGCGCGCCCATGCCCCGCGGCCGGCCGTGGCGCCGTTTCAGCCCGCTAGGCTCGCCCGAGCCGCCCGCGAATCAGACGGCTCACCTGGTCGGCCTCGGGTACGTGCATCACGAGCACGGCGCGCATGTACACAAGCAGCCCCGCCAGGCCTGCCGCGCCGACGCTGACGATCTGCGCGAGCAGCGATGTTCCCAGCAGGTCGTCGAGCACTCGCCAGACCACCCACGAAACCCCTGCAAGGAGTGCTGAGGCGAGCAGGATCCGCGCCGTGATCATCGTTGTCTGGGCGCCTTCCAGGTGACCGTTGAAGCCGATGCGCAGGCGGTGGAACTGGAGCCCGGCCATCACGAGGTTGGCCGCTACTGTGCCGATGATCAGCCCGGCGATGCCGAGCGGCTTGTACAGGCCGATCGAGACGATGATGTCGACGATGATGTTCAGCGCCGCCAGGCGGGTGGGGATCCAGGGCCTCTGCACCGCGAAGAACACGCGGGTGAGCAGCAGGTTGATGCCGCCGAAGGGGAGGCTGAACGCAAACCAGAACAGCGCGATCGAGACGAGTTCGGTCGACCTCGCGTTGAAGTGCCCGCGTTCGAACACGAGCCGCACAACCGGCGTGGTGAGCACGATCAGGAACACCGCCGAGGGAATCAGCAGCAGGTTGATCTGGCGCATGCCGACCCCGATGATGCGGCGCATGTTGCTCGGATCGCGCCTGGCCGCCATGCGGCTGAGCGTGGGGAACAGCACGGTCGCGACCGCCACGCTGAACAGGCCCTGCGGCAACATGTAGATGCGAAACGCGTTATCGATCGCACGCGGCGCTTCGCGGGAGACGAGCGTGCCGAACACCGAGTTGATCAGCTGATCGAGGTTCACGATGCCGAGACCGATCGTCACGGGGAGCATCAGGGCGAACACCTGCCGGATGCGCGGGTCATGCCAGTCGATCGCAAACGCCAGGCGGAAGTCGATCCGCGCGAGGGCGCCAAACACCATCAAGAACTGCACGAACGTCGCCGCCAGGATCGCGATCGCATACGCATAGAGCTGATCGCCCTCTTCCACGCCGCCCTGGAAGTGAGGTCGCAGGACGATGAGCAGCACGATGATCACGACGTTCCACACCGCCGGGGAGATCGCCGGGATGGTGAAGTGTTCGTAGGACTGCAGAACCCCGACGAGCAGCCCGATCAGGCCGATCAGAAGCACCACCGGAAACAGCACCTGCGAGAGCCCGACCGTGAGCGCGTTGAGCTGCGATCCGAACGTGGGGCCCGTGAACAGCGGCATGATCACACCGGCCGCCAGCACGAAGAACGCCGTCAGGGCGCCCAGGGCGATCAGCATGATCCAGAACAGGGTGGAGGCGAGCCGGAACGCCTCCTTTCGCTTGCTCTGCTGGAGCAGGTCGGTGAACACCGGTACGAAGGCCGCCGACAGCGCTGCGTTCGCGAACAGGTTGGCCACCAGGTTGGGGATCTGGAAGGCGATCGTGAACGCAGACGCGGGCCCGCCTGTGCCGAAGAAGCTCGCGGCGACGATTTCGCGCGCGAGGCCCACGACGCGGGAAACGCCCGTCGCGATCGCGAAGATCGCCGTGTTGCGCGCGACCCGTTCTCTTCCTCCGCCTGCGCCCTCACCCCTGCCGTGCTCCGGGAGGGTCATGCCGCCGTATTCCTCCCCGAAGCTGCCGTCGGGGATGCCGATCACCTCGCCGGAGGCACCCGACAGGGGCCCTTCTGGGGGTTCGTCGGCTCCCGATGTCGAGGACAAGGCCGCTATAGTACGGCGCTGCACGGCGCGCCCCGGCGGTCTTTGTCCGGAGCGCCCCGCAACAGCTCATGGCCAACATTCACTCCCAGAAGAAGCGCATCCTCCGCTCCGAGCGCGAGCGCCTCGAGAACCGCCGCTACACCTCGGCCATCAAGACCTACTTCCGCCATCTCGAGGCCGCCGTCCAGAGTGGCGACGCTCCCGCCGCCGAGTCCGAGCACCTGCGCCTGCAGCGCACCATCGACAAGGCCGTCAAGGTTGGTGCGATGCACCGCAACACGGGCGCACACAGGAAGTCCCGCGCCGCTCGCCTCCTCGCCGGTCGCTGAACGCCCAACCGATCTTCACGCCGGTAGTGCGGTATCGGTGATCTGCTCGCACGCGTGCAGCAGGCCATCTTGCACGCTGCGGTCGCTGGCCGCCGGGTGGGGCTCGCGCGGGCGCAGGTGATAGAAGTAGCGGCCGCTGACAGCGGCCTTCGGGTCGTCGCTGGCCGCCAGCCAAACCTGGGTCTCGGCTCCCTGTTGGAGATCGTCGGGAGCGCCGGCGCCGCCCATCTTGGTGGCGACCCATCCGGGCTCCAGCGCGTTGGATCGTGTTGCGGGCCAGCGGCGCGCGAGCGCGAAGGCGAGCACGACGTCGAACAGCTTGGAGTCTGAGTAGGCCTGCATGCCGTTCCAGCCGCGCCCGCGCCATTGCAGGTCCCCCAAGGCTGAATCGCCGGAGCGGTGAAGACCGGAGCTGAGGTAGACCAGCCGCTTTGGCACGGTGATCAGCGCGCTCAACAGATATGGCGCAAGCACGTTGATCTGAAAGACGTGGGCGAGTCCGTCCTCGGTCTCCACACGGTGTGACTCGCGGTAGCCGACACCCGCGTTGTGAATGACGGCGTCGAAGGGGCCGGCGACGACGGCCTGCTCGGCGAGCGCACGTGTTTGGCGGATACTCGCGAGATCCCCGGCGAGCGCGCCCGCGGCTCCAGGAGCCGACGACAGCGCTTCGCTGGCGCGCGCCTCGTTGCGCGCGTGCAGCGTCACCGCGTGGCCATCGTCGATCAGGCGGCGGGCGGCCATCAGGCCGAGGCCGTCTGCGGAGCCGGTGATCAGGACCCTGCTCACTACTAGCTGCCCGTCATACGCTCGATCGCTCGCAGCGCGAGCGTATCCTCGTCGAGGCCCGCCGCTGGCGCGCGCGCGAAGGACAGCACGGCGCCGCCGCGCGAGTCGATCTCGAGCTCGGACAGCACGCCCAGCGCCCGGCGCAGGCGGTCGGGGTCGGTACGGGCGACCTCGGCGAGGAGCCGGTCGGCCGCCCACGCGGGCATGCGCAGGCTGCGCTTGACCGTGGTCGCGGACTCGCCGGCGCGCAGGCGCACGGCGACTTCGAGCGCATCGCGCAGCCGCTGAGCCATCATGTATGTCAGCCCCGCCAGCCGCTCGCCCTGCTCGCGCAGGCGCAGGTATGTGAGCGTCGCCTCACGCCCATTGCCGGCCACGAGCGCATCTGCCAGCGCGAACGTTCGCCGCTCGGCCGAATGGGCGGCGCGCGCCTCAATATTCTCCACGCCCACCGTAGTCGTGCCCTCCACGTCGTCGGCTTCGAGCGCGAGCTTCTCGAGCTCACGCAGCAGCCTCTGCTGGCGCTGGCCCACCTGGTCGACGAGCGCCCTGGCAGCGACGCCCTCCAGTGAGATGTTCATGCGAGCGGCCTGCGCGCGCACCCAACCGCCAAGCTCGCGCGGCTTGACTGTCATCTGCGCAACCACCTGCCCGCCGGCTGTCGCGACCGCCTGATGCAGCGCCGCCGGAACCTTGGCGCGGGCGTCCTCCCGGGCAAACAGCGCCAGGGTGGTCTGGGGCGGCATCTCGGTCATCACCGGCGCCAGATGCTTCTCGACATCGGCCTGGCGCCAACGCTCCACCCCTTCGACGAGGATCACCCGCCGGCCCGTCGCCAATGTCATCGCCTGAAGCGCCTGCGCGACGGCCGCGGGCGTGCCCGTGTCGCCCTCCAGCAGCTCGATGTTGCCCGCCCCTCCCCCCTCCGCCTCAGCGAGCGCGCGCAGGCCGGCGCGGCGCTCGGCGATCGCGCCGTGATCGTCGCCGTGGATCAGATAGGCGGGCTTCAGCTCGGCCATCGCTAGCGCACCACGAGATTGACCAGCTTGCCGGGCACGACTATCTCCTTGACGATCTGCTTGCCGTCCAGGTGCGCCTGCACGTTCGGCGCGCGCCTGCACAGCTCCTTGAGCTCCTCGGGGCCGGCGCCCGAGGCGGCCTGCACGCGATCGCGCAGCTTGCCGTTGACCTGGCACACGAGCTCGTAGGAGTCGCTCTCCAGGAGCTCCTGGTCGGCCTGCGGCCAGGGCTGCTCCCACACCCGCTCTCCGGTAAGGCGCTCGAACATGTCCGAGCACGCATGCGGCGCGAACGGGAACAGCAGCGAGGCGGCCGTGGCGAGCGCGAAGCGGAGCGTCTCGATGTCCGCTGAGTCACGCAGCCGCGAGCATTCGTTGAGCAGCTCCATCACGGCGGCGATCGCCGTGTTGAACGCGAATCGCCGCAGATCGCCGCCGACCTTCTCGATCGCCCAGTGCGTCTTTCGCAGGAGCGCGAGGTCGTCGCCCTGCGCCTGCGCGGTCCCCACCCACTCGCCCGCCGGCGGCCCCGCTCGCTCGGCGACCTCCGCGGCCAGCCGCCACAGCCTTCCGAGGAAGCGGTGGACCCCCTCGACGCCCTCATCAGACCATTCCGCGTCCTGGTCGGGCGGTCCCACGAACAGGATGTAGCAGCGAGCCGTGTCGGCGCCCAGGCGCTCGACGATCGCTGCCGGGGAGACCACGTTGCCCCTGGACTTGCTCATCTTGGCGCCGTCCTTGGTCACCATGCCCTGCGTGAACAGCGCGCTGAACGGCTCCTGGAAGTCCAGGTGCCCCAGGTCTGCAAGCGCCTTGCAGAAGAAGCGCGCATACATCAGGTGCAGGATCGCGTGCTCCACGCCGCCGATGTACTGGTCGACCGGCATCCACTCGCGCACCGCCGCCGCGCCCCACGCGTCCTGGTCGTTGGACGCGTCGCAGTAGCGCAGGAAGTACCAGGAGGAGTCAACGAACGTGTCCATCGTGTCCGTCTCCCTGCGTGCCTCACCACCGCAGGACGGGCAGCTCACACGCACCCAGTCCGCGGCCGCCGCCAGCGGCGAGCGGCCCTTGGGCGTGTAGTCCTCGATGTCGGGCAGCTCAACCGGAAGCTGCTCGTAGGGAACCGGAACCATTCCACAGCGCTCGCAGTAGAGGATCGGGATCGGACAACCCCAGTAGCGCTGCCTCGACACCAGCCAGTCGCGCAGCCGGTAGTTGACCGATGCGTGGCCCTTGCCCTCGCGGTCCAGCCACTCGACGATCGCCGTAAGAGCCTCGCGGTTGCCCATCCCGTCGAAGTCCGCTCGCGAGTTGACGAGCGTGCCGTCGCCGCTGTACGGCAGGCCCTCCGTCTCGCCGCCGGTCGAGTCGGCGACCGCCGCATCCTCCTCGCCTCCTTCGATCACGCGCCGTATCGGAAGCTCGAAGGCCTTCGCGAACGCGTAGTCGCGCTCGTCATGGGCCGGCACGGCCATGATCGCGCCCGTGCCGTACTCCATCAGCACGTAGTCGGCCACATACATCGGTATCTGCTCGCCGTTCACGGGATTCGTGACCGTGCGCCCGAGCGGCACGCCCGTCTTGGGCTTCTCGAGGTTGCCGCGATCCTCGCTCGTCTCGGTCAGGGCGTGGTTGACGTACTCCCGCACCGCCCGCTCATGCACGGTCCCGGCGGCCAGACGCACCAGGTCCGGGTGCTCTGGAGCCATCACGAAGAAGGTCGCGCCGAACAGCGTGTCCGGCCGGGTCGTGAACACCGGGTAGTCGATCTGAAGCTCCTCGCAGCGGAACGTCACCTCGGCGCCCTCGCTGCGCCCGATCCAGTTGCGCTGCATCGTCTTGACGTTCTCGGGCCAGTCGATGCCGTCCAGATCGCTCAGCAGCCGCTCGGCGTAATCGGTGATGCGCAGGAACCACTGCTCGAGCTGCCTGACTTCGACCAGGCACCCGCAGCGCTCGCAGCGACCCTCGCTGTCGACCTGCTCGTTGGCCAGCACCGTCTGGTCGTGCGGGCACCACTTGACCGCCGCCTCCTTGCGGTATGCCAGCCCGGCTTTGAACAGCTCGAGGAAGATCCATTGCGTCCAGCGGTAGTAGCTCGGTTCGGACGTGGCCAGCTCGCGCGACCAGTCGATCGAGATGCCCCATGAGCGGAACTGGCTCTGAAACGACGCGATCGACTCGGCGGTCGACTCGCGCGGATGCACGCCCGTCCTGATCGCGTGGTTCTCGGCCGGCAGCCCGAACGCGTCATAGCCCATCGGGTGCAGCACGCGGCGGCCGAGCCGGCGGTGGAAGTGGGCGATCGCGTCGCCCACCGAGTAGCACTTGAGATGGCCGATGTGGGGCTCTCCGCTCGGGTAGGGGAGCATCTCGAGCACGTATGAGCGCAGCCCGGCGATCCTCGCAGCGTCCCGCGCGTCCTCACGCCCGTCGAGGCTGGGGTCGTTGGGGACCTCCCAGGTGCGCTCGGCGGCCCACAGCGACTGCCAGCGGGGCTCTATCTCATGGGGGTCGTAGCGATGCTCCGCCATCAAGGCCCCGAGGTTAGCGGGCGGGTTGGCCGCGTCCCGCTCCCCACTCAAGGACGCGGCCGGGCGGGGCTGCCGCCTCAGGAGAAGCGCGAGCGCGAGCGCAGCGCCTCGACGACCTCGGCCGGCGCCGCGCTCGGCGAGCCCGCATCGAACGGCGGCTGTGGGTCGTACTCGATCCCCAGCTGGATCGCCTGTGCCACCGCGACCCCCGCGACCTTCCCCGCCAGCGCGAGCGCCATGTCGATACCCGCCGACACGCCGGCGGCGGTCACGATCTTCCCGTCGAACACCACCCGCTCGCAGACCGGCTCTGCACCCAGCTCACCGAGCTTCTCAAGCGCCAGCCAGTGGCTGGTGGCGCGCCTGCCCTGGAGCAGGCCCGCCGCCGCGAGGATCAGCGAGCCGGTGCAGACCGAGGTCGTCCACGTGCTGGTCGCATGCACGCCTCTCAGCCACTCGAGCACCGGCCCTCCGGCGCGCGCCGCCACCTCACCCGGCCCGCCGGGCACGAGCACGATGTCGGGAGCGGGGACGTCGGCGATCGAGTGCTCCGCCACCAGCGTCAGCATGCCGTTGTCGGTGCTGACCGGACCGGGTTGGGCGGCGACGAACTCAAGGCTCGCCCCGGGCAGGCGGCTGAGCACCTCGTAGGGCCCGATCGCGTCGAGCGCGGTGAACCGGTCGTAGATGAGGATCGCGATGTTCATGCCGCGCGTGAGGAGAGGGGCCGGGATTGGAAGCGTCGCCGGTACTCCGCCGGCCCGACCTCGAGGGCGCGCAGAAAGACCCGGCGCATCGTCTCGGCGGTGCCGAAGCCGCAATCCGCCGCCACCGCTGAGATCGGATCGGCGGTGTCCTCCAGCCGCCGGCGGGCGGCTTCCAGGCGCACCCGCTCGACATAGCGTGCCGGGGTCAGGCCCGTCTCGGCGCGAAAGGCGCGGGCGAAATGGCGCGAGCTCATGTGGGCGCGGTCGGCCATCGCCTCCACCGTATGCACGGCGGCGACGTGCTCGACGACGAACCGCTGGACCTCGCGCAGCGGCTCGCGTCCCGGCTGCTGAGCGGCGAGCGTGGCGCTGAACTGCGACTGGTTGCCCGGGCGGCGCAGGAACAGCACGAGGTGGCGTGCGATCTGCAGGGCCGCGTCGCGATCGAGGTCTTCCTCGACGAGCGCCAGCGCGAGATCCATGCCGGCGGTCACACCCGCCGAGGTCCATATGCTCCCGTCGCGCACGAAGATCGGCTCCGGATCGACGAGCACCTCGGGATGCAGGCGCGCGAGCTCCTGCGCCGCCGCCCAGTGGGTGGTCGCCCGGCGCCCGGTCAACAGGCCCGCGGCGGCCAGCAGGAAGGCGCCCGTGCACACCCCCGCGGTGCGCCGGGCCGCGAATGACGCCGCGCATATCCACTCGAGCAGCGCGCCGTCGCGGGCAGCCCGCCTCGAGCCGCTCCCCCCGGGAACGATCAGCGTGTCGATCTCGGCGCCCGCATCGGCGAGGCTCCCATCGGGCGTGATGGTGAGCCCGCTCGAGGTTCGCAGCGGGGCCCCATCGCGGCTGAGCGTGCGCAGCTCATAGCCGCGGTCTGCACGACCGCCGGCCGAGATCAGACGCGCGGCGCCTGCGAGGACCTCCAGCGGGCCGGTCACGTCGAGGCTCTGCACGCCCGGGTAGAGGAGGATCGCGACCTGACGCGGAGCTGCAACCTGTTCCATTGGCTGATCATGACCGAGACCCGATCTGTCCGCAAGGACGCATTTCCAACATTTTCTGCCATCACCCCCATACCCATCGGCGGTGCGCCGTGGACCGCCCCCGCGCTCTACCATTCGCCTGATGGACCCTCACCCGCCGGCGCCCGGACACTCAAGCGAAGCCGGCCACGAGATCCTGAGCGCCGCGCCGGCGCGTGTCGCCGAGATCGTCGCGGCAGCCGAACGCACCGCGGAGGAGCTCCGCGCGCAGGCTGAAGGACGCGCGCGGGAGCGCATCGCCGAGGCCGATCGCGCCGCCCAAAACCGCGTCCAGGCAGCCGAGGAGGAGGCTCAGGAGATTCTCCGCGCCTCCCGCGCGCGGGCCGAGGCCGCGAGGAATGAGGCCGTCTCGGCGGTCGCCGGCATCTACGCCGAGGCTGAGCGGCTGCGCACCGAGGCCGCCGAGCAGGCCGAGCGGACCCGGGCGCACGCCGGCGAGCAGGCGGAGCTGCTCGGCGCCCAGGCGCACGAGAACGCCGAACGGGCGCTGTCGAGCGCCCGCGCCGAGGCCGACAGGATCGTGGCCGAGGCTCGCGAGCAGGCGGGCCGGCTGCTCGGCGAGGGCCGCGAGGAGGCAGCGCGCCTCGTCGCCTCGGGCGGCGAGGAGGACGCGCGGCTGCGAACCGAGGCCGGCGATCAGGCCAAGGAGATCCGCGCCAAGGCGCGCAGCGACGCCCGCGAGATCCTCGACGGCTCGCACGTCGTGGCGCGCGAGGTGCTGCGCGAGGGAACGGACCTGTCGCGAAATCTGCACGAGCTGTCGGTGTCGCTGCGCAACAACGCCGAGCGCCTGCTGCGCGACGTGCGGCTCGCCCACGGCGGCATGACCGCGCGGTTGGATCAGGCGGGGCCGGGCGCGGGCACGCGCGGCCCGGGCGCGGGCACGCGCGGCCCGGAGGAGCCCGGCGAAGACCTCGACGTGCCGGAGTTCATTCCGCCCGAATGAGCGCGGACAGCCGCCGGGCGAAGCGGGGCTCCGGTAAACTGAGCATCCGCGAAAGCGCGGGGCTATAGCTCAGCTGGGAGAGCGCTGCCATGGCATGGCAGAGGTCGTCGGTTCGAGCCCGACTAGCTCCATCGGGCGCCGCTACCCTCGAGCGGTGCGAGTTGCGACCTGGAACGTGAACTCGGTCAAGCAGCGGCTGCCGCGGCTGCTTCCATGGCTGGATGAGCGCAAGCCCGACGTGGTCTGCCTGCAGGAGACCAAGCTCGCCGATGAGGCCTTCGAACAGCTGCTCGGCGACGAGCTGGGCCGTCGCGGCTATGCGCTCGCCCTGAACGGCGAAACGCAGTGGAACGGGGTGGCGATCCTGTCCCGGCTGGCGCTCGAGGACGTCGTGGCGGGAATCCCCGGGGCGCCCGGCTTCCCACGTGAGGAGGCGCGCGCCGTCTCAGCGACCTGCGGCGGCATTCGCGTGCACTCGGTGTACGTGCCGAACGGGCGCGAGCCCGATTCCGAGCACTACCACTACAAGCTCGCCTGGCTTGGCGCGTTGCGCGAGGCGGTCGCCGCCGCTCCCGAGGCGGCGCTCGTGTGCGGAGACATGAACATCGCGCCGGCCGACGCCGACGTCTACGACCCGGCCGCCTACGTGGGTCACACCCACGTCACGCCACCCGAGCGGGCCGCTCTGTCCGACCTCGAGGCGCTCGGCCTGCACGACGTCGTGCGCGATCGCTGGCCCGAGGAGCGGGTGTTCACCTACTGGGACTACCGCGCCGGAATGTTCCACCAGGATCTCGGCATGCGGATCGACCTCGTGCTGGCCGGCGCCACGGTGGCGGGCAGGGTGAGGGCGGCATGGGTCGACCGGCAGGCCCGCAAGGGCAAGGGCCCGAGCGATCACGCTCCGGTGATCGTCGACCTCGACCAGGCGCCGGACGGGGATATCGGGCCGGTCGTGCCGCCGCCGTCCGCCCCGGCGCAGCGGCGATAAGACCCGTTTGAACGACCTCTGAGCGAGTGAAGCCGCGCTGAGCGAGTAACGCCCCAAGCCGACGCGGTGTGGCCCGCCCAAGAAGCCGGCCACACCGCGCATGCGTCTCTCGTTTCAGAGGCCGTCAGCTATGCAGGCACACCGCGACGACGACCAGGGTGACCCCGGTTGGTCGACTCCCCGTGGCGGTCGCCGTCCAGCCCTGGGCGGCCGGCGGTTCTTCCGCCCCTGCGATTGCCGCATATCGCTTGTCGCCTGTGAGACTCGTCACGTTGACGGCCTGCGTCCAGCCACCGATCACGACATCGTGGCTGTGGCACAGGGGGGTCAGCGTCGCGGTTTCTTCGTTGGGTATGTCGTAGAAACTCTCAACCGTATAGGTATCGCCCGGCCCTGCCGGCCCGGTGTCGCCCGACGCTCCGGTCGGTCCCTGCTGACCGGTTCCACCCTGCGGTCCGGTCGAGCCCTGGGGTCCGGTTGCTCCCTGCACCCCGGTCGCTCCAGTGGCGCCTTCGCCCTGCGGTCCGGTTGCTCCCTGCACCCCGGTCGCTCCAGTGGCGCCTTCGCCCTGCGGTCCGGTTGCTCCGGTGGCCCCGTTGCTTCCGCTGTCGCCGGCCGGGCCGGTCGCTCCGGTGGCTCCCGTGGCCCCGTTGCTTCCGCTGTCGCCGGCCGGGCCGGTCGCTCCCGTCGCTCCGGTGGCTCCGGTGGCTCCGGTTGCGCCGGTCACCCCCTGGGCTCCGGTCGCTCCTTTCAGACAGGTTTGAAGAGTGGTGTAGGTGAAGCCGGTGCCGTTGCTGCCGTCAATCGAGACGCTGCCCGCGCCGGTGCCGGACAGCTGCACGAACAGTGGAACGAGCGCCGTGGCTTTCGTGCTCCCGATCACTTTCGCGCTCGTCGACTGCGAGGTGAAAAGCGTGGCGCTCGGGTCTGACCAGGCCACGTTGGTCGATGTTCCTCTGAAGTTCGTCCCCGTGAATGTGACTTCTGTCCCCGGGCATCCGGAGGTTGGTGACACCGATGTCAGATGCCAGGCCGACGCGGCCTGGGCACTGCCGAGAGAGACGAGCAGTGAGACCAGGCCCGCGAGCAGGCCGAGGCGCCCTGTCGGTCCGCGTTTGATGGTTTGGTCTGTCGCGTTGCTGTTGTGCATTGACTGCCTCCGATGGTGCATTCCGCTTCCTCCTACCTGTGGTTGTGCGCGGGATCGACCACGTCGATCGTCTCGCGGTCTCGCGCTCGTTTGAGCGTTTCACTCCCGCGCAATGCCGGTACGCGGCCCTGACGCGCGAGTGAACACGCCACGCGGTTTGAGCTGTCAGCGCGACCAGCCGTCGTGGGCAGGGTGCGCAGCAGTCTCGTCGATCGAGTCCCTTCGATTGGCTGCTCAGCGTCCCCCCCCTTTACGAGACGTCCGTGTCGTCCCGAGCATACGCCGCGTTGCCGCGTCGCGCGCGGCGGGTCCTCCCCTCAGTCGACTCTTCGCCTACGGTCAGGCTCCTGCGAGCTGGACCACCAGCAACGCTGCGATCACCGCGATGCAGAGCAGGTGCTCGTGGAAGATCGATCTGGCGAGCGCGCTCTGGGCTTCGACCGTGTCGCGGCGCCCGCCGAGCCGCGTCGCGCTCGGCACGGTGCGGGCGCCGGCGAGCAGGATCGGCGCCGCGGCGAGGGCGAGTGAGACCCAGGGCACCCAGCCCGGTCCGTCCCCTTCCACGATCTCCACCACGATGGCGGCGAGCGTGCCGAGCATGACGGCGGCGATCAGCCTGTTCATCGGGCGGGCGGAGGTGGTCACCCGTCCGTAGTAGCCGGCGATCGAGGCCAGCGTGCCCTCGGGCAGCTCACCCTCACCGTGCCCGCGCACCTGCACGTCGAACATCAGGTCGAACCACAGCACCGCGAGCAGGAAGCCGGCCCCGGCGGTCACGAACGGACTCACGGCCCGGCGCCCCTGACTCGCTCCCCGCGCGGATCGAACAGCGGCTCGCGCGCCACCTCGCCCGCGACCCACTCGCCGAACAGGTCGACCTCGACAGCGGCTCCCACGTCGACCTCGGCGGGCAGGTAGGCGTAGGCGATCGAGCGTTCCACCGTGTAGCCGTAGCCGCCGCTGGTCACCCGTCCGAGGAGATCGCCATTCACACGCACCGGCTCGTTGCCGAGCGCAACCGCACGCGGGTCCTCGAGCAGCAGGCAGCGCAGGCGCCGGCTCGGAGGCGCCGGGCCTTCGGGCGCACCCACGCCCAGCGCCGCGGCGCCCGCGAACGCGGGCGCCTTCTTGACGCAGAAGCCCAGCCCCGCCTCATACGGAGTCTCATCCGCGGTGATGTCGGCCGCCCACACCCGGTAGCCCTTCTCCAGGCGCAGCGAGTCGATCGCGCGATAGCCCCCAGCCGTCAGCCCGTGCTCGCGCCCGGCCGCCCACAACGCTCTCCACAGACCGGCCCCGTACTCCGTTGGGCAGTACAGCTCCCAGCCCAGCTCTCCCACAAAGGTGACCCGCAGGGCGCGCACGGGCACGTCGCCGACCGCGAACTCCCTCATGCTCATGTAGGCGAAGTCCAGCGGATCGTCGGTGAGCGGCGAGAGGATGTCCCGGGCCCGCGGGCCCCACAGGGCGAAGCATGCCCAGCGGGCGGTGACGTCCGAGCAGCGCACGCTGCCGTCCTCGGGCGCGTGGCGGCGGATCCAGCTGAGGTCGTGATTGCCGAAGGCCGTTCCGGTGACGATCGAGAACAGCTCCTCCTCCACGCGCGTGACGGTGAAGTCGCACTCGATTCCTCCGCGGCGGTTGAGCATCTGCGTGTAGGTGATCGCACCGACGTCGCGCGCCACGCAGTTGTCGCACAGCCCTTCAAGGAACGCGGCCGCGCCCGGCCCGGCGATCTCGAGCTTGGCGAAGGAGGACTCGTCGAACAGCCCCGCGCGCTCGCGCGTGGCGCGGTGCTCGGCGCCGATCGCCGGCGACCAGTGCATGCCCGCCCAGCCGCGCGGCCTGAGCGACTCGTCTCCCGCCGGCGCGTTCGACTCATACCAGTTGACCCGCTCCCAGCCCGACTTCTCGCCGAACGAGGCGCCGTGCTCCGAGTGCCACGGGTAGGCGCTCGAGGTGCGCAATGGGCGGCCGGCCTGGCGCTCGTGCCCGGGGTAGCGGATGTCGTAGTAGGTCTCATACACCTCGCGAGCCCGCTTGAGCGTGTAGCTGGGCGAGATGAAGTGCGGACCGAAGCGGCGGACGTCCATCTCCCACACGTCGTTCGAGGGCTCTCCCAGGAGGATCCACTCGGCCATCACGCGCCCGATCCCGCCGGCGCCCGCCAGCCCGTGCGCGCAGAACCCCGCCGCCACGAACAGGCCGCGCACCTCGCTCTCGCCGAGGCAGAACTCGTTGTCGGGCGTGAACGCCTCCGGACCGTTGATGAGGCGGGTGACCTTGATCTCCTCCATCACGGGCACGCGTTTTGAGGAGTTGCCCGCGATCTCCTCGAAGCGGGGCCAGTCCTCCTCGAGCAGGCGGCCGTTGAAGTCCCGCGGGATCGCGTCGAGGTTGTGCTCATCCAGCGCCCACGGAGCGGAGGAGCGCTCGTATCCGCCCATCACGAGGCCGCCGCCCTCCTCGCGGAAGTAGATCAAGAGGTCCGGGTCGCGCAGTGTGGCCAGGTGGCGGAGATCCTCCCCCGCCCCGCGATCGCGAAACGGCTGCGTCACCAGATACTCGTGCGCGAACGGCACGATCGGCACCCGCACGCCGGCCAGCCGGCCGATCTCGGCGGCGAACATGCCGCCCGCGTTGACGACGACCTCGGCCTCGATCGGGCCCCACTCGGTCTGCACCCCGAGCACGCGCGGGTGCATGGAGCCGCGATCCACATCGATGCCCGTCACCCGCGTGTGCGTGAACACGCGGCAGCCGCCCTCGCGCGCGCCGTCGATCAGGGCCGTCGTCAGCAGCGACGGGTCGAGGTAGCCGTCGCTGGGCAGGTAGGAGGCACAGCGCACGCCGTCGGTGCTCATCAGCGGGAACAGCTCGCGCGCCTCATCGGCTGAGATCAGCTCGAGCGGAAGACCGAACGTCCTGGCCCACGCCACCTGGCGCAGGACCTCCTGCTCGCGCTCGGGCGTGCACGCCAGGCGGATGCCGCCGCACTGCACCCAGCCGCAGTCGAGCGTCCTGTACAGCTCCACCGAGTCCATCATCATCCGCGTCAGCGACACACTCGAGCGCAGCTGGCCGACTAGCCCGGCGGAGTGGAAGGTGGAGCCGCTGGTCAGCTCGTTGCGGTCGAGCAGCACCACATCGGGCTCGCCCAGCCTTGCCAGATGGTGGGCGATCGAGGCGCCGCCCACCCCCCCGCCGATGATGACCACGCGTGCGCGCTCAGGAAGCTCACGCGGTCTGGCTACTCTCCTCACCCCCCGCCAGCACGAGCCACTCCTGGAAGAACGGCCCCGCAACGGTGGCTCCGAGACGTTCGAAGTGCTCGGTCGCGTAGCCCTCGAAGTCGAAGTCGAGCTCCGACACCGTCGCCTGGACGACGCCCCAGGCGGCCTCGCGGGCGTCGGACAGCACCTGCATCAGCTTGAGCGCCGCGCGAGCCCGGTCAGAGGGCGGCTTGCCGTGGTAGGCCGTCAGCAGGCGGTCACTCGTCGCTTCATCGAAGCCGTTGTTGATGGACAGGTTGCCGAGGTCGAAGCGGGGATCGCCCATGCCCGCGTACTCCCAGTCGACGATCATGATGCTGCCCTCGCTCGCGACCCGAATGATGTTCCCCGCCAGCAGGTCGTTGTGACAGGGGCAGGCGACCGCCACGGGCAGGGCCGCGGCCACGCGTGCGGCCGCGAAAACCGCCTCTGGGTATGCGCCGGGCAGCCTGCCGCCGCGCCCACGGACGATCTCCGCATAGTCCTCGAGCAGGTCCGGGACGCGGAAGCTCGTGGGCAGCTGGGTCTTCGAGTCGTGAAAGCTCTTGAGGGCACGCGCGATCTCCTCGACGCCATCCAGCAGGTCCGCTCGCCGCACCGGCCGGCATGAGATGAAGCGCGTGATCAGGCAGTCCTCGAGCGCCGCCGCCACCGCCGGAGCGATGCCCAGCCTGGCCGCAGCTTCCGTCGCCAGCCGCTCGGCGTGCCGGTCGATGCCGAGCAGCTCGGTGTCTTTGCCGGGCCGGCGGATCACGTACTCGGTGCCGCCGAGCGTCGCCCGGAAGTTGCGGTTGGTGATGCCGCCGTCGAGCGGGTCCGGGCGGCCGCTGAGCGGCCCGAGCGATGGCTCCAGGCGCCGCAGGATGTCGCTGAGCTCCTCCACCGTTCTCCGACCACCTTGCACGATAAGGCTCACAACCTATACCTTCACAATATGCCCCGCGAGGACCACGAGCCATGACGCTCGACGAGCTGCGCGCAGAGGTCGACGAGGGACGCCTCGACACGGTGCTGCTCGCCCTGACCGACATGCAGGGCCGCCTGCAGGGCAAGCGCCTGACCGCGCGGCACTTCCTCTCAGAGGTGGCCCAGCACGGCGCGGAGGGATGCAACTACCTGCTGGGAGTCGACGTCGACATGACGCCCGTCGAAGGCTATGAGATGGCCTCCTGGGAGCGGGGCTACGGCGACTTCGTGTTGCGCCCGGACCTCGACACGCTGCGGCCGGTGCCCTGGCAGGAGGGAACCGTCGTCTGCCTGGCCGACGTCGCCTGGGAGGACGGCTCGGACGTCGTGGCCTCGCCGCGCCAGGTCCTGCGCCGCCAGCTGGCGCGCCTGTCAGAGCGCGGCTGGAGCGCGAACGCCGGCACCGAGCTCGAGTTCATCGTGTTCCGCGACACCTACGAGCAGGCCTGGCATCAGGGCTATCGGGCACTCGAGCCGGCCAACCTCTACAACGTCGACTACTCGCTGCTGGGCACAGCCCGCGTCGAGCCGCTCATCCGCCGCATCCGCAACAGCATGGAGGCCGCGGGCATGCTGTGCGAGGACTCCAAGGGCGAGTGCAACTTCGGCCAGCATGAGATCAACTTCCGCTATGCCGATGCCCTGCGCACCGCCGATGAGCACTCGATCTACAAGAACGGGGTCAAGGAGATCGCCGCGCTCGAGGGCATGTCGATCACGTTCATGGCCAAGTACGACCAGCGCGAGGGCAACTCCTGCCACATCCACTTCTCGCTGGCCGACGAGCAGGGGCCCTTGTTCCACCGCGACCGCCGGCTGTTCGAGTCCTTCCTGGCCGGGCAGCTGGCGGGCCTGCGCGAGCTGACGCTGCTGCTCGCCCCCAACGTCAACTCCTACAAGCGCTTCGCCGCCGCCAGCTTCGCGCCCACCGCGGTAGCCTGGGGCCACGACAACCGCACGTGCTCACTGCGCGTGGTGGGCAAGGGCCCGTCGCTGCGCTTTGAGAACCGGGCGGGCGGCGCTGATCTGAACCCCTACATGGCGCTCAGCGCGATCATCGCGGCGGGGCTGCACGGTGTCGATCAGGGCCTCGAGCTCGAGCCCGTGTTCGAGGGCAATGCATACATCTCGACGGACAAGCCCCGCATCCCGGGCTCGCTGCGCGACGCGCGCGACCTGTTCGCCACGAGCGCCATCGCACGCTCGGCGCTCGGCGACGAGGTGGTGGACCACTACGTCAACGCCGCCGACGTCGAGCTCGACGCGTTCGCCGGCGCGGTCACCGACTGGGAGCGCTACCGGGGGTTCGAGCGACTGTGAGCGCATGGGAGCCGGAGAACGATGGCGGGCCCTCCTGAGCACCGTGTCGCCGCCCTCGGCACGCTCACGCCTCCGGACGCCGTGTTCGCGCCCGTGCGCTCCTACACCGCCTTCGAGGAGACCGTCGAGCGGCTGGGCACCGCCATCAAGCTCGGGCTGCTGGCGCCCGCCTCGCGGCTGCCCGCAGAGCGCGAGCTGTGCGCGCGACTGGGCATCGCGCGCTCGACGCTGCGCCAGGCGCTGACCGCGCTGACCCAGAGTGGGCACGTGTTCGCGACGCGCGGACGCGGCGGCGGGACGTTCGTGTCCGATCCGCAGCCACCCGCCGATCCCCCGTCAGCGCAGATGCTCGCCCAGTGGCGCGAGACCTGCGACCAGCGCCTCGCGGTCGAGCTCGGTGTGGCCGTGCTCGCCGCCGAACGCGCGCAGCGCGAGGATCTCGATGCGCTCGAGGAGGTGGCCCTGGCGCTCGAGGACGCGCTCGATGACTTCGCCGCCTACCGCCAGGCCGACATCCGCCTGCACGTCGGGCTGGCCGAAGCCGCCAGCTCGACGGGCCTCGTGCGGGCGATGACCGAAGTGCAGGGCGCGATGACCGACCTGATCTCCTACATCGCGCACCCCCCGCAGGTGCTCGCCTCCTCCAATGCCCAGCACCGCCGGCTGCTTGCGGCCGTGCGCAAGCGCGACGCGATGCGCGCCGCCCGCACGATGACCGAGCATCTGCAGGGCACCGAGCATGTCCTCGCGGGCCTTCTGCCGGGCGGATGATCGTGCTCAGGGAGCGGCGGATTGGCGCGCGGGGCGCGGGTGCGCGGTTGGCCGTATGTCCCGTCGCCGCCGCTCTTTGCTGGCCCGCTGACCCAATTGTCGAGTTGCCCTTGACTTCCATCCGCGATCGCGACTATCGTCACGATTGAAGGACGGATAACCACACCTTTACCACTCGAGGAGGCCCGCCCGATGAGCGCGACCGAGACGCTAGGCAGCGACGAGCAAAAGCTTGCTGAGCTCGGCTACAAACAGGAGCTGAACCGGGGGTGGAGCGGGTTCTCGAACTTCGCCATCTCGTTCTCGATCATCTGCATCCTCGCCGGCTGCTTCACGACGTACGGACAGGCGCTCAAGAACGGTGGGCCGATCGCGATCTCGATCGCCTGGCCGCTGATCTGCGTGCTGATCCTCGCCGTCGCGGTCTCGATGTCCGAGCTCGCCTCCGCCTATCCGACGGCCGGCGGCATCTACTACTGGGCCTCCCGCCTGGGCGGACCGGCCTGGGGCTGGTTCACCGGCTGGTTCAACCTGATCGGCCTGGTCGCTGTGGTCGCGTCCGTGGTGTACGTGAGCGCGGTCTTCCTGATCAACCTGCTCGGCCTCTACGAAGTGCACTTCATCTTCAACTTCGTCAAGGCGGCGGCCGGGACGAACGTCCACTACAGCGCCCACATCGAGTTCGCCATGTTCGTCGTCATCGCGATCGCCGCCGGGTTGATCAACGTGTTCTCGCGCCAGCTCATCTCGCTGCTCTACAACGTCTCGGCGTGGTGGAACATCATCGGCGTCCTCGCGATCGTGGTGATCCTCATCGCCGTGCCCTCCCACCACGCGAGCCTGTCCTATGTCTTCGGCCACAAGGGCAACGAATCGGGCTTCAACGGGGGCGCTGTAACCGGGCTCAAATTCTGGATCTACATTCTCCCGCTCGGGTTCCTGCTGACGATGTACACGATCACCGGCTACGACGCCTCGGCGCACATCTCCGAGGAGACCCACGGCGCCGAACACTCCTCCGCGCAGGGCATCTGGCGTTCGGTCCTGTACTCGGCGATCTTCGGCTGGATCGTGCTGCTGGCGATCACGTTCGCGATCCAGAAGAGCCACGAAGCCGAAATCTACAAAGCCGGCTATCCGGCGCTCGTGATCTTCACCTCCGCGCTCAGCTCGGCCGGTGACAAGGCCGTCGTGCTGATCTCAACCGTCGGCCAGCTGTTCTGCGGAGTGGCCTGCATCACGAGCGCCTCACGGATGACGTTCGCGTTCTCGCGCGATGGCGCGGTCCCCGGGCACAACCTGTGGCGTCGCCTCAGCCCCAGCAAGGTGCCGAACTGGGCGACGCTGTTCGTGGTCCTGTTCGCCATCGTCATAACCATCCCCGCGTACTTCCCGAACCACCTGGGCACGCCGGTGGCGTTCCTCGCGGTCACCTCGATCTCGGTGATCGGGCTGTACATCGCCTACACGATCCCCGTCTACCTGCGCTGGCGCAAGGGCGACAGCTTTGTCACCGGATCGTGGACGCTCGGCAGCAAGTACAAGTGGATCAACCCGATCGCGATCGTGTGGGTGGCGCTGTGCGTGATCATCTTCTGCCTGCCGTTCAGCCCCGAAGGGGTTCCGTGGGAAAAGGCGTTTAACTGGTCGGCGGTGAACTACGCCCCGATCGTGACGATCGCGGTCATACTCGGGGTCACGATCTGGTTCGGGGGTTGGGCGAAAAAGACGTTCAAGGGCCCGATCCGGACGATCGACGAGCTCGACTCGGAAATCGCGCTTCCCAATATCTCAGAGTCACCGTAGGAGGGGGCTTTGCGCTCAAACGGCTGCGCCGCGAGGTCTAGCCGGAGCTCGAGGGCCGAACGTTGAGCGATCGGCTCGCGGTCCTCGAGCCCGCCACCGAGGAGGTGCTGGCGGAGGTCGACCGCGCCGGCGTCGAGGAGGTCGACGAGGCCGTCGCCCGCGCCAAGGAGGCGCTGGGAGCCTGGCGCTCGCTGTCCCCCGGGGCCAGGGCGAGCGCCATGCACGCGCTCGCCGACACGCTGGCCGAGCACCACGAGGAGCTGTCGGTGCTCGAGGCGCGCAACGCCGGCAAGGCCATCGCCGATGCCCGCGGCGAGATGGGCATGGTCGTGGATACGTTCCGCTACTACGCCGGCGCGCCCGAGCGGCTGCTCGGCGACACGATCCCGGTGGCGGGCGGCCAGGCCTTCACCGTGCGCGAGCCGCTCGGCGTGGTGGGCCTCATCACGCCCTGGAACTTTCCCCTCACGATCGCCTCCTGGAAGCTGGCGCCGGCGCTCGCGGCCGGCAACACCGTGGTGCTCAAGCCTGCCGAGCTCACCCCCCTGACGGCCCTGCGCTTCGCCGAGCTGGCGCTCGCATCGGGCCTGCCCGAGGGCGTCGTCAACGTGGTGGTCGGTCCCGGCCGCACCTGCGGGCAGCGCCTCGTGGAGCACCCCGACGTCGCCAAGATCGCCTTCACCGGCTCGACCGAGGTCGGTCGCACGATCGCGGCAGGCGCCGCCGAGGGCATCAAGCGGGTCACGCTCGAGCTGGGCGGCAAGTCGGCCAACGTGATCTTCGCCGACGCCGATCTCGAGGCGGCCGCCGCGGCGGCGCCGTTGGCGGTGTTCGGCAACGCGGGGCAGGACTGCTGCGCGCGCTCGCGCATCCTCGTCCAAGCGGACGCGCTCGAGCCCTTTCTCGAGCTTTTCGAGTCCGCCGTCAAGGCTTTGCGCGTGGGAGATCCGCTCGACGAGGCGACCCAGATGGGCCCGCTCATCTCAGCCGCCCAGCGCGAGACCGTGGCCTCGTTCCTCGACGGTGAGGCGCCGGTCGCCTTTCGCGGGAGCGCGCCCGAGGGCGCGGGCTTCTGGTTCGCCCCCACGGTGCTGTCGCCCGTGGAGCCGAGCGATCGCGTCGCGCAGGAGGAGGTGTTCGGCCCGGTCGCCGCCGTGATCGCCTTTCGCGACGAGGCCGAGGCGATCCGGCTGGCCAACGACACGATCTACGGCCTGTCCGGATCGGTGTGGACGCGCGACGGCGCGCGCGCGCTGCGCGTTGCTCGCGCGATCGAGACCGGGGTGATCTCGATCAATGCGAACACCTCGGTGCGGGTGACCACGCCGTTCGGGGGCTTCAAGCAGTCCGGTTACGGCCGCGAGCTGGGGCCGCACGCCCTGGAGGCCTACACCGAGGTCAAGACGATCTTCTACGCCACGGAGGGATGATGAGCTCACAGGGCAGGCTCGAAGGGCGCGTGTGCGTCGTGACCGGCGCCAGCGGCGGCATCGGCGCCGCGACGATCGAGTGCTTCCAGCGCGAGGGCGCTCGGGTGGCCGGCGCCGACCTCGCCGAGGGCGCCCCCGGCGACGTCTCGCTGCAGGTCGACGTGACCGACGAGGCGCAGGTCAGCGCCATGTACGCGCACGTCAGGCGGGAGCTCGGCCGCATCGACGTGCTGTTCAACAACGCCGGCATATCCCCGGCCGAGGATGTCTCGGTGCTCGACACGACGCTCGCCGCCTGGGAGCGCGTGCAGGACGTGAACCTGCGCGGGGTGTTCCTTTGCTGCAAGCACGGAATCCCCCACCTGCTGGAGGCGGGCGGCGGGTCGGTCATCAACACCGCCTCCTTCGTCGCCGTGATGGGGGCCGCGACCTCGCAGATCTCCTACACCGCATCAAAGGGCGGGGTGCTGGCGCTGTCGCGCGAGCTGGGCGTCGAGTTCGCGCGTCGCGGCGTGCGCGTCAACGCGCTGTGCCCCGGTCCTGTCGATACGCCGCTGCTGCAGGCGCTGTATGCCTCCGATCCGGAGCAGGCCGCGCGGCGGCTCGTGCACGTGCCCATGGGACGCTTCGCCAGGGCCGAGGAGATCGCGCACGGAGCCCTGTTCCTCGCCTCAGATGAGTCGAGCTTCGTGACCGCCTCGACGTTTCTCGTCGACGGCGGCCTGAGCGGCGCCTACACGACGCCCTCCTGAGGCGGGTCGGCGCCGTGAGCGAGTCTGTGTCCGGGCGGGGCGCGGAGGACGAGCCGACAGGCGGCGAGCTGATCGCACGGGTCGATCTGCAGGCGGCCAGGCGATCGATCGCCGGCGTCGCGGTACGCACCCCCACGATCGCCTCTGACGAGCTCGCCGAGATCGCCGGAACGCGGGTCGCGCTGAAGGCTGAGTGCCTGCAGGGGACCGGCTCGTTCAAGCTGCGCGGCGGACTTCACAAGGTGGCGGCGCTGGGCGAGCGGGCGGGCGCCGGCCTGGTCGCCGCCAGCGCGGGCAACCATGGGCGTGCCGTCGCCCAGGCCGCGCGCGTGGCCGGTGTGCGCTGCGAGGTCTTCATGCCGCGCGACGCCGCCGTCTCGAAGGTGGCCGCGGTCGAGCGGCTGGGAGCGCAGGTGCAGCTGGGGGGCGGCTCGGTCGAGGAGGCGCTCGCCCTCGCCGGCGAGCGCGGCAGGGAGACCGGCGCGGCGTTCGTGCACCCGTTCGACGACCTCGACGTGATCGCCGGTCAGGGCACGCTCGGGCTCGAGCTGCTCGAAGACGTGCCCGACCTGGCACGCGTGCTCGTGCCCATCGGCGGCGGGGGCCTTGCAAGCGGCGTCGGGATCGCGCTGGCCAAGGCGCACGCGAAGGTCGAGCTCGTGGGAGTGCAGGCGCGAGCCTGCGCGCCCTATGTTCAGGCTCTCCAGGGCGCGGCCTCGACCATCGAGGTGAGCTCCGCCTCCGAAGCCACGGTCGCACCGGGCGCGACGATCGCCGACGGCATCGCGATCACGCGGCCGGGCAGGCTGACGCTGCCGCTGCTGCGGGAGCTGCTGGACGCCCTTCAGACTGTCACCGAGGATGAGATCGCCGACGCGATGGTGTTCCTGGCCGATCGCGCGAAGCTCGTGGCCGAGGGCGCCGGGGCCGTGGCCGTGGCCGCTCTGCTCAGTGGTCGCATGGCGCCGGTCAGCGGGACCACGGTCGCGATCGTGTCGGGGGGCAATGTCGACAGCGGACTGCTCGCGGGCCTCTTGCGCCGCCGCGAAACAGAGGAGGGCCGGCGCGTGCGGATCTTCACACGGGTCCCCGACCGCCCGGGCGGCCTCGCCGAGCTGCTCAACGTGGTCGCCGGCGCCCGTGCCAACCTCCTGAACCTCGAGCACGTGCGCGAGGCGGTGGCGCTGAACGTGCAGGAGACCGGGGTGGCGCTGACCCTGCAGACGCGCGGGCCGGCACACACCGAGGAGCTCCTGGCGGCGCTCGCAGGCGCCGGCTATGAGGTCGGCCTCGACTGACGACGCGGACGCCTGCGGGGGGCCGCTACAGGCTCGCGACCGCCTGCACGAATTCAAGCCAGCGCGCGCGAGCCGCCGCGCGCGCGAGGGGATCCGAGCGCGGTTCGATCACGCGGCCCGGCTCAAGGAGCCGGGCCGCGTCCTCGACACTCGCGAACGCACCCGCCCCCACGCCGGCGAGCATCGCCGCTCCGAGGACGGTCGCGTCGGCGCGCCCCACCATGAGTGGAAGGCCCAGCGCGTCGGCCTGGATCTGAAGCAGCGTCTCGTCGTTCGTCAGGCCGCCGTCCACCCGCAGGCGGTGAACGGGAGCGACCCCGGCCATCGCCTCGACGATGTCGACCACGCGCCAGGCGATCGCCTCGAGGGCCGCGCGGGCGATGTGGGCCGCGCCGACGGCCGGATGAAGGCCCGCGATCACGCCGTGGGCGCCAGGCCGCCACCACGGCGCACCGAGCCCGGCCAGGGCGGGCAGCACGATCACGCCGGCGCTGTCGCCGGCTTGTGCTGCGCTGGCGGCCAGCGCGGCCGTGTCCGGCGCCAGGCCGAGGCCCTTGGCGAGCCAGTCGAGCAGCGAGCCGGCCGCGAACACGCCTCCGTCGAGCGCATATGCGATCTCACCGACGCCCCCGGCCGAGTCGGGAGCCGCCCACGCGATCGTGGGCAACAGCCCGCTTGCGAGAACCGGCCCCTGCGTGCGCCCCAGCACGAACACGCCGGTGCCATAGGTCGCCTTCACCTCGCCCGGCTGCACGGCTCCCGAGCCCGCCAGCGCCGCCTGCTGGTCGACCAGCTGGGCCCTCAACGGGATGGCCGCCGGCCAGCGGGCGTGGCTGAGCTCGCCCAGGGATCCGAAGGTCGGGCCGATCGCGGGAAGCCACACCCGGCTCACCCCGAACAGCGACATCAGCTGCTCGTCCCAGTCACGCCCTGTGACCGCCAGCAGCTGGGTGCGAGACGCCGTCGAGAGGTCCGTGGCGAAGCGGGAGCCAAGGCGATCGGTCAGGAACGCGTCGACGGTGCCGAGGCGCAGCGTGCCCGCATCCCGAGCCCGGGCCACGCCCTGGTGGCGCTCGAGCAGCCACGCCAGCTTGCCGGCCGAGAAGTATGGATCAAGCGGCAGTCCGGAGCGCTCCACGGCTCCTCGCGCGCGCGCCGCGCCGGCGGCCGCGAGCTCGGCGAGAAGGTCTTCCTGGCGCTTGTCCTGCCAGACGATCACGGGTGTGAGCGCGCGGCCGCTGTCAGCATCCCAACCGAGCACGGACTCGCCCTGGTGGTCGAGGCCGCCGGCGATGACCTCCCGATCGCCGGCCAGCTCGAGCACCTCCGCCACGGCATCCACCACCGCCTCGAGGATCTGCTCGGGATCCTGCTCGACCCAGCCCGCCCGCGGGTGGGTGACCCCCACCGCCCGCCGGGCCTCGGCCACGGCGCACAGGTCGCGGTCGAACAGGGCCGCCTTGACCGCGGTGGTTCCCTCGTCGATGCCCAGCAGCAGCGCCGAGCTCATCGAACGTCCCGCGCAAACGCCGAGGCCCCGTGGTAGCGCGCGGTGCGCTCCCACCACGGATGCGCCGGCGTTCTCGGCGCCGGCGCCGGCAGCGGACGCGGCGGGTCCGGCTCGATCAGGCCCCGGCCGGCCAACAGCTCCACCGCGTACTCGCCGATTCCAAGTGAGGCCGAAAGGCCGGTCGAGCGGATCGCCGCGACGTGAAGCAGCCCCGGCAGCGTCCCGGACATCTCGATCACATAGCTCGCCTCGCGCCCGGCGGCGTCACGCCCGGCGGGGCGCAGCCCCGCGTAGGCGCCGATCCGGCTGGCACGCCCGAGCGGCGGGTACATGCGACTGGCCGGCGCCACGATCAGCTCCGCCGCGTCGGCCTCCACCGACCAGTCGCGCTTATCGTGGCGCTCGCGCGCGGTCGGCCCGGCGATGAGCAGATGGTCGATCGTGGGGAACACGAGCACGCCCTTGCCGAGCGTCGACGGCACGGGCAGCATGATCCGCTCGAGTGCCGCCCCCGGCGGCGCCTGAAAGACCAGGAACTCGCCCTTGCGCGGATACACGGTCACCGGATCCTCGCCGGCCAGCCGTGCCAGCTCATCGGCGAACAGTCCCGCACAATTGACGGCCGCGTGCGCGTGCAGCCGCTCTCCGCTGTGAAGTTCGATCGCGAGGCCTCCGTCCGCACCGGCGGCCAGTCCGCTGACGCGCGCGCTCAGCCTCACCTCGGCGCCGCCCGCCTGCGCAGCGCCGGCCAGCGCGTGTACGAAGGCGACCGGGTCGGTGACGGCCTCTGCCGGCACCGTCAGCGAGCCGTCCGGCTGCAGGCGGGCCTCGACGCCGTTTGCCCGCGCGTTGTCCGCCAGCCTCAGGATCACGGCGCGCTCGTCGTCCCCTCCCACCGGCGCAAGGTGCGCCCCGCAGCGCCACACGGGCACTCCCAGCTCGTCGAGCAGCTCCTCGCGCAGCGCCGCCGAGCGCAGGATGAGCCGCGTCTCCAGAGCGCCCGGTGTCGCGTCGAAGCCCGTGTGCAGGATGCCCGAATTCGCGCCGCTGGCCGCGAGCGCGAGGCCCGGCTCGGCCTCGAGCACCACGGCCCCCACGCCGCGGCGAGCCAGCGCGTGGGCGACCGCACACCCGACCACGCCGCCGCCGATGACAGCCACCGGTTGCTGGGCGCTGCTCATCGCCGCGACGCTATCAGCGGCGTGGCCAGGAGAGGCCCGGCCTGCCGTCCTCGACGCCGACTACAGTGACCGGCGAAGATTCCAAAGGTCAGGCTGGTTTGCGCGTTGAGGACGGCGTTCCCCACTACGAGCGGCCCGCCCCGTGCAGCGACGCCGGGGTTGCGCGGTCGTGTGAAGTGTGATTTGCTGCGGCGATCGTTCACGTGGAGCGATCGTCGGCACGACCAGGTGCCGCGCTCCAGGGGGCTTGCGTCCCCGACTACCCCGCAGCTGAGGAGGGGTGTGGTACCCGTCAATAGCAGGCGCGCGCGAACACGTTCACCGGCTGGAGCCGCGTGATGGCCTCGGCATCGGCCAAGACGCGCCGGAAGGCGGGCGACGGCCCGGCGTCGCTGGACGGCGTGCGTGCCGGGCTGGCTGAGCGCCTGCAGGCGCGGCGCTCGGAGCTCGAGGAGGCGATCGTCGCGCGGTTCCGCGATGTCGGCTTCGATCCGGCCGCCGGTGAGGACCTCGAGTACATAGCCGGCGCCCGCGCCGCGGTCGCCGAGGCGGTCGACTATGGCCTGCTCGCCATCGAGCAGGGCGAGGAGTGGTTCGGAGCGGGCCCGCCGCCGATCCCGCCTGCGGCCGTCGCCCAGGCACGGCGCGCGGCGGCCCACGGAGTGAGCCTCGAGCGGGTGCTGCTGCGCTACAACGCGGGCCACACGCTGCTCGAGGACTTCGTCATGCAGGAGGCCGAGCACGGTGACTTCTCGAACAACCGGATCGCTCTGCGTCACGTGCTGAGAGCACTCGGGGGCCTGCTCGACCACTTCACGTCGTCGATAGCGAGCGAGTATCAGGATGAGGCCCAGCGCATGGCCCACTCGCCCGAGCTGCGGCGCAACGAGCGTGTGCAGAGGCTTCTCGCCGGCGCGCCGGTCGACGCCGCCGATATCGACTACGAGTTCGACGCCGAGCATCTCGGCCTGATCGCGATGGGCGCGCGGGCGGGCGAGGCCGTTCGCGGCCTGGCGGCCGGACTCGGCTGTGAGCTGTTGGCCGTATCGCGCAGCAAGGAGACCGTGTGGGCGTGGCTCGGCGCCCAGCGCAAGATCGCCTTCGCGGACATCCAGCGGCTGTCGGCAAAGCAGGCGGCGGGGGTCTCGCTGGTGATCGGCGGGCCCGCGCGGGGAATCGACGGATGGCGGCTCACACACCGCCAGGCTCAGGCTGCGATGCTGGTCGCGCTGCGCCGGCCACAGCCGCTGACCCGCTATGCCGATGTCGCGCTGCTCGCGACCGCGCTGCGCGACGACACGCTGGCCTCCTCGCTGGAGGAGATCTACCTGGTGCCGCTCGGCAGCGGCAAGGATGGCGCCGTCTCCCGCAAGACCCTACGAGCCTATTTCGCCGCGGGGCGCAACGCCGCCACGGCAGCCGCCGCGCTCAGCGTCGACCGCCACACGGTCGAACGGCGCCTGCACACCATCGAGACGCGGCTTGGTCGTCTGCTCCACACCTGTCACGCCGAGCTTGAAGTCGCGCTGCGCCTCGAGGAACTCGGCGACGACGCCGAGCCCGCCGGCGCCCGGCCACGCGGCTGAGCTGACCGTTACTGAAAGCGCCTGTGCACCGCATTGGGACGATGTGGCGCAAATTGATGACGGCCTGCACCACATTGGCGCACCACCTGCTACCCGCCAGCTGATACCCCTTATGTGAAATTAATCACAGATCCTCGTACACGGGGATTGGGGGTCGCAAATGACGGCTCGTGTGCGGTTCGTGGCGGTATGTTTCACATGTTGTGTGAGTAGACCTGTGAGCTTCACCCGGGTGGTGAAAGTGCAGATCGGGGGGCTCCCATGAGACGGAAGGCCCCCCGTCGGATACCGGCAGTCGGCGAACGCGTCGAGCTGGCGCGCTACACGGTCCGCGACGGCACGCGCATCGTCTATGGCCAGCGCATCGGCCGCGTGGTGCGCGTCACCGACTGCCCGGCCTGCGGCAGCGGCCGCTCGTTCCTCGTCGAGCGAGGTCTCGAGCGCGACGGCTACTCGGCGTTGACAGCGCTCGTCGACGATTACACCCGCCAGGCCGGACGGCTGAACGCGATCCCGATGGCCGCAAGCCAACCCGAGGACATCGAGCAGGTCGAGCTCGGACGCTACGCCTTCACGGGCGGTGAGCGCGTCCTCTACGCCCAGCGGGTCAACGATCTCGTTCGCGTCACCGACCGTCCCGCCTCGGGCGGCGACCGCTCTTACCTCGTCGAGCGAGGTCTCGAGGGTGACGGCTACTCGGCGCTCGAGGCGCTGGTGGCGGATTACACCCGCGAGGCCGTGCGCCTCGACGCCATCCCGATGACCGTCGCCCCCCGGCGCCGTGAGGGGGACGAGGAGGACGAGGAGGACGAGGACGAGGCGGCGTGAGGCGCGGCCCCGTCACTCACACCTCAAGAAATTGGTGAAACATCGGCACTCACCCATACGGAACATGACACTCACAGTCAGTGAGAGGCGGTCTTCACCGCGGTTGCATCCGGGAGCGGCTCGGGCGGCGGCTCCCGCGCCGGCTGGTGACGCACACGATCACGCACATCGGCATAGCGCAGCGCCTCATAACAGATCAAGGTGACGAGCACCGCCGCAAGGATGGCGAGCGTGGCCAGCGCCGGCAGCGCCGCGCCGGCGGGTAGCAGGCACAGCAGCACGATCGCACACACAAGCCTGCGGGAGCTGAGACTGTGCATGTTGCGAAACCGGAAGGCGACGTGGGCGAGCATGTACATCGCCGCCCCACCCAGCAGGGCCGATGCGGCCACGATCTTCAGCGGCTCGTGCAGCCCGGTGATCGTGCGTTTCGTGCCGACCGCGATCAGAGCGATGCCGGCGACCATCGGAAAATGAAGATAGGAATAGGAGTCGCGCGCGATCTCGTTGCGCTCGCGCCCCTCGGGCGCTTTCGCCAGGCGCCTGCCCGCGACGATCGCCGCGACGTCGAAGTAGGCCCACCACAGCGCGGCGGCGATCACGATTGCGAGCAGCGCGGCGAGGACGACGCCGGCGCCGATCGTCGCCCTCGCGCCGACGCCAACCGCGACGATCGACTCGCCCAGCGCGATGATCACGATCGCCCCGTGGCGCTCGGCGAAGTGCCCGGGGACGAGTTTCCAGCCATCGGCGCCGAACAGGAACGGGCCACCGGCGTCGAGCACGAGGGCAAGGCCCCACACCCCCAGCTGGACGGCGCCCGAGGTGAACGCCGCGACGAACAGGAGGCCGGCGCCGATCGCGGTGCTTGCCGCCAGCCCGAGCACCGACTGGCGCAGCGCCTGATCCTCGCGGCTGGCGAGCATGAACAGCACGATGTGGGCGGCGCGCACCGCCGCGTAGGCGCACGCGAACAGCAGCGCCTCCGAGCCGAACGCCCCGGGAACGCACAGGGCCGCGACGAGGAAGGCGGCCATCGCCGCGAACATCACAAGGCGCACCGCTCCCTCCTCGGGGTCGACCGCGCTCGTGAGCCACGCATAGCCGACCCACGACCACCACAGCATGCCGAGCACGAGCAGGCCCTTGAGCAGCCCCAGCCACGTGGGCGTCCTGTCCATCAGGGTCGTGCACTGCGTCAGCGCGAGCACGAACACCAGGTCGAAGAACAGCTCGAGCGGCGTCACCCGCTCGCCTTCGCGCATCACCGCGCTGAGGTGCGGGGCGCGCCCTTGAACGCCTGTGCTCACCGGCTCATCTTCGCACCAGCGGGCCTTCAGCCGGGGCTGCCGGGCACGTCAGCTAGGCGCTCTCCCCCGCCGCCCGTGAGGGAGCCTCGCCCCACAGCTGCTCGAGCCGGTAGTACTCGCGCGCCTGCGGCGTGAAGATGTGCACGACCACGTCGAGATAGTCCATCAGGATCCAGCCCGCGCCGCCCGATCCCTCGACGCGGCGGGGCAGCAGCTCGTGCTCGCGCTTGAGGCCCTCGAGGATGCCGTCGTGAATCGCCTTGGCCTGGCGCTGGGTGTTGCCCGAGCAGACCAGGAAGAAGTCGGTGTAGCCGAGCACGCCCCTGAGGTCGAGCTCGACGACGTCCAGCGCCTTCTTGTCGGCCGCATGGCGCGCGACCTCCGCGACGAGCTCCTCTGCTCGCATCAGCTCCGCACCAGCGAGCGCCCGGAATACAGATCGTGCTCGTGGATGTAGCCCGCGACCGCCTCTCCGACGAGGTCCTCTATCGGGGCCCCCCTTGCGGCGCGCTCGCGCACCATCGACGAGGAGACCTCGATCGCCGGCATATCGAGGAATCGGACTGTTGCGCTGCGACCGTCGCCCGTGTCCGGCCGGCCAACCGCCAGAAGCCTCTCGACGGTATCGAGCACTCCCTCGTAATCGGAGCCCGCTCGCGCCGCCACCGCGAGATCGGCCAGTTCCAAGAGCCTTGCGGGCTCGCGCCAGGCCGGCAGCGTGCTCGCCGTGTCGGCTCCGAGGATGAAGGTCAGCTCAGCGTTCGCATGGCTTGAATGTATGGCTTGCAGGGTATCCACCGTGTAGGACGGCCCGCCACGCTCGATCTCGAGCGCACACACTGACAGACCGTCGAGGCCAGCGACGCACAGGCGGCACATTCGCAGCCGGTGCCGGGGGCCGGGATCCTGCGCGCTGCCCTTGTGAGGGGGTATGTGCGCGGGCATCAGCACGACCTGTTGGAGCCCGAGCTCGTCGCGTGCGTGCCGTGCGAGCGCCAGGTGCCCGAGATGAGGCGGGTTGAAGGTCCCGCCGAGGATGCCCACAGACCGGGAACCGCCCGGCCTGGGCGATTCCTCGGCGCACATGGTGGACCCGTCGCGCTCGAGCGGCTCATCAACCGCGAACGTGCCCGTCCCCCTCGATGAGGTACTTCGTGCTGCACAGCTCGCGCAGCCCGATCGGTCCGCGCGCGTGGAGCTTCTGGGTTGAGTTGCCGATCTCCGCGCCCATTCCGAACTCCCCCCCATCGGTGAACCGCGTGGAGGCGTTCACGTACACGCAGGCCGCATCGACGCCCAGCTGGAAGGAGCGGGCGGCGGCGGTGTCGCGGGTGACGATCGCCTCGGAGTGGCCGCTGCCGTAGCGAGCTATGTGCTCGATCGCCTCGTCCACCGAATCGACGATCCCGACGGCGATCGTGAGCGCCAGGTACTCGCCGGCCCAGTCCTCCTCGCCGGCGGCCTCCACAGCCGGCGCGGGCGCCCTGCCGGCGCCGGCCCCGGGCACGGCGCCCGCGCCGGGCGCGAGCGCCAGGGTCCGCTCGTCAGCTCGCACGAGCACGCCGGCATCGCCCAGCGAGCGCAGGATGCGCGGGACGAACCCGGGTGCGATCGCAGAATGGATGAGAAGCGTCTCGGCGGCATTGCACACGCCGGGCCGCTGAGTCTTGGCGTTGATCACGATCGCCTCGGCGTCGGCGAGGTCGGCGGAGGCGTCGACGTACACGTGGCAGTTGCCGGACGCCGCATAGATCACGGGCACGGTGGCGAGCGCTCGGAGCGCCTCCTTCAGGCCCTCGCCGCCTCGCGGGATTATCAGATCGACGGTGTCCACCTGCGTGGCGAGCTCGCCCAGCTCCTCGCGGCCGCCTCCGGCCACGAGGTTGACGCAGCCGTCCGGAAGCCCGGCGGCGACGGCCGCCTCGGCGGCGATCTGGGCCAGCGCAGCGTTGGAGTGCGCCGCAACGGATGACCCCCGCAGGACGATCGAGTTGCCCGACTTCAGGCACAGCGCCGCAGCGTCGATCGTCACGTTCGGGCGCGCCTCATAGACGACCGCGACGACCCCCAGCGGCACGCGCACCTTGCGCACATCCAGGCCGTTCGCCAGGCGCTCGCCCTCGATCACCTCACCGACCGGGTCCGGCAGCGCCACGATCTGGCGCACCGCCTGCGCGATCGCCTCGATGCGCCCCTCGTCCAGGCGCAGGCGATCGAGCAGCGCCTCACCGATGCCGTCCTCGCGACCGGTCTGCATGTCGCGCTCGTTCGCCTCGAGGATCTCGCTGGAGCGCGCCTCGAGGGCGGCCGCGATCGCCTCGAGTGCCGCATCCTTGACGGCGGAGTCGGTCCGCGCGAGCTCGCGCGCCGCGCGCTTGGCGGTGCGGCAGATGTCCGCAACTTCAGAGATGACGGTCGCCATGGCCCTTAAGCGTACGACGAACGGGTCAGTCCACCACCAGATAGTCGCGGTGAACCGCCTCGTCAGTGGCGCGCGGCAGGATCTCCCGCACCGCAGCGGACTTCATCCCGAGCACCTGTCTCAGCTCAAGCGCTGAGTAGTTGCAGATCCCCTTGGCCAGGGTGCGGCCGTGCTCCCCCTGGGCCGGAGCCTCGGCGATCTCGACGGCGTCGCCCGCATCGAAGTCGCCGAGCACGTCCACCACTCCGACCGGCAGCAGGCTGGCGCTGCCCTCGCGCACCGCGCGCACCGCGCCGGCGTCGATCAGCAGCGTGCCGCGCGAGGGCTTTGCGTACTTCAGCCACAGCTTGAAGCTCGAGTAGCGCGCCTCGCGAGCGGGGAAATAGGTGCCCACGCCAGTGCCCACGCGCACGCCCGCCTCCCCGCCCGTCCCGGTGCCGCTGCGGCCGCTGCGATGCTCCCCGGCGAGCACCGCCCTCAGCGCATCCGGGCTCAACCCGTTGCAGATCACGGTCGAGATCCCGGCCGCCGTCGCCATGTCGGCGGCCACCACCTTGGAGCGCATGCCGCCCGAGCCGAGCGGTGATGTGGTGTGACCGATCTCGAGATCTCCGAGGGCTGAGAAGTCGCTCACTTCGCTGACTATTCGCGCATCGGGGTGCAGTCGCGGATCGGCGGTGAACAGCCCGTCGATATCGGTCAGCAGGACGAGCTCCTCGGCGGCAACGAGCACCGCCACCTGCGCAGCCAGAAAATCGTTGTCGCCGAATGAGATCTCGTCGGTGGCGGTCGTGTCGTTCTCGTTGATCACCGGCAGCACCCGCCACGCGAGCAGCGTGGTGAGGGTCTGGCGCGCGTTCAGGTAGTGGGTGCGGGCGCTCATGTCAAAGAACGTCAGCAGCACCTGCGCACTGGTCACGCCGCGCTCGCGCAGCAGCTCGTCGTAGATCCGGTAGAGCTTGCCCTGGCCCACGGCGCTGGCCGCCTGCAGATCGCCGATCGTGCTGGGGCGCTGCTGGAGGTCCATCACGCGCATGCCGCGCGCGATCGCGCCGCTCGTGACGACGATCGCCTCGCCGCCCCCCCGGTGCAGGTCCGCCAGCACCTCGCACACTCGCCCGAGCACGTCCAGGCGAGGCTCGCCATCGCCGTCGGCGACGACGCTCGAACCGAGCTTGACCACAACGCGTCTCATCTGCGCTTGAGCTTAATTGTCCGGCCGGGACGGTCGCGTGCGGCTAGGAGGCGGCGCCGGGGTCGAGCTCCAGCGTCACGCCGGCGATCTCGATCTCATCGCCGGGCCTGAACCCGTGCGACTCGAGCGCCTTCAGGACGCCGATCCGGCGCAGCCTCTCCTCCAGGTAGGCCATCGCGTCGTCATTGTCGACGTCGTAGCGCATCAGCAGCCGCTCGATGCCTCGTCCTGTGACGGCGAACGAGCGCGGCCCGAGCCGCTCGACGCTGAAGCCGCTCGCGGACGCCGGCCGAAACACCATGTGCTCGGCCAGCTGCTCGACCTCAGGCGGGGCGGCGGGCTGTGGGGGCGCCTCGGACGGGGACACGTGCCTGAGCAGCTCGCTTGCGAGCTCGGACAGGCCGGCGCCGGTCGCGCTCGAGGTGGCGATGACCGCGACGTCTGAACCGAGCCGGCGCCGCCACTCGGCGACCGCCTCCCCGGCGCTCTCGTCGGTCACCAGGTCGGCCTTGGCGAGGGCCAGCACGCGCGGTAGCCGGGCCAGGCGCTCGTCATGGGCGAGCAGCTCCCGCTCGATCGTGGCGTGGTTGACAGATGCGTCCGCGCCCTCCCCGGCCGACAGCTCGGGCGCCAGGTCGAGCACATGCACGAGCACGCGCGTGCGCTCCACATGGGCCAGGAAGTCGTGTCCGAGGCCGGCGCCATCGCTTGCCCCCTCGATCAGGCCCGGGATGTCGGCCAGCACCAGCTGGCGTTCATCGCCTTCGAGGACCCCGAGCACCGGGGACAGGGTGGTGAAGGGGTAGGCGGCGACCTTCGGCGCGGCCCGCGTCAGCCGCGACAGAAGCGATGACTTGCCCGCGTTGGGCAATCCCACGAGACCCACATCCGCCAACAGCTTGAGCCTCAGCTCGAGCCACCCCTCCTCCCCCGGAAGCCCCCGCTCGGCGAAGCGCGGCGCCTGGCGCGTGGCTGTGGCAAAGCGCTTGTTGCCCTTCCCCCCGGCTCCGCCCCGCGCCACAGTCGCAGTCTGAGCGGGCGCGAGCAGCTCCCAGCGGCGTCCGCTCAGATCGCCGGCATCCTCCTCAGGGGCGGTGATCAGGGTCCCCGGCGGCACGCTGATGCGCAGCGTCTCGCCATCGGCCCCGTGACGGAGCGCACCCCCGCCGTGCCCGCCTCGGCCCGCCCGGTGGTGGGTCTTGCGCCTGAAGTCCTGCAGGTCGCGCAGCGAGTCGTCGCATACCAGCACGACGGCCCCGCCGTGCCCGCCGTCTCCGCCGTCGGGTCCCCCGCGCGGCACATGCGCTTCCCGGCGGAAGCTCACACAGCCGTCGCCGCCCGCGCCCGCCTGAACATGGATCCTCGCGCGATCATGGAGCATGCTGCGCCAGCCTGCGCGAGAACAGAAGGCCCGCGCCCGCCGCCGCGCCCGCCGCCGCGACCGTTCCGGCCACCCCCACCGGCGGGAGATCCGAGCGCGCGGCGACGGTCGCCAGCGCGTCCACCGAGTCGGCGACCGCGCACCACACCTGTGTACGCGGCCCGAGCTCGGGGTCGTCCAGGGTCGCCAGCGCGAGAACCCCCAGAGCGAGGTCGCGTGCGCCGAGCGACCTCGCCAGGTAGCGCACCACCGGGTGGGCGCTGTGGGCGCCCAGCCATCGGGACGTGACCTGCTCGGGGGCCGCGAGCACCGCCACGCCGAGAGCGGCGCGAGAGGCGGCGAGGAGCTGGGCGCCCCGCCGCGGGCTCATCCGTCGAGCCTCAGGCCTCGTCGCCGGCGGGCAGCACGCTGACCATGCGCCCGCGCCGGCCGGCGGTGAACTGCACGGTCCCCGCAGCGCGCGCATACAGCGTGTCGTCCTTGCCGATGCCCACGCCGGCGCCCGGCTTGAAGCGCGTGCCGCGTTGGCGCACGATGATCTCCCCGCCGGTCACGACCTGTCCGGCGAAGGTCTTCACGCCGAGCCGCTGGGCGTTCGATTCACGCCCGTTGCGGCTGGAACCAAGTCCCTTCTTATGAGCCATCGGGAGCCTTCTCTTTCGTCGCTTTCGCGCCGGCGGGTCTGGCGCCCTGGACGGCGATCTCGGTGACCTCGATCCGCGTCAGGGACTGGCGGTGGCCGTTGCGGCGCTTGTAGCCGCGCTTGGGCTTGAACTTGAACACGCGCAGCTTCTCACCGCGCACGTGGGCGAGAACCTTGGCCGTGACCTTCACCTTGTCGAGGCCCGCCTTGTCGAAGATGGCCTCCTCCGAGCGATACAGGATCGGCTCGAGCGCGACATCGGCGCCTTCCTCGGCGGCCAGGCGCTCGATCAAGAGCTGCTGGCCGCGCTCCACGCGGTACTGCTTGCCGCCGGTCTTCACGATCGCATACATGTCTGTCTCGGTCTCGGTTTCTCGCTGTTTGGGAGGTCCTGCGCCCGCGTCGGGTGGCCGGCGCTCGGCTACTCGGTGGACGCCCGCGCCTTGGCAGCCGAACGGCGTCGCCCGCCTCTGCGGCCACGACGCCGAGGCTTGGATTGTAGGTCATCGGGCTTGCCGTCGGCCCTGACGGAGTCATCGGCCGCGCCGGCGCCGTCGGCAGGCGCCTGCTCGGGCGGTGAGCCGCCCGCGCCCGGCGCCTCACCGGGATCGCCGTCGGCCGCGCCGTTCCCGCTCGTGCGCTTGGCCTCGCGAGGCGCCGCCGGGGCACGTCGCTTGGTCCGCGAGCGGGCGGCTTTAGCCGGGCTCGGCGTGCGCTCGGGCGCGGCCATCACCTCGCCGGACTCGTCGAGCAACTGGGCGCTTGCAGCCGTGCGGCCCACCTGCTGGATGCGCACCATCCGCTTCTCGCCGACATATGGCGCCGCGCCGGCGATCGAGATGATGTAGCCGTCTATTTTGGCCACGGCGTCGTCGACGTCGTACATGTGCGGCTCGACGATCTCCACCAGCACCTCGTCGCCCTGGCGGAAGGGAAGCGCCCGCTCCTCGACCTCCTCGCGGGTGCCCATGAAGGTGATCGCGAAGTGATCCAGCGCCAGGCCTTCGGAGCCCTCGAACAGGAAGGACTTGCCGGTCTGCGCCTCGAGCGTGTGCAGCACCCGCGAGCCATGGCCGGTGAATTGGGTGCTCACGCGCGGGTTCATCTGTACGAGGAAGGCTTCGGCCTCGGGGTGCTCGAGCACCCCGTCGCGCAGCTTGCGCTCGAATTCGATGGCGATCGTCTCCTCCGAGCGGATCACGCCCTCGCCCTCGCATGTGGGACAGGGCCGGCTCATGATCTCGCGCACGCCCTCGGTCACGTTCTGGCGCGTCATCTCGACCAGGCCGAGCTTCGATATCTCGGCGGTGAACGTCTTCGTGCGATCCTCATCGAGCGTCTTGCGCAGCGTCTTCATGACCGCGTCGCGGTTGCGAGCTCGGGCCATGTCGATGAAGTCGATCACGATGATCCCGCCGATGTCCCGCAGCCGCAGCTGGTTGACGACCTCCTCGGCGGCCTCGAGGTTGGTCTTGGTGATCGTGTCCTCGAGCCCTGCGCCCTTGCCGCGGCTGATGAAGCTGCCCGAGTTGACGTCGATCACGGTCAGCGCCTCGGCGTAGTCGATCATCAGATAGCCGCCGCTGGGGAGATCCACGCGCCGCGACAGGACGCCCTCGATCGCGCGGTCCACGCCGTAGGCCTCGAACAGCGGCTCCGGCTGCTCCCACAGCTCAACCCGCTCGACCAGCTCGGGTGCGGTGCGGGCGAAGAAGGACACCAGCCGGTGATACTGCTTCTCATCGTCGACGATCGCGCGCTCGAAATGAGCGGAGAAGATGTCGCGGACGACCCGCACCGACAGGTCGGCCTCTTGGAAGACGAGATCCGGTGCGGCCGTCTCCTCGACACGTTTGACCAGCACCTCGTGGAGCTTGTGCAGGTACTTCAGCTCGCGCTCGAAGTCCTCCCGCTTGGCGCCGTGGGCTGCCGTGCGGATGATGACCCCCCCGTCGTCGAGCACGAGGTTCGCGGTCTGCCGGCGCAGGCGTTCGCGCTCGCGGTCCTCCAGGCGCCGGGACACGCCAACGCCCTCGCCGGTCGGTGCGTACACCATGTAGCGCCCGGCGATCGTCAGCTCCATCGACAGGCGCGCCCCCTTCGTCTTCAGGGGGTCCTTGACGACCTGCACGACGATCTCCTGGCCCGGCGCGAGCAGATCGGAGATCTTGCGCCCGCTCCCGCTGCCGCGCCCGCGCTTGGGCGCCTCGACCCCCGGCAGCACGATCTCATCCACGTGCAGGAAGCCGTTCTTCTCAAGGCCTATGTCAACGAATGCGGCCTCCAGGCCGGGGAGCACGTTGTCGACCTTGCCCTTGTAGATGTTGCCGACGATCGAGCGTCCGCCACGGCGCTCCAGGTACAGCTCGGCGATGCGATAGCCGGCGTCCGGGCCTCCGCGGCGTTTGCGCGGGCCGGCGGATCGCCGGCCGGTGGAGGAGGTGCGTAGGGCGGCGGGCGCACCGCTCGCCTCCAGAAGCGCCACGCGCGTCTCCGCGCGATCGACGCTGACAAGCACTTGCTTTTTCAATTTGATCCAGTCTTTCGGTATTGGAACCGGCCGAGCACCGGGTGTGTGGGCATCGGACGAAAGCGCGCGCGGCCTGAGGGCGCGCACGCTCGCATCCGAGCGAGGACGCATCCAGCGCTCCGCGACCGGCGCGCGGGCACGCCCTGGGCGCCCATGCTGGGGGCGCTTTCATCAGGGCGCGGGCGGGCTTGGTCTGTGGCGGGGGGTGCTCGGCGGACATTGGTGTCTAGTAGCGCAGTACGCGGCCCTTCAGCGCTTGAGAGGCGCGCGCCTGGACATAGATCGATTGCAACAGGCCGACCGCCAACAGGGTCGTGATCACCGACGAGCCGCCATAGCTCATGAGCGGCAGCGTGACGCCGGTGATTGGCATGATCCCAATTGTCATTCCCACGTTGACGAAGACCTGGAACATCAGCATAGCCGCTACGCCGGCCGCCACGAGCGAGCCGAACAGATCCTTCGCCATCACCAGGATGCGCAGCGTTCGCCATATCAGCAGGGCGTATAAGGACAGCACCAGCGCCGCTCCGAGAAAGCCGTACTGCTCGCCGACGGCGGCGAAGACGAAGTCCGTGTGGTCCTCGGGCACATAGTTCAGTCGGGTCAGCGGAGCGTTCACGCCCCGGCCGGTCTTCTGGCCGGACCCGATCGCTATCTTCGACTCCTCCTGCTGGTAGCCCTGCTTCTGCGCGTTGTTCGTGGGATGCAGAAACGCGGTCAGCCGTTCGGTCTCATAGGGCTTCAGCACGTGCACGCCCGCCGCCGGTGCGGCCACGAGCACGAACGTGAGCGACAGGACCACGAGCGCCACGAGCGCGGCCAGGTGCCGCCAGGGCGCACCGGCCACGAACAGCAGCGTGAACGCGATCACCATGTAGACCATGCCCGAGCCGAGGTCCGGCTGGACGATCACGAACATCGCCGGCACGAGCGCTGCGAGCATCACGCGTATGGTCGTGTCGCGCTCGCGCAGCCGTCGCGAACGGTCCACCACGAACGCCGACAGGGCGAGGATGAGCAGCACCTTGCCGAGCTCGGAGGCCTGGAAGGAGAAGCCCGGCAGCGCGATCGCGCGCTGGGCACCCTGCGCCGAGTGGCCCACGGCGAGGACCGCGAGGATGGTGACCATGAGGACGGCATAGATGCCGATTTTCAGCTGGCGCAGGCGCGAATAGTCAAACCGCGAGAGCGCCAGCATGAGCAGGCCGCCGACGATCAGGTAGGCGGCCTGGCGGTGGACGTAGTAGTCGGGCTGCCCGGCGATCACGTTCTGGGTCGCCGGACCGAGCGTCACGACCGAGGCGATCGCCAGCCCCAGCGCCGACAGCGTCAGCAGCGGGTCCACGGGCAGCGTGAACGTGCGCGCCCCGGTGGGCGCGGCCTGCTCGTCGCTCGCGCGGATCGGGGAGGAGCGCGCGGGCGCTGCGACGGGCGGCGTGGAGCTTCCTGACGGGCTCATAGGCTCACAGTGTCTTCGAGCTCCCGGCGACGAACTGCTCGCGCACGCCAAACCACTTGGACGCGATCAGGCGCGCTATCGGCGCCGCCGTTTCAGCGCCGAAGCCGCCCTGCTCGACCGTCACCGCGATCACAATCGGGCGCTGGGGGTCGGCGATGTAGCACATGTACCACGACTGGTCTTCAACGCCTTCGTGCTGAGCGGTACCGGTCTTGCCGTAGACGGGGTGCAGGCCCTGGTTCCAGCCCGCCCACACGTCCGCGGAGGTGCCCCCGGGCTGGCTCGCGGCCTCGTGGATGCCTTCCATCACGAGGCTCAGATCGGAGTCGTTCAGGTGCACCACGCGCTTGGGCGGGTAGGGCAGCGCCTGAATCAGCCTGCCCTGCGAGTCGTCGATCTCAAGGCCCAGGTGCGGGGTCACGACCGCTCCTTCGCCGCCGTTGCGGTAGGCGTTGGCGAGCGTCGAGTAGGCCACCGCCATCTGCAGCGGGTCGGTCAGCAGATCCCCCTGGCCGACCGCCAGATGCATGTTGTCGCCGACGCTCCACGGCCTGACTTCCGAGACGTAGCCGCACGGCGGGTGGTGGGGCTGATGTTCACACCGCAGCTGCAGCGCGTTCTGATGCGCCCGCCATGCGCGATCGGGGACGACGCCTTCAAACTCGCTCGGCAGGTCGATCCCGGTCTGCTCGCCGATCCCGAGCTCATGGGCCATGTTCTGGATCACGTTGCCGTAGCTGTTGGCGAGCTCGCCCACTTCGAAGAAGTAGGTGTCTGATGAGACCTTCAGCGCTTCGACGAGCCCCACGGCGCCGTAGTCGGCCATGCCCGCGTTGCAGAACTGCTCGGTCGAGACGGAGATGCACTGGCCGGCGCCGAGGCCCTCCGTGGGGGTGATGACGCCCCCTTCAAGCGCAGCCATCGCGGTGATCGGCTTGAACGTCGAGCCCGTCGGATAGGTGCCGTTGACCGCCCGGTCGGTGAGCGGGCCGCCGGCCGTGCTCGAGCCCTCGAGCGCCGCATATTCGGCCTTGGTCAGCGGTTTGGCGAGCTTGTTCGGGTTGAAGCTCGGGTAGGAGCCGATCGCGAGAATCTGACCGTTGCGCGGGTCCATCGCCGTGAACGCGCCCGCGACCGCCGGTTTGCCGCCCGCCCGAGCACGTTCGATCCCCTCCAGCATGGCCTTTTCGGCCTCCTGCTGGAGACCGAGGTCGAGCGTCACCTTGAGGCTGTGGCCGGCCTGCGGCTGGGTCGCAGCGAGGTTGCTCGGCACGGGGTAGCCGGCCGCATCGACCTCCACGCGCTGCACCCCGGATTTGCCGCGCAGGTAACGGTCGTAGAAGTACTCAAGGCCTTCCTGGCCGACCACGGTCCCGGGCTGCACGCCGTGGAATGCCCGCAGCTTGAGCTCGGGTTCTGACACCTCGCCGACGGAACCGATCGCCTGCGCGGCCATCTCGCCGTAGGGGTAGGAGCGAATCGAGACGGGCTGCTGGACGACGCCCGGGTATTCGCTCTGGCGCTCGGCGAGCACCGTCAGCACGCCCGGGCCGGCGTCGGTCTTGATCGTCACCGGCGCATATGGCACGGCGGTTCGCCCGCGCACCACGATCGCCTCGATGCGCTGCCCGCTCATCCCCAGCAGATCCCCCAGCCGCCGGTACAGCGCCAGCCTCGGCCGGCCCGCCGGCGGCAGCGCCGAGGGCACGATCTGAACGGCGTTCGTGACCCGGCTGGTCACGATCGGCTGGCCTTCGCGGTCGAGGATCTCCCCGCGCGGCGCCGCGATCGGCAGGTCGCGCACGCGGTTGGCGTTCGCCTGCTGGACGTACTGTTCGCCCGTCAGCACCTGCAGATACCACAGGCGGAAGAAGATGATCGCGAACATCGCCATCGCAAGTCCACCCAGCACGGCCACGCGAAGCGCCAGCTGCGGCGAGACCGGCACGCGAGGATCACTCGGGCGGGCGCGCTCGAGCGCGCTCATACGCGGCGCGAGAGCGGGCTCAGACCGCCGGTCGTGTAGGCGCGCCGGCGCCGGCGCCGGGGGTCATCCGGCAGGCCGCCCTCGAGGCTGCGCCGCACGATCGCCCACACCGGCAGCGCGATGACCGTGTTCAGCACGATCCCGAGCACGATCTGGCGCAGCAGCTCGAGGCTCACCGGGGCATCAACGCCGAGCAGGAACTCCATCAGCGAATAGCCCACCAGCGAGGCGGCGGAGGCGGCGGCGCCCACCAGCAGCGGGGTGACGGCAGCCTGGGGATCGCGGAGCTCCCGCAGGCGCCCGGCCCAGTAGCCGATGAGGGTGAAGATGAACGACGTCACGCCCAGGGTCTGCACGAGCGTCAGATCGACCAGCAGCCCGATCGCGAAGCCCGTCACCGCGCCCAGCGTCGAGCCGCACAGCAACCCCACGAAGGCCACCGCGAGCGGCGACAGATCGACGTTGACGCCGAACACCGGGACCTCGGAGACGACCCCGATCTGGACGAACACGAGCACCACCGCGAGCGCCGCTATGCGCACAAGCAGGCCGGCGGAGATGCGCGAGCCCGTCATCCACCGGCCCCGGTCGAGGCCAGCTGTTCGCCGGAGGCGGTGACGGCGCTCGCGCTCTGGCCGACCGGCAGGCTGGCCGCCAGGCGGCTCAGGTTGGCCGGCAGCGAGCCCTGCGCGGCGGTCAGCACCTGCACCACGTCGAGGTCGTGCAGGTTCGCCGCCGGGCGGACGTTGACCGACTTGTATGCGCTTTCTTCGTTCACCGAGGTGACCTGCCCGATCAGGATCCCCGGCGGATACAGCGAGTCATCAGGGCTGGACACCGTTCCGGATGTCACCACGTAGTCGCCCGGATTGGCAACCGTGTTGGCAGGCAGGTACTGCAGCAGCAGGTCGTTCGGTTCGCCGACCTTGGGCTGCACGATGCCGGTCGCGTTGGCCGTGCCGAGCCTCGCCGAGACGCCCATCGTGCTGTCGGTGATGAGGCTGACCTGGGCTCCGTCGGAGGCGACCTGCGCGACCTTGCCCACCAGGCCTTCGCCATTGATCACCGGGTCGTTGACGCGCACGCCAGCCGATTCTCCTTTGTCGATCACGACCGTCGCGTACCAGATGTTCGGCGATTTGCCGACCACCGTGGCGGTCACCGGATGGTAGTCGTTGACGCCGAGCTGATTGTCCAGGTTGTACATGGCCTCGAGCTCGCGGTAGGTGCGTTTTTCAGCCTGGTTGGCGATCAGTTCCCGGTGCAGTTTGTCGACCTGCTTGAGCAGCTGGTCGCGCTGGCTTTTGGCGTGCAGGGTGTTGTCGATCCAGCCGAACATGTCTCTGACCGGCTTCAGCGCCTTGTTGGCGCCGTCCTGAATCGGCGAGACGACCGTCAGGAAGTCGCGCTGCACGGAGTGCAGTCGCCCGTTTGGAGCCTCGCCGAAGTAGGCGGTCAGTAGCAGCAGGGAGAGCACGACGAGCAGCACAAGCACAGCACGTCGACGCCGGACCGTCTTGTCGTACACGGGTGGTTGCCTTCCGAAGCGTTCAAAGAGAAGAGTACCCTCAACGTGGGCGGGCTCGTCACAGCGGCGATGCGATCAGCGCTCACCGTCGCCTGCGGCTGCGCGAGCTGCGATTAGAGCGGTGGATCGCCTCGAACTCCTCGAGCGAGCGGCCTGAGCCGACCGCCACGCAGGTCAGCGGCGACTCGGCGAGATGCGCGGGCATCTGCGTCTCCTCGCGCAGGCGCTCGTCCAGGCCCTGGAGCAGCGAGCCGCCGCCGGCGAGCATGATGCCGCGGTCCATGATGTCCGAGGCGAGCTCCGGCGGGGTGCGGTCGAGCGTCTCCTTGACCGCGTCGATTATCTGGCTGAGCGGCTCCTCCAGCGCCTGGCGGATCTCCTCGCTGGTGAGCACCACGGTCTTCGGCAGGCCGGCGACCATGTCGCGCCCGCGAATCTCCGCCTGCAGCTCCTCGGCCATCACGCATGCCGAGCCGATCTCGAGCTTCAGCTCCTCGGCGGTCTGCTGACCGATCAGAAGCTTGTACTCCTTCTTGGCGTAGTTGATGATCGCCTCGTCCATCTCGTCCCCACCGACGCGGATCGACTGCGACACCACGATCCCGCCGAGCGAGATGACCGCCACCTCGGAGGTGCCCCCGCCGATGTCCACCACCATCGAGCCGGTCGGCTCGCCCACCGGCAGTCCCGCGCCGATGGCGGCCGCCATCGGCTCCTCGATCAGGTAGGCCGTGCGCGCGCCCCCCGAAAAGCACGCCTCCTCGACGGCGCGCTTCTCGACCCCGGTCACCCCGGAGGGAACGCAGACCACCACCCGCGGGTGCGCCCAGCGGTTCTGGTGGACCTTCTGGATGAAGTGACGGAGCATCTCCTCGGTCACGTCGAAATCGGCGATGACCCCATCCTTCAGCGGCCGAATCGCCTGAATCGTGCCCGGCGTGCGGCCCAGCATGCGCTTGGCCTCGATGCCGACCGCGTGCACTTCACCGGTGCGCGAGTCGATCGCCACCACGCTCGGCTCCGACAGCACGATGCCGCGGCCGCGCACGTAAACGAGCGTGTTCGCCGTTCCCAGATCGACCGCCATGTCGCGGCCGCCGAATCCTGTTAGGTAGCTGAAAATGCCCATATATTGAGAGAAGGCACGCTCGGATTCGGTTCCGCGGCTGCTGCTCCGCGACGCGCCTTCAGAGCGGCGCGTGTCCGGGGTGTACCCGCGGGCCAGTGTAGCGGACGCCCGCCCGCGGCCGACACCAGTGCCAGTGGATTTGCAGGCCAAAAGCGCCTCCCGGGTGGACGGCGCGGGTTCTCCGCGCGAACGCGGGCAGGGCGCCTAAAGGCGCCCTCGATCATCCGTTCAACAGCTCCGGATAGAGATCGAGAAGGGTCGCGAGCGGCAGGCCGACGACGTTCTCATAGTCTCCCTCGACGCTTCGCACCAGAGCGGCCCCGGCCCCCTGTATGGCATAGCCGCCGGCCCGCCCGCGCCACTCGCCGGTGGCGAGGTACCAATCGATGAGCTCATCGGAGAGCTCGCGGAACGTGACCGCTGTGCGCGCGACGGCGGTGAGCTCGCGGCTGCCCTCGAGCAGCGCAAGGCCGCTCAGCACCTCATGCCTGACCCCGCTCAGCGCGCCGAGCGTCGTGCGGGCATCGCTCTCGTCCAAAGGCTTGCCGTACACGACGCCACCCAGCGCCACCAGCGTGTCACACCCGAGCACCGACTCCTCAGCGCCTGCCAGGCGCGCGGCACGCGCCTTGCGCAGCGCGTTCTCCCGGGCGATCGCCGCCGGATCTCCGCGCTTCAGCTCTGCGATCCCGGAGGGCCGCTGAACGAACTCGACCCCCAGCCGCTCGAGTATCGCCCGCCGCTGCGGCGAGGAGGAGGCGAGCACCAGCATGCGCCGCCCCTGAGGAGCCCCCCTCGGACCCGCGCCCGCCACGGACCCGCCCCGCGGCCTACAGCTCTCCGAAGAACAACCCGGACTCGCGCGCGGCCGACTCATCAGAGTCCGAGCCGTGGACCATGTTCTGCCCCACCTCCACCGCGAAGTCGCCCCTGATCGAGCCCGTGGCGGCCTCCAGTGGATCGGTTGCGCCGATCACCTGGCGAGCGGCTCGCACCGCCTCGTGGCCTTCGAGCACCATCGCCACGATCGGCCCGGAGGTGATGAAGTCGACCAGCTCGCCGAAGAACGGACGCTCGGCGTGCTCGGCGTAGTGGAGCTCGGCCAGCTCCCTGGTCACGGTCATGTGACGCAGCGCCGCGATCTGCAGGCCCTTGCGCTCGAAGCGGGCCAGTATCTCGCCGGTCAGCCCCCGCGCGAAGGCATCGGGCTTGACCAGGATCAGCGTTCGGTCCATGAGCTCCTCATCTGTTTGGAAGGATCGTCAGGGCGCCGGCCGCGGACGGCCGCCCGGGCGCGCGGCGCGCCCGGCGCCGCGTGCCCCGGCGCTCGTTTCGGGGGTCAACAGCGACCCGGGCGAGACCTCGCCGTGGGGCTCGCCACTCGTGCGGGCGGTGTCCGCATCGGCCTCTGTCAGCTGAGCGTCGACGGCGGTGCCACGGCCCGTCCTCGCGGGCCCGCCCGCTGCTTGATCGCCGCCCTGCGCGCGCTCGCCCTCCCCCGCCGCGGAGCGCCGGCGACGGCTGCGCCTGGAGGTGCTCAGGCCAGGGACCTCGGTCTCGCAGTAGGGACAGATCGTCCAAGCCTGATCCAGCGGACGCGAGCAGCTGACGCAGCGCTCCTTCAGCTTGCGCAGGCAGCTGGGGCAGCGAACGAAGTCGCGCTCGATGCGATAGTCGCAGTAGGGGCACAGCCCGCTGTCCAGCTCGTGCAGGCGCGCCTCGGCAGCCTGCATCTCGAGCTCGCGCTCGCGCACATCCTCGAGGTACTCGGGTGGACGCAGGATCATGTACACGATCGTGCCGACGAACGGGAACAGCGACGCCGCCGTGGAGCAGCCCACGAGCATCGGGTCGTGAATGCGGCGCCGCGCATCGGCGTAGGTCCAGTAGATCAGAGACAGGTACAGGACCACGGCGAACAGGATCAGCAGGTCGATGACCAGGTTCAGGCCGCTGCTTTCGATTCCGAAATAGGCCAGGGGCATCGGCCGGCTGAGTTTAGAGAAACAACCGGCCGAATCCGTAGCCAGCGGCAAAGAACACCAGGATCACGAGGGCCACGATCAGCGCCACCGCGCCGATCATCGTGAGCACCGATGGACCCTCGTCGTTCATCTCATGAAGCCACGCGTGAGGACTGCGCGCCGCTCACGGTGGCCGTCTGTTCGAGGCCGCCGAGCAGATCGCCGACGAGGTAGACCGAGCCGGTCACGAGCACCGCCCCACCGCGCGCACCGGCCCAGCGCCGTGCCTCGGCGAGCGCCCGCGACGGCACCGGCTCGCAGGCGACCGCGTCGAAGCCGAGCTGGCGCGCGAGCGACTCAAGCGCCGCCGGCGACAGCGCTCGACTGCTCGGGGGGGCGGTGAACCACGCGCGCTCGCACACTCCCAAAAGCGCGGCGAGCATGCCCGCCGCGTCCTTGTCCTCGAGCACCCCCAGCACCACCGCGGTCGGCCGGCCGCCGAGAACATCCGGCAGCGACTCGACGAGCGCCGCGATCGCATGCGGGTTGTGCGCGCCGTCGAACACGGTCAGCGGCTCGCCGCCGATGACCTCGAGGCGCCCGCGCACCGCCGTGGACGCCGCCGCGTCGCGAACGGCCCGCTCATGGGCCTCGCCCTCCGCGCCGACGCCCGCGAGCCCGGGGCCGAGACCCTGCCTGTCCGCCAGATACGCATCGGCTGCCGCCCGCGCGAGCGCGAAGTTGCGCTGCTGAAAGGCTCCCGCCGCGCGCAGCGGCAGCGCGGGGAACTCAGCGGAGACCTGGATGATTCGCGCAGCGCGCTCGCCCGCCACGCGCCTGGCCACCTCCAGCGCGGGCGCCGCCATGTCGGCCCCCAGCACCAGCGTCGTCTCGGGCTGAACGACCGCGAGCTTCTCCTCGGCGATGTCCTTCAGCGTGGGCCCCAGCCAGCGGGTGTGCTCGAGGCCCACGTTCGTCAGCACGCTGACGCGCGACTCGACCACGCTGGTCGCGTCGTAGCGGCCCCCCAGACCGGCCTCGAGGACCGCCACCTCCACCCCCTGCTCGGCCATCTCCCACAGGGCGGCCGCGGTGAGCAGTTCGAACTGGGTCACGTGGTCGTCCTCTGAGAGCGTGCGGTTGACCCGCTCGGCGGCCCACGCCGCCCGCGCGACCGCCGCAGCGAAAGCATCGCCGTCCAGATCGCGCTCGGCCACCTGCACGCGCTCGGTGTAGGAGACGAGATGGGGCGAGGTGTACGCGCCCGTGCGCAGCCCATGGCGCTCGAGGATCGCCGCGATCATGCGGGTGGTCGAGGACTTGCCGTTCGTGCCGAGCACATGGATCGTGTCGAAGCGCAGCTGCGGCGAGCCGAGCGCGGTCATCATCCGCCGCATCCGGTCGAGCCCGAAGCGCATCCCGAACAGCTCGAGCGAGCGCAGATGACGCTCCGCCCGGGCCTCGCTCCACGCCGCCGGGAGGCGCCCGGACGCCGAATTCCCGGGCGCGCCCGGCTGCGCCTCCTCAGAAGCGGAATGGCTGCTGCGCTGGGGCGTCATCGCTCAGCGCATCAGCGACGCTTGCGCCCGCCGCGTAGAAGCGGCAGCAGCTCGCGGCCGGCGCCCTTGAGGTCGAGCTTGCGACTCAGCCTGCGCAGCTCGAGGCGATCCTTGACGCTGAGGTTGCCAACACGCCCTCGCGATTGGCGCACGAGCCGAGCCAGGCGCGCGCGGTCCTTCGCCGACAGAGCGCTCCAGCGCTTGCCCAGCACCACGCCGGCCTGCAGCAGCATGAGCCACGGCAGGCCCTTCACGCGATCGACCTTGGACATCCTCACAGCGGCGATGGTAGCGACGATGCGCGCAGCACGCAGGTGCGCCGGCGGGCTCAAGCGCTGCCCCCGCCGGACCGCTGCGCGGCGCGCAGCCGGACGCCGGCCGAACCTGCGGCTAGGCAGACTCCTCGCGCAGCGAGGAGTCCTCGGCGTCTTCGGGCGCCGCTTCGGTGACGAGCGTGGGCGTGAGGCCCTTTTCGACGGTCTCCTTCGTGACCACGCACTTCTTCACGTCGCGGCGCGAGGGCAGCTCGAACTGCACCTCCAGCAGGATCTCCTCGATGATCGACCGCAGCCCGCGCGCGCCGGTTTCCCGCGCCAGGCCCTTCTCGGCGACGGCCGTGAGCGAGTCCTCGGAGAACACCAGCTCGATGCCGTCGAAGGAGAAGAAGCGCTGGAACTGCTTCACGAGCGCGTTGCGGGGCTCGACCAGGATCGACACGAGGTCCTCCTTCGTAAGCTGGTGCACCGCCGACATCACCGGCAGGCGGCCGATGAACTCGGGGATCAGCCCGTACTCGATCAGGTCCTCGGGCAGGCAGTGCTCGAACACTTCGCCGGTGTCGCGCTCGGCCTTGGCCTCGATCGCAGCGGCAAAGCCCACTCCTTTGTGCCCGATCCTGCGCTCGATCACCTTGTCCAGGTTGGCGAACGCCCCGCCGCAGATGAACAGCACGTTGGTCGTGTCGATCGTCAGGAACTCCTGGTGGGGGTGCTTGCGCCCGCCCTGCGGGGGCACCGAGGCCTGGGTGCCCTCGAGGATCTTCAACAGCGCCTGCTGCACGCCCTCCCCGGACACGTCCCGCGTGATCGACGGGTTGTCGGCCTTGCGCGCGATCTTGTCGACCTCGTCGATGTAGATGATGC
>Ga0302324_100001280_pt1 | contig 61539 bp, 55 predicted proteins | sample Palsa_T0_1_FD_201949 | JGI IMG/M metagenome (GOLD analysis project Ga0302324, IMG submission 201949) | Peat permafrost microbial communities from Stordalen Mire near Abisko, Sweden - Palsa_T0_1 | ecosystem: Environmental > Terrestrial > Soil > Palsa > Peat permafrost | place: Sweden: Abisko...
CATCACGCAGGTGCGCAAGAGCGTCACGATTGACTGGACCCTTCGCGAGAGTGCCCGTGCCAAAATTCGCGTGATGGTGAAGCGAATCTTGAACAAATACGGCTACCCGCCGGATTTGCAGGAAGAAGCCGTGAAGACCGTGCTGATGCAGGCAGAATTGCTTTGCGCTGACTGGGTGTAGGAATTGATACCTTCCGCCCAGCGCAAAAGCGCTGCCGTCGATCTCGTAGCCGCATCACGATGCGATGGTCCGGCTTATAACCCCCATTCACCTCGATTTATGCCGTCATCGCCACAAGGTTATCGGCGCTCGCCGGACGGATGTTCCAATACCTCTCCGCGTCCCTTTTCGCGATCCGGTAATTTCGGTAGTGCTTGAAAAGCATATCGGTTGTCGCGTGTCCCATCTGCAGCGCCGTCATGTTTGGGTTCTGAAACTGTGCGACATGATAGCTGCCGAAGGAATGACGAAGCCCGTTGTCCGGCCAATTCGTGATTTCGGCCAATTCCCGCAACCGCAGAATTTTTCCGCGAAAGCCGGTCGGGATGATGCTGCCAGAAGACTTCGCGTACGGTGCGAGCCAAGCGACAAGCGGCGTGTATTTTGTCTTCTCAAGCTCGAAAATCATGTCGACGTTTCGTTGCTGGCGCGTCTTGGCGATCTCCTCGCTCACGTCGATGACCCCGTGTTGAAGGTCGATGTGCCGCCAATCCAGTTGCTTCATTTCGTTCATTCGCAGCCCGGCAAATAACCCAATGGCAATCGCCGGCGCGAGTTCGAGCTCGGGGTGTGCTTCCGCGGCCGTCAAGAGTGCTGCCGCCTCTGTCACCGTGAATATCTCCGGCCGCTTCGCCGTCAACGTGGGACGCTCAATTTGATTCATGGGATTCGAGCCGCAATAATTGCGCTTGCTCGCAAACGTGAAGAGCACCTTCAAATCGCGGATGCGATTGTCGCGGCTCTTGATGTTGGCGAAATTGGCATCGAGATATTTTTCCACTTCGCCCCATGTGATGTCGTTGATGTTGCGCTCCTCGAAATTGCGGGCGAATGCTTTGAGCACCCATCCCAGGATTTTCGTGTAGCTCTCCCGCTTTCCGGCCTTCCTCTTTGCCATTAGCAATTCGTCGATTACCTCACGCACCTCTTTCGTCCCGCCCGTCGGCCTCGCATGTCTCAAATAAAAATCGACCGCGTCAGTGATGCTCGCGTGCAAGGGCCGCAAACGCTCGTTGGCCTCGATTGCCTCGACTCGCAATTTGTCGCTGATCTCGAAAGCCTTTGTCCCGTAGTTTTCGATTTCGGCCCTTTTCAACTCCAAGCCCGTCTTTGCCTCCTTAAGCGTTGCATAAAAGCGTCTCCACCGCTTCCCGTTGAGCTTGGGACCGGTGACATAATACTTTATATTCGGCCGGGCAGGATCATTGTATTCGCGAAGGTCGAACCTCGTCTGTTTCATGGCTCATTTGTATCGAATCCCGTCGAATCAGTCAACAAAAAGTCAACGAAACATATATTCTCTGTAAATCAATGGACTCAAAATCCAGTACTCGCGAGAGTGTGTGGGTTCGACCCCCTCCGCCGGCACCTCATTACCAGCAACTTACGCTTGCGGTTGCTAAATAGATGTAGCAACTTTTGGCATTGTGAGGCCGCGATCATTCGCCATTTCCAAATTTTCGAACCGTTCCGGAGTTGCCCGGCGCTTTGCTCCAAGGCATAGGCGACGCTGCGGCACAAGCGGTCAGCGCCAATGCGGTTATGAGCCGGATTCGCGTTGGATAAGAGTTGCTAGTGCAGCACTCCGAACTTTGTGCCCGGCAATCGGCGGGGATCGGGTTGAAGAATCTTCCGACGTGTGGGCGTCAGCCGGGCCAGCAATTCTTCGGAATACTCGAATCCGTGGCGCGTGCGCCCCCAGCTCGGGCCATAGCGGTAGATTACGGCGCGGCGTTCGCCGGGATTCGTCCGTTCCGTTGCCCCATGCATCAGGGCATCGACGAACAGCAACGCATCGCCCGCCTTGAGATGTACTTCGATGGATCCCTCCGGCAACGTCGTCGTGTAGCTGTTTCGGTCCTGGTAAAGCTTGCAGACCTCATCCGGAACAAAACTGGTCTTGTGACTGCCCGGCACCACCATGGTTCCGCCATCACCCGGCCCAATATCGGTCACGGCCAGCAGGATATTGACCTGACCACAGCGAAAAATGCCGTTGATGAACCGATACTGGTTTCGGACGATGCCATAGTGACCTCCGGAATGAATGGGAAAAAATCCGCCCGTGCGGCGCACGGACGCGAAACACTCATCGATAAAAAGACCGTCGACATACGTGCCCTTTTCCCCGCAATAGCGATGCAGCCGTTCCACCCAGGACGGATGATCGATGAGTTTTTCAAACGGTTCACCCCCCTCGACGATGTTCTGAAATTCGAGCCCGGCCAGGCCATTGTTATCGAGCCGCTGCACATTGCCCCACCAGCCCATGTAGGGCAGATCGGGAAAATGATCGAAGGCATCGTTCAGTTCGGCCAAGTGCTGCGGATCGACCGCATTTTTCAGGATAACGTAGCCGCGCAGATCGAAGAGATAGTCGAAAGTATCGTAGGACATGCGATGCACCTTATCGCTTTGCCCTCAGACTATCCAAGCACTATCCGCCAACTACCCATCACCCTCCCCATTACTATCCGTTCTCTGACAATTCCTCTGACAGTTGACCACAAAAGACTGCCTTTTGCTCATATTAACTATGGCGGCGCCACCGGGTAAACCGATCATTAAGAGATCAAGACCGACCTTTGGGTTAGCCCCGACAACGATGATCGATTGACCAGTCGTAAGAGTCTCTTTAAGTTCCCCCGCACCAAGAGATGGAGCCAGGATCTTGCTTTCACGGCGCCACAGGTTGATCGTATAATAAAAGGCAAATGAAAATAGGGACTGCTTATTACCCGGATTATTTTCCGCCTTCCGATTGGCCTGGCGACCTCGACCGGATGGAGGCTGCTGGCATCGAGTGCGTGCGGATTCTAGAATTTGCCTGGAGCTGGTATCAGCCCGAACCAGACCGGTGGTCCTGGGAAGGGCTCGACGATTTCCTCGATCAGGTTTTGCAAAGAAAAATGAAGGTCTGTCTGGCGACGCCCACGGCGACGCCGCCTCCCTGGTTTTTTGAGAAATACCCCGATGCCCGCTTAATGAGCGATCAGGGTCAGGTATGCTGGTCTCATCGCCATATGACCTGTTGGAACCACGCCGCTGCATGGGATGAGGCTTCCAAGACCATTCGTACGCTGGCGCAACGTTATGGGGATCATCCGGTTGTTTGGGGTTGGCAGATCGATAACGAGCCCAACTATGCCGAGGATATAACGGCCTTTTATGATTTCAATCCGCACGCTTTGCGCGATGCCCAGCGATGGTTGCGGAACCGTTATGGAAGTATCGAGGCGTTGAACGAAGCTTGGGTTGGCGCGTTCTGGTCCCAGCGCTACAATCGTTGGGAGCAAGTCTGGCGCACGCATCATCCCAAGAGTAATCCCGGCGCCTTTCTGGCCTTCCTGCAATGGCGGGAAGCCAACATGGGGGAATTTGTCCAGAAACAGGCCGCTCTTCTTCGCGAAGCGACCAGATCGCAACTAATCGGCGTCAATATTCCTGAATCCGGTCTCCCGACTTCACTCCATGTCGGGCAGGATTACTGGGCCCAAGCCCGCGGACTTGATTGGATCGGTACCGATCTTTATACCGCCACCGGCAATCGTGAGGACGATTACCTGTCGCTTCGTTACAGTTGCGATTTGATTCGCAGCGTGCAGGAAGCGGTTGCCCCCGGTGGGGAATTTCTGATCGCTGAAACGCAGGCGGGACCCCATCTGCGGGCATGGAAATGCACTTTCGCCGGCGAATCTTGGGATCCTGATTTTATCCGGGGATCGTTGCGGATCTATGCCGAGCGCGGGGCGACGCAGACCTGGATGTTCATGTGGCGGCCGACGCCGGGAGCAAAGGAAATCGGGATGAACGGCCTGCAAACTTTCGAGGGGGACGATTCGGCACGAACGGAAGAAATCCGCCGTATCGTAGCCGAAGGCGGTGATTTTGATGGAGTCGCTCGTTCTTATCGAAACCGGCCCGTAGCGTTGCTTCACTACAGCCAGGACTCGCTGCGTTTTCTCCATTACTTTGAAACCCAAAATAGCTTCCTTGATTTTTTTGACTCGTCAGCCCGTATGTCGCAGGTTCTTCGTGGGGCGCATCGATGGCTCGATGAAGAGGGATACCGGATTCGCTTTGTCACGGATGAGGAGCTTGTTGCAGGATTGCCCCAAGCCGAAAGATTGGTGCTGCCGCTTTCCCCGTTGCTGGGTCGCCATGCCCAGGAGGCGGTCATCGGGTGGTTCCAGGGCAAGTCCAAGCGCCAACTCTGGCTTGGGCCTGACACCGGTTTGCTCGACCAACATGGCAGGTGGCTGGCCCGGGATGAGAGACCTCTCTGGTCCTGGCTCGGCGTGGAACCGGGGCCTCTCATGGATATGAAGGAGGAGGTTGAAATCGGAGAGTCCCGGTGCCGGCGCTTCCGTATTTTTGAGGTTGTCGGGAAAGCGGAAGTTCTTGCTCGTGGAAAATGGCGCGGGCGATGGATCCCGGTTCAACTCCAGTGTGGAGAAGGTGTCTTTCTTCATGCCCACGATTGGACGGCTCCATCCGGAGCCGTGCGTGGATCTCAGGCGATGCCTGCTTAAGAAAAGCCCGGCTGATCGGCACAGAACACGATGGCAACGAAACTGCAACTTTCGCCGGCTTAACGACCTGAGCTTGATCAAGGCTTCAGGACGCCCTTGACGATTTTTCCGGAATGCATTTCATCAAACGCTTCGTGCCATTCTGCCAGCGGGGAAATGCGGTTGAGGATGAGGTCCAGATTGAGATGTCCGGAAGCGAGAAGGGCGATGATCTTTTCCCAGATCGGCCAATTGTGGGAGAAGCTGCCTTGAAGGGTCACCGCTTTCTGAACGACGGGATCAAGAGAGAAGTTTAACGGTTGCGGTCCCCACCCGACCTTGGTGATTTGTCCGGCCGGACGCACAATATCCATCGCCAGCTTGAGCGTGGCGGAAACACCCGCGGCGTCGATAACCAAGTCGAAACCGTAGCCGTCACCGAAATTTTTGACCCACTCAGAGATGTCTTCTCCTCTGGTGCCAAGCACGGTGTCGGCCCCGAGCTTCTTGGCCACTTCCAACCGATGAGCATCCCCAGGAATGCCAATGGCCGCGATGTGGCCGGCGCCGGCCAATTTTGCCATCATTGCGCAGAGCAACCCGATTGGCCCCGGTCCAACGACGGCCACCGTGTCGCCCGGGCGGACCCGAGAATTGAAGCAGGTGGCGTTGTAGGCCACGCAGCACGGCTCGACCAAGGCCGCTTTTTCAAAGGCAAGCCGGTCGGGGATATGGTGCAGGCACCGTTCCGGTACCTTCACAAACTGGGTCATCGCCCCGTCGACGCCGCCGCCAAATCCCAACCGGTCCGGATCGAGATTGTAAAGCCCCTGCCGCACAAACGGGGACGCCGGATTGATCACGGCGGCCGTCTCGCTGACCACGCGGTCACCTTCCTTGAAGCCTCGGATACTCTTCCCTTTTTGGGCAATGACCCCGGAAAATTCGTGCCCGAGTATCATCGGATAATTCACCTTCCAGCTTTGTTCGCCCATGTACATGTGCAGGTCGCTGCCGCAAATGCCTACGGCCTCAACGGCCAGCAACACGTCGTTCGGGCCAATTTCCGGAACCAGGACTTCACGGATTTCGACGCTGCGGGGTTCAGCGGAAAAATTGACGACCGCCGGCATGGTCTTGTTCATGATGACGGCCTTTCTTTATTTGCCGACGGGGATGCGTCACTCCAGTAAACCGGCTCCTCTTCTTGCAGACGGTGAAGGAGAGGATAGGGATCGGCCGTGAACTCCGGCGCGACAATGAGTTCTTCAAGGCTGGTCGTGGTCATGAATCCAAACTAGCAAGCATCGGCGTCAAATCCAATTGGTTAATCCGTGGAAAGCCGCAGCAGCGTGTAAGCGCCTCCGTGTTCGATTTTCTGCGGCGCTCCGGAGCCGAATTGCTACCGGCGTCCCGTGCGCACCTGATGCTTGATCGCTTTTTTCTCAATCTCGCCTTCACGCCCTGAAGGAATTGGAGAGGATGGAGGAACCGAGAGCGGTGAAGTGGAAATGCTCGAAGTGTGGCCACTTTAAGCATTTCACTCGGCCGGTAACGGTGGTGGCTGCGATCAAATGCAACGGGAGTTCCTTTGAGGCGGGTTGATTTCAATCGCAGCACTCCCGTGATTTATGCAGTGTTCGCAGCATTTTCGCCCTCCCCCTGCCGTAAATCTACGGCAAGAAAAATTTTGTCCCGGCTCCTTCTCCCTGCCTCTTCAAGACTCTCGGGTTCTTCTTGAGGAAATCACGGATTCGTATGGGTGCTTGACCAACGGCGTCTGCGATCTTCTTCGCATTCATCCCGTGCTTACCGTTAGCCGCGAATACCTCCAGGATCTTGCGTTTCAAGTCTTCATCGGAGATCGACTCACGACGGATACGGATGGCGCTGGGGGGTGCAGCGTGGCTGGTGAGTTCTTCAATCTCCTTTTCCAAATCTGCCACGGTTCGACGGGCTGCGACCAGTTTCTCTTTCAGTTCGAGAATAGCGTCTTCCTTGAGCTGCCGGATTTGAAGTTCAAGTTCCTGGATTTGGTCAAGTGCAGATGTGGTCACGGGGTGTCGAGTGATTTACGGGCTTTGGGCTGGGGCTTTGAATCCAGCGTCGCTCATCGCATGTTTTTCATTTGGAACTGGTCGCCAGCCAGCGCGCGCTTGACGAAAACACCCCAGAACGGCGTCGGGTCATAATTCCAGTTGCTGATCAATCTCGGCGTACTCTTCGGGTGCAGGCAAAACGCAGTCCAATTCAGCTTGTATTTTTGAATCAGACCAAGGGCGTCCGGCACCCACGTGTACGGATCCTCCTGGTCCTTCGCGGGCACGAAAGGCATTTTTTTGATATCGGCTCCCGTCTCCCCGACAAAGAGCGGATACTTATCCGCCACCGGCAGAAAGTGTTTCTCCCAATTGCGCTGCCAATTGTAGAAATGCGTCGAATACATAATCCCATTGCCAGTCTTGTCCTCCAGCGCGAACCCCTGCAGAACTCCCATCAAATCATACGCGCTGCCTAGCCCTCCCGCGATGATAAGGTTATGCGCTCCCACTCCGCGGACCGCATCCACCAATCCCTGCATACCCGGCGATTGGAACGGCGGAGGCGGAGGCCCACCTTTCTTCGCCTTGTCCTGTACCTCGCCGCCATTGCGCCAGACCTGCCAGGAGATACCGCCCGGCTCATTGAAAATATCGAAAAGCACCGCGGGATTATTCTTATACCGTGCTGCTGCATCTTTCCAAAACGCAACATCGCGCTCCTCCGGCGCATGGAAACGGTGGAGATCCAGAATGACATAGGCGCCCTGTCCCGCAGCCATCGCCACCACATCGTCCACGGTCTTGCGGTAAGCTTCCGCATCATTGCTCGTCACCTGCGGCGGCTTGCCATGCCCGAACCAAAACCCGTCGTAAACCGGCAACCGGATCGCATTCGCCTTCCAATCCTCCAGCGCCACCTTCACCGACTGCTCGATGTTCTCCCCCTTTGCGGACCACTCCAGGCTGCATACATTGACCCCCTGTAACCAAACGGTCTTTCCGTCCGCCGTCACCAACTTGCTTCCAGAGACCTCGATCTCGGCGGTCTTCGGCGGCAGTGCGAGCATCCTCTTCACTTCCGCCTGATCGTCCGCTTGCTTTTTGGCCATCAATACCGGCGCCATGACGATCGCCTGGACATCCGCCGCATTCATGGCCGTCAACTTCACTTCACTCACGTCCAAAGTCCCGGACGCTGCTTTATTGAGGCAGAGCGTCACCTTGATCTGCCTCGCCGCTTCGGGAACCAGGAACTGCTTTTGAAGGTCTGTCCAATTCTGCGCATGCGAGTCAAAAACGGCGTTCGGCGGAGACGGCTTCACCGGCATCCCTTGTCCGTCAACGAACTCGAATAACATCCGCGCATCGCATTGAAATGACTTCCCGAATTTGACTCCGCTTGTGCGAAAACGGACGAATCCGTCCAACCCTTTGACGCCTGCCGGGATCGGGACATTCTGCGCGATCTGCACAAATTGACCGGGCTGTTGGGACACGAGTCGTACGAAATTCTTTCCGCTTTCCGATTCCAGGGAGACCAGCCCTTCGGTGCCACGGTCCCACCCGACCGGCCACGCCGAGCCCTGAGCAACTGTAGCGAACTGCCCGTTCGCCACAAAGTTGGTTCCCCCTGCATCCTGCGCGTGCAGCGCTGGAATGACCAATGCAGTAACAGCCGCAATGGCCACCCTTCCGATGCTTGAAGACCAACTAGCGAAGAAAACGGTACGGATCATTTGAGGGCGTCTGCCAGTCGTATGTACTCTTGATTCAACCGCTTCCAAGTAAAAATATGCTCGGCGAACTGGACGCCTTGCTCAACCAGCTCTCGCAGTGGAGCTGCGAAACCGAAACTGGGTCGAGGGCGATCAACTCAACGAGACGACCAGTTTCTTTCGTGATCATCATGCAACGCTGGTTTCGGTTGATGCCCCGGATTCAGAAAACTTCACGGTCATGCCGGCGATCGACGTGGTGACGAATCCCTCGGTGGCGTACCTGCGTCTCCACGGCCGTAATGAGCACGGGTATATTTCGGGAAAATCCTCGCTGAAAGATTCGACCACGATTATTACGAGGAAGAGCTGGAAGATCTCCACGAGAGGGTAGACCGCTTGGGAGTGCTGGCGAACGAGGTCCACGTCGTGTTCAATAACAATCGGTCAAATTACGCGCCCAAGAATGCCGCTCGCTTCCGGGAGATACTGGGACAGACGGTTTAGCCAGGAAGAGGAGAGAGGTGATTTTGTCGCCACGATGAAGAAGCAAAGTGCCGGCCTGCTGATGTATCGTCGTAGCGGAGTCCTTCAGGTCTTTCTCGTCCATCCCGGCGGTCCATTCTGGAGGAAAAAGGATTTGGCATCGTGGTCTATACCGAAGGGAGAGTATGGCGAGGGTGAAGACCCTCTCGGGGTGGCAAAGCGCGAGTTTGAGGAAGAGACTGGTTTCATCCCTCGCGGGAAGGCATTTATGCCGCTGACACCTTTACGGCAGCCAAGAGGGAAGACGGTTCATGCTTGGGCCGCCGAGGGTGATTGTGATGCCTCCGCGGTCAAAAGTAACAGCTTCTCAATGGGGTGGCCGCCTCACTCCGGGAAAATCCAGGAATTCCCCGAAGTGGATCGTGCCGAGTGGTTCGCCATCGAGACGCCAAGGGGAAAATCCTGAAAGGCCAGATTGGATTTCTCGAGGAACTCGAAGGTATGACTGGCTGCAAGTAAGACCGCAACGGCAATTCAAAAATCTCCAAGGGAAGTGGGATTCTCCTCCGTAGCAACATGCAAGTCGTGACAATAGAGGTGCGTTTTAGCAGCCTCTGCCGTGGTGTTGGGGCAAACTGTGTTATCTTAAACTAACAAAACGAAAATCGCTTATGCATGCAATCATGGGAATCACCGGGCAGATCGGGGGAGTTGTCGCACGCACCCTTCTGGCTGCAAAACAACCGATCCGCGCCGTGGTGAGGGACGCGGGCAAAGGGCAGGCCTGGGCGGATCGCGGCTGCGAAGTCGCACTCGCTACGATCGAGAACGCGGCGTCTCTGACGGCGGCGTTCCGGGGAGCGGAAGGCGTCTTTGTGCTCGTGCCGCCAAATTTCGACCCCCTGCCAGGTTTTCCCGAGGCACAGGCGATAGCCGAAGCGCTGCGGGCCGCGCTGGCCGACGCCCAGCCGGAGCGTGTCGTTTACCTCTCGACGATTGGGGCGCAGGCAACTGAGCCAAACCTGCTGACCCAGCACACAATCATCGAGCGCGGCCTCGCCGGCCTGCCAATGCCAATCGCGTTCCTGCGCCCCGCATGGTTCATGGAAAACTCAAGTTGGGACGTGGCTCCGGCAAAGGGAGAAGGCGTGATTCCAAGTTTTTTGCAGCCGCTTGACAAGCCGGTGCCAATGGTGGCCACAGCGGATATTGGGAAGCTCGCAGCCGCCCTGCTTCAGGACAAGTGGAGTGGTCGTCGGATCATGGAGTTGGAAGGGCCGCGGCGTGTGACGCCAAACGACATTGCCGCCACCTTTGCCAGGCTCCTTGACCGCCCGGTGCGGATGGAAGCCGTGCCGCGCGAGTCCTGGGAGGCGCTCTTCAAGTCACAAGGCATGAAAAACCCGCTCCCGCGCATACGGATGCTGGATGGCCTCAACGAAGGCTGGATCGATTTCGAGCAAGGAGAAGCCGGCAGGCAAAAGGGAAGCGTTGTTTTGGAGGCCGTTCTCAGAACGCTCATCCAACGATAGACGTGACCTGCATTTCCGCGACGGGATAAGGGTTACGCATGCGGCATCCCGCCTAAAATGACAGCCATGACCTCGGAGATTGATCTGAGGGTTGCTGATGGCAGCCGACGTTGGGAAACAGCCGGGAAGAGCATCTCCGCGTTATCGAACGCGAGATGCTCGAATGGATGGAAGAACACGAATACGAGTCCGTCGAGCAACTCAAAGACAGCCCGGCTCAGTTTTCCAGCAAAATTTGTAAAGCAAAGGGCAAATAGGGGTTAGAAACAGGGCGTGTTCGAAGGCATGGTGTAAGCAGAAAATCCCCCCAGCATGAAAATATACTTTCTCGAAACCGAACCGGAGGAGCAGGAATTTTTCCAGGAAACACTCTCTGCTCACGATCTGCACTTTGTCGATTCTCTTTCGGAGGTCGCAAGAGATGCCGAGATTGTTTCTGGATTCATCCATTCGCAAATCGGCGATTCGTTCCTGGAAGACCATCCCGCCGTAAAATTGATCGCCACGCGGTCAACCACTCACGATCACATCGACATCGAGAGCTGCGCGAAACGTCATGTGACGGCCTGCAAGGTGGAGAGTTACGGTGACACCATTGTCGCCGAGCATGCCTTTGCGCTCATTCTCGCTCTCTCGCGCCGGCTTCGCGAAGCCATGAAATTGACCGTCAGCTCGCATTTTTCATACGAGTCGCTCCGGGGCTTCGCCCTAAAATCGAAGACCTTGGGAATTATCGGCGCTGGCCGTGTCGGTTTAAATGTGGTTCCCATTGCGAAAGGCTTCGGAATGCGGGTGATCGCCTACGACATTCGGCAGTCTCCCGACAGCTCGTATCAGCTCGGCTTTCAATACGTCGGCTTGGATGAGTTGCTGCGCCGCTCGGACATTATCTCGCTGCACGCCGCACTGACGCCGGCTACGTATCATATTCTCGATGCGGAAGCATTCGCAAAATGCCGCCCGGGTGTGCTGATCATCAATACCGCTCGCGGCAAACTCATTGATACCGATGCCCTGATCAAGGCGCTCGATGAAGGCGTCGTCGGAGGCGCCGGGCTCGATGTTCTCGGCGAAGAGAGGGTTCTCCGTCACGAGGCTTTTGACATTATCCGGGAAGAGATTGTGAAACAAATGCAGGGCATCTTCGCGCCGCACGAATGCCGGGCGGGGCATCCGGACCGAGCCACGCACCTCGGAAGGCTTATGCGTCTGGGCGATCTTCTTCAGCGGCCGAACGTGGTCTTCACGCCGCACACTGCTTTTAACTGCGTGGAAGCGATCGAGCGGATCGCTCGAACCACCGTGGACAACATCGACAGTTTTCTGGCAGGCGAGGCGATCAACGTGATTTCGCCGGCTTCCCACAGGCTCGCCATGACATCCCAGCGCCTTGCCAGTCCCGCTCCGCCTGAAAAAAATTCTGGTTCCGATTGAAGATGCGGAATGTTCCAGGAAGGCGCTCCGATACGCGATTGCATTCGCAAAACAGTTCCACGCCTCGATCACGCTGCTCAATGCACTTAAAATTGACTACGCCGGTGGCGAGGCGCCGATCGACTACGCACGGCTTGAAAGCGACCTGCGCGCCAGCGGTAAGAAGCTGTTGGAGGATCTTGTCGCCAATGACGTGCGCGGGCAAGTCCCATGCACAGTGACAATGGAAATAGGCGCCGCGGCGGCCTCAATCGTCGACGTGGCGAAGAACATCGAAACCGATCTGATCATCATTTCAACGCATGGGCGTACCGGCTTCAGCCATTTCCTTCTCGGCAGCACGACCGAGCATGTCATCCGCCACGCGCCATGTCCCGTGCTCACCGTTCGCAAACACGAGCATGACTTCGTGACGGGATAGGGGATTCCCCTATCCACCGTACGTCTTGGCGGCTACACGCGACTGGGACTTCGCCCAATTGCGGCGCGGAGCGCCTGTCCCTATCTTGTCTTCATGCAGGACAAATTATGCGAACTCGCCGGAGGCAAAGCTGTCCATGGGACGCTTGGCCATGAGATTCGCGCGACATTTCTGAACGGAGCACAACTATGATAGCGAACAAAGACTTGATCGACAGCCTGGTTTCTTCGGAAACTTACCAGGATTACGAGCGCGCATTCAGCCGCACGACGGGGCTGCCCCTTTCACTGCGACCTGTCGAGTCGTGGCAGTTGCCGCATCACGGCAAGAAAAATCAAAATCCCTTTTGCGCGATCATGGCTCGGCGCAACCGCTCATGCTCTGCCTGCCTGAAGGTGCAGGAGGCACTCTCAAAGACTGCCCGCAGCGGAGCACGGACGGTGACATGCGACGCAGGCATGTCGGATACCGCCGTGCCGGTAAAGCTCGGCGATGACGTTATCGGCTTTCTGCAAACCGGTCAGGTCTTTCGCAAAAAGCCGGAAACGGCGCAATTCGGGCGGCTCGAGAAGAAGCTTGTGGAATGGAACGTCGAGCCGAACGAAAAAGTCAGAACCGCGTATCTTCAAACGCGCGTCGTGCCGCCGCCGCAATACGAAGCGATTGTCCAACTGCTGGAAATTTTCGCGCGGCACCTTTCGATTATCAGCAACCAGATGCTCACGCGCCAGCAAAACGCCGAGCCGCCGATGATCGCCCGCGCCAAGGAATTCATTCGCCAGAACCAGACCGAAGAACTCTCACTCGGCGCCGTGGCGAAGGCTGCGAACATGAGCACGTTTTATTTCTGCAAACTATTCAAGAAGGCCACGGGACTTCACTTTACCGACTACGTCTCGCGGGTGCGCATCGAGAAAGCAAAGAATCTCTTGCTGAACCCCAACCTGCGGGTCAGCGAGATCGCATACGAGATCGGATTTCAGTCGCTGACGCATTTCAACCGCGTGTTTAAGAAAATCGCAGGGCAATCACCGACTGAATACCGGGTGCGGCTAGCTTCATGATCGCCGGAACCCGCTGCCGCGCCGGCAAACGTTGCGGGAGCACTCAAGCCTTGTGCGGTATGCTACGATAAGCGGAATGACTGATTATGCCCGTTTGTCCAAATCGAAACTGGTCGAAAGGCTTATTGACTCCGAGGGCAAATTCGCGGCCCTCGCGCGCAGCGCGGCCGGCGGCAGGGCCGCATCGGCGCTGTCGGACAGCAGAGAGCGAATTCGCGGGATCGTTGACACCGCGGTCGAAGGAATCATCACGATCGATGAGCGGGGAATTATTGAAACAGTCAATCCCGCCGCGGAGAAGATGTTCGGGTACAAAGCCGGCGAGATCCTCGGCAAGAACGTGAATGTGCTGATGCCCTCGCCCTATCGGCAGGAACACGATCGTTACGTTGCGAATTACGTCAGCACCGGCCACGCCAAGATTATCGGCATCGGCCGCGAAGTCCTCGGCCGGCGCAAGAACGGCTCGATTTTTCCAATGGATCTTTCCGTCGGCGAAATGCGGCTGCGAGGCGGACGGATGTTTACGGGGATCGTCCGCGACATCACCGAGCGGAAACGCCTCGAGGAGGAAATCATCGCAATTAGCGGACGCGAGCAGCAGCGAATCGGGCAGGATCTTCATGATGACTTGTGCCAGCGGCTCGCCGCGATCGAACTAATGAGCAGGGCGCTCGAACAGAAGCTTGAAAAGAAATCAAGATCGGAGGCCGCCGAAGCTGCAAAGATTGCAGAGTATATTCGTGATGCGATCTCGCAAACCCGGATGCTGGCGCGGGGGCTCTCGCCGGTGGAGCTGGAAGCCAATGGCTTGATGTCCGCCCTTGAAGAATTGGCGTCCAATACGGAACAGCGCTTTAAAATTTCGTGCGAATTTCAATGCGACGAACGTGTGCTGATCGACGATAATACCGTAGGAACTCATCTCTACCGGATCGCGCAAGAGGCAATCAATAACGCGGTCAAACATGGCCGGGCGACGCGAGTGACAATTTCTCTGGGACGCGAGGGGGACAAAGCGCGGCTTATTGTAACGGATGATGGCAAGGGGTTTTCCGGGACCGCGCCCGGGAGCGGCGGCATGGGCTTGCGAATCATGAAATTCCGCGCGGGAGTAATCGGCGGCTCCCTGGATATTCGGCGCGCCAACGGATGCGGCACGCGGGTGGCATGCAGCTTCAGAAAACATCCATAGATCATGGCAATAGAGAAAAAGCCAGGGAGCGCCGGCGGCAAGAAGCGCATTCTGATCGTTGATGATCATCCCATGATGCGGCAGGGGCTTGCGCAGCTTATCGGCGACCAGCCGGACCTCGTCGTCTGCGGCGAGGCGGCAGACGCCTACGAGACCATCGAAGCGATTGGCACGCTGAAACCCGACCTGGTGCTTGCGGACATCTCGCTGCCGGGCAAGAACGGCATCGAGTTAATCAAGGATATCCAGACGATCCAGCCCCGGTTGCCGGTGCTCGTTATTTCCATGCACGACGAATCGCTTTACGCCGAGCGTGTCCTGCGTGTGGGCGCGCGCGGCTACATCATGAAACAGGAAGGCGGCAAAAAAATGATGGAGGCAACCCGGCAGGTGCTGGGCGGGCGCATTTACGTAAGCGACAAAATGTCGGCCCGCATATTGGAAATGTTTTCCGGCAATCGTTCCGAGATCGACCGCTCACCTATCGAACGACTGACGGACCGCGAATTCGAAGTTTTCCAATTGCTTGGCGAAGGCCGCAGCACTCGCGAGATCGCCACGCAGCTTCATCTCAGTGTAAAGACAGTCGAAGTTCACCGCGCGCACATCAAGGAGAAGCTGAGCCTCAAGAACGCGCCGGAGCTGATTTCATTCGCCGCAAGATGGGTCCAAACGCAAAGCACTGCCTAGAGGCTGTGAAAAAAGTAGGGAAGGGTCCAAGGCGCTGCTCACCGATTCATCCCTTCGAATCTCCGAGGTCGTCTTTGCCGCGGGTTTCGGGTCCGTTGCGCAATTCAACAGTGTGTTCAAAAGAGGCTCGCGCTGGTATTTGCAACCGCGTTTCAGGTCATCGTCGGCGGCGGCGTGCTTGTCTTTCTGGCGGGCATCCTGATCGGCAGTTCCTGATTCGGAATTCAGCTTCCGGCGAACCGGCCGGCGTCAACCGTTAGTCGCACCGTAGGAATGGAGCGGTTTGCAGCCGGGTGGCTTGCAGGCGTTGCAGCATCACTCGAGCGAAGCGTCTAAACAACTCGTAGCCGAGGTCGTGGTCTGTTTCGATCTTTTCGCGAAGCCGGTGCGCGTCGAAGGAAACCAGTTTGCCGGCTTGGAGAGTCCGCGCTGTGAAATGCCAGAGATAGGGCGCGAACAGCCACGACCAGCCGAGCGCGTCGCCGGGACCGATCGTCTCCACCGTCCGCAGACCCTGGCCGGGAACAAGTGTGTCGAGAGCCACGCGTCCGTCGTGAACCAGGTAGAAGTGCCCCGCCTCGGTTCCCTCGCGGAAGATTATTACGTTCGGTTCAAAGTCCGCGAAGGACGCGCATTTGCTCAGAGTTTGAAAATGATAGGGCTTCAACCCATGCAAAAAGGGCTGCCGAGCAACCACGCTTTCAACGTTTTCCATAAATCTCGACCTTCGCGCCATCCGCAAAGCCGATCACGCTTCAAAGAATATAGAAACGATGGATGAAGCCGTCAAGAAAGTCGACGGTCGGCGATGACTTTCCAGGCATGCCCATGGCAGGCCCCTTTCAGTGGGCCGGATCGCGTCGAAGCTCAACAACGAAGGCGGAATGCGAGCCGAACGCGATCCTCGAAACCTCGTCCAAGATATCGGGGCTCCGAAGATCGAGCGACTGAACATTCTCGGCGCGGCCTTTTCCTCATCTCTTTTTGAAAATCGTGGCGTGTGGCTCATTAATCCCGCCTCCCCCGATTCTACATCGGCGCGCAATGCGCGGCGCCCGGGTGTGATCTTTAAGGTCGCGGCAAACACGGCCAGATGAAGCAAGAATGGGCAAGCATCCGCCAAATAAAGTGAAGCTGCGCCAGTCTTGTATGCAATCTTGTTCTTATGACAACACTTGCATTCTTCATCGGGTTTACCGCGATCTTCATTATCGTAATGAGGTTTTCCCCTTATGGCTTTCATAGGGCTTGGGAGTCCTCATTTGGATTAGGGGCATCAAGACAGGAATTCAACAAAACCCCTTCGAGGTGCTTCGAAAGGTATTGCAAGAAAGGTTGCCTTCTTCGAACTTCCTGTTCCGGCAAGCAAACAGCCCGAAGAAGGGGGACGTGCTTTCGCTATGAAATGGTTTGCGCGCAATTCACATTGCCAAAGCGGGTAAGCCGCGTGAGCGACTTCCCGCTGGATACCCTGGATACTAAAGCCGTCTCTTGAAATAGGTCGCAAAGATCCGTTCAAGAAACTCCTACTGGCTTCGTTGCCAAAAGCAGTCGAAACTTTACACAGGCCGATAAATGCCTCTCGCACGCGAAGACCAAAAGCATTTGACTGGCACCCAGGGATCCTCGATTAAACTGGAAATTCCTATCACATGGGTCCGCAAGGGCTTGGTCATCCCGCGATTGGTTCAAAACACCGGATACGGTGTGATGGGAGACCCTTGTGTTGTTTGGGACCCGGAAATCTCCGCATGGCGAATGTTCTTGTTCAACGACCCACCCGGGCATGGGCAGGCGGTCTGTACTGGCATGGCAAACGGCGTTCCCGAGCGATGGTCCGCGGTGGAACCGTTGAGATTCGAAGGTCCCGGGGGGAGTACCCATAAACCGTATATTGTCCAGGAGGCTTTACGGCCCAACCAGGCCGCATGCATTCAGGGAGAATACTGGATGGCCAGCGTCATGATCGATCACGGCCGGAAATACATTCAGCGAGCCCGCGCACCGCGATTGGCTGGCCCGTGGACGTGGGACCCAGAACCAATCATTCCGGCGGGCGGACCCGGCGACTTTGACGAGAAACACACCGACGCGGTTTCCGGGTTCTATTTTCCCGAGCGCGACGAAGTTCTCTACTTTTACATGGGCTATCCGCTGAAACCACAGAACCGGGCGATCAGTCCTTATGGCAGCGCCCAATGTCTTGCTACCCAGCGTCCCGGTGAGCGAAAAGCGGCCAAACTGGGTATGTTCCTGCCTCCCGTTCAGAAGTCGGGGCATTGGGCGAGCGGGTACCTTGGGGGATTCCAGATTCTCCCCGGGAAACAACATCGCTGGATCGCCCTGCTGAATGCCTCTCCCACTCCTCCCAACCCGGATGACTCTTCAGTCGCACGGGAAGAACCGGCGCCCAGTCTCGGCGGATGGGCCTATTGCGACGAGCAATGGCCGGCGAAGAACTGGCAACTGTTGCCGCAACCGATGGAATGGATCGAAGATATCCCGCCGGAAGCCGCAGCCAATGGTGAGAGCACCAATTTGTGGAGACATCATGCATGGGTTTTGCGGGACGGGCGCATTGCGGTTCTCTACAACAGCGGTTTTTACGGCCAGGAACAGTTGTATATGAAATTGGGACTCTGAGTCACGCGAGAGCGCCTGCGCGGGGCCTACGACCAAGTTCGGGTGCTTGAGCGGCATCACTACGGCGCCGATCCAAAAGCCTGCGTTGCCTTTGACGTTCATTCTTTCCGGAACCCCCCCCTCGATCGAACACGCCTTTGCCCAAGTGAGCAACAGCCGAAAAACCTTTCAGCGCCTTCTGGAAAAGGTGCGAACCTTCGATGAAAGCCGGGCTGGCCGGCTGATTGCAGAACGTGATTGTCAGGCGCTAGACCAGATGGTTTTGGATCATCTGCGGGGCCTGACAGTCTTGCTGGAGAGGCCCAAATAATGAAAAATTCGACTATCTCTGAGATACAGGAACTTCTTCGCCTTCAGAATTTTGAACTGGCGCGGCGGCACTGTTTGCGCGCATTGGCTGGTGGCGGAAACGAGACCCAGGTTTTGATTCTGCTGCACGCCGCTTATAGGAGACTCTCTGACTTTGCGGCGCGCAGGGAGACGTTGGAACGCATCGTGCCGACGACTGAAGACGAGAGCTTTGAGGTGCTTTTGCTGAAGGCTCAGGCCGCCGAGGAGTTGACTTACGAGCGTACAGGAGGAGCTTACTACCGGATTTCGCCCGAGGCAAAAGCCGGGCTTACGCACGACGAGTTCATCACGAAGTGGCAGGGGTTGGCTGCCGATCTCTGGCAGCAGCTCGACCCGCTTGCCAACTCGGAATCGCGCCGCGATGCGGTTGCCGCCGCGAAAGCGAAATTTGGCCCGAACCCGGAGTTGGAGCGGGCGATTCCAAGGGTGGGTCCCGCCGTGGCCGCTGCCGGCGGGATGGGAAAACTTGTCGGGACGCTGCGCTTTGCCGACGGCGCCCCGGTAGGCGGCGCTCCCCTTACGCTCGGGCTGGCGATGGAAGTCCAGAAGTTCGATCTTCCGACGGTTATCGCGTCGAATCTTGGGATCGATCCGGTGATCGGCGCCCAGGAAAGCCTGCAAACGCGGACGGATGCCCAGGGGCGCTTTGTCTTCGAGGAGGTTCCGGCGGGCCGCCACGAGTTCCTGGCGGTTTCGCTCGATCCCGAGGCGTTCGATATCGTCACGCGATTCGTGGCGCAGGGCATCGAGGTCGCCGCGGGCGAAGAGACCGTCCTCGATCCCGTGGTTGATGAATGGAAGAGCGTTCCCTCTTACGAAGTCGCCTCTCCGTTGGCGGAGAGACTCGCCCGGGCCGGAGTGAGTTATCGGCTTGTTCACGAGGAAAAGCTGCACAACCCCTTTTATTATCCCTTTGCCCGCCAGGATCTGCGCTTTACCTTGCCTCCGGGGGTTTGCTCGCACCCGGAAAAGCTCCTCTTGCTTTCCTCGGCGTCGGACGAGCCGCAGCCGTTTCAAGTGATCGGCTCCGAATTGGTCTTTTTCTCCGATCTGCCGGAAGTCACCGACCGCGTATTCGCGCTCTACGTCGCGGAAGCCGGCAGGGCCGAACCTTTTGCGGCGACGCCGGATTTGCTGCCGGTCGCCGAGCCGGACGGCGCCGGGGTGATCGACACGGGGCGCGCGAGCTTCCGCATTCCCTTGGGCAAAGGCACCGGCGGTTTGCCGCCGCTGCTGGCCGTGCGGGGCGAGGACGGGAAATGGCGGGGCGAGGGCCGGTTCAAATTGCCCGCAGGGGTGTCGATTCTGGCACGCGAGACCGATGTGGGTGCGTGCGGGCCGCTTGTGCTGGAATGGGCGACAACCTATGAGCTTTCCAATGGCAGCCGCCTTGAGTTTCATTTCACTGCGTATCGGGGCGAGCCGTATCTGCTGGCGCACGAGATTTCGGCGGACATCAAAGAGGCGGCGTTTGAGTTTTCCTTGAGCGAATTCGTCGGCGGGCGCGGTTACCTGCATTGGTGCCCGGAAGACCGGGGGGCGCTTCATTGGAGCAGCCTGACGGCGGAAGAGCGGGAGTTGGCGCGGTTGCAGGAGTCAGTTCCATGGTGGCTCCCGCCCGCCGGCTTCGGCTACGCCATGACGCCCGACGGTCTCGACGAGAAGGATTACATCGCGGTATTCACCATCCGCCGCGGTGAATGGATTGACCGCGAATTCGCGCGCCTTACCAACGGGCCGATTGATCAGGATGGCGGGGAGAACCGCGAATTGGATTGGCCGTACCCGGAGATGGTCGGTTCGACCATCTCGATGATCACCGCGCATACGACGGCTGCGGCCAACGGCGACGCGGGCGACGCGTTTTTCAAGTTCGGCTTTTTCAACGGCGAGCGCCGCTGGGGGCTCCTTGTCTCGACCGTGGAGCGCAACGATCCCACGTTCAAGGAACTGGCGTCGGTGCAACACAAGAACTCCTCGCCGCGTTTGCAGTTCTTCAAAGACTGGCATCTCGACGAACAGGACCGCGTCAGCCGGCCTTGTGTTGTGGTTCAACGCGGCAAACTGCGGGAGTTGCGCAAGAAGAAGGATTCGCCGCTCTTCCGCAAGCTCTGGGAGGCGATGTCCGGGAACAGGAAACAGAGAGGAGTCGAGGCGTTCCTGTTCGCCCTGAACGGCGGGGATCTCGTCGGAATCTGGCGCAAGAAGAAGCAGTTGGTGGTCGAAGCCCCGATACGCGCCCGCATGGTGCTCTTCGGGCGCGACATCAGCGATCTTTATTCCCCGGTGGGCGGACGCTGGATCAGCCTCTTCGCGGAAAACTACGACCTCATTGCCGCCAGCGGCGCGTTCACGGAGGAGGAGGAACGGAGCGTGCGCGCTTACTTCATCCTCATGGGGCATATGTTCATGGAGCCCGACCACATGAACTGGCACTACAACTCACGCAATGCCAACTTCGAGTCGGACCGCACGGAAATCATCGGCGCCATCGCGCTGGCCTTCCGCGGCCATCCGAGTTCCGGGAAGTTCCTTTCCCACGTCGTGGAATTGATGGAACGGTCCGTCAATGCCTATTGCACTCCCGGCAGCGGCAGATGGTATGAGAACGTCGCCAACTATTATCTCGGCGCTCTCGGGCCGCGCGTGAACCTCGTATTCCATCTTGCCGAGCACGGGCTCTTCGATCCCACGGGCATCAAGCGGCTCAAAGACTTCCTGCGCTGGGGCGTGCTGGTCCTCACGCCCCCTTTTCCGAACGACTATGAACTCCTGTACCATGGCTGCACCGCGGAGGAATACCCGACCGCGGTTAAAGTGCGCCGCATTCCGCCCATTGGCGATCACGCGCGGCTGGGCACCTGGGTTCCCGAACATTACGCGATGATGGCGAAGCTCTACCGCGCCAAAGACCCCGAGTTTGCCGGCCTGCTTCTCTGGGCCTACCAGGCCGGCGGCCGCGACGGGGGCTACTCCAGCAACAAGCCCGCGCTGTTTGCTTCGCTGGAAGAAAGCGATCTGGAGGAGGCCCCGCGGCCGGAGCTTGTCAGCCGCCGCCTGGAGGGCTTCGGGGCGGTGTTCCGCGGCGGCTTTAATACAGAGAAGGAGTTTTACCTGCTGTTCAAGCAAGGCCCCGGCGGCTACCGCTACCACCGCACCGAAGGAAGCATCATTTTGTTCGCGGATGGCAAACCACTCATCTACGACGGCGGTGAAGCGGGTGAGACCTGGCGTCACACCACGCTCTCTTTCCATGATGTCCACATGCCGATGGCTTGCGGCCACGTCGAGCGGTTCCATTCCTTTGGAGGGTTGGATTTTTGCCAAGGCGTCCATCCTCTGGTCATCAAACCGGGCGAAGTTATCCAACTCAACGACGACTGCCATCACACGTGCGTCCCAGTTGCGTGGGCGCGCTATCGCGAGCCAAACCCCGCAAACGTTCGTTCCGTGCTCTGGGTAAAAGGCGAATACATCATCCTTCACGACGATCTGCGGGTTGACCCCTCGATCCCATCTTTCTGGCAGGCGCAGATTGTTGCCGACGGCGAAACCGGCAACGCCAGGGACGGCTACATTTTCAAGGGCCGCTTTGGGACTGACTTACAGGTGCTCCTGCCCGGCCAAAGCTTTGCCGCGGAGAACTGTGAAAGGCTTTCGCCGCTCGAATACAGCGCGGAGAAGAAAAACCGCTTCGGGATGCGTCATCTCCAATTGACGGGCGACAAGGCCGACCACTACCTCGCGGTGCTGCGACCGCTTTCCGCCGGCAAGCATCCCGTTCGAGCACACGAACTGCGAAGAGACGGCAACACCTTCGGCGTCAGGATCGAAAGCGAGGAAATCGACGATACCCTCTTCCTATCGCGGGATACGTTCAATTTCGTCGAAAACGGCGTCCGGTTTGAGGGCCGTTACGGGACAATCATCAAACGCGCCGCGGGGACCGAGATTGCTCTTCTTGCGGGAAGCGTCATCGAAGCCGGGGGCATCCGCGTAAGAAGCTCCGGCCCGGCGGTGTTTGTCACGGTGGGGGCGCAGGCTACGGAAATCGTCGCGGAAGGTGATGGCTCCATTGAAGTTATCCTCAATGGAAAAAGAAATTCGCTCAAGGTAAGCGGACGCGCCACAGTGAACCTCCCGACGTAATCGCTGAAGCTTAAGCCCATGCGATACCCGATCCCGATTCACGCGCTATGAATATCTGGGTTTTCGCCCTGATTCCGATGTTCACGATGGCCTCTGTTGGCGCCACGCCCGCCGCTGAGGCGCCCACCGCACGCGACACGCAGCAATTCCTGGCCGAAATGGACATATCACACGCCCGGCGTCGGGTCTCCTTTCCTTTTTGAAATGCCGCTGCTCGGCTATGGCGGCTACATATTTTTTGCATGGGAACTCTATGCGCTCAGAAACTTTCTGCGGCCGAATGTTTCCCCGTTGGAAATTTGACACACCAACAAGCGGAAGCCGGGAATACCAGCGATGTTTTTTTTGCAAAAAAGAATTTGACGTGAATAAAGCGGCATGGCTATAGTCCAACTAAGTTCGGGAAACTACATGAGAACACAGAAATCATTCCGGCAGCATCGCCAGGCGCCCATTGGGTCGCGTTGGACCGGTATGCTGTGCCTCGATGCGGCTTTCGCGCCGAGTTACATACTCGAAAATTCCAACGCGGAGGTGAGCAGGTAGTTTCGAAAACATTCAATAGAACCGAAGATTTCCAAACCCTGCTCGCCCCAAAAGGTCAGCAGGGTTTTTTGTTGCTCAAATTCAACCGAAGGGAAACTGAAACGATAAGACTAACTTAACGACTTGTGGCGAAAAGAAGCCTCGACACCGGCGGCAACCGGCATCGAGGCGGGATTTGGTCACCTAACAACAGGAAACAGCAGGGCTCCGTTGAAACTGTAACCGGTTATACGATTACGGTCTCCGGTGCGGTGTGTCAACAGCCTGGCAGCCGCAGGCTCAATTCCTGTTCGTTTGGAACCCATCCTACGCCTGATTTTAACAACAAGGGCTTGCTTGGGAGGTGTGCCCGAAACACCGAAAGATCCGCCGTGAAATACCAGCGGGTGCGACGTTAAAAAAGGCGTGGCAGCGGTGTTCGTTCTTTTCTGTCGTTGCAGCCATCGTTCAAGAGCAAGTGATCGCCATTCAGCCTGTTAAGCGGATCGTCGTGGTGCGAGTCCACGTCCGGGAGCCACTTCAAAGGAGCACGTCCGGTTTAGTCGAGGAAACTGTCCTGAAAACAGTCACGTCCTTTTCAAAAGGCGTCCGGGGTGCAAATCCCCGGTGCTCCGCATTTTCCACCAAAATCCCCGTAGCTCAACAGAACAGAGCCGTCCTTTCCTAGCGGACAGATGCGAGTGCGATTGCCGCTCTTATTTTGGAAAAAAGTTAGAGCGGCTATCTCGCTTCGCTCGGTTCTCGCCGGGGACGAGGCCCGCATGGTGCAAAAGCAGCACGTCTGGTTCTCAACCAGAAGACCTCGGAGCATTACCGGGTGCGGGCGTTACTTTGAATTCCCTCCATAGCTCAAAAGCAGAGCACCCGGCCGATAACCGGGAGATCGGGGAGCGTTACCTCGTGGAAGGACCAACGGCTGTTTAGCTGAGAGAGATTAGCGCCTCCCTGAAGAGGAGGAGAGGCCGGCGCGATACCGGCAGCAGCCACCGTTTTCTTTGCGCCATTGGTGTAACAGCGAGCACGCCTGCCTTCCAAGCAGACTGCGCCGGGGCGGCACCGGCATGGCGCACTTTTTTTGCTCCCGAGGTGTAAGAGAACCCTGCACGCCGCCCTGCGAAGGCGGAGGTTCGAGGTGCGAGTCCGGGGTGCGCGTCCATTTTCAATTCCGCCAAAGCGTAGGAAGCGACGCCCGCCGCTGGTATCGGCGAGAAGACCGGTGCAAGTCCGGTTGGCGGATCCATTTCCGCTCCGTAGCATAAACAGCAGTGCGGCGGTTTCATAAGCCGTCAGATGCTGGTGCGAATCCAGCCGGAGCGACTGTTTTGGAAGTTAAAGCGGACAAGCGAGCCGCCGCCGGTTGGAAGCCGGACGGACCTCGATCAAGAGGTTGTGGAGCATGCCCACTGACTTCCGCTTTCGGGTCGCAAGCATTGCAGCGATGCGGCGGTCTCTTAAACCGCGGAGCACGGGGCAGCACCGTGGCGACCCACAACTTTTCAGAAGGAAGCTGAACCGGGCAAGCGTACCGGGACTGTTTCGAAAACAGATCGTTCCACTCCGGAATGGGGAGCATGCCCTCCGGCTTCCGCCGATTTCCTCCCGTAGTGTAAAGCAGCACGAACGGCTTATACCCGTTGAGTTCCGGATTGGGGCGCAGTCCAGGTGCGAGTCCTGGCGGGAGGATTTTTTTTGCCCGTGAATGCAAAGAGCCGAGCGCCTCGCCTTTCAAGCGAGTCCTAGCCGGTGCAAGTCCGGCCACGGGTGCATGCTGGCGTAGCCCAAAAGCAGAGGCACGGCATCGAGAACGCCGCCAGTGCGGGTGCGAATGCTCTGCGCGGTAGCGCGTTCTCCAACCTGCGGAGCGGCATTCCGCACAGGCTCGGAAGCCAATCCCGCCGCGAGCACCATTTTCGATCCGGGGCCGCAAGCTTTAAAGTGAAGCCACGAACTTTTAATTCGTCGAACGGGGAGCGTTACCCCGGCGGCCCTCCATTCCCGAGTCGTCCAGCAGTAGGATGCCTGACTTTTGAATCAGGAGACCGTGGTGCGAATCCACGCTTGGGAGCCATTGCCCGTTGGTGTAATAGCAACGCGCCTGGCCTACACCCAGGAGTCGGGGGAGCGTAACCTCCACGGGCGACCATTTTCGATTGAGTTAAAACGACAGAAAGAACGAACACCGCTGCTACGCACCAGGAGTGTGCAATTTTAGAGACGACAATCATGAACACCAAGGTATTCGGAACCCATGACGCGGACACCATCGCGCAGATCAACCGCTGCGTGGCTGCGGGTGGAGTGCGCGGCGTTCTCTGCGCCGACGGACACAAGGGTTATGCGCAGCCGATCGGTGGCGTAGTCGCTTACAAAGACAGGATTTCCATCTCCGGTGTCGGCTTTGACATCGCCTGTGGCAACCTTGCCATTCGCACCGACGCCAAGGCCGAGGATATCGGGTCGAAGATCGAGACCATCATGAACGATGTGGTTCGCGACATCTCTTTTGGCATCGGCCGCAAGAACAAGACCCGCGTTGACCATGAACTTTTTGACGATGAAGCCTGGGCACTGGAACCTTTCAAGGGCCTGAAGGCTGTCGCTGAAAGCCAGCTTGGCACCGTCGGAAGCGGCAACCACTACGTCGATATTTTCCTTGATGAACAGGATCGCGTGTGGGTCGGCGTGCATTTCGGTTCACGCGGGTTTGGGCACAAGACCGCCACCTACTTTTTGAAGAAGGCGGGCGGCAAGGATGGGATGGATGTTGAGCCGGCAGTCGTCAGCGAAGAGAGCCAGATCGGCCAGGACTACCTCGCTGGAATGCACCTCGCCGGCCGTTATGCATACGCCGGCCGCGAGTTTGTGGCTCGTCATGTCGTGCAAAACATCCTCTGCGCGGGCATTGAGGAAGAGGTTCACAACCATCACAACTTTGCCTGGCGTGAGGAACACGCCGGCGAAAGCTACTGGATCGTGCGCAAAGGCGCGACACCCGCTTTCCCGGGACAGAAGGGCTTTGTCGGTGGAAGCATGGGTGATAACGCGGTAATCATCGAAGGCGTTGAGTCTGAGACGGCACGCGAGGCGCTTTACTCGACCGTGCATGGCGCGGGCCGCATCATGTCTCGCACCGCCGCCAAGGGCAAATATGTGAACGAAGGCGGCAAGCGCATTCGCAAGGATGGGCTCGTGCGCCACGACGAGATGATGAAGTGGCTTCACGAAAAGGGTGTTGTTCTCCGCGGCGCTGACCTTGATGAAGCGCCGCAGGCTTACCGCCGTTTACCCGAGGTGCTCGACGCACACGCCGGGACGATTCGCATCCTGCACACACTGCGCCCGCTGGGTGTGGCGATGGCAGGCCGCGACATTTACGATCCATTCAAGGACTAAACAATGAACGATGTGCTGAACAAAACGACAGTGCTGGTGCTGAACCGCAACTGGCAGGCCATTCACGTCAAAACACCCGCCCAAGCGTTTTGCATGATGGCCACCGACGTGGCGACGGGCCTGGACATCCAGGACAACGGAGACATGCGGCCGGTCAAATGGACGGACTGGCTCACGCTGCCCGTGCGCGAAGGAGACAATCTCGTGCGAACAGTCCATCGTGCCGTCCGGGTTCCCACCATCATCGTCCTGGCGAACTACGCAAAGGTACCGAAACGCCGTCCGAAATTCTCCGCGAAGAATGTCTGGGCACGCGACGGCGGCACCTGCCAATACACCGGCCGCAAGCTCGCCGCACACGAAGGCAATATCGACCACGTGATGCCTCGCTCACGCGGCGGCAAGACGGCGTGGGAGAACTGCGTGCTCGCCCACAAGGAGATCAATTCCCGGAAAGCCGACAAATTGCCGGAAGAAGCCGGTCTGCGCCTGCGCCGGCGGCCGGTCGCGCCGCGGGAGCTTCCGGCAACGATGTTAATACCCAATGCTCACCGCGTGCCGGATTGGGAGCATTTTCTCAAAGTGAGCAACAAGGAAATCGTCGAAGACTTGCTTCAGCGCCTGCCTGAGAATGCGTCTCTCAGGTCGGGAAATCGAGTTTGTGACCGCCGTTCGTGAGGGTTTGGCCGAGATGGACCGGGGCGAAGGCATTCCAATCGAAGAGGTCGAGAGAGAGTTGCCTTCGTGGATTATCAGGTAGTCGTCTCCCCGTCCGCCCGGCGCGTCCGGGTCGATCCATCAGACCATTCGCCATTGCGGTGAAGATTGACTGCCAGGTATAGAACCGACCGAAGTTTGATTTCTGTCCTCCTGGGGAATTATTACAATTTCGTAACCTGTCTGTAACAGATTTGACACCTGATTGTAACCATAATGTCACGATGACGCTCTTGCTATTCAACACGGTTGCGAACAGTATCTGCCCTGATGAAAATTAACTCTAACTCTGTTCCCAAAATCGTCTTGGCAGGAATGGTGACCCTCTTTTTCCTGACGGGCGCAGCCAACAACCTTTGGGCTCATGATGGTAAATGGGATCCGATTCATCACGTTTTCAAGGACAAGCACGGTTATTGGGATGAAAAGGACCATTATCAGAAGTTTGGCAAGCACAACGGACATCACGGCTTTTGGGATAAGCACGGAAAGACGCCCACTTTTGTCAACGTCGACTAGACGCACTTGTCCAGTTCGCTGCGACCGAGAGTTTCATTACGATCTGTAAAGGGCGGTTGAAAAGTGCGGCGTTTGGCGCATGCCCATGAAATGATGCATCTTGGCATCCGTTCGCATCGGTCATCGAAGAAAGAACCATTAATTGCCTGGAACCCCTGTATTCATGCGGTTTCCAGAGTATTTACAGTGGTGGGTTGGCTGGGACTCGAACCCAGGACCAATGCCTTAAAAGGGCACTGCTCTACCAACTGAGCTACCAACCCTCACTCTCGCGCCTCGCTCGATTCCCTTCAAGAGCCGCAGCGGCGCTCTCCACGCGCTCCGTTTCGCGGGCGTGATTAATTAAATCATCCGGTTGCCGGAGACAAGAAATAAAGCGGGGGCGATCCAAGGGCCGGAATTTGAGTTCGCGAACACCTGGCGGATGCGCCAGAGTTTTACCGTATGAAACGGATGAAGAGGCCGCCGCCGGCGATTATTTTGGGGGCGGTGGTGATTGCGGCTGTGATCGGGTTCCTTTGTTTGCGCCGGACGCACGAGGCGGATCGGGAATTCGCCACGCCGGTTCTGGCGATCCAGAGGATCCGTTCGAAGCCGCTGTTTTTTACGCCGCCCGCCCGGCCATACCTCGTCGCGATGAGGCCGGACCTGCTCGTTCCCGAGGATAAGGCGGACCATTCGGAAAGGGCGTTGGAGTTCGCGCGGGCGCTTCAGAACCCGGTGTTGTTCCGGCAGCTCGATCGCCGGGAGCGGTTCGATACGCTCTTGCTGGCGGGTGATCTGAACCAGTTCCGGCCGCTGCTGGAGCATCTGCTGGAGACTCGGGATTTCTCTCTGGTTTATCTCGATCACACGAGTTTGGTGTTCGAGCGCGCGCCGGCGCGGATGTGGACGCCGGAGGATTTCGAGGGGGTTCGGGAGAAATTCTCGGGGCGGCCGGCAGCCGAGGACGCGGAGTTTCTGGCGCAGGCCGCGGGCCGGTTGCTGGCGGTGAATCAACCGGCGCTGGCGAAGCGCTGCCTGGATGAAGCTCTCGGGAAGGACAGGAAAAGCGTGGGCGCCTGGACGCAGTCGGGCTATTACTGCGAACGGGTGAGGCAATGGGACGAGGCTCTTTCCGACGCGGACCACGCTCTTGAAATCCAGGAGGATTATCAGCCGGCCATGGTGTTGCGGGCGCAGGCGCTTTTCGCGACGAAGCGTTTCGACACGGCCTATGAGGTCACGGGGAGGCTCATCGAGATGGCGCCGCGCGATCCGTCCATTCTCTTTCTTCACGCGCGGATCGCCCACCAGGCGCATGCTTATGAGAGCGAGGTGGGCGCGCTGAAAACCTTGATCGAACTGGCGGAGAAAATGGGGCAGCCGGCGGCGGGTTACCGGATTTATCTTGCCCAGGCGTACGCTTCGGAGGGCAAGGCGGAGCCGTCGCTGGATGAATTCGAGAAGGTCCTGACGGATGAAACGCTCAGCCTCGAGCAGCGGGAGTATGTGCTCGATTCCATTGCCAGGATTCGCAGCCGCGTGGGATTGGGAACGCAATGACGAGGCCGGCGAGGACCAGGCGCGGGAAGGGATCCCGTTCTCCTTATTCGGTGACTTTCCCTCCGCGGATTCGCAGGAGGCGCTGGGTGCGGCGGGCCAGTTCCATGTCGTGCGTCACGAGGACCAGCGCGGTTCCGTGGGCGGCGTTTAGCTCGAAGATCATTTCCGTTATGGGGATGCTTGTTTCGGCGTCGAGGTTGCCGGTCGGTTCGTCCGCGAAGAGGATTTTTGGACGATTCACGAAGGCTCTTGCCAGGGCGGCGCGCTGTTGTTCCCCGCCGGAAAGCTGCGAAGGGTAATGGGTCATGCGCGGGCCGAGATTTACCCGGCGAAGAAGATCTTCGGCTGCGGCGCGCGCGCCCTTTTCTCCGCGAAGTTCGAGCGGCACCATGACGTTTTCCAGCGCGGTCAACGTGGGGATGAGCTGGAAGTTTTGGAAGACGAAGCCGACCAGGCGGTTTCGCACGCGCGCCCGTTCGTCTTCATTCAATCCGGCAAGGTCGCGGCCATCCAGCCGCACGGAGCCCGAGGTTGGGCGGTCGAGTCCCGCGCACAGCCCGAGCAGGGTGCTCTTGCCGCTGCCGGACGGGCCGACGATGGCGCACGTCGATCCCGCCGCCAGCGCGAAGGAGACGCCGCTCAGGACTGTCAGGCCGCCATACTGTTTCGTCAGCGAGGATACTTCGAGGATTGCCGAATCGGGTTCCTCCTTGCCGCTCGCCCCGGATGCGCTTTGTTTCATGGGCGGATGAATTTTCGATTCTCGACTTTCGGGTTCGGGTTGGCGTTGGCGGCGCCGGGCCGCGGCTTTCGCCGGCTGGCGGGTTTCCTTACGGTGTTTTCCCTGGTCGCGCAAACGGCGTTTTGCCAGCCGCCGGCGGCGGCGCGGGACGCCCAACGGATCGTCGTCCTGGGGGACAGCCTGGCGGAGGGTTATGGCGTGGGGCCTTCGAAGGCGTTTCCGGCGCTGCTCCAGGCCAGGATCGACGATCTCCATTTGAACGCCACGGTCATCAACGCGGGCGTGGGCGGGGATACTTCGGCGGATGGGCTCCGGCGGTTGAAGTGGCTGTTGCGGCAGCGGATGGACGTGCTCGTCATCGAGTTGGGCGCGAACGACGGCCTGCGGGGACTTCCCGTCGAAAGCACGAGGGCCAATCTCCAGGCGATCATTGACGCGGTGCGGGGACGTTACCCGGCGGCACGGATTGTCATCGCGGGAATGCTTCTCCCTCCCAACTTCGGCCAGGCCTATACGGAGGCTTTTCGGAAGATTTTTCCTGAACTCGCGACGAAGAACGACGCGGCACTCATCCCGTTCCTGCTAGAAGGGGTCGGCGGCGTTCCGGAGCTGAACCAGGACGACCGGATTCACCCGAACGAAGCCGGCCACAGGATTGTCGCGGAGAACGTTTGGAAGGTGTTGCAGCCTTTGCTGGAAGGCAGGAAAACAGCGTCAGGGCGCTGATGGCCAGGACGCGGGCATCATCGCCTTGCGGGTGGGGATGCCCTGGGTGGAAGCGGCCAGCAATTTCAGGTAATCGGCACGCGGGATTTCGATGGCGCCAAAGCTTTCGAGGTGCGGTGTGAGCCATTGGACTTCCAGGAGGCGGAAACCGCTGTGCCGAAGCGTCTGGACGAGGAAGTGCAGAGCCACCTTGGAAGCGTCGGTCTCGGAGTGGAACATCGATTCTCCGAAGAACGCCGCCCCGAGCGTTACTCCGTAAAGGCCGCCGGCGAGCCGGCCATCCCGCCACGCCTCGACGGAGTGCGCAAAGCCGAGCCGGTTCAAGTTGCAATAGCTCTCGATGATTTCCTCGCTTATCCACGTCTCCTCGCGGGCGGCGCATTCGCGGATGACTCTTTCGAAACTGGCATCGACGCGCATCTCGAAAGGAGGATTCTTGCGCAGCGCGCGCCGGAGGCCGTGGGGGACGTGGAAAGTCTCCAGCGGGATGATGGCGCGCGGATCGGGCGAGAACCAGCCGATGCCGCCGCCGTCCATCGCCATGGGAAAGATTCCCGTCCGGTAACCCTCGAGCAGGAGATCGGCTGGGATCATGGAGTGGTGATTTTTTCGCGATTTTTGTTTGTAAATTTGCAGGGAGTCTGGCAACTCCGCTTATGACCCAGACGGACGCTTTTCATGGCTCGAAAATCGTTATCCTCGATTTCGGGTCACAATATACCCAGGTCATCGCGCGGCGCATCCGGGAGTGCCAGGTTTATTCGCAGATCCTCCCTTTTGACACGAAGGCGGCAGAGGTCGCCAGGACGGGAGCGCGCGGCATCATCCTCTCGGGCGGGCCGGCCAGCGTCTATGGAAAGAAAGCGCCGCACAGCGACCCGGCCCTCTTTGGGCTGGGGATCCCGGTGCTGGGAATCTGCTACGGCGTGCAACTCATGGCGTACCAACTCGGCGGCAAGGTCGAAAAATCCGAGCGGCGGGAATATGGCGCCGGGGAGCTGCACGCCGATGTCTCGTGCGACCTCTTTCGGGGGTTGCCGCCGGTGCTCGATGTCTGGAACAGCCACGCCGACAAAATAACGAAGCTGCCGCGCGGGTTTCATTCCGTCGGCCGGACGGACAATTCGGATTTTGCCGCCATCGAACAGCCAAGGAAACGGCTGTACGGCCTCCAGTTTCATCCCGAGGTGGCGCACACGCCGCGCGGGAAAGAGATTCTGCAAAATTTCCTCTACCACGTTTGCGAGTGCAAAATGGATTGGACGATGGGTTCCTTCATCGAGCAGGCGTGCGAGGAGATTCGCCGCGAGGCCGGCGAGGATCATGTCGTGCTCGGCCTCAGCGGCGGTGTCGATTCCTCGGTGGCGGCGGCCCTGCTGCACAAGGCGATCGGGGATCAATTGACCTGCATTTTCGTCAATAACGGGCTCTTGCGGTCGCGCGAAGCGGAAACCGTGCGGCGAGTCTTCGGGGAGAATTTCCGCATAAAGCTGAAATACGTCGAGGCTTCCAGACGGTTCCTGGCGCGGCTGAAGGGAGTCCGCGAACCCGAGCGAAAGAGAAAGATCATCGGCAACGAGTTCGTGAAGGTCTTTGAAGAAGCCGCGCGCGACCTGACATCGGGCGGATCGGCGCGGTTCCGGTTTCTCGCGCAAGGGACTCTTTACCCGGATGTCATCGAGAGCGTCTCGATCTCCGGAAATCCCTCGGCGATGATCAAGAGCCATCATAACGTCGGCGGCCTTCCCAAACGGATGAAGTTCAAGCTCATCGAACCGCTGCGCCAGCTCTTCAAGGACGAGGTCCGGCAGGTCGGTTCCCAACTTGGGCTGCCCAAGGAGATCGTTTTCCGCCAGCCGTTCCCCGGGCCCGGCCTGGCGGTTCGCATCCTGGGTGAAGTCACGCCGGCGCGCCTGCGCATCCTGAGGGACGCGGATGAAATCGTCTTGAGCGAGATGAAAGCCTCGGAGTGGTATTACAAGGTCTGGCAATCCTTTGCCGTGCTGCTGCCCGTCCGGTCGGTGGGAGTCATGGGCGACGAGCGGACTTATCAAAAAACCATCGCGATCCGCATCGTCGAGAGCCAGGATGGGATGACGGCCGATTGGGTGCGGCTGCCGTATGAAGTGCTGGGGCGCATCGCAAGCCGCGTCATCAACGAGGTGAAGGGGGTCAACCGCGTCTGTTACGACATCTCGAGCAAACCGCCGAGCACGATCGAGTGGGAATGAGCGCGCGGCGGATTGCGGAAGGTTTATATTGAAACACAGGCGCCCTGCAGCGATTCTATGTGCCAGGTTTGACAATCGGAATCGTCTTAAATCGTTCGGATACAATCCAGAAAACCCAGAACCACGAAACTGACCACGAGTACTACAGTTCAGCATCGGAGCGCGCCGGCCATTCCTTCTCCGTTCCATCCCCGCTCACGCGGTTATGAACTCGATATGAAGGAATTTGGTTATCTTTTTGATTCCTCGCATCTTTTGAAAAAGACGGATCTTCTGCATCAAAAGCTGGAGGAAGACGGTTACCTCTATTTGCCGGGATTTTTCGAAAGTGAGGCCGTGCTCGAAGCCCGCAAGGTGGTGACCGACCGGTTGATGGAGGAAGGTTTCCTGGATAAAAGCCATCCGCCCATCGATGGCATCGTCAGCAATGTGAAGATCGTCAATGCCAAAAGCGCGTTTCGCCCGGAAACAGGGAAAGAGAATCTTGAACCCGTAAAAACGTATAACGCGGACGACCTGACAAAACAAAATCGGCCCCTGCTTGATTTGCTTTACAAGGGTAAGCTAATGGAGTTTTTCGAAAGATTCTTTGGAGGACCCGTTCGTCACTATAATTACACATGGTTCCGGGCAGTCAGTCCCGGCATGGGCACCCCGCCACACTGCGATTGGGTTTATATGAGCCGTGGCACGCCAAATCTTCTCACCACATGGATGCCAGTGGGAGACGCGCCTCTGGATGTCGGAGGATTAATGATTTTGGAATGCTCTCATGGAAAATCCGGCAGATTACAGAAATATCTATCGAGAGACGTGGATGAGTACTGTGTCAATGGCACGAATGCCCGCAAGATAGAATCCGGCGAAATGCTTTACGAATGGGACGGCACGCTTTCGCAAAACCCTGTCTCGTTGCGTGAAAAACTTGGCGGACGGTGGCTCACCGCGGAATTCAAGGCCGGCGACATCTTGATTTTCACAGTGCGCACCATTCATGCCAGTCTCGACAATCAATCCAACCAAATCCGGCTTTCCGCGGACACACGTTATCAGCCGGCGGATGAACCGATCGATGAACGTTACGTGGTGGAAAATCCAGTCCCCTATGCGCCGGAATTCAAGAAAGGCCGCATTTGCTGATTCGCTGGAAGTATCATCCCGCCTCACCGGTGTCCGATTGAGCAGCAAACCATCGCACGCCCCGTGTGACACGCGCGATGCATTTCGGGAAATGCTCCTGGCCGATGGCGTGCTGCGCAATCGCGATGCGATTCTCACACCGCTTGCAGGCGGCGTTTCAAGCGAAATTTACAAGGTGGAGGATGGCGCGGAAACCTTCGTGGTCAAGCGGGCGCTGGCGAAGCTGAACGTCGCCGATGAGTGGTTCGCGGATGTGTCGCGAAACAAGCATGAGGTGGATTACCTCCGGTTTGTCGAAGGGCTCGTTCCCGGGTCCACGCCCTCGATTCGCGCCGTATCCGTGGAACATGGATACTTCACCATGGAATTCCTGGGCGTTGAGTTTGCAAATTGGAAAACATTGCTGCTGGGCGGCGAGCTTGTAAATGCGCATGCTCACGAAGCGGGCCGCGTGCTTGGCATCATCCATCGCGAGACCTGGGACAATGCCGCGGTTCGCGCGGAGTTCGAAACGACTGCCAACTTCCGGCAACTCCGCACCGAGCCTTACCTTCTTACAACCGGTCAACGTCATCCCGGGCATGCGCTTCTCTTCATTGCCGAAGTGGAGCGGATCGAATCGAATCGACGCTGCCTCGTGCATGGCGACTACAGCCCGAAGAACATGCTCATCTCCGGTCCGCGACTGGTCATCCTGGACTGCGAAGTCGCATGGTTCGGCGATCCGGCATTCGATGTCGCCTTTTTGCTGAATCATTTCATGTTGAAAGCGCTCTATCTTTCGGCGAGGCGCGACGCCTTTTTTGCTCTCGCGCAAACCGCCTGGACAACTTATGCGCGTGAACTTGGCGATGCCAGATCCGCCGAAGTCGGGCGAACGGCGCCGCGCTTGTTGTTGATGCTGATGCTGGCGCGGGTGGATGGAAAATCGCCCGTGGAATACTTGCGAGATGATGCATCCAAAAAGGCGGCCATTCGCCAATTCGCGACAAGGCATCTGGCTGCACCGCCGGCGACTTTGCCGGAATTCTTTACAGCGTGGAAGGAGCGGCTCTAACAGACTGTGATGAAGATCAAGAACATCTCGGCCTTTCAGATTTACGACTCGCGCGGAAATCCAACTATCGAGGCGGAAGTCGAACTGGAGAACGGCATGCGCGGTCACGGTCTGGTGCCTTCGGGTGCTTCCACGGGCCAATATGAGGCGCTCGAGCTCCGCGATGGCGATAAGAAGCGCTTTCGTGGCAAGTCTGTTTTCCAGGCCATCAGTCATGTCGAAGGCGAGATCGCCGCCGCCCTGCTGGGGTGTGATGTCTCCGATCAACGCGCTCTGGACCAAAGGATGATCGCGCTCGATGGCACGCCCAACAAAAGCCGTCTCGGCGCAAACGCGATTCTTAGTGTTTCCATGGCTGCCGCGGCGGCGGCGGCGAACGCTTCCGGGCTGGCTTTGTTCGAGTCACTCTGTCGTGGCCGGGGCACGTTGCTGCCTTTGCCGGAGATTCAGATCATCGGCGGAGGCGCGCACGCCGAATGGCGGACCGATGTGCAGGATTTTCTCGTCATCGCCACGGGAGCAAAGAGTTATCGCGAGACGCTGCGCATGACTCACGACGTCTACCACGCCGCCGGTGATTTGATGAAAGAGCGCGGCAAGCGGATGGGTCTTGCGGATGAAGGTGGCTACTGGCCTGAGTTCGCGACGAACGAAGACGCCTTTGAGTTGATACTCGAGGCCATCGAGCGCGCGGGCTACCGGCCCGGCGCCGAGGTTGCCCTCTCACTCGACATCGCGGCCAGCGATCTTTACGACGAACACACCGGGACTTACCGGTTTCGTCTGGAAGGCCGCGAGTTTACAACAAAGCAATTCGCCGACCTCATCATTGGGTGGTGCAAAAAGTATCCTCTCATTTCCATCGAAGATCCGATGGCCGATACCGACTGGGATGGCTGGAAGCGCGTCTATTCGGCAGTCGGTGGAAAGGTGCAAATGATTGGCGACGACCTGTTCACCACGAACGTGGAACGCATTCGCCGGGGGATCGATGCCGGCATCGCAAACGCAGTGCTCATAAAATTAAATCAAGTCGGCACCGTCACTGAGACGCTGGACGCAATCGAACTAACTCAGAAAGCCGGCTGGTTGCCGGTCGTCTCCGCGCGTTCGGGCGAAACCGAGGATGCATTCATTTCCCATCTTGCGGTAGCCACCAATGCGGGACAACTCAAAGTCGGCTCCTTCGCGCGCGGCGAACGCATGTCCAAATGGAACGAAGTCCTCCGGATCGAACGCAAGCTGGGTTCGCGCGCCGGGTTCAAAGGCTCTGCAATATATGGATTTCTGTGAAACTTGCCGGCTTGTTTCCATCCTCTACCGCTCACCCTTATGCCCATCAAAACAATCAAAGACATTCAATACTCCTCCCCCAACGGCATCCCCTTGCACCTGGACATCCATCTGCCTGCCGGCGCAAACGAACCCCTGCCGGTCATTGTTGCAATTCCAGGAGGCGGCTGGTGTTCTTGCTCAAAGGAAATAGAAGGGTTTGAGCCGGGGCTGGTCGAGGCTGGCTTTGCCATGGTGTGCATTAACTACAGGATCAGCAGCATTGCCATCGCGCCCGCCAATATCCACGACTGCAAGGCCGCTGTAAGATGGATCAGATCCAATGCCGCAAACCATGGCTTGAATCCCGACCGTATCGGTGTTTACGGCGGATCGGCGGGAGGCCATCTCGCAGCGATGCTGGGTTGTTCCCATGGGGTGAAGGAGCTGGAAGGAAATGGAGAAGAGCATCCACCCTCTCACAGCAGCGCGGTTCAGGCCGTATGCGCGGTGTGCGCTCCAACGGATTTGACGCGCATAGCCATTCCTGAAATCCGGGAACATTTTCCAGATTTGTACGAAGTTACGGAACGGTATCTTGGCGGCGCCGTGTTGCAACGTCTGGAATTGGCGCGGCTCGTAAGCCCGCTCACTTACGCATCTCCTGGTTGTCCCCCGATGTTGTTGATCCATGGGAATGCCGATACCATCGTTCCCGTGGAAGAATCAATGATCCTCCATGAAGCGCTCGGAAAGGCTGGCGCAAAAACATCCTTGCGAATCATTGAAGCCGGTCCTCACGGCTGGCTATGGCAGCAGACCTCTGACGATGTCATCTCCTTCTTCACGAAAAATCTGCGATGATCAAGCGCTGGGATGCCTTAACCCCTGATAGCCTTGAGCCCTTTCTTCGCTTCCCACTTTGTGCATGTTTCTTCGTCACCGGCGGCTTTTTCCAACACTGCCAGGCTTTCCGGAGCCGCGATCTGGCCGAGCGCTTTGCAGGCCGCGGCCCGGACACCGTAATCGCGACTCTGGTCGGTAGCGTAGCGGTGCAGCAGTTCCAGGACGCCGGGTGCGGCTGTTCCGATGCTGCCCAAGGCGAGGAAGGCGGCCTGGATCACGCGGCCCCGGCGCCGCCAGGCTTCTTTGGTGGGCTCCGTGGTTCCCTCGGGGAAGATGACTTCAAAGGGGATGTTGCATCCGGCGGGGCAGGATCCCGGCAGCTTGGGCTGCTCGAAAAGCGGGGCTTCATTTTCATGGCGCAGAGCCTGGACGAGCGCGTCCACGGCCCTGGGGTCGCGCCGGTCGCCCAGCGCGACGGCGGCGGCGTATCGCACCCGCCAGTTTTCATCCGCAAGCAAGGCGAGCGTTTGAGTGAAAGCGGCTTCCTCCTGCCGGGAGGCGTTGGCCGCGCAGAATTCCATTTTTTCAAAGACGGTTTTCATCGGGATTCCTCCATCAAGGAGTGAGTGACGCTCCATTCTTTGCCGCCGGAGCGGACGGTGACAATATTCTTGCGGTATTCGGCTTGTTCGACGCCGGGGGCCGGTTGTTCGACGAGGAGCGCCGGTTTTCCGTAGAATCCGTTGCTCTGGTTGCCGTCGGCGGCATATTGGCTGTAGCCGGTGTCGCAACAGAGGGTGACTTCGATGGTCTGGCCGGACCATTTCGACGGCAGGGCGATTTCCGGTTCCAGCAATTTCATTCGCAGCCGGTGCGGGCTGATGTCGAGTTCCTCGCCATGGATCCAGAGCCGCAGGTTGAGCATATCTTTTGGGAGCCTCAGCCAGCTTGCCACGCCTGCCGGGACGGTTATCGAGCGCCGGAACCACCAGCGCCGGACGATGGGCAAGTCGCGTTGCAGGTAGGGGGGCATGGTGAGGGGGATGTCGATTCCGGCGGCGGTGAGTTCTTCGAGCGCCTGCTCGAAGCTGAAGCGGCTTTCGGGGTCCGGCGCGGTCTGCCAATGGCCGCTCACCTCTTCGCGGATTTTCCGGGTCGCTTCCGGCCACGCAAGCCAGAGCCACCGGCATTCGGCGCCGCGCTGGGTGAAATCAACTTGCAGGGATTCACCTGCTTCGCCGTCGAGACGATCGGGGTAGCCTTTGACCAGAGTGACGGTTTTCTCGTCTGGACCGAGGAGAGGAAACAACCAGAGGCGGACGCCTTCGGCGGTTTCGATGGCCACGCCTCGCGCGGTTTCGACTGGGCGGGGCCGCAGGAAAAACCGGGCGGTGATTTGATGCTCCCGGTCAAAGCGGACCAGGTCTTCAATGAGCCAGAAGCGTTCGTGGCAAAGACGGATGCGCCGCCGCACGCAGCGCGCATCGTCGAATTTTTCCCGGTAGATGGGAGTGACGTCGGCGGCGGCCGATTTTTCGCTGGCGGAGAATTCAAGCTGGTCCGCCTGCCGGTATTCGCCGAAGGCGCGCATTCCTTCCCATCGATCCACAAGTATGACGGAGTGCGATCCGGCGCAGCCGCTCCCGAAGTTGAATTTCCGGGTTTCGCCAAGGTCCATGAAGGCGACTTCGCGCCAGGTGTCTTCATATTTGAATGCGGCGCAGGCCTCGCTGGGAATGCCGTCCACGGTCAACGGGCTGCCGTAGGCTGCAAGGACCAGGGCGTTGGGGTTGACATGGGAGCGCGTGGGGAAGACGGGCTCGGATCGGTCCCACATCTGCATGGCATAGAGTTGGGCGTCGTCGGAGACCAATGCCGCGCCGACTTCCGGCTCGTTCCAGGAGGCAAACGCGGCGCGGCTTTGCGGCTGGGTTTCCGGCCACCAGATGAGCGCCCAGACGAGGTCGTCGAAGCCCCAACCGATGCCTTGGGCGGAGGCCCAGTTGGCATGGCGTTCCAGCAGTTCGCTGTAGAATGGATCGCTCATGCGCCGGGCGGCGTAGGCTACGCAGGAGTGGGTGGGAATGGAGTAGCCGTAGTGATCCCATGGCAGGAGCAAGCCGTTGGGCATCCACTCGCGGGCGACCATCCGGCAGACGTTTTCGGCGCTGCCGCCGTGGGGGGGAAGGGATTTGTTGAACCAGTCGCCACCCGTGGCCCGTTCAAGCAGTTCGACGATGAATGGGATGGACGGCCCGACGACGCCATCCATGTAGGTGCTGCCTTCGCCGGAGTAGCCGGAGGCGGGAAGACCGCCGATCATCGAGGGAAGCCGCCGCATGCCGTCCTCCTTCATCCGCCGTGCCAGGGCGCTCTCGCTGAAGAGATGGCCGAGCAGGGCGTTGCTGAAGCAGAGCGACATGGTTTGGTTATCCACGCATTCCGGCTCCGGTTTGGTGCGCATGCCCATGAAGAAGTTGACGTATTGGAAGATGAGCAGTTCCTCGCGGATATGCTGTTCCTCCCCGGCGTCCCAGGCTCCGATGGCGGCGAGCCATTGGAAATAGAGCGACCAGCGGGCGTGGGGGAAGGCCAGGCACCAGAAATGGAATTGCAACCCCATGCCGAAGCCTTGTGGATCGAGTGTGGCAATATAACCGCGAATCGCGTCCTTCGCGTGCTCGATCTCCTTTTGGCCGCCGGTGACGAGGGCGGCGAAAGGGGTGAACCACGGGAAATGTTCCGGCGCATTGCGAGCACGGCGGAGAACCGAGCCCCAGACTTGCCCCATCAAGGTTTCATTGCGTTCCGCGCGCGACAACTTTTCGCGTAAAGCCTCCAGATCGTCGATATAAAATGGTTTTTTCATGGGGGTGGGGAGTTGGATTCGCAGCGACTTTGAAAGAGGGATTTCCTTCGAGATAGAATCCCAACACCCATCGGAATCAAGCCCGGAATGGAATAATTCTTTTTCACAGCGTGCTACTTCGCCACGACATCATCCCACTCCTTGGGCTCGAGGCGGCTTTCGTTGGGCACGTCGTTCACCACGTTGGCGCTGAAGCTGCGGTTCTTCAGATAGGAGCGGGCCGCCACCTGGTTGCCGGTGGCATTGCCGTAGATATAACCGAGATCCATTTTGACGGAGTCGCCGGCTTTCAACGCGAACCCGATCAGCTTCAGCGGAATGGTGACCACTGCGGCAAATCCGTTCGGCGTCTTGCGATAGTCCAATGTGACGGTCTCGACCACCGTAATCTCGTCGAACGATTCCTGGCCGGTAGGCGAAGTGAGGACGATGGGCTCTCCGGTGAACCCGTTCACCTTTGGCCGGAACAGGACGGCATACGGCTTGAGCGTCTTCCCATCGGGCCCCAAATGCCGCGTGACAAGGAGCCGAATGTCGCCCGGCGCGGGAGTTTTGCGCTGCGGGTCGGCGCTTGGATCGGTAGCCAGTTGGATATCGAGACAGTTGCCCCCCTTGAAGACCAGTCTGGGATCGGTGGACGCATTGACAAGATCCGAAGGGGATGTGACCTCGAAGCTCACATAGAGGTTCTCCTTGTCATAGGCGGCGCATGCGCTGAACTCGCGCGTTCCATCCAGAGTCTTGCTGGCTGGCGCGGAAGTCTTCAGGGAATCCCGCCCGGGGTAGAGCGCGAGATGATTGGCCGCTCCGGACTTGGGCAGGAACTCAGCCAGCGCATCGGAAGCCAGCCTCGCATCCTTCTCCTCCAGAACGAATTTCCGCTCGGGCAAGGGCTTGACCGTGTCGAGGCCCAGGACTTCAGTCACGCGGCCATCCTGGCCCGCTCCGAGCAACAATATGCGCGGCGCGGCGCCCGGCCTGGTCACCACGCTCACGAGCGCCCCGCCCTGTCCCTCGGGTTGGCCTGTCTCCGGCCCCAAGCCGCCGGTGCGTCCATCCTTCATGATGGCGGCGGCGTAGATGCCGTCGCGCTGGAAAAGGTGGCAGACGCCGAAGTAGCTCATGTTGCCGGTGAAGTTGCCCGCCACGCCGAGGCCGGCGGTCAGGCCGTGCAGGCGGCCCGCTTTCACGATCGGCAGAGCGAGTGATTGCCGCCATGCCGGAATGCTGGGGTAACCCCACTCCATTTTCCCGCCGGCGCTCCACCGGGCCAGCGAGGGACGGCGGCCGGAGGCGAGCGTGTAGATACTGCCATCGGGATCAAGCCAGAGGTAGTTTGGAGCGGGCATCCGGGAGAGAAAAGTCTTCTCGATCTTCTCGGGATCGTAAACTGGCTGGCCGTTGTCGAGCCATTTTACAGGCTTGAGTTGCTGGCCATTCAAGGCCCAGACGGTGAGATCGGGACCGAGGGCTGCGAGACGCAACTGAAAGTTCGGGTCCTTGAACTTATAGATCTCTCCGGGCTGAACGCATCCGTCGTCATTCACATCCTGCCAGAAATACGATCCGTTCCCCAGGGCATCGATTGCCGGAATGCCGATCTCTCTTGATAGCGACCACGACCTGTTGACCGAAAACGCAGCCATAAAAGGCTTGAACTCATTTCCCACCCGCCGCGAGACAACGTACATGCCGGGAGCCCCGCCTATGGCGTATTGCCTGCCGTTGGCCGCGGTGATCGAATGGAACATCCCGTGACCGCCATCGGGCAAATACTCCGGAATCATATCCGGCGCGGTCTTGCGCCAGATGGTGCTGATGGGCGTGGTCGTGTTTTTCTCCCAGTCAACCCGCCAGAGCACATTGTGGCAGTAAATCTCGTCGGGAACCGCCGGATTGATGAAGGCGTAGGCGAAGTAAGAACAGCCGCCGAAGTATTCTTTCTCGAACGCCCCCGTGGCCGCGTTCCAAACGCTCACGCGCTTCGGGCTGTCGGCGTGTTCGGCCACCCAGAGGCGCCCCCGGGCGTCCAGAGCCAGTCCGCCGGGTTCGTAAAGGCCCGACGGGTCATACTTCCCGACCGCCGGGCGTCCTCCGGCCTTGCCGATGCGGCGCAGCAGTTTGCCTGTGGCATCGAGGACGGCGATATCCTGAAGCTTGCCCTGGTTGCTTACATAGATCGTGCCGTCGGCCGCGACAGAAATGCCCGAAGGCATCTCGATGTCGCCGGGCGCCGCCCCCGCCAGCGGCGCGACCTTCCCGCCGGCCACCGCGACCGGCTTGCCCGCGCTGATTCCCACGAGCGTCCCATCGGGTCTGCCGGCGATCACTCCCGGCTCGGGCACATCCCACGTCGCGATAAGCGCGCCGCTCGCGGCATCGAAGACGCCGATCAGGTTGCGTTTCGCGTAGCTTACGAAGACATGGCCGTTTGCATAGGCCAGCCCCGTCACCCGGTTCCTTTCCTTGTCGCCTCCGGGAGGCGCCGCTAGCACCGGCTTGCCGTTGCCGAAATTCAAGGGCCGTCCGTCGGCCGTATCGAGGAGTTGAACGCCGTCGACACTCTGGATTCCATTCGGGTCGTAAACAAAGAGGCGCTTTCCGTCATTAGCCATGAAAAGGGCTTGGGTCTTGATGCCCCACTGCTTGCGGCCCTCCAGATCCACCTTGATGATACCCCACCCGTATTCCGCCGCTTCCCAGGAGAGCAGCATGCCGTCGGGCAGCGCGCTGCAAGCAGTCGGGTTCCCATGGTCGCCGCCCCAGCCCCCCTTATTATCGTCGGTGGGATACGGCGGCTGGCCGGAATTGTGCACCGAGAAGAGGAACTTCGAGGTGATCGGCTTGTGGATGATGCCCTTGAGGGTGTAGACGCCGGGCGGGAGCGGTTTGCCCTGGTCGTCCATGCCGTCCCACGATTCGGTGTGTTTGCCTTTGGTGCGGTCGCCCTGCGCCACCAGAATGCGGCGCACGAGATTTTCCTGGTCAAAAAGCTGGAGGGTTATTTGGCCATCCTCGGGCAGTTCGTACGTGAACTTCAGCGGTTCGGGTTTTGCCTGCGGAATGCCGGCCTCCACCAGTTCCTTGGAGACATTTCCTTTTTCCGCGAAGATGATTTTTCCCCAGCAGTCGGCATTTTGAAACGCGAAGCCGGGCCCTCGCAGCAAGTCGTAGGCCCATGCGCTGCCTCCATTTGTTTTCAGGCCGTCGGCCGCGCCCCAGTTAAACTGCACGGTGCCGGCGACAATATTGCCGCCTTTGAGCGGCGCCTTGGCGCCAAGCGTGGTCCACGGAATCCGGTATTCAAAGGTGTAGCCCCTTCCGTCTTCAGCCTTGACATACTTTGCCTGAAACTGGTCCGGCTTCACCACCCCGAAAGGAGCCCATTCCGCCCGCGGTGCGCGGTAGGACATTCCCATTTGCATGGCCAGACAGGGCTCGTTGCGATCCGTGTAATACCAGAGGGTGAGATGCTTGATGTCGTCGCGCGAGTCGGCTTTGGCTTGCTTGCCCCTGTATTGGAACACGTTCTCCTCGACCGGATACGGCTGGGCAGGATCCACCGTGAGGCGAAACTGGCAGGAGTCCGCATCCCAGCCGCGGTTGCCGCTCACTTGGGGATCGTGACGGTTCATCATGGGCGTGGTATCGCGCACCACGCCGCTGATGTAGAGCGCCTCGCTGTCGTACATCAGCGCAAACTTCGCACTCTGGGTCTCCCTAATCTCCTCGGCGACATACATTTCGATCTGGCCGGAGAGATCCCAATCGTCGAGCTTGCCGTCGATTACCACCTTGCCCGGGGCGGGCACGGCGTAGATTTGCTTGTGGCGCCCGAGGCCGTTTTCCTGGGCGTGCGCCGCCCATGAGGCGAGGAACAGCAGAGAGCAGCAGCAGAGCGCAAGGAAACGGCTGGGTGGTCGAGTGTTCATGGAAGCGCTTTGGCGGGGATGTTCATGGTGGCGTCCGAGGCGAGCAGTCCCTCTTCGATGAGCGCGCTCCAATGCACGGGCGCACTGTCATAATAAGGCAATTACGAACCCTGGTCTAGTCGCCGAGGAGGCCTCGAATGGCCTTGATCAATTGATCGGGCAGGAACGGCTTCTGGAGAAAGGCAGCGTTCGCTCCCAATACCTCGGGGTCGGCGAGTTGTCCCGCCGGATATCCCGAAATGAAGAGGATTTTAGTTTTTGGATAAGCCGCTTGCATCCAATGGCCCAACTCGCGGCCATCCATTCCAGGCATAACCACGTCAGCCACGATCAAATCAGGAACCCCGTACTCGTGGACAAGCGCAAAGGCTTCCTTGGTGTTGCTGGAAGAAAGCACCCGGTAGCCGTCCAAAGCGAGCAAACGCACAATGAACGTCATCATCGCCGGGTCGTCATCCACCACCATGATTGTCCTTTGAGGGTTCACCGTTTAATCCAGCGAAGTCGCCAGCCGCCCACAATATCGACCGCTTCCATTATAAATCCAAAAGTTTCGAAACTGACAAGCCAAAAAGAGCCCTCGCGCTGCCCCATTGAGAGCATTCATTTCGGGCCTGCTTCACTTTTCATCCGCCCTTCGGAGCATTGGCCGGCAAAATCGATGCTATCTATTTTTAAATCCGCGCATGCAATGTGCTTTCTTAAGTATTCGATGCCTCCCCTGAGCCAAGCCACGCTGCCGATCGGCGCCCTCCATGGTCCGATCTTCGAAGACCTGCCATGAAGATCCTGATCGCCGATGATGATTCCGTCGGGTCGGAGATCCTGCGCCTGACCCTGGAACAGGTAGGCCATGAGGTCATCGTGGTTTCCGACGGAGCCGCCGCCTGGCAGCGTTTTCTCGATGAACCGGTCCGGATCGTGGTCAGTGATTGGATGATGCCGGAACTTGACGGCTTGCAGCTTTGCCGCCGGATTCGCGAACGAATCGACAGCGAGTACACCTACTTCATCCTGCTCACCGCCGCCCGTGCGCGACGCCAAAACCTTGCGGCCGCGACGGAAGCGGGCATCGATGACTTTTTGCAAAAGCCGCTTGACCGGGAAGCCATCTGGATGCGCCTGCGCGTGGCCGAGCGCATCCTTGGGTTTACCCGCCAAATCCGCCAGCTTGGAGAACTCCTGCCAATCTGCGCCTACTGCAAAAAGATTCGCAACGACAGCACCTACTGGCAACAGTTTGAAACCTACATCCAGGAGCATACCGGATCCCAATTCTCCCACGGCATCTGCCCGGAATGTTTCGAACAGCAAATCCGCGGGTTGGACTAATCGAAAGACGCCCCGGCGTCAGGCTATATCCGTGCCCGCGAGAACTCGGTGCGCGTCTCTTCAAATACCCGCTCGATATCAGCCAGGAGGCCTTCCAACTGCTCCGGCTTGCCGGAGGCGGTGAAATCTTCCACCTGCTGGCAGAGTTCGGCCAGCCGGCTTGCTCCCATGTTCAGGCAAACGCCCCTGCAAAGGTGCGCCATCGACGCCATCCGGGCAGGTTCGGCAACCGATGCGCGCAGTTCCGCGATGTGTTTTGGCACGATATCGAGGAACATGTCGATCAGCTTGTTCAACGCCGGCCCACCATCGACCGCCGGCATTTTTGAAAGCTCGGCGATCGTTTCCGCGTCGAGAATCGGCGTGTCGCCGAGCCCGGTCGCGCCGCTTGTCCCCAGCGGGCCCTGATGGGCCTGGCAGCAGTATTCGAGCGCCGCCAGCAATTCGCTCGAACGCAACGGCTTCGGCATGTGGTCGTCCATGCCGGCCGCCAGACATTTCTCGCGATCGCCCCGCATCGCGTTGGCCGTCATGGCGATGATGTGCGTTCGAAGCCTTCGGTTTGTCCTCCTTGCTTCGACCTCCCGGATGCGTTTTGTCGCCTCATACCCGTCCATCTCGGGCATCTGGCAGTCCATGAAGATCACGTCGTAAGCGGTCGTCTCGAACGCATCCAGAGCTTCCTTGCCGTTCGCGACCGCGTCCGCCTTGCAGCCCAGCGTCTGCAACTGTCCGATGGCGACCTTCTGGTTGATGATGTTGTCTTCGGCGATCAAAATGCGGAGATGCTCGATCTGCGATCTTCGAGCAGGAAACTCTTTCGCGCGCCGCGTCTCCTCAGCCGCCCCGACGAGGAGCAATAAACACTGGAACAAACGCGCCTGCCGCACGGGCTTCGTCAGGCAGGCTTCCAACCGCGCCTTTTTCAATCCCTCCGCATCGAGTTGCTGGCCCATCGAACTGAGAATGATCAAACGCGTCTCCGCGATGGCGGGGTCGGCCTTGATCGCGCTCGCCAGCGACAGACCGTCCATTTCGGGCATCTGCATGTCGAGAATGGCGATCTCAAACGGCACGCGCGCCGCCGCCGCCCGCAGGATTCTCAGCGCTTCGACGCCGCTCGCAACGCTGGCATTCGGCATTTTCCACCCATCGAGTTGATGGCGCAGAATTTTTCGATTCATTGCGTTGTCATCGACGATTAACACGCGTTTGCCGACCATGAGAGCAAGTTCCGTTATCGCAACTTCCGGCGTCACCGCAGCCGGCTTTTCAAATTCGGCGGTGAACCAGAAGGTCGAGCCGTGCCCCGGCGTACTCTCGACCCCGATCTCTCCGCCCATCATCTCGGCCAATTGTTTGGAAATCGCCAGGCCAAGGCCCGTGCCGCCGTATTTCCGCGTCGTCGAGCCGTCGGCCTGCGTGAACGCCTGAAACAGGCGGGCTTGCACCTCGGGGGGAATGCCGATGCCCGTGTCCCTCACCTCGAACCGCACGCGCGGCCGCCCGGCTCTTTCCTGCTGTCCGGCTACCGTCACGACCACTTCGCCCCGCTCGGTGAACTTGATCCCGTTGCTCACGAGGTTCAGCAGCACCTGCGCCACCCGTCCGGAATCGCCTCGCAACTTGCTCGGCGCCCCCGGTTCGAGGATGTGCACCAGTTCCACTCCCTTCGCATGCGCCGGCGCCGCCAGCAACTCGACTGCCCCTTCGACGCATTCGCGCAGGTCGAAGTCCAGCATCTCGAACGTCATCTTGCCCGCTTCGATCTTGGAAAAGTCCAGGATGTCGTTGAGGATCGTCAACAACGCCTCCGCGCTGGTCATGATCGTCCCCGCGAAATCGCGCTGCTGCTCCGTCAGCGGCGTGTGAAGCAATATCTCCGTCATGCCCACCACGCCGTTCATCGGGGTGCGAATTTCGTGGCTCATGTTCGCAAGGAACTCCGCCTTCTGCTGCGCGGCCACCAGCGCGGCGTCGCGCGCATTTTGCAACTCGACTTCGATCAGCCTGCGTTCGGCGTTCTCGGCCTCGAGCAATTTGTTGGCCGCCTCCAGTTCCGTGGTGCGCTCATCCACCAGCCGCTTCAGATCTTCCCTCGAGCGCCGCAGCACCTCTTCCGCGTTCTTCAACTCGGTGATGTCGTAGCCGATTCCCTGCACGAAGGACGGCAGCCCGAACTCATCGCGAACGACTTTGGCCTCGCCCTGAATCCAAACCACCCGCCCGTCTTTTGCCAGAAAGCGGTAGGCGTTCTTGAACGGTTTCGCCAGCGCGACGGTGAAGGAGAATTCCTTGTTCCAGCGGTCCTTGTCCTCCGGGTGAAGCCGCTGATACCACAGCACGGGGTCGTCTATCCATTCCCGCGCGGTGTAACCCAGCAGGGTCTCGATGTGCGGGCTCACGTATATTTCGCTCATGCCGTTCTCGAAGGAAGCCATGAATGTGACCGCCGGAATCTGCTCGACCAGCGTTTGGTATCGAGCCTCCGCCTTCCGAATGCGCGCCTCCGCCGAATCTTCCGCCACGCCGGCAGGCGGCTCGGAAACGAGCCTCGGCAGGGCGAACCCGGGCATGAACGCCCGCGCCAGTTCCAACAGCACCCCCACCGCTCCCATATCCTCGGGAATTTCCGGCCGGCCTCCGTCTGTTTCTTTCTCCGTCATGGTGTGGCGCGGCCTCAACCACCCGCTCCAAACATAGGTGAATGCCGGGCCTGGATCACCTTTCCGTCCCCCATGTACATATGGACGCCGCAGGGCAGGCAGGGATCAAAACTGCGCACCGTCCGCATGATGTCGATGCCCTTGAATTCCCCGGGACCGTTCTCCTCGAAGAGCGGCGTATTCATCACCGCGTCTTCATACGGTCCGGGCGTGCCCAAGGAGTCGCGCGGACTCGCGTTCCAGGGCGTTGGCGGGTAGGGATGATAGTTCGCGATCCGTCCGCCGCGGATGACCACGTGGTGCGAGAGCAACCCCCGCACCGCTTCATGAAAACCGCAGCCGATGGCTTCCTGCGGCACCTTGAATTCGTTCCACACCCCGGTGCGTCCGGCATGCACTTCCTTGAATGCCTGTTCGATGAAGTAAAGCGCCGCCGCCGCCGCATAGGCCTGGAAGTAGGAGCGCGCCCGGTCGCGTTCGAGCGTGTTGCTCCATTTCGGGATGCGCCACTCGAAATCGCATTCGTCGAAATTCGCCGTCTTTGGCAGGTGTATCTTCACGCTCTTCCCGGTCGCCTTTACATACCCCATATCCACACGCCCCGCGAGCGCCGTGGCCCAGAACCGCGCGAGCGGCCCGCCGCCGGTGTCCAGCGCCAGGTGCTCCCCGCTCGTCTTGTCGAACCAGCGCGGCGACATGACCCATGTGTATTGCTTTGAAAAATCGCGCTTCCGTGGCGTCGGGTAAGTGGTCTGGTTCCACGGGTGGCGTTGATCGACCGCGTTCCCCAGCGGATCGTGCGTGACGAACGGCGCGTCATTCTCCCAGTCGCCGTAAAACGAACTCCCAAGCAGGATGCGGATGCCGAGGTTGATATCGACGAGGTCCTCGACGGCAAGTTTCCCGTCGATCACTATGCCTGGCGTCACGTACATCGCCTTGCCCCACTCGTTCATCGTCCGGTATTGGTAGTCGCACACCTCCGGGTTCTGAAAAGAACCCCAGCAACCCAGCAGCACGCGGCGGCGTCCGACCTCTTCATAGCCGGGCAGCGCCTCGTAAAAGAAATCGAAGAGATCGTCGTGCAGCGGCACGCACCGCTTCAGGAAATCGATGTATCGGAGCAAGCGCACCAGGTAGTCGTTGAAAAGTTGCACGCTCGGCACCGTGCCCACGCCGCCAGGGTAGAGCGTGGACGGGTGGACGTGCCTTCCCTCCATCAGGCAGAACATTTCCCTCGTCAGGCGGCTCATCCTCAGCGCCTCGAGGTAAAACGCGCCGGTGAAAGGATTCAGCGCGCGCATAATGTCCGCGATAGTCCGGCAGCCATGGGTTTCGCCGTGCGGCGCCTCCGTTTTCTCCGCCTTTGCCAGAACGGAGGGATTGGTCGCGCGAACCATCTGCTCGCAGAAATCGACGCCCACCAGGTTATCCTGGAACAGGTTGTGATCGAACATGTATTCCGCCGCTTCCCCCAGGTTGATGATCCATTCGGCCAGCGCGGGCGGCGTCACGCCGAAGGCCATGTTCTGCGCGTAGGTGGCGCATGCGGCGTGGTTATCCCCGCAAATCCCGCAGATGCGGCTCGTGATCAGGTGCGCGTCGCGCGGATCCTTGCCCCGCATAAAGACACTATAGCCGCGAAAAATCGACGAAGTAGTGTGGCACTCGGCCACGCGCCGATTTTCAAAATCGATCTTCGTGTGAATGCCGAGGCTGCCCACCACCCGCGTGATCGGGTCCCAAGACATCTCGACGAGCTTTTCCGAAAGCGGCCTGCCGGAGGGAGTGTTCATCGTTTGGAATTCGGGTGTCAGTCATCCGCCCTTTTTCGCCAGGGCGGTTCCTTGTTCAGCGACGCCTGCGTGAACCCGCGCAGCGCGCGGATCGCCTTGCCGTAAGTCTGGATCGCCTGCGAGGAAAGCATCGAACCCGGCGGCTGGTCCATGAACGACATGAACTTATCGGGAAAACCCGGCATGGTGCAGCCGATGCAGATGCCTCCCACGTTTGGGCAGCCGCCGATTCCGTTCATCCAGCCGCGCTTGCCCACATTGCACTGCACCACCGGCCCCCAGCACCCCAGCTTCACGATGCACTGCGCCTTTCCGTGTTGGGAGGTAAAATCGCCCTGCTCGTAATACCCACCCCGGTCGCACCCTTCATGGACTGTCTGGCTGAAAAGCCATGTCGGGCGCAGCGCCGCATCCAGCGGGATCATCGGCACACCGCCCGCCGCCTGCCGCAGCAGGTAGAGCAGCACCTCCATGAAATTGTCCGGTTGCACCGGGCAACCCGGCACGTTGACGATGGGGATGGCCGCGCCCGATTTCCATTCCCAGCCGAGGTAATCGGCAAGCCCCATGCAGCCGGTCGGGTTGCCATCCATCGCGTGAATGCCCCCATAAGTGGCGCAAGTGCCCGCGGCCACGACCGCCCAGGCCTTCGGCGCGAGCCGGTCTATCCACTCGCACGTGGTGATCGGCTGGCCCGTCTCCTTATCCGTCCCGAACGCCGCCCAGAAACCCTCGGCGTTTCGCTTCTCGTCGGGTATCGAGCCCTCCACCACAAGGATGAAGTCCCCCGCCTTCCCCTCCGCCGCGTCGTGAAAAAACTTCAGGAAATCGTCCCCCACCTCGAAGGCGAGCACCGGGTTGCGAAAACGGACTTTCGGAATACCCGGAATGATTCCCAGCACGATATCCTCGATGCTCGGCTGCGTGGCGGCCGTCATCGAGATGGTGTCGCCGTCGCAACCAAGGCCGGCGGTGATCCACAGGATGTCAATTTCTTCTATTGTCATGACGCCTGCACCCCTTCTAACTGCCCAGTATTTCCATGCTACCAATCTCCTGGCGCTTTGTCACTCGTTTTTTGACCGGCGTGTGCGGGGTTGTCAATCCGTGAGCGCCGGAGCGTACCACTTCGCGATGGTAAATGTCCCATGCATGGCCGTCACGTCCTCCGGGTCGGTCTTCAGGTCGGCGCTCTCGATCGCCACGAAATAGTCGGGCGTCTGGAGGGCGCCCAGGAACCGGATCAACGACGCCCAGGAACTCTTCGTCTCCACCGTGATGGGCGCGGCCTCATAGAACGGCGTCTCTTCGAACGCGCCGATCGTTGGGTTGAGGATTGCGACGTCCTGTTTCTTCGCCAATGCGCGCACCTGTTCAAGCAACTCGACCCCGGCCATTTCCTTGCTCCCGAGCACGGGTTGCTTCTCCTGGAGCCACGCATCCCGCTTGGTCCAGAGTTCCTTCTGCGAAGAGAGGGTCTCCAGCGCCGCCCATGCCAATTGCTTCGATCTGAGATCGGACTGCAAAGCAGCTTCTTTCGTAAAGATCAGCTTCAGCAGAAAGAGATTTAGGAACAAAAAAACGACGCCTGCCACGATGGCTGCGAGCCACCGTTCCCTCGAGGTCATTTTTTGGATCATTTCTTTCATAACTTGCCGGTGATCCCAATCTGGGCGTGTTCGTCGGGCAGAAAGTGCGGCGTGGTGGCGTCGAACTTGAAGCGGGCCAGCGCGGCATTTGCCTTTAAGAGTTCGCCGAACTTTATTGCCAGGCTCGCGGTGGGCGCTTCGCTGTCGATGGCGATTTCAGCTCCGGCGCCGGATTCCTGGAACGAGGTCATGCGCACGCTCTCCGATGGCAAACTCGCGTTTATCTGGTATAACAATTCGACCGTGAATCGTTGCGGGTCGAAAGCGGGGGAGAGAGCGTTCCAGCGATTTTGGCGCGCCTGGACAAATGCCAGTTGCGGACGGATGGCCTCCAGTTTTCGCTCGAGGGCATTTACCCGGACTTCCATCACGGCGAGGTAAAGGCCCGCCAAAACCAGCAGGGAGGCATAGATGGCGCCGGCGAGCAGGAAGCGCTTTTTCACGCTCGCGGATCGTGACAGTCTAAGGCGTTCTTTGCGCCACGTGGCTGGCATCAGATCGGCGCGCGGGGCGGAAGGCGCGGAGGAGTCCGGCGAGAACAGCTCGACTGGCGTCCCAAAGAATTCGGAAAGGGGCTTTTCGAGTTGCGCGCAAGCCTTGTCGAGAAGCACCAGGGAGAAATCCGTCGGTAATCCTTCCAGTTCCGCGCTCATCAGCAACTGCGGCAGAGCGTCCCGCACCGTTGCGGCGCTGGCCATCGCATGGACGCAGACCGGCTTCGCCTTTTCGCAGATGGCTGTCACCACCTTCCCGCCTTCCATATAAACCAGGAAGACGGTCTTGTCCCTGGGACAGGCCGCCGCGACGTGCATGACGAAGAGAGTCACCTTCGCCGGCAGCCGCTCGGAATCCCGCAGGGGCTGGCAGATGGCGTTCAGCCGCTCGGTGCTCACGGCGGCGGCGACGAGAACCGATTCGCGCGCCGTGCTTTCAATGATGTCGAAATCGCTCGTAATTTCCTCCGCGGCGTAAGGAAGGGTTTTTTCAAGCTGAAGGCGCACCATCCCGCCGAGCTCCCCGGGGTCGGTGGCGGGAAACCGCATTCGCGCGAGCAGCGCCGCGTCGCATGGAAGAGCGAGATGGATTTCCCGATCCGGCGAGACGGCGGCGGCCGCCTCGCCCAGCGTGCTGACGTTGCGCACCCTGGCGCCGTTGAGCGCGCCCGATTCGTTGATCCGCCAGCCGTGCGAGGATGGACTCACGAGCGTAAAGAGCTCCTTTTGAGGTGGCTTTACAGTTCTTCCCACAAAAAAATAGCCGGTCTTTCGCCGGTTTTCCGCGCGACGATCTCGACTTCCCTGTTCACTTTTCCCTCCCAGCCGGTGCTGCGGATGCGGATTGTCGGGTCGTTCATCGCTACAAGGCCGTCCATTGCCGCGAATTGGGCTTGGGAGAGGCCGAGGACGGTGAGGATTTCCTGCATGTTCTGAAAGACGTGGTCATCGGCGGTCCCGTCAATCCCGTCGGGGCCCTGGCGCACATGTAAAAAAATCTTTGCCCGCTGCGGGTCGAGTCCTGGCAGGATGCGAAGGATCCTCAACGGCGCGGCTGTCAGATCGACCGGGCCGAGGCTGTACAGCGTAAAGTCGTCCTTCCAGCCGGGGAGCGCCACCAGCGGGCCGGAGTTGGCGACCAGTTGGACTTCGTCCACGCTCACAAACGGGCGGTGAGGGGGATGGTAGCCGGCGGTCTCCTGGGCTCCGTTAAGGTGGGTCAAACCGGCCGGGCCGACCCAATCCAGCATCGAATCCACCAGCGCCTGCGTCTGTTCGAGGGAAAGCCCGCGGTCTTCGAGATAATGCTTTAGCAAGCTGACTCTTCGGGCATCCTGGCCGGTCAGCAGCCAGTTCAGGTTCAATCTGCCTCCTTCGCCGGTGATCGCCGCCCGGTAGCCCCGATTCCCAAAGCGGTTTTGCAGCAGCGCGGTCTGCATGGTGGCCAGGGGATGCAGCGCCACGGCGGCGCCGGAATGAGCCATGGCTGTTGCCGCCAAACCGAAATTCGTCTCGCGGCTGACACGGATCTCCTGGTCGATATATTTGGCCCAAGCCAAAATGACCGCCGAAAGCAGGACTAACACCCACAGCGAGAGAAGCAGGGTCGATCCCGAAGTTGCCGGCTTGCGCTTCATCCTGAGGGCGGCTGCGTCAGCGGCACAGTCAGCACCGCTTCGTAAGGGACGGGATCTTTCTCCTGCCAGACTCGCATGCGGATGAGCGCCGGCCGCGACGCCGGGTCGGTCCATCGCACCAGCCACGAATTTTGCCGGGGATCGAAATAACGGAACTGGATGCCATCGACCTGGTCGAGCAGGTCGAACCAGTTCGGCTGCGGCGCCTCCGATTTGTCCGCCGCGCGGCGCAGGCTCAGCCACGACCTCCGGGCTCGCGTGTCGCGGCGCACCGTCAATGTCACGACGTATTCGCCGGTCGCATTCTGCGTCAGCAGGCCGTTGCCGGCCTCGCATTTCCAACTCAGTTCGTCGCTGGGGACATCTTGAAAAGTGTGGGCTTCACCCATCAAAGCGCCTTGCAGCAGAGGCGCGAGATCGTTCAACTGGCGCTGCACCACCGCCGTGAGCGCCCGGATCGATTCATCCCGCGCCCCGCGTTCGGTCGAAATCCGGATGGCCTCAAGATTCACATTGAGAAACCGGAACATGCTTATCGCGACGAGCGCGACGATCCAGACCGCGAGCATCACTTCCAGGAGCGTAAACGCCCTCCGTTCTCCACGATCGGCCAAAGCTCTCAAAGCTCCCTTAACCCGGACGCACAACATAAAAAAAGATTTCCTTGGACTCGCCTCGCCCCCCTGCCTTCCAGTCCGCCTCGAGGTCGATTCGCATCAGCCCTGTGAGACGCTGGTTCTTCTCGTTTTTCGCATCCAGATTGGTGCGCTTTTCCTTCATCGTTATCCCGGTGAACATCCCCTCCAGCGCCTCCGCTTTCGAATCCGTGATCGGCGTCGCGCCAGACTCGATCTCGCGCATCCGGTTTTCCAAGGCCAGCCGCGCCCGCTGGTCTTCCACGTTCGCCCGTTCGGAGATCAGGCAATTATTGACGCATGCGCCCAGAGCGAGGACGCCAATGGCGAAGACAGCCACGCCGATCATGGATTCCAGAAGAGCGAACGATTGCCGCTTTCGAGCAGGGCTCTCACGGACAGCGCTCTCAGGGAGTTTCATTCAAGGAGAGCTTTCCCCGGACGGTGAGGGGATCGTACCGCGCGATCCAGTTTCCCGCATCCCCGTGGTAGATGATGTTTGCCGGTTCGCACGTCCCCGTTGGCCAAAAGACCCATCTTTTTGGCGGCCTGGCAATCAAGGCCGCGGGCAGTTCGATGTCGTATCGCTCATTGCGGGCGAGATTCAGATGCAGGATTCCTCCCTTGTTCGCCCCGTTCTCGGGGACCAGGGTAATCCCCGTCTTGTCCCACACCAAAAAATAAGGCTTTCTCTGGCTCATGCTCAACTCCTGCGCCTTCGTTGCCAGGGCATCGAATGTTTCGAAATTGCGTTTGAGCCGCCGCTCGGAGAAAAGCCACCCCAGGCTCGGCAGCGCGACGGTGAGGATGACGACTCCTATCGCGATGGCGAGACACAGTTCAAGCAGGGTGAATCCGAATGGCTTTGGCACCATTTCCTAGATACCAGTATCGGGGGTAAACCGCAAATCGGGACTTCCGCCTCCCGCGCGCGAAAGCTCGGAACAACGCGTTGACGGAATCGATCCGGAGCCGCTACATCAAGTCCCATGCGTTATTTCGCGAAGCTCTCGACGGGCAGGATCATCCTTTGGTGTTACTTTCTTTGGTATGCATTTTTTGCGATTCGCTACTTCGACCCGGGCCGCGGCCTTTGGCTTACCTCGCTCGGCATTTCGGTGATCGTCGGCATCGCGCTCGTCATCAGCACGACGCCCGGCGCGGGCGGTTACAAGCTCGACCGCTGGCAGGTTTTCCGGCTGTTCCTGATGCCGTTCTGCGTGTCGAGCTTCTCAGCGCTCGTGAAAGGGCACGGATTCCTGCTGATTTTCTCCCCTCGAATGTCCGAGAATTACATCGCCCTCGGGTCGTGCGCCGCCTTCTGCATGTTCATAGCGGGTGTGAAATTTTCCCGCTAGTTCCGCGAACCTGACGGGCCGCTACGCTATGTTTTCCCCGATGCGCAAACTCATTCCCATCGAATGAAAAATGCGGTCGCGCGTTTCGAGGTATCCGTGCGAATCGAGATCGCGCGGACGCGGCAAACCGACGGGGATGACCTCCTTCACCGTCGCGGGGCGCTGGCTCATCACCACCACGCGATCCGCAAGCTGGACGGCTTCCTCGATGTCGTGCGTGACGAATAGGATCGTTTTCTTTTCGCTCTGCCAGATCCGCGTCAAATCCGCGCGCATCTTGAGGCGCGTAATGAAATCGAGCGCCCCAAACGGCTCGTCCATATAGATGATGTCCGGGTTCGCCGCCAGGGCGCGCGCAATCTCCACGCGCTGGCGCATCCCTCCGGAAAGTTCGCGCGGGTAGGCGTTCTCGAATCCGGTCAGGCTCACCATTTCCGTGTAATGCCGCACGATGCGCCGGCGTTCCTCCTCCTTCTTTCCGCGGACGCCGAAACCGATGTTCTCCGATACGGTGAGCCACGGAAACACCCCGTTTTCCTGAAAAACGAAAATCCGCCTCGGATCCGGCCCGTCCACCGGCTCGCCCTCGACCATCACTTCGCCGCGTGTCGCGCGGACGAATCCGCCGATGATGTTGAGCAGGGTCGATTTGCCGCACCCGCTCGGGCCGACGATGCAGACGAACTCTCCAGTCGCCACTTCGGCGTTCACGTTTTCGAGGACGGCGATGGGCTGGCCGTGGCGTTTGGCCGGGAATGTCATCCAGAGGTTGCGAACCACGACCGCGGGCGCGCTCATTCGCGGCTCGCGTAGCCCCAGCGGACTTCGTCGAATTTTTCCAACTGCCGCACGATGAGATCCAGCACGAGGCCGATGAGGCCGATCATCACCATGCCGGCGACGATGAGATCGTAGCGTTTGCCGGCATTGCGCGCGTCGATGATGAGATAGCCGAGGCCGCTGTTCACCGCGATCATCTCCGCCGCCACGACCACCAGCCACGCCACGCCGAGCGCGATCCGGATGCCCGTGATGATCTGGGGCAGGCTCGCCCGGAAAATCACCTGCCGGAAGAGTTCCCCGCCGCTCAACCCGAAATTCCGCGCCGCCCGCAGATAGACGGGCTGCATGTTCTGCACCGCGGCGATCGCCGAGACGGCGATCGGGAAGACGCTCGCCAGAAAAATGAGGAAGATCGGCGCGGCATCGGAAATGCCAAACCAGGAGATGGCGAGCGGTATCCAGGCGATGGGCGAGATGGGCCGCAGGATCTGGAGCATCGGGTTGAACGCCTGGAATGCCAGTTGGAACCAGCCGAGCAAAAGGCCGGCCGGGACGCCGATCACGACTGCGAGCATGAAGCCGCACGTGACTCGAAAGAGCGAGGCGGCCATGTATTTGAAAAGCAGCCCTTTTTGAATCAACTCCGCGATTCCGCGCAGAACCTCCAGCGGTGTCGGAGTCAGGTAGCTATGGGAGATCCGGACGGCTATGTGCCAGACAAGGAGGACCGCCACGCCCACGCAGAGCGGCAGCACGATTCTCGACTTCCCGTTCACGGTTTTTTCCCCTCCCAATTCCATGGATTGATCGCGTTCTCGTCTGTTACGAACGAAGGGTCCGCGTAGTCCTCGAAATGCGCCGTCCCTTTCAGGATGCCGCTCTCAAGCCCGAGCGCTTCGATCTCCTCGAAATCCTTTCTCACCAGGGTCAGGTTCGTGTATTTCACGCGATCCGGCGGCTTGCTCAGCACGAAGCTCAGCAGGCGCGGGTTCTGATTATAATACTCCGGGCCGCTTACGAATTGTGCCGCTTCCATCCGATGATCCATCGTCTGGTCGAGCCATTTTCCGCTCCGGGCGATCCCGTTCACCAGTTCCTGCACGGTTTCGCGGTGGTTCTTGATCATGTCTTCGTTCACGGCCAGCACGCACGAGATGAAATTCGGCCATACGTCCTTTGTCAACCATAGCACCCGCCCATAACCGTCCATCTCGGTTTGCGCCATGAACGGCTCGCCCGAGGAGACCGCGTCGACCGCCCTTGAATAGAGCGCCGCGGGCATGTCCGGCGGCGGCATTTCCACGAGAGTGATGTCGTTCACCGTCATCCCCGCCTGCTTGAGCGCGCGAAAAATGAGCAGCCGCTGGTTGGAAAAGCGATTCGGCACCGCTACCCGTTTGCCGCGCAAGTCCTCCATCCGGTAGATCTGCGAATCCTTGCGCACCATCACCGCGGAACCGTCCCGGTGGCCGAGATAAACGATCTTGATCGGCACCCCTTGTTCCCGGAGCGCCATTGCCATCGGCGCGAGGATGAACGTCGCCGGCATGTAACCGGACAGGAAGGCCTCCTTCAATTCGGGCCATCCGTTGAAACGCACCGGAGTGAAGATGCTCTTCCCGGTCTGCTGTTTGTTGATGAAATCCGTCACCGGGCAGGTGAGATGACAGGTCACGGGCAGGAACCCGATGCGATACTTTTCTCCAGTCGTCGCGCCGGACCGGGCACTGAACAGCCCTAGATTCAAAACACTGTGCAGCAGCGTGATCGCGACAATCCAGCCGAGGCTATAGACGGTGACTGTTCGCTTGAGAGTCATGAGAAGCGAGAAACCTGATCATATTTTCGATTGAGCATTTCGCCCCTTCCAATTGTCTGAGGCAAGTATGAAACGTAATAGAATCTTGCTGGCGGCGGCGATTTGCGCCTTCGCCATCGCCCCCGCGTTCTCCCAGGAACCGGCTCCGGACGCGCCGCCCAATGTCGCCGTTGACAAATCCGAGCCACCGCGGGTCTCCCCTTATACCAGCTTTGCGCCCCTCGTCGAAAAAGTCGCGCCGAGCGTCGTGAGCGTCTACACGACCAAGACGGTGGAGTCCCAACCGGTTCCTCGGGAGTGGCGGCATTTCTTCGGCGGCGGCCAGGATGGCTCCGGGAAGGAGCAGGGACTCGGCTCGGGCGTCATCGTCAGCCCGGACGGTTACATCCTCACAAACAACCACGTGACGGAAGGCGCGGACGAAATATTGGTCAGCATCGGCATGGACCGAAAAGAATACGTGGCGAAGAAGATCGGCAGCGATCCCGGCACCGACATCGCGGTTTTGAAGATCGATGCCACGGCGCTTCCCGCCGTCACCTTTGCCGATAGCGACAAGGCGCGCGTCGGCGATATCGTGCTCGCCGTCGGCAACCCCTTCGGTCTCACGCAAACCGTCACCATGGGCATCATCAGCGGCCTGGGCCGGGGCGGAATGGGAATCACCTCCTACGAGAATTTCATCCAGACCGATGCCTCGATAAACCCCGGCAATTCCGGCGGCGCGCTCGTTGACACCGAAGGCCGCGTCGTGGGGATCAACACCGCGATCTTTAGCCGCACCGGCGGCAACGAAGGGATCGGCTTTGCCGTGCCTTCCAATCTCGTGCGGATGGTCCTCTCAAGCATCCGCGAAAAGGGCAAGGTGGTCCGCGGCTTTCTCGGGACGATGATTCAGCCCCTCACGCCCGAACTGGCCGATGCCTTCAAACTAAAATCACTCTCCGGCGCGCTCGTCGCCCAAGTGACGCCCGACAGTCCGGCGGACAAAGCGGGCCTCAAGAGCGGAGACATCATCCTGGCGGTCAACGGCGCGAAGGTTGATGACGGGCGCTCGCTCCATCTCATGATCGGCGCATTGGCCCCCGGAACGCAGGTGGATGTAAAGTATGTCCGCGACGGCAGCGAAGGGAACGCGCACGCGGAACTGGTCGAGGCGTCCGGCGATGCAATGCGAATGGCGTCCAACGAGTCCTCGACGCCGAACGTTTCGAACGTCCCCAACATCCTCGACGGCATCACCGTCGGCGACCTCGACAGCGATGCCCGCCGAGCCCTTCATATTCCCTCGAAGGTCCAAGGAGCGATCATCACCCAGATCTCCCCCGACTCCGCCGGTTATGAAGCCGGTCTGCGGGAGGGAACCGTCATCGAGGAACTGAACCAGCAACCGGTCAAGAACGCCGACCAGGCCGTCCAGTTGAGTGATAAGGTAGAGAAGACTGAAAAGGTCCTGCTCAAAGTCTGGAACAAGGGCGAAAGCAGCTACGTCGCCCTGGACAAGAAGTAGCCCGCTTGTGGCTCGTTGATGGCTTTAGCTAAGGTCAAGGAAGATTCGGTTTGGGCGGCAGCGGCTTTGTATGCAGGTATTCCGTGGGATCGGGGATGCCCGCGAGCAGGAACGCTTCCCGGCGCTCGACGCAGGTGCCGCACTCCCCGCAGTGGATTTCGCCGCCCACGTAGCACGACCAGGTTTTCGAGTAATCGACGCCGAGTTCATGCCCACGCCGCGCGATGTCCGCTTTCGTCATCGCTATGAAGGGACGGATCAATTCGACCCCGGCGTATGTGCCGAGGCGGATCGCGGCCGCCATCGACTCCATGAATTTCTCCCGGCAATCCGGGTAGATCGCGTGATCGCCCGCATGGGCGGCTATGACCAGCCCGGCCGCTTCCGTGCTCTCGGCAAAACCGGCGGCAACCGCGAGCATGATCCCATTGCGGAACGGCACGACGGTCTTCTTCATCGACTGTTCCTCGTAGTGCCCCTTCGGAATCCCGCCTCCTTTTGCCAGCAAAGCGGATTCGAAAAGCTCGCCGATAAAATCCAGGCGGATGACGCGGTGCGGCACTCCCAATTTGCCGGCCTGGCAAGCCGCGAAAGGAATCTCGCGCTCGTTGTGTTTGGAACCGTAGTGGAAACTGACCGCCGCCGCGACGTGGTATCGCAAGCCCGCTTCGTAAAGAGCGGTGGCGGAGTCCATCCCGCCGCTGAGCAGCACGACGACGTTTTGTTTCACGGTCTCTTGCGAGGAATCTGTTCGCTCGAGGGAAACGCGGCATCGACGGTAAGCTGGATACCCCCCCGCGCGGCGAATTCCCCGTGGACGAGCACGCGCCGCGGTTTGCAAGCCTTCACGATATCCTCCAGGATGCGGTTGACGATTTCCTCGTTGAAACTCCGCGTGTTTCGGAAAGAGGCCAGGTAGAATTTCAGCGACTTGGTCTCGATGCAAAGCTTGCCCGGAACGTAGTCGATGACGACCCGCGCGAAGTCCGGCTGCCCCGTGACGGGACACATGGAGGTGAATTCCGGGCAGTCAAAGCGGATCCAATACTCGCGGTTGGGATAGCAATTCTCAAAGGTCTCGAGCGTGGCTGCCGACGGCGCTTCGGGGAGAGGAGCCCCGGCATTGCCAAGCAGCTTCAGCCGGCCATATCTGGCGTTTTTCCCGGTCGGCACGTTTAAGTCATCCAACAACCCGCGCTGGATGTAAAGCCGATCCTTGCGAACGGTTGTAAACTGCTTTGTTTTAGGGAATATTCGTCGCTCATCTCCTCCAGCCGCCAGGCGGGCCAAATGAGCAGGATTTTCCATATCTTACTTTGGGTTGCGATTGCCGCTCTCGGCGCGGCCTCCGTGGCCGTCATCGGGTTTTGCCGCGGTGAACCGGTCAACGCGTTGTGGCTGCTGACGGCCGGGCTCTGCGCGTTCGCGATTTCCTACCGTTTTTACGGCAAGTGGCTCCTCACCAAGGTGCTCGTCCTCGATGACCGCCGGGCGCCTCCCTCGGTTGTTCAAAAGGACGGCAAGGATTTCGTCCCCACGCATCGCTGGATGGTTTTCGGGCACCATTTCGCGGCCATCGCCGGCCCCGGGCCTCTCGTGGGGCCCGTCCTCGCCGCGCAGTTCGGCTACCTTCCCGGCACGCTCTGGATTCTCATCGGAGCGACGCTCGGAGGAGGCGTCCACGATGCAATCACGCTTTTCAGTTCGATCCGCCGGGGCGGCAAATCTCTCGGCCAGATGGTCAAGGAGGAGATCGGCGCGGGCGCGGGCTTTGTGGCGTTGATCGCCATCCTGGCAATCATGATCATCCTGCTGGCGGTGTTGGGCCTGGTCGTCGTCAAGGCGCTCGCGGAAAGCCCCTGGGGAGTGTTC